>Ga0335080_10008286_pt1 | contig 10835 bp, 7 predicted proteins | sample Lox_Sample_34_FD_206720 | JGI IMG/M metagenome (GOLD analysis project Ga0335080, IMG submission 206720) | Soil microbial communities from Loxahatchee National Wildlife Refuge, Florida, United States - Lox_Sample_3.4 | ecosystem: Environmental > Terrestrial > Soil > Wetlands | place: USA: Florida...
GCCCTTTGCCGACGACAGCTTCGATGCCGTGGTCTCCACCTTCGGCGTCATGTTCACGCCCGACCAGGACAAGGCCGCGGCCGAGCTCATCCGCGTTTGCCGGCCCGGCGGCAAGATCGGCATGGCCAACTGGACGCCGGACGGCATGATCGGCAAGCTCTTCAAGATCATCGGCAAGCACCTGCCGCCGCCGGCCGGCGTGCGCCCGGCGTCGCTGTGGGGCACCGAGGCGCGCATCGCCGAGATGTTCGGGAAGCAGGCGGACGACATCGGGATCGAGCGGCGCACCTTCGCCTTCCGCTATCTCTCGACGCAGCACTGGCTCGACGTGTTCAGGACCTATTACGGGCCGACGCTGAAGGCGTTCGGCGCGCTCGAGGCGGCGGCGCAGGCGGCGCTCGCCAAGGACATGCTCGAACTGGCGCGGCAGCACAACCGCTCCGGCGACGAGACGATGGTGGCGCCCAGCGAATACCTGGAGATCGTCATCACCAGGCGGTGAGGCGACGGGCGCGGGCTCCCGCATCCCCGTTCATCCAGCATTCATCATCGTCGACCGATCCCAACGGCGGAGCTGGAAATAATTCCGGGCGTCGCGCCGGAACGGCGGGCCGGCCGCGTTGGAATGGGCGGAGGTGCATCATGCAATCTGTCAAATTCCTGCGGCGTACGATGTTGTTGGGCGCCTTTGCGGCGGCCCTGAGCGCGGCGGCGCCGGCCGCGCAGGCCCACACCGATGTCTACGTGCGGATCGGGCCGCCGGCGCCGCGCTACGAGCCGATACCGCCGCGGCCGGTCGGCCCCTATCGCTGGGTGTGGACGCCGGGCTACTGGCACTGGGACGGCGGTCACTACATCTGGTATCGCGGCCGCTATGTGCAGCGGGCGCATGGCGACTGGCGCGCCGGCTATTGGGACCACCGGCCGGGCGGCTGGGTGTGGGTGGGCGGCGGCTGGCGCTGAGCCGCTGCAAAACGGGGCCGGATGCACTTCAGCAACTCCGGCCCCTTTTCTCGCCGGCCCCTCCGGCGGATGGAATACGCGGAACAATCGATCTGATTCTCTGGCGCGCTCCCGCGCGCAGCACCCTCACCCTGCCCCCGGATCAAGTCCGGGGCAGGCTCTCTCCCGCAAGCGGGAGAGGAGACTCTTACGACGCCGGCGCCGTGTGGGGTCAAGCGCGGGCGTTGTTGCTTGCGCCAGCGGCCGCGTCGTGGATTCCTGTTCGCCTGTAGGCGCGGAGGGCCATCTCGATGGGCGAGTACGCCGGCGGGTGCTTGTGCGGACAGGTGCGCTACCGGTCGGCGGGGCCGCCGAGCTTTCCGCACTATTGCAGCTGCCGCATGTGCCAGCGGGCGTCGGGGGCGCCGATCGTCGCGTGGGTGGAGTTTCCGCGCGATACGCTGACGTTCGCGGGGACGGGCGGCCCGCCGACGCTCTACCGCTCGTCGGAAAAGATGCGGCGGGGATTCTGCCCGAAGTGCGGCGGCACGATCTGCAGCATCGAAGATGGCTCGGCAAAGATCTATATCACCGTGGCGAGCCTGGACGATCCCGATGCGATCGTGCCGGCCTCGCAGAGCTTTCCCGAGTCCGCGCCGGCGTGGCTGAAGGTCGAGGCGGTGGGCTGACATTGGAGGCGTCCGCATGGCGGTGAAAGGGCTGATCCACTACGCGCTGGAGGTGCCGGACCCGGCGAAGGGCGCAGCGTTCTATCGCGATTTCGGGCTCGCGGCCGCTGACGGCGGCGGCGCGGCGCTACGGCTCGAGGCGGGGCGCGGGGCCGGCGCGCTGCTGCTCTATGCGGGGCCGACGAAGCGGCTGCATCATGTGGCGTTCGCGGCGCCGGGCGAGAACTTCGCGGCGGTGCGGGCGGCGCTGAAGCGGGCCGGCGTTCCCGAGATCGAGCCGCCGAAGGAGGCACCGCAGACGGGGATCTGGCTGCGCGATCCCGACGAAAACCTCGTCAACATCCGGCAGGAAGCGCCGGTGGCGATCGCGGCGGAGGCGGCGCTCGCCTACAACGGCCCGGGCAACGCGCCGCGCCAGGGTGCCCGCGGCATGCCGACGTTCGAGCGGGCGCTGCCGCGGCGGCTCGGGCACGTGCTGTTCTTCACGCCGGACCCGCAAGCGGCAGAGCGGTTCTACACCGGCGTGCTCGGCTTCAAGGTGTCGGACCGGGTGCCGGGGCTGCTGTCGTTCCTGCGCTGCTCGACCGACCACCACAACCTCGCCTTCGCGAAATCGAGCCACCGCGGCTTCCACCACGCCTCCTACGAGGTCGGGAGTTTCGACGAGGTGGGCATGGGCGGGATGTGGATGCGGGCGCAGGGCTGGGAGCCGGCCTGGGGCATGGGGCGCCACGCCATCGGCAGCAACGTCTTCTACTACATCCGGGATCCCTGGGGCAGCTTCGCCGAGTATTTCCACGACATCGACTGCATACCCGAGGATGCGGCCTGGGAGCCGCGCGACTGGGAGGCGAAATACGCCCTCTACTGCTGGGGCCCGGACGTGCCGCCGGATTTCATCGAGAACAAGGAAGCGGCGGGGTAGCGCCGGGATTCGCGGGCGCTCTCTCATCCTCGGTTGCCACCCCCGCGAAAGCGGGGGTCCACGGGTCGGGCGACGCGGCGGTCGCCCTGGATTCCCGCTTTCGCGGGAATGACAGATGAGGATCAAGCGCGAGCGCGCCACATTCGTTGTCGATTGTTGGAATAATGTGGCATTCCCTGCTGTCTGATTGGGGCCAATGGAGGGACAGCATGAACGGCCCTATCGATTTCGGAGGACTTGCGGCGGCGGAGAGCGCCGGCGAGGACATCATCCTGGCGTGGATCGCGGCGCTGGCGCCCAAGCTGTCGGGTCTGCGGCGCGCGTGGCGGGCCAGGCACAGGCGGGCGGCCCTCCACGCGCTCGACGACCGGATGCTCCGGGACATCGGCGTTTCCCGCAGCGATATCGAACAGGTCGCCGCGGATGGAACGCCGCAGGAGCTGCGGCGCCTGCAGGCGCTGGCCCTGCTCCGCGCTAGCTCCGCGCCTCCTTCACCGGCAGCAGAAGCAGCACGCCGATGATGAAGAACGGCACAATGGTGGCCATGCCGGCGCGCTGGCTGTCGAAGGCGTAGGTGGCCCAGCCGACCAGCGCCGGGCCGACGAAGGCGGTCGCCTTGCCGGCGAAGGAATAGAGGCCAAAGAACTCGGCGCGTCGCTCCGGCGGCGCGACGCGCGCCATGAAGGAGCGGCTTGCGGCCTGCGCCGGACCGAGGAAGATGCCGATGGCGAGCGCCAGGCCGTAGAACCAGGCCTTGTCGTCGACGAGCAGGATGGCGCCACCGAGCAGGGTCATCGCCACGAGCGAGATGAGGATCGTCGGCTTGGCGCCGATCCAGTCGTCGACCCAGGCGAAGCCGATGGCCCCGATGCCGGCGGTGATGTTGAGGAGGATGCCGAACAGCAGCACCTCCTTGAGCGACATGCCGAAGGTGCCCGCCGCATAGATGCCGCCGAAGGTGAAGAGCGTGTTGAGGCCGTCGATGTAGATCATCTTGGCCAGCAGGAAGCGCGCGATGTTGGCGTGTCGGCGCACTTGCGCCAGCGTGCGGAAGAGATCGCCGACGCCGCTGCGGATCGCGGCGGCGGTCCCCATGGCGACGGCCGGCCGGTCGGGCACCCACAGCAGCAGCGGCAGGGAGAAGACGGCGAACCACACCGCCGTCAGCGGCGCCGTGATGCGGACGTGTTCCGCCAGATGGCGGTCGAGTCCGAAGGGCGGCGGATCCGGCTGGACGAACAGCAGCAGCGCCAGCACCAGGCAGACGAGCCCGCCGGCATAGCCGACACCCCAGCCCCAGCCGGACACGCGCCCGACCCGCTCGGCCGGAACGAGATCCGGCAGCATGGCGTTGTAGAAGGTGGTGCCGAGCTCGAAGCCGATGGTGGCGATGCCCATGGCGACGAGGCCGAAAAGCGCATCGGCCGGGTTCGGGCGCACGAACCAGAGCGCCGCGGTGGCGACGACGCTGAGCAGTGTCAACGCCAGAAGCCACGGCTTGCGCGCGCCGCCCTGATCGGCGATGGCGCCGAACACCGGCCCCAGGATCGCGATCGCCAGCGCTGCGATGCTGTTGGCCTGGCCCCAGAGCGCGGTGCCGATCGCCGGCGTGGCGGCCACGGCGCTGGTGAAGTAGGTGGCGAACACGAAGGTCTGGACGATCGCCGGGAAGGCGGAATTCGCCCAGTCGTAGAGGCACCAGGCGATGACGGCGCGGCGGCCGGGCATCACGGTTTTGCTGCTATTCGCGAGTCACGTCCGTTCTTGAGGGTGCTCGGGGTATCCGACGTGCGTCCTTCGACAGGCTCAGGATGAGGTCCTTTCTTCGTGCCATCAGAGATGCCCCTCATCCTGAGCCTGTCGAAGGACGCACACCGCCACTGCAAGCTGCAAGCCCTCAGTTGGCGGTCAGGTTGCGCAGCTGGCGGTTCGCGACGGCCAGCATCGCGAGGCCCAGCGTGCCCGACTGTCGCAGGTCGTTGAGCAGGGTCTCGGTCCGCTGCAGCATCGGGCCGCGGGATGAGATCCAGCCCTCGAACGGCTCGGCGCCGTTGGCGGACGGCGCGCGCGCGACGTCGGCCAGCACCCGCGCCGTCAGCTCGCGCTGGTGGCCGAAGAGGTCGTCGGTGATGGCGACCACGGCGAGCTTGTCCCAGTGGTTCTCCGAGGGCAGCGTCGCGGCGGCACGGCGCAGCCAGTCGAAGCCGAACTTGGCACCGACCGCGAAATAGGTGCGGCCGACCTGCTCGATCGGCGTTCCCGTCGACCGGCTGATGCGGACGATGTCGAGGCTCGGCGGCAGCAGGGCAAGAATGGCGGCGTGATCGGCAAGCGCCTTGGGCGCGCCGGCTTTGGTATAAACCGCGGCCCGCCGCTCGATCTCCGCACGGTCGGCCTCGGTGATGAGGCCCTTGGCCTCGATCAGCGCCGTCAGCGCGGCGCGGTAGGTCTCGATACTGCGGGCGATGTCGAGGGGCTGCGGCTCGTTGCGCAGGAGCCAGACGACGCCCTGGTGCAGCGCCCGGCCGGCCTCGAGCAGCAGAGTCGTCTGCAGCGACGCCGGCGCCTCGTTGTCGAGATCCTCGATCGACTGCCACAGCGTGTCCATGCCGAAGACGCCGCGGGCGGCGATGTAGGCGCGCGCGATGTCGGCGGGCCCCATGCCGGTCGTCTCGCGGACTTCGTGCACGAAGGTGATGCCGACGCGGTTCGCCATCTCGTTGGTAACGACGGTGGCGACGATCTCGCGGCGCAGCCGGTGCGCCGCGATGGCCTCGGCGAAGCGCTGCCGCAGGCGGTCGGGGAAGTAGCGCAGGAGCTCGCCGCCCAGCTGCGGATCGTCCGGCAGGTCGACGGCCAGCAGGTCGTCGTAGAGCGTGAGCTTGGCGTAGGCGAGGAGGACGGCCAGCTCCGGCCGCACCAAGCCGAGGCTCTGCGCGCGCCGCTCGACGATGACCTCCTCGTTCGGCAGGAACTCGATGGCGCGATCGAGGCGGCCGGCCTTTTCGAGCGCACGCATGAAGCGCGTCTGGCGGTCGAGCAGGCGCACGCCGAGGGCCTGGGTGACGGTCAGGCACTGGGTCTGCAGGTAGTTGTCGCGCAGCACCAGGGCGGCGATGTCGTCGGTCAGCTCCTGCGACAGCTGGTCGCGCTGCTTGCGCGTCATGTCGCCGTTGGCGACGATCTCGTTCAGCAGGATCTTGAGGTTGACCTCGTGGTCGGAAGTGTCGACGCCAGCCGAGTTGTCGACGGCGTCGGTGTTGATGCGGCCGCCCTTGAGGGCGTATTCGATGCGGCTGCGCTGGGTGAAGCCGAGATTGGCGCCCTCGCCCACGACCTTGCAGCGCAGCTCCACGGCATTCACGCGCAGCGCGTCGTTGGTGCGGTCGCCGACCTCGAGGTTGGTCTCGTCGCTGGCCTTCACGTAAGTGCCGATGCCGCCGAGCCAGAGCAGGTCGACCTCGGACTTCAGCAGGATCTGGATCAGCTCGTTGGGCGTGATGCTGTCCTTGGCGATGCCGAAGAGCCGCTTCACCGGCGCCGACAGCCGGATGGATTTCGCCTTGCGCTCGAACACGCCGCCGCCCGGCGAGATCAGCTTGGGGTCATAGTCGGACCACGCCGAGCGCGGCAGGTCGAACAGGCGCTTGCGCTCGTCGAAGCTCTTCCCCGGATCGGGATCGGGGTCGAGGAAGATGTGCATGTGGTTGAAGGCGGCGATGAGCTTCGTATGCCGCGACAGCAGCATGCCGTTGCCGAAGACGTCGCCGGACATGTCGCCGACGCCGACGCAGGTGAAATCCTGGCTCTGGATGTCCGCGCCGATCTCGCGGAAGTGGCGCTTCACCGCCTCCCAGGCGCCCTTGGCCGTGATGCCCATCTTCTTGTGGTCGTAGCCGGCCGAGCCGCCGGAGGCGAAGGCGTCGCCGAGCCAGAAGCCGTATTCGGCGGAGACGCCGTTGGCGATGTCGGAGAACGTCGCCGTACCCTTGTCGGCCGCGACGACGAGGTAGGTATCGTCGCCGTCGCGACGCACGACCTCGGCCGGCGGCACGACGTTGCCGCCGACGAGATTGTCGGTGAGGTCGAGCAGCCCACGCATCATCGTCTTGTAGCAATCGACGACCTCGGCGGCGACGGCCTCGCGGCTGCCGCCGACCGGCGGCCGCTTGACGACGAAGCCGCCCTTGGAGCCGACCGGGACGATGACGGCGTTCTTCACCATCTGCGTCTTCATGAGGCCGAGAACCTCGGTACGGAAGTCCTCGCGCCGGTCCGACCAGCGGATGCCGCCGCGGGCGACGCGGCCGCCGCGCAGATGCACCGCCTCGACGCGCGGGTTGTAGACGGAGATCTCGACCAGCGGACGCGGCAGCGGCAGCTCGTCGAGGGCGCGGGAATCGAGCTTGAAGGAGAGGAACGGCTTCCACTGCTTCTGCGCGGCGCCTTTGAAGAAGTTGGTGCGCAGCGTCGACTGGACGGCATTGAGGTAGCGGCGGAGGATGCGATCCTCGTCGAGGTTGGCGACGCCGTCGAGGCCGCGCTGGATCTCGGCCACGATGGCGGCGGCGCGGTCGTCGACGCGGTCCTGGTCGGCCGGATCGAACAGCGTGCGGAACAGCTTCACCAGCAGCCGGGCGATCGGCGCGTTGCGCGCCAGCGTCTCCTCCATATAGGCTTGGCTGAAAGGGATGGCGGCCTGGCGCAGATACTTGCAGTAGGCGCGCAGGATCGTGACCTCGCGCCAGTCGAGGTCGGCGACGAGCACGAGGCGGTTGAAGCCGTCGTCCTCCATCTCGCCCGACCAGACGCGGCCGAGAGCATCGTGGAAGAGCGTGCGCACGCGGCCGATGTCGACCTCGCCGCCGTCCGCCGTCGTCATGCCGAAGTCGTGCAGCCAGACCGCGCGGTCGCTGTCGCGGGGGCGGACCTGATGCGGCACTTCGCTGATCACCTTGAGCCCCATATGCTCGAGCACGGGCAGCACGTCGGAGAGCGGCAGCTGGCTGCCGGCGCTGTAGAGCTTCAGTCGCACCTCGCTGCCGGCGGCCTCGAGCGGGCGATAGAGATTCATGGTGACGACGCCGCGGCCTAGCGCTTCCTCGACCTTGTCGATATCGGCGACGGCGAGCTGCGCGGCGAAGCGCTCGCGGTACCCGGCGGGGAACGCCTCGGCGAACCGGCGCAGCAGCGCCAGGCCGCGCTCCTCGCCCTTGGCGTCGACCAGGGCTTCCTGCAGCTGGTCGGTCCAGGAGCGTCCCGCCTCGACCAGGCGACGCTCGATGTCGACCGTATCGACCTCGGGGATGGCGCCCGGCGTCGTCGCGACCACGACCTGGAGCCGGCCGAGGGCCGCATCGGTCATGTGCGTGTTGTAGGACGAGACGGTGCCGTCGTAGGCGCGGGCGAGGATGTCCTGGATGCGCAGCCGCAGTTCCGTGTTGTAGCGGTCGCGCGGCACGTAGACGAGGCAGGAGACGAAGCGCTCGAACGGGTCGCGCCGCGTGAAGAGGGCGATGCGCTGCCGCTCCTGCAGGCGCAGCACGCCGAGCGCGATGTCGTAAAGCTCGGCATCGCTGATCTGGAACAGCTCGTCGCGCGGGAAGCCTTCGAGGATGTGGACGAGCGCCTTGCCGTCGTGGCTGGCCGGGGCGAACCCCGCCTGCGTCAGACAGTGCGCCACTTTGCGGCGCAGCAGCGGGATGTCGCGCGGGCTCTGGCTGTAGGCGACGGAGGTGAGCAGCCCGACGAACAGCCGCTCGCCGACGACGGTGCCGGCGGCATCGAACTTCTTGACGCCGATCGTGTCCATGTAGACGGGGCGGTGCACGGTCGAGCGGCGGTTGGCCTTGGTGATCATCAGTACGCGCGGCTGGCGCAGGAAATAGCGCACCTCCGGCGGCAGCTTGTCGAAATTGCGCAGGCCGTCGAAGACCGAGAACGCATCGTCGCGCAGCACGCCGAGGCCGCTGCCGGCGGCGATGGACAGCGTCGCCGCGTCGCCCTCGCCCGTGAAGGCGTATTCCCGGTAGCCGAGGTAGGTGAAGTGGTCGTCGTTGAGCCAGGCGAGAAACGCCCGCGCCTCGGCCACTTCATCGGCCGGCAGGCCCGCCGGCGGCGCCGCCAGGGAGCTCAGCACCTCCTCGGTCTGGGCGCGCATCTTCCGCCAGTCTTCGGTCGAGGCCCGCACGTCGGCCAGCACGCGTTCGAGCTCGGCGCAGATGTCCGCCAGGCGGTCCGGCGAGCTCTGCTCGTTGATGCGGATCTGGATGTGCGATTCGACGAGCTCGGTGCCGTCACCCTGCCCCAACCGCTTGCCGCGCGCATCGCGGCGCACGCGCAGGATGGGATGGATGACGAGATGCACGGTGAGGTCGCGCTGGTTGAGCGCCGCGGTCAGGGAATCGACGAGGAAGGGCATGTCGTCGTTGATCATCTCGACGACCGTATGGGCGCTGTGCCAGCCCTGCTCGTCGAGCCGCGGGTTGTAGGCGCGCACCTTGGCCGCGCCGGGCGTGCGCTGGGCGCCGAACGTCCACAAGGACAGCGCGGCGCCATAGAGATCGTCGGGGCTCTCGCCGACGAGATCCTCGGCGGCGACGTTGGCGTAGAACTGCGCGATGAACGCCGCAATGGTCGCCGCCTGATCGGCCGCAACCCGCGTCGCGGCGAGGGCCGTCACGCGCTCGATCAATTCGGACTTGTGTCGTTCCGCCTTGGAAACCATGGCCGTCCCCCCAGGAAAGGACTTTCGCCAAGGCTAGCGCATCCGGATGACAATACAAGGTATGTCGGCGCCCCGGCGCGGGCGCCGAATCTACCGGCGCAAACCCCTTGTGGTGATTCCCCCGCGAAAGCGGGGGTCCAGAGCAGCAGACCGGCGCTTGCCCCTGGGCCCCCGCTTTCGCGGGGGAATCAAGAGGAGAAGAAACTTCTGGGGCTTAGCGCAGGCGGTCGGCGGGGAAGCGCAGCGTCACGGTGGTGCCGCGGCCGGGATGGCTGACCAGCGACAACGTGCCGCCGTGCAGTTCGGTCAGCGACTTCGCGATCGGCAGGCCGAGGCCCGTGCCCTCGTATTGGCGTGACAGCTTGCTGTCGACCTGGCTGAACGGGGCCATCGCCCGCTCGAGGTCGGCGGCGGCGATGCCGATGCCGGTGTCGGCGATGGCGATCCACAGGCCGCCGTCGGCGAGCCGTTCGGCGCGCACCGTGACGCTGCCGCCGTCGCCCGTGAACTTGATGGCGTTCGAGAGGAGATTGAGCAGGATCTGCTTGATGCGCCGGGGGTCGCCGAACAGCAGGGGCAACTCGGGCGCCAGCTCGGCGCGCAGCGCGACCTTCGCGGCCTCGGCCTTCGCGCCGACGAGGCGAAGGGCGGTTTCGACGATCTCGGGAATCTCGACGGTGTCTTCCTGCAGGTCCATCTCGCCGACCTCGATCTTCGAGATGTCGAGGATGTCGCTGACGATGCCGAGCAGGTGCGAGCCGCTGGTGAAGATGTCGTGCACGTAGCTGCGGTACTTCTCGTTGTCCATCGGCCCGTAGTGCTGGTTGATCATGATCTCGCTGAAGCCGATGATCGAATTGAGCGGCGTGCGCAGCTCGTGGCTCACGTTGGCCATGAACTCCGTCTTCATCCGGTTCGCCGATTCCGCCTTGCGCCGCGCGCCGATGAGGTCGTGGTTCGCGTCCTGCAGCGCCCGGTACTGCTGCTTCAGCTCCTCGTGCGCGACCGAGAGGTCCTGTTCGGCCTTCCACTTGTTGGAGAGGGCGGAGGCGAACTGCTGGAGCTCGAGCGGCTGGAATGGCTTGGCGACGTAGAACAGCCGCTCGATCGGCGGCACGATCGATGCGATGCGCCGGGGATCGGTGTCCGAATAGGCCGTGACGAAGACGATGTGGAGATCGGGATCGATGGCGCGGATCTCCTTGGCCGTCTCGACGCCGCTGATGCCCGGCGGCATGCGCACGTCGAGGAAGGCGACGGAGAAGCGCTCGCCCGCCGCGGCGGCCTGGCGCACGGCCGACACCGCCTGCTGCCCCTGCTGGCAGAGGACGAGCTCGTAGCGCTGCTTGCCGCCGACATCCTTCTTCACGCCGAACAGTTCCGACTCCAGATCGTCGAGGTCGTCGGCCGCCTGGCGCTGCCCCGCATCCGCATGCAGCACGCTGCTGTACGCGTTGAGGATGTTCTGCTCGTCATCGGCGATCAGAATCCGATAGGTCTGGGGATTTGCCATGGCGTTCATTCGAATTTGTCCTTCCAAGCCGACGACGTT
>Ga0335080_10008288_pt1 | contig 10834 bp, 9 predicted proteins | sample Lox_Sample_34_FD_206720 | JGI IMG/M metagenome (GOLD analysis project Ga0335080, IMG submission 206720) | Soil microbial communities from Loxahatchee National Wildlife Refuge, Florida, United States - Lox_Sample_3.4 | ecosystem: Environmental > Terrestrial > Soil > Wetlands | place: USA: Florida...
TTCCTTCGCCTTGCCCACGCCAAAGCCCACCACTTTCGCCGCGGGATCGCCGATCACCACCAGCGCCGAAAAGCTCAGGTTCTTGCCGCCCTTCACCACCTTGGTGACGCGGTTGATCGCCACTACCTGCTCCTTGAGATTCAGGCTGGCCGGATCGATGCGTTTCGCTGTGACCATGAATTAGAACTCCAGTCCCGCTTCGCGTGCGGCATCGGCCAGGGCCTTCACGCGCCCATGATACTGATAACCGCCGCGATCGAAGACCACACTCTTGATGCCCTTTTCCTTGGCGCGCTCCGCCACCAGCTTGCCGATGGCCTTGGCCGCCATGACGTTCCCGCCACCCTTCTTGGAACCTTTATCCACCGACGAGGCCGACACAATCGTGGCCCCGGCGGTGTCGTCGATGACCTGCGCATAGATGTGGGCCACGCTCCGGTACACCGCCAGGCGCGGCCGCTCGGCCGTTCCCGTGACCTTGCTCCGGATGCGCTTGTGAATCCGCTTGCGGATTTCCTTCTTCTCCATCGGCTTAATCATTTGGCACCTGCCCCGGTCTTGCCGACCTTCTTGCGCAGCACTTCGCCGGTGTAGCGCACGCCCTTGTTCTTGTACGGGTCCGGCTTGCGCAGACTGCGGATGTTGGCCGCGACCTGACCCAGCAATTGCCGGTCGTGGCCGCTGAGCACCAGATGGGTCTGCTTGTCGATCTTCATATCGACGCCATCGGGCAGGAGAAACTCGATCGGGTGGGAATAGCCCAACGTGAAGGTCGCGATCTTGCCCTTGACGTCGGCGCGGTAGCCGATGCCCACAATGTCGAGCTCGCGCGTGAACCCGGCCGAAACCCCATGCACCGCGTTCGCCGCCAGCGCACGGGTGAGCCCGTGCAGCGCCGCATGGTCGTCGGAAGCGCGCTTCACTTCCAGTTTCCCGGCCGATTGCTCGAAGCTGATGCCCGGCGGGATCGGCACCGTCAGCTTGCCCTTGGGGCCGGTGACCTCCAGTTGCTCGCCAATCGCAATTTTGACGCCGCCCGGAATCGGGATCGGCTTTTTACCAATTCTCGACATATTCCAGTCCTTACCAGACCCGGCAGAGGATCTCTCCGCCGAGGTGCTCCTTGTGCGCGTCGCGGCCGGTCATCACGCCGCGCGGCGTCGTCATAATGTTGATGCCAAGCCCGCCCAGCACGCGCGGAATCTCGGTCTGGCCGACATACACGCGGCAGCCCGGGCGCGACACGCGCTCGATGGCGGAGATCACCGGCGAGTTGTTGGGACCATACTTCAGGTAGATCTTGATGGTCTTCTTCACGCCTTCTTCGGCTACCTTGAAATTCATGATGTAGCCTTCTTCCTTGAGAATGCGCGCGATTTCCGTCTTGAGCTTGGAGGCCGGCACGTCCACCTTGGGGTGGCGGGCCTGGATCGCGTTTCGTACGCGAGTCAGCATGTCGGCAATGGGATCGCTTGTCATATAACTCCTTGGGGATTCAGGAGACAGGAGTCAGAATTCAGAATGAAAAGACCACCTTCCGAAACTCGCTCGCACCACGCAGGAGGCTCCAGTCGACGCTGGCTCTTTACTTCTGACTCCTGACTTCCGACTCCTGTCTCCTGAATCCTATGTTTTCCTGTACATTACCCGGTACACGGCATCCTTTACTCGCTGCTTGTCGGGAAGAACCAGGTGCTCCAGGTTCTTTGCGTAGGGCATTGGAACATCGACTCCTGTCACGCGCAGGACAGGGGCATCGAGATAATCGAACGCCTCCCGCTGGATCACGTCGACGAACTGTGCGCCCACCCCGCAGTATTCCCAACCCTCTTCCACAATCACCACGCGATTGGTCCTCTTGACCGAATTGACGATGGCCGCTGTGTCGAGGGGCCTCAGGGTGCGTGGGTCCACAACTTCGGCCTCGATTCCCTCGCTCGCTAGGTCCTTGGCCGCTTCCAGAGCCACGAACACCATTTTGGAGTGCGCCACGAGGGTCACATCCCGGCCAGGGCGCTTGATGTCCGCCACGCCCAGGGGAACCAAGTGCTCGCCCTCGGGCACCTCGCCGCGCGTGCCGTAAAGCACCTCGGACTCGATGAAGACCACAGGGTTGTTATCGCGGATGGAGGACTTGAGCAAACCCTTGGCGTCACCGGGAGTGGCGGGGGCGACGACTTTCAGTCCCGGAACGTGGGCATACCATGCTTCCAGCGCTTGCGAGTGCTGGGCGGCAAGCTGGTGTCCTGCGCCACCCGGTCCGCGCACCACCAGCGGGATGGGGAACTGCCCTCCCGACATGTAGAGCATCTTGGCCGCGCTGTTCACAATCTGGTCGAGCGCCAACATGGAGAAGTTAAACGTCATCATCTCCACGATCGGCCGCAGCCCCGCCATGGCCGCACCCACGCCAAGACCGGTAAAACCCAGCTCGGTGATGGGCGTGTCCAACACCCGCATGGGACCGAACTCCTCCAGCAGGCCTTTGCTGACTTTGTAAGCACCGTTGTAGAAGCCCACTTCCTCCCCCATCAGCACGATGGTCGAGTCGCGATGCATTTCCTCGCGCATAGCCTGGTTGAGGGCTTCACGATAGGTCAAGGTCGACATTATTGATGGCTCCCGCAATCTTGGGTTTTCGATTGTCGATTTTCGATTGCCGATTAGGAACTGTGATGTGGTTTGTTACCGCTCGCACCCCGGCCCCAGCACGACGCTGGCAATCATGAATTGTGTCCCGTCGAAAATCGACGATGATCAATCTACATAAACGTCGGCGAACAGTTCCCGCTCGTCGGGGATGGGGCTTCGGTCCGCAAACGCCACCGCTTCTTCCACCACATCGCGGACTCTCTGCTCCACCGTATCGAGATATTCCTGATTGACGAGACCGATGGCCTCCAGCGCGCCGCTGAACTGCTTGATGGGATCCTGTCGGCGCTGCTCTTCCACTTCCACCTTGGTGCGGTAATGACCGTGCGAAGGATCGGACATGGAATGCCCCATAAAGCGATAAGTGCGCGCCTCAATGAGCGTGGGGGCACTGTTCTTGCGGGCGCGATCTACCGCCTCCTTCAGGGTTTCTCGTACCGCCAGGACGTCCATGCCATCCACCCAGGTGCGCGCCATGTTGTAGGCGCAAGCCTTCTGGGAAAGCTCGTAAAGGGAAGAAGCGCGTTCTATGGGGGTCCCCATACCAAAACGGTTGTTTTCGCAGATGAAGATGACAGGGAGTTTCCAGAGGGCTGCGAGATTCAGAGACTCGTGGAAAGATCCGATGTTCACGGCTGCTTCCCCGAAGAAGCAGAGGGTCACGCGCGGTTGGGCCAGGTATTTGGCGGCAAATGCCGTGCCTGTCGCCAGGGGAAGCTGGCCACCCACAATCCCGTGGCCGCCCATGAAGCTGCGCTCGCGGTCGAACAGGTGCATCGACCCGCCCTTGCCCTTGGAAACACCAGTGGCTTTGCCGCAGAGCTCCGCCATCACCGCCCCCGGGTCCATACCACGTACCAGTGCATGGCCATGTTCCCGGTACGATGTGAAGACATAATCGTCGGTGTTCGTGGTGGAAAGGGCTCCCACGGCCACCGCCTCCTGCCCAATGTAAAGATGGCAGAATCCCCCGATTTTCCCCAGCGTGTACAGTTCCGCGGCTTTCTCCTCGAAACGGCGGAGCAGCACCATCTGTTCCAGCATGATCTTGAGCACCCCGGGATCTTCCTGTCGGGCGCGCTCCTCGATAGTGCCTACCGCCGGCCGGCCGATCCCGCACAAAAGCTCGGTAAAGTTGGCCGCTTCGGTCGCGGTATTGGACGATTTCATCGTAACCCTCCTGAGTCTCCCCCCTTGCCGCCTTACCAAAAGAGCGACCGCCCGCCGGCACCGCGTGCGGTCCCTGATCTCTTCATACTGTGTCCCTGTCTCTTATCAATCTTAAACAGTTTTTCAGATTAGGGGAACAGCAAAGATGGGAGCGTCACCTGACTGCCAAAACTTCGCGGCGCCCGGTGCGAGTCAGGAAGGTCTTGACGTTGCCACCGGGGAACAGCCGTTCCATCTCGCGGTTGGTAAGAGAGGGGTAGGGGAAGGGTGTTTGGCTATTGTCCTTGGAACCGAGTACGGTGAGGCTTTCGAACCACCAGCGGGTCCCCGCACCCGTTGTCACACTTGGCTCACGCAGGATGGAAAACAGCACGCCGGCCGGCTGAAGGTAAGAGTGGAATCGCTCCACTAGCACAGGGAGTGCCTCACGCGGGAGCAGGTCCAGCAGGCCCCAGCAGCAGATGGCCGCCAGCGATTCCCTCGGGATGGGAGGAATCTGTGCTATGAAATCATCCACCTGGAAGACCCGCCTCTTACCCTGCGAAGACCAGAATTGAGTGGGGTTCTGCTGGGCAGGGGTGATGAGGTCCGCAAGGTAGAGCTTGGCGCCTCGCAACAGCAGGACGTCCAGGGTGGATTGGCTCAGGGGGCCACACTCGAAGCAATGAGGGTGCCGCAGGTGGGACAAATGTTGCCACAGCCATTGGAGCCCTGGGCTGGTGGCCGGCGCGGCAGCCGTTCTGCCGGGTTCTTCCGGGCTTTTTCTTTGGGCCATCTCACGTTTTGCGCATCGGGCAGCGCAGCTTGCGCGGTTGGGGCAGCGAAGCGAGATTCGATATGAGTTTGATGGTAGCCCTTTAGGTGATCCGGCTCAGGCGCTGGTTCGTAGGCTGCTCGGTGAACTCCCCTCGCCCGGGTTTCCGGCGCCGTCTTCGCGCGCCATCTCCACACTACCCTTAAAGTAAGCACCCTCTTCAATCGCCACCGTGCCGGCAACAAGGTCTCCCACCACGCGCCCCGTGCGCCGGATATCGACTTTTTCGCGAGCCACCACGTTGCCGTTTAGCGACCCGAGGACGATGACCTGCCGGGCGTGGATTTCCGCTTTGACGCGTCCCTCCGTACCCACTGTCAAGCAATGGTCATCAAGGTTGATAGTCCCCTCGAATTTCCCTTCGATCAGCAGATCCTCGCCGGCGGACAACTGTCCTTGCGCCACGGCCGTACGTCCCAAAAGGGTGTGCGCGCCGGCAGGCCCGGAGGGATTGGCCGGCCTCGGTAAGGGATTGGTCGATTTTGGTGTCGGTTCGCTCATAACAGTTTCCACTTCCGGAGGCGCCGGGGGGACCTCCATTTGGGGAATACCCGAGGGTTCCACTCCCGGCCGAGTTTTCTTCTCCCACCACATGACAGAATTCAAGGGGCGAAGTGGCCGGGAATCAGCTCTCCCAGTCTCCAGCACCCTTTAAGGATTTAGATTTTACAATGGCTGGGCGCAGAGTTCAACGCCTGCATCAGTGCGCGCTCCCAGCGCCCTCCAAGCGCACGGTGACAATTTGAAAGGGCTTAATAGAGAATCGGATGCCATGCGCCGTGGTTTCAAGGGCGGCTTGTTTTCTCTCCAAAGCGTCGCTGCTCCATGCTGACTTCACGTTGAAATGGGGAATCTGCACATCCACCGTCTTCGTTGCATCCCCAACTTCGAGGAAACGCAGGATCGTTCCCTCGTGGTCCTCCGCCAGCTTCCAGGTGACCAAGACCACGTTGGGTTGGTCCACTTGCAGGAAGCTGCCTTGTGCGGCATCCAGGGGCCGCGGCGTGTCGAGCGCCTTGTCCTGCGAGGTGATATGGTCAATCTCCGCAGGGGTCATCTCCTCCCAACCGAAACGGCTCAGGTCGGCGGGTTGCAATTGCCGGCCGCTGGTGAGCACATAGCGGAAGGTGAAATCGCCGCCCTGCGCGGCCGCATAGTTAGTGTCCCAATAGTTGTTCATCGCAAAGGAGAATATCGTACCCGGACGCTGCCCAAACCGCTCCGGCCAGGCGCCGCGAAAGATATCACCCAAGGTAACCAGGGAAGCATCCAGTGGCATCAGGACCGCGGTCACCCCGTCCTGGTCCGCCGCCACCCAGTGCTGCACCGAGAACCATTCTTTCCCTGCTCCCGGCAACTGGTCGCGACTGGGGTCCACGATGCCATTCTGGATCTCGTACCGGAATTGCGGATGGTCCATGGCGAAGGGGAAGGCAAGATAAACCGATTCCTTAGTGTATACCTCTGTTTTGTGCACGCGGTTTACGAACTCGATCTTCTTTTGCCCGTCGAACAGGATAACTTCCGTTTCAATCTTGGGGGTGTTGACCCCTTCACCTTCAAGCCGGGCCACCACGCCAAAAGGTTCTTGAATAAGAGAAACCAAATGGCCGCGGACGGCGGGATGGATGGTAAGTTCCGGCGTAGGTGTGGCGGAACTGTACTGGAGCACGCGGTTGGGAGCGCGGTCTGCTCCGGTGACATAGAGATACTGATCGAACCGATAAGGACCAGAGATATTGACCAACTCCTTATCCAGTTCCTTGTCGAAGATGCTCCTTACTGCTCCACTCTCGCCGTCGAAAACCACACGGTAGAACCGGTTCTCGGCGGTTGTCGCCGTGGTGGTCTGCGGTGCCGGCGGTTGCTGGTCGGTTGGCTTCATGGCGTATGCCTTATACCCGACCGAAGGGACTCCCTCTGCAAGGAAACGGATATGTTGATACGCCGGACCGGTGGAGAGGACCTCGTAGGTGACGGGTTGACGGGTCGTGAGGTCGATGAGTCCCAGTCCCTTGTCCAGGTCGGTTTCTACCAGGCTGGAGCGTCGCCAGCTCAAAGGATTGAAGACCAACAGGGTATTGGGGGGATCGGAAATGGAATCGGCCAGAGCGGCGAGGCTCCGCCAGAGGAGATCGTCAACCAGCTTTCTTGCATCATAAGCGAAGTTTTCCTTGATCGCCTGCTGCCGGATCGCTTCCTGACACAGTGGGTTCGACACGCTACGGTTGTCTCCCCAGGTGTGCTCGTCATAAAGGACCATGTCGTTCCACAGTGTGTGAAGCTTCGCCTCGTCAGGTTGGATGCGCGGGTTGACGAGGCTGCTCAAGGTCGAGAACTTCTCCGCGCCCAGGGCGCGTTCCTCATTCTGGCGCTCCAGCGCCGCCGAGCGGGCCGTGGAAGCGATGCCGTCCTCCCAATAGGGGCCGCCGTCGCCGCGAATCACCGGAATGCTGTCGCCGATTTGGCCGGCGATATAACCGATAGCCTCGGCAAAGCCCGAGTACTTCAGTCGGGGGTAGGCATAAGTCTTGTTCCACTCATTTACGATCGTGGCCTGTTGCGGGAACAGGTCCGTGTTCTCAACCTGCGTGCCGTAGATCAGGGCGGCGTCCGATCTGTAATCCGGGCGCGAGTAAATCTGGAGGAAGATCGGCAGGGAATCGTGCCCTCCCGCGATCGTGGGCGGCAGACCAAACAGGCTCCGCATCTGGTGATAGTGGCGCGAGTACCACATCAGGATGCGGCCTCCATCCGGGCCCTCCCACCAGAAGGGAGATTTCTCATGCAGGCGGCCTTGCAGCAGAACCGGCGCGCGATAGTTGTCGCTGCCGGCGGCGAAGTATTTCAGGCCCGCGGCGGCCATGACGGAAGCGTACGACCACGAGTAAGAAGGGACATCGGTAATGTTGGCATAGTTCGGTTCGCCTCCGTGTTGTTGATTGAATTCGAAAGCCGGGTAGAGAGAGCGGATCAGGGCTTCCAGGGACGGGAATCCCGTAAGCAAACTCGCTTCCACGGTCGGGACAAAGAACTTCTGATCCTTCACAGCCTGGAAAAGCAGATGCTTTTGATCCTCGGTACGGCTGGCCAGAAACTGGCGCACTCCCCAAAAGCCGTCCGGACTGAAGCGGAAGTCCGGGTGGTCGTGAATTAATTGGATGGCTTCGTCAATCGTGCGGCTCTGGACCTCCGCCACCTTGGGCTGATAATCGGTGTAACCCACGTCCACGTGTGTGTGAGGCACCAGGAAGAGGTTCCATTTCTTGGCGGGATCGAGCGTCACGGGGAAGCGTTGGTTACGGCCCCCGAGCTTCAGGGAGACTTCGCCCTTCGTCCCGGCGGTAAACTCGGGAACGGCGAATTCCACTCTCTGCTCGCCGAAGTCCCAACCCGCGTCGAGATTGGAAGTCAGCTTCTGTTTCCCCAACGTCAGGGTCGCCTCTCCCCCTGCCTTGGAGGGGGAATTGTGGCGGATATAGACGTCCACCAACTCCGCCAGCCCGCTCTCCTTCTGCACGTAGAAGATAGTGGGCTGGGCCTGCACGGCGAGTGCCGCGGATGAGTACTTGGCTTGCGCGTCCTGATCCAGTTCCAGCGCATCGTAATAGAGTCCGGGGCTGGTAACGTCGTCGCGCTCCGTGGGATCGTCATTTGCCGTCAGCACCAGTTCGTTGGTTCCTTGCCGCAGAAGGGCTGTTGGCAAATCCGTGGTGATCGTGTCCGCGGAGTAATTGGGAAGAAAAACCGCACTGACATCGCCGCCCGAGTAGTCGAGTACGGGATGCTGGAATAACAGCGCGCGATGGCCGTTGATCGCCACTTCGAGCCGCGAAACGCGGGGAGTTTCCACCAGCAAGCCGACTTTCAACGTATAGAGTCCCTGCGGCTTGGACGGCAAGTCGAACTGAATAGCAAAGGGATGAGCCCGGTAGCCCGCCTGCCCGTTGGACGAGCCAGGCTGGAAAGCGGGCCAGTCCAATTCTGCCTTACTCTTGCCGACGACGAAGACAATATCGCGCGGAGCTTGGCCCGCGACGGTCTGAGGCGCCCGCGTCTCGCCAAGTGTAAACTCCGCCGACGAGCGGTCGAACCTGCCAATCTGCCATACCACCTGGGAGGCGGCATTGGCGTGGAGGCAAAACGCAGCGATGACCGCCAGGGTCAGGAGTCCCCGCTGGACTAGGGCGCTCGCATGTTTTCTCATAATCGCTTCCTGTCAAATGAAGTGGGCCTTACATCAGCTTGCCGGAGATGGGATTGTAGCAGGCATTCTCCCTGATTGCATGCTGCCCCATACAACGTCGCCCAATCGAAAAGCTCCAGCTTTAACAATCGTGCTACAATTCCGTAACAGTTTACGCGTAGACAGATGTTGTTCTACCCTGGAGTCGCTTTGTACTTATCGGTTGTCGGAGTCTAGCAAAAGTGTGCCGTGCGGGCCTCTTGTACCACCGATTCTTCCCGGTCCGGCCTCCAGAGCGATTGCCCACTACATGAGCGAGGATAAAAGGATGCCAGAGTTTTCCAATCGAGTTCTGTTTCTTGGTTTTGGAGCGGTAGCGCGCTGTACACTGCCCATTTTGATGAAACATGTCAAAATCGACCCCAAGCGCATCACCATTATGGACTTCGATCAAAATGACGCGGCGCTGAAGCCCTGGATCGAGCAGGGCATGACTTTCGTAAAGGACCGCGTTACTCCCGAGAACCTGGGGAGCCTGCTGGGAAAGCATGTTTCCCCCGGCGATCTCCTCATCGACCTGGCCTGGAATATCGACGCCTGTGAAATCCTGCATTGGTGCCACGACCGGGGAGTTCTCTACGTGAACACTTCGGTGGAGCTCTGGGATCCTTATGCGGGAGGCGAAAAACACCCAACCGAGCGGACCCTTTACTGGCGCCATATGAATCTGCGGCGAATGACCTCCCAGTGGAGCGACCCGGGGCCGACCGCCGTCGTCGAGCACGGAGCGAACCCGGGCCTGATCAGCCATTTCACCAAGCACGCGCTCCTGGAAATTGCGGCGCGAGCGCTGGCGGAAGGAAAATTCAGCGGGGCGCAGGCGGAGAAGATCTCTCAGCACACCAAGGATCGAGAGTTCAACCATCTTGCCCACCAACTCGGGGTCAAGGTTGTTCATTGCAGCGAGCGCGACACGCAGATCACCGACCAGCCCAAACGGGTTAACGAATTCGTGAATACCTGGAGCGTGGAGGGCTTCCGGGAGGAGGGGACGACGACGGCCGAAATGGGCTGGGGCACCCATGAGAAGGAGTTGCCCGCCTTCGCCTATGAACATCCGGCCGGGCCTCGCAACCAGATCTGCCTGGCGCGAATGGGCATCAACACCTATGTCGCGAGCTGGGTGCCGCCGAATCACGACATCATCGGCATGATCGTCCGCCACGGAGAGGCGTTCACAATCTCCGACAAACTCACAGTTTGGGAGGACGGCACGGCGATCTACCGCCCCACCGTCCACTACGCTTACTGTCCGTGCGACTGCGCCATTGCCTCGCTCTACGAACTGCGCGGCTATGACTACCGGTTGCAACCCGACATCCGCATCATGACCGACGAAATCACCAGCGGCGCCGACATTCTGGGTGCCCTGGTAATGGGGCATCCCTATGTCTCCTGGTGGTGCGGGACCGATCTTGATATCGCGGAATCCCGCCGCCTGGTGCCTCACCAAAACGCGACGACGATGCAGGTGGCCGTCGCCGTGGTAGCCGCATGCCTGTGGATGTTCGAGAACCCGCGACGGGGAGTGTGCGTACCGGACGACCTGCCCCACGACTTCGTTCTGGACTTCAGCAAACCCTACCTGGGCAAGTTCGTCTCCGTGGCCTCGGATTGGACTCCGCTCAAGCATTACTCCAACTTCTTCCACGGATATAACAAGCCGCAAATCGACACTTCCGACCCCTGGCAATTCAAGAACTTCCTGATTACGGAGGGAGACGGGATTTGAAGCCATGGACCAAAAGAAACTGCTGCAACTGGCCCGGAAACACGGCACGCCGCTGGTGGTCGTAGACCATAAAGTGCTGCGGCATAATTACGAGCAATTCAAGAAGTACCTGCCCCGTGTGCAGGTCTATTACGCGGTCAAGGCGAACAGTGACCCCGCCATCGTGCAGACGTTCTACGACGCCGGCGGCAGCTTCGACGTCGCCAGCGTGGCGGAATTT
>Ga0335080_10008289_pt1 | contig 10833 bp, 8 predicted proteins | sample Lox_Sample_34_FD_206720 | JGI IMG/M metagenome (GOLD analysis project Ga0335080, IMG submission 206720) | Soil microbial communities from Loxahatchee National Wildlife Refuge, Florida, United States - Lox_Sample_3.4 | ecosystem: Environmental > Terrestrial > Soil > Wetlands | place: USA: Florida...
ACGCGCGCATCCTCGGCGCTGATCCCTAACAGCTCGAACACGGCGGCCTGCATTTCCTCGCGATGAATACGCACTGAACCGCCGCCGACCTCAGAGCCGTTCAGCGCCAGGTCATACGCCTTCGCCAGCATCGCCCCGGGTGCTTCGCGCAATGCGGCCGGATCCTCGCTCTGCGGTGCGGTGAAGGGATGATGCACCGCCGCCCAGCGCTTCTCGGTCTCATCCCACTCGAACATCGGGAAGTCGACCACCCACAGCGGCCGCCACCCTTGCGTCACGCGTCCCAGGTCCTGACCGAGCTTGACGCGCAGCGCACCCATCGAGTCGTTCACGACCTTGCTGCTCGCAGCACCGAAGAAAATCAGATCGCCGTCGGCGGCTGACGTGCGCTCGAGGATGCCGGCCACCGCCGCATCGCTCAAGAACTTGATGATGGGCGACTGCAGGCCATCGCGGCCCTTCGCCCGCTCGTTGACCTTGACGTACGCCAGTCCCTTGGCGCCGTAGCGCGCCACGAACGCGGTGTAATCATCGATCTCCTTGCGCGTGAGCTTGGTGCCGCCCCCGGGCACCCGCAACGCCGCCACCCGACCGCCCGGGTCGGAAGCGGGAGCGGAGAACACTTTGAACTGCGAGTCCTTCACGAGCTCTGCGATGTCGACGAGCTCCAGGTCGATGCGCAGATCCGGCTTGTCCGAGGCGTAGCGACGCATCGCCTCCTGGTGACTCATGCGCGGGAACGGATCCGGCAGGCCGATGTCGAGCACTTCCTTAAACACGTGCCGCACCAGGCCTTCCATGAGCTCGAGGATGTCCGCCTGAGTGAGGAAGGAGGTCTCGATGTCGAGCTGGGTGAACTCCGGCTGCCGGTCGGCGCGCAGGTCCTCGTCGCGGAAGCAGCGCACGATCTGATAGTAGCGATCGAAGCCCGCCACCATCAGCAGCTGTTTGAAGATCTGCGGCGACTGCGGCAGCGCGAAGAACTTACCCGGATGGGTCCGGCTCGGCACGAGATAGTCGCGCGCGCCCTCCGGCGTCGCCTTTGCCAGCATCGGCGTCTCGATATCGATGAAGCCGTTGGCATCGAGATAGCCGCGCATCGCGCGCGTGATGCGATGGCGCAGCCGCAGTCGCTGCGTCATCACCTCGCGCCGCAGATCCAGATAGCGATAGCGCAGGCGCACCTCCTCGCCCACGGTCTCATCGAGCTGAAACGGCAGCGGCTCGGAGCGGTTGAGGACTTCGAGCTCGGCCGCGAGGAGCTCGACGGCCCCCGAGGCCAGATTGCTGTTGACCGTACCGGCGGGGCGCGCGCGCACCGTGCCGCGTACCCGGATCACGAACTCGTTGCGCAGCCGCTCGGCCTCGCGAAACACCGCCGCCTGATCCGGATCGAAGACGATCTGCAGCAGTCCTTCCCGATCGCGCAGATCGACAAAGATGACCCCGCCGTGATCGCGCCGGCGGTGAACCCAGCCGGCAACCGTGAGCTCACGTCCGACGAACTTCGCGTCGACATTTCCGCAGTAATGGGAGCGCATAGAGCGCGAAATACTACCAGAGGCCCTAGGGGGCGCGTTCGGGCGTCACGACCCCGCAGGTCACGATCATTTTCATGGCCTCATCGACGGTCATCTTGAGCTCGATGAGCTCATGGCGCGGCACGAGGATGATGAAGCCGGAGGTGGGATTGGGTGCGGTGGAGATGAAGACGCACACCTGCTGCTGACCGGTCTTCGAGCTCACCTCGGCAAATTCCTCCGCGGTGACGAAGCCGATGCTCCACAGCCCCGCGCGCGGATACTCAACCGCCACGACCTGGCGGAAGGAGTGCGACGTCGACAGCACGCTTTCGGCGAAACTTTTCACGCCGCTGTAGACCGAGCGCACCAGCGGAATGCGGTGCAGCAGCTCCTCCCAGTAGGTCACGAGCTGGCGCCCGATCAGATTGGTGACCAGAAGGCCGGTCACGAGCACCACCACGAACGCAAACACGACCCCGAGCCCGGGCACGCGAAAGCCGAGCAGCTCCGTCGGCCGGTAATGGACCGGCAGGAGCAGCAGCGTGCGATCCATGATGTTGACGATGAAGCTCACGACCCAGATGGTCGCCAGAACCGGCAGCCACACGAGAATGCCCGCGACGAGGTAGCGTCGCAGGCCCCAGCTGCGCCAGGGGCGCATCAGCGCCGCGCCTTGCGCGCGCGTCCTGGCCTGGGCTTGGATTTTCCGGACGCGGTCCGGCGCGCCCGCGAAGCGGCCGGGCTGGGTTTGGATTGGGCAGGCTTGGAGTCCGCGGGTTTGCTCTCCGCGGGCTTTGCTTCGGTGCTCTTGGCTGCGGCGGGCTTGGCGTCGCTGTCGGCTTTCGCCTCGCTCGCCTCAGCGCCCGCGAGATTGCGCCGCGATTCCTTGTCGGACTTGAAGTCGGTTTCGTACCAGCCGCCGCCCTTCAGGCGGAACACCGGTGCGGAAACCAGCTTCTGCAGCGTGTTCTTGCCGCAGGACGGGCACTTGCGCAGCGGCGCGTCGGTGATCTTCTGCATCACCTCGGTGTAGAACTTGCAGCTCGAGCACTCGTACTCGTAGAACGGCATGGATAGCGGGGTCTGCTGTGGGCGCCGGCGCCCATCTTACCGTCTCAGGCGGCCTTCTCAACCGCCTTGGCGAACTCGAGCTTGCCGTCTCGTGCGCTCACTTTGATCACATCGCCGGGACCGAACTCGCCCTTCAGGATGCGCTGCGCGAGCAGATTCTCGATCTGCTGCTGAATCACCCGCTTCAGCGGCCGCGCGCCGTACACCGGGTCAAAGCCGGCCTCGCCGATCAGGTCGCGCGCCCGGTCATCGAGCTTCAAGTCCATGTCGCGCTCGGTCAGGCGGCTGCGCAGATAGCCGAGCTGGATGTCCACGATCTTGCGGATCTGCTCGGTCGCGAGCGGATGGAACACCACGATATCGTCGATGCGGTTGATGAATTCGGGCCGGAAACTCTGCTGCACGATCTCCATCACCGCGGACTTCATCTTGGTGTAGTTCTTCTCGCCGGCGTATTCCTGGATCACCTGCGAGCCCAGGTTCGAGGTCATGATGATGACGGTATTGCGGAAGTCGACGGTGCGGCCCTGACCGTCGGTCAGACGGCCGTCATCGAGCACCTGCAGCAGCACGTTGAACACATCCGCGTGGGCCTTCTCGACTTCATCGAGCAGCACGACCGCATACGGGCGGCGGCGCACCGCTTCGGTGAGATAACCGCCCTCCTCATAGCCCACGTAACCCGGAGGCGCGCCGATCAGGCGGGCGACCGAGTGCTTCTCCATGAACTCCGACATGTCGATGCGCACCAGCGCATCCTCAGTATCAAACAGGAACTGCGCGAGCGCCTTGCACAGCTCGGTCTTGCCGACGCCGGTGGGCCCTAAGAAAAGGAACGAGCCGTTGGGACGGCGCGGATCGGACAAACCCGCGCGCGAGCGGCGGATGGCATCCGAGACGATGCGCACCGCCTCATCCTGCCCGACCACGCGCTGGGAGAGATCGCCCTCCATGCGCAGGAGCTTCTCCTTCTCTCCCTCGAGCATCTTGGAGACCGGGATGCCGGTCCACTTGGAGACGACTTCCGCAATCTCCTCGTCGGTGACGCGGTTGCGCACCAGCTGGGTGCCCTTGCGCTCGGCATCGAGCGCATCGCTGAGTTTCTTCTCGAGCTCCGGGATGCGTCCGTACTGCAGCTCGGACATGCGCCCGAGGTCACCGGCACGGCGCGCGGCATCGAAATCCAGGCGTGCGCGCTCCAGCTCCTCACGGATCTGTGCGGCGCTCTGCAGCGTCGCCTTCTCCGACTTCCAGATTTCCTCGAGGTCGGCGTATTCCTTGGAGAGCGTCCCCAGGGTGTCGACAAGCGCCTGCAGGCGCTTGCGCGAGGCCTCGTCCTTCTCCTTCTTGAGCGCCTCCTGCTCGATCTTCAGCTGGATGATCCTCCGCTCGAGCCGATCCAGGCTCTCGGGCTTGGAGTCGATCTCCATGCGGATGCGCGCGGCGGCCTCGTCGATGAGGTCGATCGCCTTGTCGGGCAGCTGCCGGTCGGTGATATAGCGGTGCGACAGCGTCGCGGCAGCGACGATCGCCGGATCGGTGATGTCGACGCCGTGGTGTACCTCGTAGCGCTCCTGCAAGCCGCGCAGGATCGCGATCGTGTCCTCGACCGAGGGCTCGTTGACCATCACGCGCTGGAAGCGCCGCTCGAGTGCGGCGTCCTTCTCGATGTACTTGCGGTACTCATCGAGCGTGGTCGCGCCGATGCAATGCAGCTCCCCGCGCGCCAGCGCCGGTTTGAGCATGTTGCCCGCATCCATCGAGCCTTCGGCCCGGCCGGCACCCACCACCGTATGCAGCTCGTCGATGAAGAGGATGACCTGGCCTTCCTGCTTGGCGAGATCGTTGAGGACGCCCTTTAAGCGCTCCTCGAACTCGCCGCGGAACTTGGCCCCGGCGATGAGCGCGCCCATGTCGAGCGCCAGGATGCGCTTGTTACGCAGCCCCTCCGGCACCTCGCCGTTGATGATGCGCTGGGCAAGGCCCTCGGCGATCGCGGTCTTGCCGACGCCCGGCTCGCCGATCAGCACTGGATTGTTCTTGGTGCGACGCTGCAGCACCTGGATCGTGCGCCGGATCTCATCATCGCGCCCGATGACCGGATCGAGCTTGCCCGAGGAGGCTCTGGCGGTCAGGTCGACCGTGTACTTGTCGAGCGCACCGCGCTGCTCCTCGGCATTGGGATCGTTGACCTTCTCACCGCCGCGCACCTCGCTGATGGCCTTGTCGACTGCGCCCCGGGACAGACCGCAATCCTTGAGAAGCCGGGCGAGCGGGCCCTTGTCGTCGAACGCCGCGAGCACGAACAGCTCGCTGGAGATGAACTGGTCGCCCCGCTGCTGGGCGAGCTTGTCGGCGATATTGAGCAGGCGGCTGAGGTCGTTGGAGACGTGGACCTCACCCGGGGTGCCCGACACAGTCGGCAGGCGGTCCAGGAGCGCCAGCGCCTCCGAGCGCACCTTGTTCACATCCCCGCCCGCCTTCATGAGCAGCGGCCGCACCGTGCCACCCTGGCTGTCCAGCAGGGCAAGGAGCACGTGGCCCGGCTCGATGAACTGATGGTCACGCCCGACCGCGAGCGACTGGGCATCGGCCAGTGCCGCCTGGAATTTGCTGGTCAGTTTGTCCATCCGCATTTAGCCACCTCGCTCATCGACGATCGCCCCTTCAATCTGGGGGCCGGGGAGTGCCGTTCAAGAGCCCGCGCGCTCAGATCCCGTGGACGTGGTTCTCCATGGCAGCAATCAGGGCAATGCCGGCCGCGATCAGGACGACCTGGGCGGCGCTGTGGCGCACTTCCGTGCGCCGGTGCAGGGTCGGGATGAGGTCGGCCACCGCGATGTACAGCAGGCTCGCGGCGGCGATCGACAGGGCATAGGGGAGAAGCCCCAGCGCCTGTCGCAGGGCGTAGTAGGCCGCAAACCCGCCCAGCATGGACGTGAGGCTCGAGGCGAGGTTCAGGATGAGGGCGCGCCGCCAGCTCATACCGGCATGCAGCAGCACAGCAAAGCTGCCGATTTCCTGCGGGATCTCGTGCGCCATGATGGCGAGGGCGGTCACGATGCCCAGGCGCACATCGGTGAGGAATGCGGCCGCGATCAGCACGCCATCCAGGGCGTTGTGGACGCCGTCCCCGAACACCACCAATGTGCCGGCTGCGCGGTCCCGGTGGTGATCGTGCCCCGTCGGGGTGTGGGTCTCGCACTCCTCGACGTGACAGTGCCGCCAGAGCAGCAGCTTCTCGAGCACGAAGAACACGGCGATCCCGGCGACCAGGGCGAGGCCGATCTCCTGCACGCGCCCCAGTCCTACGCCTTCCACGGCCTCGGGCAGGAGGCCTAACAGCGCGGCGCCCAGGAGCGCGCCGGTTGCGAAGCTTACCAGGTGAGGCAGCACCCGGGCCCGGACACGGGTGGGGAGCAACAGGAACAAACCCGCGATGGCGGCGCTCAGGATCCCCCCGAGGGCAGTGGCAGCGAGTATCCAGGCAAGGGTGTGCATCAGTGCGCGATCCAGATCAGGGCGGCCATCCGGCCACAGCGGCCGTCGCGACGGTAGGAGAAAAAGCGCTGGCGCTCAGCGTACGTGCAGTAATCGCCGCCGTATACAGCGCTCACGCCCAGGGCGGCGAGCCGCCTGCGGGCCAGCGCATACAGATCACATTGCCAGCGCCCGCGCGCATTGGGCTCGAATGCCGTTACCGACTGCGGATCGGAAGCGCAGAAGGCGGTGCGAACGTCCTCGCCCACCTCGAAATACCGCTGGCTGATGGCCGGCCCCAGCCAGGCGATGAGTGTCGAGGCGGGCACCGCTAGTGCGCGCACCGTGGCCTCGAGCACGCCACCTGCAAGCCCGCGCCAGCCGGCATGTGCGGCGCCGACGGCCCGCCCGTCACGAGCGGCGAAGAGTACCGGCATGCAGTCGGCAATCGTGATCGCGGCCACACGCCCGGCGCGGTGCGTCACCGCCGCATCCGCAGGCGGCGCAGGCATCGCGGCGGACCGGGGCGCGACCGGGTCCAGGTCGAGAACCAGGGCGCCGTGGACCTGGTTGAGCCAGACCGGCTCATCGGGCAGCCCGAGCGCGAGGCGCACACGGCGGCGGTTCTCTGCCAGGTGCTGCGCGACATCGCCACTTGAGGCGCCGAGATTGAGCGTGTCGAAGGGTGGCTCACTCACACCGCCGGTCCGCAGGCTCACGGCCGCGTGCACGCCGGGCGGAGCAGGCCAGTCGGGCTTGAGAAACGAAGGCCCGTCGGCGCTCATGAGGCGCCAGCCCGGTCCGCCTCGAGCGCGGTCAGGAGCCCGGAGAGATCCGCAGGGAGCGGTGACTCAAAACTCATCTCGCGCTGCGAGATCGGATGCACCAGCGTCAGCCGGGCCGCGTGCAGCGCCTGGCGATCGAGCTGCGCGAGCGCGCGCAGCAGCGCGGGCGTGGCTCCCGCGGGAATCCGACGGCGCCCGCCGTAGGTCGGATCGCCCACCACCGGGTGACCGATGTGAGCGAGGTGCACGCGGATCTGATGCGTGCGCCCGGTCTCAAGTTGCGCCTCCACCAGGGTGTGGGCGCGAAACCGTTTCACGACCTTCAGATGCGTGATCGCTTCGCGCCCATCGCCGCGCACGGCCATGCGGGTGCGAAGACTGCGGTGCCGGCCGATCGGCTCATCCACGGTTCGGCCTCCGGTCATCACGCCGGTGCAGATCGCAAGATAGGTGCGCCCGAGCTCGCGCGCCGCCAGTGCGGCGACGAGCCGGGTATGGGCCTCAACCGTGCGCGCCACGACGAGGAGCCCACTCGTGCCGCGATCGAGCCGGTGCACGAGACCGGCACGCGGCACCAGCGCGAGCTTCGGATCGAGCGCCAGCAGCGCATTTTGCAGGGTGTGCTCACGGTTGCCGGCGCCCGGATGCACGACGAGGCCGGCGGGCTTGTCGATGACGAAGATCGCCCGGTCCTTATGCACCACGTGCAGGGGCAGGCTCTCCGGCTCGACAGCGCCCTCGGCTTCGAGCTGCGCCTCGATGCGCACCTGCTCCCCGCCCAGGACCTTGTCCCGCGCCTTGGGCGCACGCCCGTCGAGGCGCACCGCCCCGCCGTCGATCCAGCCCTTGAGCCGCGCCCGCGAATACTGCGGCAGGGCGCGGGCGAGCGCCTGATCCAGGCGCAAGCCGGCCATCTCGGGCGGCAGGATCAGCTCATGGGTACGGAACTCGGCGGGCATGGTAGGAGTCGTAGGCAGGGTCGACGATGGCTATACTGGCAAACCGACGACCCGAATCCAACGGAGCCCTCCCCCTTCATGTCTGCATCCGCCCTTGCGCGGAGCGTGCTCATCCTGCTCTGCGCCGCCTGCGCTTTGACCGCAGGCTGCAAGTCAGCCGACCGCAAGCTCCAGAAAGCCAGCCCCGAAGTGCTGTACAAGCAGGCCCAGAGCCGGCTCAACAACTTCGACTACAACGGCGCGATCAAGATCTACGAGATGCTGAACGCGCGCTTCCCGTTCACCGACCAGGCGCGCCAGGCACGTCTTGATCTCATCTACGCCTATTACAGGCAGGGCGAGCACGAATCCGCGATCGATGCCGCCGACACGTTCATTCGCGAGAACCCGACCCATCCGCGCGTGGACTACGCCTGGTACATCAAGGGACTGGTGGACTACGAGCGCGCACCGAACGTTCTGGAGCGCTTCTTTCACGCTGACCTGAGCGAGCGGCCGCCGACCACCGCGAACAAGTCCTTCGAGGCTTTCCGCACGGTGGTCGAGCAGTTCCCCAAGAGCGACTACGCGCACGATGCGCGCCGGCGCATGATCTATCTGCGCAACCGCCTCGCCGATTACGACGTGCATGTCGCCGAGTACTACATGCAGCGCGGCGCCTGGGTGGGCGCGGCGCAGCGCGCCACGCACGCGGTGGAAACCTACGACGGGGCGCCATCGATTCGCGAAGCGCTGCTGATTCTCATGGCGGCGGATGAGAAGCTCGGACTCACTGAGCGTGAGACGCAGGTGCGCGAGGTCTTCCAGGCCAACTTCGGCGAGAAGGTCGTCGAGACCCGCGCCACCACGGGCAAGCCGTGGTGGAAGTTCTGGTAGCGCGGCTGCCGCCGCGCCTGCTAGCGCCGATAGCCGTTCGTGATCGGGTAGCGCCAGTCGCGCCCGAAGGCCCGCCGGCTCACGCGCACCCCCGGCGGTGCCTGCCGGCGCTTGTACTCGTTGCGCTTCACCAGATCGAGCACTCGCCCGATCGTCGCCCGGTCAAAGCCCCGCGCCGCGATCTCATCGACCGACAGATCCTCCTCGATGAAGGCTTCGAGGATGGGATCGAGCACCTCGTACGGCGGCAGTGAATCGGAATCCTTCTGATCCGGCCGCAGCTCGGCGGTTGGCGCCCGCTCGATCACGCGCTGCGGAATCACCTGCCCCAGCGAATTGCGGTACGCGGCCAGCCGATACACCAGCAGCTTGCTGCAGTCCTTGATGGGCGCAAAGCCCCCCGCCATGTCGCCGTAGAGCGTGGCGTAGCCCACGGCCATCTCGCTCTTGTTGCCGGTGGTGAGGAGCATGCGCCGGCTCTTGTTGGAGATGCCCATGAGGATGAGCATGCGGCAGCGGGGCTGGATGTTCTCCTCGGTCGTGTCCGGGCTCGTGCCCGCGAATTCTTTGGCGAGCGCCTGGAGAGTGGCGTCGAACATGCCCTCGATGGAGATGACGCTGTAGCTCACGCCGAGACTGCGGGCCTGCGCCTCGGCATCGTCGACACTCATGTGGGACGTATAGCGCGAGGGCATCATCACCGCATGCACTCTCTGCGCCCCGAGCGCATCGACGGCAATCGCAAGCGTCAGTGCCGAGTCGACACCGCCCGAGAGTCCCATGACGACGCCGGGGAAGCCGTGCTTGGTCACGTAGTCGCGCACACCGAGCACCAGCGCCTGATAGACGCTCGCCTCATCGGAGAGCTCCGCGGCCACGGGAGCTGCAAGGGGCGCGACCGCCTGGCCGCGGCGCTCGAACTCCACCGCGTACACACCCTCGGCGAATGCCGGGGCTCGCATCACGACGTTGCCCTGCGCGTCCATCACGAAGGAGTTGCCGTCGAACACCAGCTCATCCTGGCCACCCACCATGTTGACGTACACGACGGGCAGAGCGACTTCGGCGATGCGGTTGCGCAGGACGTGCTCGCGCTCGCGCTGCTTGTGGATTTCGTACGGCGAGGCGTTGATGACGATGAGGAGCTCGGCGCCCTGCGCGCGAGCCGCCTGGGCGGCAGGCGCTTCCCACACGTCCTCGCACACCAGGAGCGCGATCCGAAAACCGCGCCACTGCGTCACCGTGGGCGCACTCCCCGCGCGAAAGTAGCGCTTCTCGTCGAACACCTTGTAGTTCGGCAGCTCACACTTGCGATGCCGCGCCAGCATCTGTCCATCAGACAACAGCGCGGCCGCGTTGTAGATCGCACCGTCGGTGTATTCGGGGTACCCCACGACGAGGCCGACGCCGCGCGCATCGCGTTGCACCTGCGCCATCGCCGCCTCAATCTGACGGCGAAATCCGCGGTGAAACAGCAGATCTTCCGGGGGATAACCCGAAAGCGTGAGCTCCGGGAACACGACCAGGTCGGCCGTGCCGTCGGCGGCGGCCTTACGCGCGGTGTCGATCACGCGCGCCGCGTTGGCGTGCACGTCGCCCACCAGGAAATCGAGCTGCGCGAGCCCGATTTTCAAACGCGGTGATCCGGCCATGGCGCTAGCGGCGTGGGCGCGATTTGCGGCGAGCCGGAGCACGCGGCTTGGCGCGAGCTTTCGCGCGGGTCTTGGAGCGACTCTTCGGGCGCAGGAGCTCCGCCATCGCGCTGCCCAGCTCGGCCGGTGAGCGCACGGTGCGAACACCCGCCGCCTTCAGCGCCTTGAATTTGTCCGCGGCGGTACCCTTGCCGCCGGCGACGATCGCGCCCGCGTGCCCCATCCGCTTGCCGGGGGGTGCGGTGACGCCGGCGATGTAGGCCACGACCGGCTTGCTCACATGCTCGTGGATGAACTTCGCCGCGGCCTCCTCGTCGCTGCCGCCGATCTCACCCACCATGATGATGCCTTCGGTGCGCGGATCGCGCTCAAAGAGCGCGAGCACATCGATGAAATTCATGCCGCGCACCGGATCACCACCGATGCCGACGCAGGTGCTCTGTCCCAGGCCTGCATTCGTGGTCTGAAAGACCGCCTCGTATGTCAG
>Ga0335080_10008290_pt1 | contig 10832 bp, 9 predicted proteins | sample Lox_Sample_34_FD_206720 | JGI IMG/M metagenome (GOLD analysis project Ga0335080, IMG submission 206720) | Soil microbial communities from Loxahatchee National Wildlife Refuge, Florida, United States - Lox_Sample_3.4 | ecosystem: Environmental > Terrestrial > Soil > Wetlands | place: USA: Florida...
ATCGCGGAATACGCCAGGCGCTGCTCCGATCCCATGTTGCCGACGGAAGCGTGCCCGGTGTTGAGGCCGATGCCGGCGCCGAGCGTGATGGGCTGCTCGCCCTCGAGCTGGGCCTCCGACAGGAGCATGTCATTGAGTGTATGCAATTCGGCGCGCATGGCGAGGGCGGCGCGAACCGCCTTGCGTGGATGTTCGGCCACATCCTCCGGGGCGTTCCAGAAGGCCATGATGGAGTCGCCCATGTACTTGTCGATCCAGCCGCCGGATTCGCGGATGACGCGTGTCAGCGGCGTCAGGAAGCGGTTGACGAGCTTGGTGAGTTCCTTCGGATCGAGATCTTCGGCGATACGCGTGAAGCCGCGGATGTCGGAGAAGAGCACGGTGATCTCGCGGGTCTCGCCGCCGAGCGCAAGGCGGGTACGATCGCCGGTCAGTCGATCGACGAGTTCCGGCGAGGTGTAGAGACCCATGGCCTCACGCACGAATCGCTTCTCGCTTTCGGTGTTGAGATAGCCCAACAGCGAACCCGAAATATAGACGACGAGCGCTACGAGCGAGGGGTAGAGCGGATCGATCAGATAGCCGGAATGCGCGAACCCGTACCAGGAAACGGCGACCGCGCAGCCGATCCCGGCGAGGCCCAGGACCAGCGAGAGAAGCGCCCCGACAAAGCGGATGGCGACGACGAGAATCACGCCGAGCACGACGAGGTAGATCAGCTCCGCGCCGTCGGCCCAGTCCGGCCGCTGCAGGAACTGGCCGCCCAGGATCTGCTCGATGATCTGGGCGTGGACTTCCACCCCGGCCATGACGGGGTCGACGGGCGTGACCTGGCGGTCCTTGAGCACCTCGGCGCTGCTGCCGACCAGCACGATCTGACCTTGGATGAGTTGTGACAGCGGTGACGGGGCCGGGGACTGGAACGGGTCGGGGTCGGCCATGACCTCCCAGGCCGAGACGAACCGTTCCTGCTTGTGACCGGAGTCGTAGAGCAGGACGGAACCCTCGGAGGTTGTCGGGGCAATCCGCTCGCCGATGAGAACGGCCACGATGCCGCCGTTCCCGCCGAACTTCCATTCGCCGCTGGCAGCAGAGGATTTGATCACGTAGTTCTGCGCGCCATAGACGACCCGCAGCGCTTCGGCCGCAAGGCTGGGATAGAGATCGCCGTCGAGGCTGAACAACAGCGGCACCCGGCGCACCGTGTTGTCGGCATCGGGGTAAAAGTTCACGCACCCATTGCCGTGTGCGGTCGCCTCGAGCGCCGCCAGGGTCGGGACGGCGCCGGAGAAATTGGGGAGGAATTGCGTCGGATCGTCGCCCGCCTGCGCGCCGCCGCCCCACTTCACGGCCGGCTTGCGCGATCCGACCTGTGGCGTCAATGCGAACGCCGTCACCGTCTTCATGCGCTCAAAGCTGTGGGCCAGCGCGGCGTCGGGATCGGGCATCTGCGTCGCCAGGTCGCCCATGTCCTTGGCTCCCGGCTGGCCGCTCAGCATTTTCTGCAGGTTGGCGGGCGACAGGCGGTCCGGCTCGGGGAAGAGGATGTCGAAGACGACGACGGCGGCCCCGGCCTCGGCCAGTCGGTCGACGAGTTGTGCCAGCTTGGTGCGCGGCCACGGCCACTGCCCCAGCTGCTGCAGGCTCGCCTCGTCGATATCGACGATGCGTACCGGAATCTTGGCATTGTAGGGGCGAGGCTGGGCGCGCTGGTAGTTGTCGAAGACGAGGTTGCCCAGTTCTTGCAGCAGCGGCAGGTCGTTGATGCCAACGGAGAAGCGCAGCCACGCGGCGCCCGCAAGCAACAGGAGAGGAACGAGAACGTTGAGCCAGCGTTTCATGCGTCTCGCCGGTTGTGGCGCCCGATTGCGGAGTGTGACCGCCAGGGCGGCGGGCGTCCAGCGCCGAGCACCGCGCTGGCGGCGCGCCATCCTGTCGGATACCGTCGGCCGAAACCTATGGGCGAGGACCAAATGCCGATTCCCGATCCTGCTCCAATGGCGCCGCGCAAAGCCGTGGTGAAGGCCGCTGGTGGCATTGTCGCGGCGCAGAGCCGCCTGGCCGCCGCGGTCGGCGCCGATGTTCTGGCCGCCGGCGGCAATGCCGTCGACGCCGCGGTCGCGACCGGCCTCGCGATCGGCGTCGTCGAGCCCTGGATGAACGGGATCGGCGGCGGCGGCTACATGGTCGTCGCCAACGCCGACGGCGCGCCGCCGCAGGTGGTGGATTTCGGCATGGTCGCGCCGGCCGGCCTCGATCCGGCGGACTATCCGCTGGCCGGGGGCACGGCGCCCGGCCTGTTCAGCTGGCCCGCGGTCGTGGGCGACCGCAACCTCAAGGGCTACAGCTCGATCGCCGTGCCCGGCCAGGTCGACGGCATGCGCTTGGCGCTGGAGCGGTTCGGCACCATCGGCTGGGGCCGGGCCATCGCGCCGGCGATCGAATTGGCCGAACGCGGCCTGCCGCTCGACTGGTACGCGACGCTCAGCATCGCCGTCGGCGCGCGCGAGCTGTTGGAGTTCCCGGCGACGCGCGCGACTTATCTGCCGGACGGCCTCCCGCCAGTGCCGCCGCCGGAAGGCGGCGCCGGCTATCTGCCGCTCGGGCCGCTCGCCCGCACGCTTCGCCGGCTCGCCGCCGCCGGGCCGCGCGACTTCTATGAAGGCGAGATCGCGGCGTCGCTGGTGCGCGATCTGCAGGCCGGCGGCAGCCGGATCGCCGCGGCCGACCTGCGCGGCTACCAGGCGACGATCCGGCCGGCGCTCGACATCAGCTATCGCGGCGCGGCGGTGGCGGCCGTTCCCGGGCTCAGCGCCGGTCCGACCCTGGCCGATGTCCTCGGGCGCTGGACGGCGCGGCTCCCACGCGATGGCCAGCTCGCCGCCGGGCCCGATGCGGCAGCCTACCTCGCCATCGCCGACGCCCTGAACCAAGCCTATGCGACGCGTCTCGCCACCATGGGGGATTCCGGCCCGGCGCCGAGCTGCACCACGCATCTGAGCGTCGTCGACCGCCACGGCAACATGGTGGCGCTGACGCAGACTCTCCTGTCCCGCTTCGGCTCCAAGGTGCTGCTGCCGGAGACCGGCATCCTCATGAACAACGGCATCATGTGGTTCGATCCGCGGCCCGGCCGACCCAACTCGCTGGCGCCGGGCAAGCGGCCGCTATCGAACATGTGTCCCGTGGTCGTGCGGCGCGACGGGCGGCCATGGTTCGCCCTCGGCGCCTCCGGCGGCCGTCGCATCCTGCCGGTGGTGGCGCAGATTCTCTCGTTCCTCGCCGACTACGGCATGACCCTCGAGGAGGCGTTCCATCAGCCGCGCCTCGACATGAGCGGCGACGGCACCGTGACGCTCGACAGCCGCTCGCCGCCGGCGGTCGCCGACGCCGTGGCCGCGCGCTTTCCCGTCGTGCGCGCCCCGGTCAGCGTCTATCCCGTCATGTTCGCCTGCCCGAGCGCCGTGCTCCGCGACCCGGCGACGGGACTCAACCAGGGCATCAGCGAGATCGCCTCGCCCTGGGCCGGCGGCGTGGCCGAATCGAGTTGACCGCCAACGAGCGCCCGGTCCATTCATGAGGCCTTCTTGATTCGGGGGACTCTGATGGCGACGGCAAGCAAGAAAGCGAAAGGAAGAAAGTCGGCGAAGCGTCCGGTGGCCAGAAAGAAGACGGTCGCCAAGGCAAAGGCGACGCCGAAAAAGAAGGCGGCCGCCAAGAAGAAGGCCGCGCCCAAGAAGGTCGCACCCAAGAAGGTCGCACCGAAGAAAGCTCTGCCAAAGAAGGTTGCCGCAAAGAAAGCCGTGCCGAAGAAGGTGGCGCGGAAGCAAGCTGCGCCGAAGCGCATCGTGCCAAAGAAGGTGTCGCCTGCATCGGCCGCGCCGCCTCCGACACCCGCACGATCGACCGCCAAGACGATCGTTCTCTATCCCGAGGCGGCCTACGGGCCGGCGCTGAACTGCGTGGGCATCGCCCAGCAGTTGAAGGCGATGGGCCACAATCCGGTCTTCGTCTGCGATCGCGGCTTCAAGGGTGAGTTCGAGAAGTACGGCTTCGAGGAGAACCTCGTCGACATGTCCGGCGGCATGTCGGACGAGGAGATCGCCAACTTCTGGGTCAATTTCATCGCCGGCCATCTGCCGCATTTCCGCCTGCCGCCGATCGATCAGCTGCCGACCTATGTGATCCCGGTCTGGGAGGCGATCGTCGATTCGGCGATCATCTCGCATGACGGCCTGGCGGCGCACCTCAAGCGGCTGAAGCCGAACGTCGTCTGCGTCGATAACGTCATCCTGTTTCCGGCCATCAAGCAGTACGGCAAGCCCTGGATCCGCATCATTTCCTGCTCCGAGAACGAGATCCCCGATCCCGACATTCCGCCGCATCTCTCCGGCTGCAGCGAGGGCGACCATGACTGCTACCGGGCATTCGAGGCCCGCTTCCTCGAACTCGTGAAGCCGACGCACCAGCGCTTCAACGAGTTCCTGCAGAAGGTCGGGCACCCGCCCTATCCCCTGGGCGAGTTCTTCGAGGCCTCGCCCTTCATGAACCTGCTGCTCTATCCGCGCCAGCTGCAGTTCAAGCGGCGCACGCCGCTCGATCCGGCGCGCTTCCAGTATCTCGAGGGCTGCGTCCGCAGCGAGGGCGCGTACACGGTGCCGGCCTTCGCCGCGCGCGGCGACAAGCCGCTCGTCTATGTCAGCTTCGGCAGCCTGGGCGCCGCCGACATCGATCTCTACAAGCGCATGATCGCGCTGTTCGGCGAGCTGCCCTATCGCTTCCTGATGAATGTCGGGCCGCATGTCGGCCAGTACACCAGCGTCCCCGGGAACGTGCATCTGGAGAAGTGGTATCCGCAACCGGCTGTGATCCCCGAGGTCGACCTCGTCATCCACCACGGCGGCAACAACAGCTTCAACGAGGCACTCTATTTCGGCAAGCCGGCGATCATCATGCCCTATTGCTGGGACGGCCTCGACAACGCCACCCGCATCGACGACACCGGCTATGGCGCCAAGCTGCCGCGCTATACCTGGACCGACGACCAGATGTGGTCGACCATCGAGCGGCTGCTCACGGACGCCGCCATGCAGGCCCGTCTCGCCGAGGTGAGCCGCAGCATGCAGGCCGCCAAGGGGACGGAGAAGGCCGCCCGCCTCATCGCCGAGATCGCGACGCGCGCGTGATGGTTGATCTTCCCTTGATTCCCCCGCGAAAGCGGGGGTCCAGAGGCAAGCGACGTGCGGTCTCCCTGGGCCCCCGCTTTCGCGGGGGAATCAAGAAAGGCGAACGGCAACAATGCCGATGACCAGCTCCGCCCCGCACATCGACGACGCGACGACGGTCGGCGGCCTCACGGACTGGGGTCTGCAGCCCGAGGCCATCGAAGGCCAGTCGCGCTCGAGCGGCCTGCTACTGCACAAGCGCGCCGACGGCACCGCCGAATGCGGTCTCTGGCAATGCACGCCCGGCGCGTGGCGGCTCGGCATTCCCGGCGACGAGCTCTGCTATTTCGTCTCCGGCCGCGCCACCTATACCGAGCACAACGGCGACACCATCGACGTGACGCCCGGTACCGTCGTGCATTTCCCGTCCGGCTGGGCCGGTCGCTGCGACGTGCACGAGACGATGCGCAACACCTACATCCTGAGCGTGACACCGGCGACCATCGACCGCGGCGCCACGCCGATGCTGCGCCAGCCCGCGTCCTGCCCGACGCCGGCCGACTGGGGCCCGGTGCCGACGATGATCGAAGGGCAGTCGCACACCTCCGGTCGCCTGCTCCACAAAGGGCCGGGCGGGCGCAGTGAGACCGGCATCTGGGTCTGCACGCCCGGCTACTGGAACTGTCACGTGACGAGCGACGAGTACTGCCACTTCCTCGCGGGCCGCGCCACCTACATGCACGAATCCGGCGAGGTCATCGAGATCCGCCCGGACACCGTCGCCTTCTTTCCCCAGGGCTGGAAAGGCACCTGCCGCGTCCACGACACCGTGCGCAAGGTGTACATGATCCGCTGAATCCTGCGCGCACTCATCTGTCGGGCCAGCGACGCGCGCCGTGGATGACGCCGAGAATCTCGACCTGCCGAACCCTCACGGAGTAGACGACGATGAAGGGCGTTCCGGCGACGACGAGCTCCCGCGTGTCAGTAATTCGGCCCGGGCGGCCCATGTTGGGATACCGGATCAGGCGATCGACTGCGTATTCGATACGATCGATTACCGCGACGGCCGCAGCCGGGCTCTCGGGCGCGATGAACTCGTAAACGGTGTCGAGGTCTGCGAGCGCAAACCGCGTCCAGACGATCCTCACTTCTTGCGCAGGCGCGCGAATGTCCGCTTGACCTCGGCATCTGTGGCGAATCTGCCGGCTCGTGCCTCGCTCAGTCCCTTCCGGATGTGCTCAGCCTGCCATTGATGCACATCGAGGTAAGCGTCGACGGCCTCGGTCAGCACATAGCTGCGGTCACGATCCATGCCGTCGGCAATGGCGTCGAGCTGCGCCCGCTTCTTTGCGTCGAGCCGAAACGTCACGGTCGTCTTGGTCATGCGCACTCCGGCGAATTCAATGTAACACAGTGTATTGTATTATATTCTACCGTAAGTAGTCAGTGCAAGAGCCCCAGCAGATCTACTGGCTACCGCGCCATAACGCGCCCGCTGAACGTCATCAGCGCTTCCAGCGTGCTGCAGCCGAACCAGCGTGCGAGATCGTCGAGGCTGGTGGCTAGGCCGTCGCTGCGGCCGACGATGACGACCTCGTCGCCGACCCGCGCATCGATGCCCGTGAGGTCGAGCGTCGTGTGCTCGAGCGATACGCCGAGCACCGGCGCGCGCTTGCCGCCGACGAGGAGCGACATGCTCCGGCCGGCCGCGGCATTGCGCATGCCGTCGCCGAGGCCGAGCGGGATCACGCCGGTCACGCGCGCGTTGCGCGTCGCATAGGGGCCGAAAGCAGCGGCATCGCCGCCGGCCGCCCGGTGGGCGACATGGATGAGACGGCTCTTGAGCGCCGTCAGCAGGGGACGAAGGCCGCTGGCGTCGGCGACGTCGGCGCTGACCGTCGACAGGCCGTAGAGCAGATGGCCGACGCAGACGGCGTTGCAGACGTCGGGCATGCCCGCCAGCAGGCCCGAACTGGCCCACACCTGTGTTACCGGCGGACGGATGCCGCGGTCGGCGAGCCGCTGCAGGAGTGCCGCGAAGGCGCCGGAGCGCTGGCGCGACAGGTCGCGGCCCGCGGCATCGCCGAACGGCAGGTGCGAATAGATCCCTTCGATCACGATGTTCGGCAGGGCAGCAATATTCGCGATGAGCCCCTCGGCATCGGCGAGCGGCACGCCCAGCCGTCCGAGGCCGGCGTCCACCTTGACGTAGACCGCGGCCGGTGCCCCCGTTGCCGACGCCGCCTCGGCGCCCTCGCGGTCGTAGATGGTCGGCGTCAGGCCGTTGCGGAGCAGCGCCGGTATCTCCGCCGGCAAATAGCCGCCGAACATCAGGATGCGCGCCGGGATGCCGGCGGCGCGGATGGCCAGCGCCTCCGCGATGCTGCCGGTCCACAGCGTATCGACACCCAGCCCGACGAGCGCCCGCGCCATCGGCACGGCGCCGTGGCCATAGCCGTTGGCCTTGACGGAGGCGATCAGCCGCCGTGATCCGGCAAGCCGCCGCGCCAGCGTCAGGTTGTGCGCCAGGGCGCCGTCGTCGATTTCCGCCCAGATGGGTCGGCCGGGCATGTTCGCGGTCGCCATGCTGCGGGTACTCCGTCTTGCCGCCGCATCATGCCGCAAAGGCGGGACCGCGACACGCCGTTTCAGCTACAGTGGAAGACGCGAGTCGCTGGAGGGGACGCCATGGAGGATGCCGTGCTGCTGAGCCGGATGTGGCTGTGGCTGACGGTGCCGGGCTGCTTGGTCGGCATCGCCCTGATTGTCGTCGGCGTCGTCCATCTCCTGCGCACGATCCGCGTGCCGGAACTGGCGCGCCTGCCGCTGGTTGCCGAGCAGGACGTCGACCTGCAGGACACGGGGCCGCTCAGCTTCGTCATCGACAAGCCGCGCTTCCGCACTGTGCAGGCCAGCGTCTTCAAGCCCTTCGCCCTGTCGGTCAGCCTGCAGGACGCCGCCGGCAAGGTCATACAAGCGGCGCCCGCCCTCATGCCGATGACGGTCGAAGGCATGAGCCGCACGCGTAGCGATATCGCGAGCCTGGAGTCGATCCGGCCGGGGCCCTACCGCATCCGGATCGAAGGCCTGATCGCCGATGCCGCGGATTCCGACAGCTTCCTCGTGATCGCGCGTCCCGTGTCGAAGCTGGCGTTCGTGGCGAGCATCCTCGCCATCATCGTCGGGGCGGCGCTCACCCTCGGCGGCCTCATCGCGTCCCTGGCGACCGTCGTGAAGTTCCAGCACGGCGGGTAGCGGTCGCCGGCAGCGGTTTGCGCAGCACCATCACGCGCGAGAGATAGGCGAGGTCGATCCGCTCAACGGAGAGGCCGGCGTCGACGAACACACGGCCGAGGTCCTGCCGCAGATAGTCGGCGTAGTAGGGCTCGTGGAACGCAAGGGGGAACGACTCCAGCAGCGCGTCATAGTCCGGCCGGTCGCCGAGTTGCAGGGAATCCACGAACACCAGGAGTCCGCCAGGCCTGAGCAGCCGGGCAATGGCCGCTGCGGCTTCGCGATGCAGCTCCGCCGGCAGTTCGTGGAACAGGTAGATGCAGGTGGCGATGTCGGAGCTTGCCCGCGGCAGGTCCACCGATTCGATCGCGCCCTCGACGAACGCGACGCGTGACCAGGGAGCCAGATTGCGCTGCGCTTCCGCGAGATAATAGGGGCTGATGTCGAGCGCGGTGACAGGCAGGCGCGGATAGTTGTCCTTGACGAAGGTGAGGAAGCGGCCGGTGCCGCAGGCGATGTCGACGAGCCGGCAATCGGCGATCCGCCGCTCGCGCAGGAAATGGTGGATCGGCACCAGCGCCTGGCGCCGCATGGCGTCGGCGGCGCCGCCGAAGAGGATCTCGACCTGATAGTCGTAGAGGCGCGCCGAGCTCTCGCTCAGATAGCCGTCGCTCTGATGGTGAAAGGCGCGGCGATAGTAGTCGGGAAAGCGTTCCGCCTCGTCGCCGGCGAGCCGCACGTCCTCGTCGCCGCGCCGCCGCCGGTTGACGTTCGGCAGGTCAGTGAAATAGGCGAGGCTCTGGCGCAGCGCGGCGGCGGGATTCTCGATCAGGTCGTGGGGCAGGCGGTAGTAGCCGGCCTCGATGTTCTCGAGGTCCCGCGCCATCAGCTGCTGCCGGTCGGCGTTCAGCGCGCGCGCGGACGGCATCGCTCCCTTCAGATGCTCGGGCAGCGGTATCTTTTCGGTGAAGCGCCGCGACAGCGCATATTGCGCGCTGAACCAGCCGAGCCGCAGGTTCTGCGCCAGGCGGTAGGCGGTCCGCTCGATTGCCGTCAGCGATCCCGTTGCGGCCATCGGCGAAGCTTGCGCAGCCGCGGTGGCGCTGTCAATTCGGCCCGCTGAAGCGGGTCACATGCCCGCCGCCTGGAGCGCCGGCGGCAGCGCCGCGGCGAAGGCGTCGAGATCGGCATCGGTCCCGGCACTGACGCGGATGCAGCGGTCGAGCGGCGCCACGCCGGGCATGCGGATGAAGATGTCGCGGGCGATCAGTTCGGCCAGCACGCGCCGGGCGAACGTGCCGTCGCGCCCGCAGTCGATGGTGACGAAGTTGGTCGCCGAGGGCAGCGGCGCGAGGCCATTGGCACGTGCGATCTCCGCGATGCGAACGCGTGCCCGCTCCACGCGGCGAATCACCTCGGCTATGTGCGCCTGGTCGGCGAGCGCGGCGAGCGCGCCGGCCTGGGCGATCCTGTTGACTCCGAAGTGGTTGCGGATCTTGTCGAAGCATTTGATCAGCCCGGCCTCGCCGATGGCGTAGCCGACGCGCGCGCCCGCCAGCCCGTGCACCTTGGAGAAGGTGCGGAAGCGCAGCACGCGCGGATTGCCGACGTCGAGCGGCGGCATGGTGCCCGCCGGCGCGAATTCGCAGTAGGCCTCGTCCAGACAGAGCACCGTTTCCGCCGGCAAGCGGTCGATGAAGCGCTGCACAGTCACGCCGTCCCACCAGGAGCCCATGGGATTGTCGGGGTTGGCGAGGAAGACAAGGCGCGCGTTCTCGCGCCGCGCCAGCGCAAGGAGCGACTCTGGGTCCTCGCGGTCGTCGACATAAGGTGTCGTCACGAGGCGGCCGCCGAAGCCGTTGACGTGGAAATTGAAGGTCGGATAGGCGCCGAGCGACGTCGCGACCGTGACGCCGGGTTCGATGAACAGGCGCACCGCATAGCCGAAGAGGCCGTCGATGCCTTCGCCGACCACGATGTTCGCGGCCGCGATGCCGTGATGCGCCGCCAATGCCTGCTTCAGGTCGTGGTTTTCGGGATCGCAATATTTCCAGACCTCGGCGGCGGCCTGTTCCATCGCCGCGATGGCGTGCGGCGACGGTCCGAACACGCTTTCGTTGGCGCCGATGCGGGCGCGGAAGGCGCGGCCGCGCGCGCGTTCCTGCGTCTCCGGCCCAACGAACGGCACGGTCGAGGGCAGCTTTTCGACGACCGGCGTCAACCGATAGGCCGGCGGTGGCGATGCGCTCATGCGTCCTTGATACCTCAGGCGTTCGATCGCGGCAGGCTGAGGCTTTTTCCGGGCGGCGGCAAGATGCGCCTGCCGCGCCATTGCCAATGCGCCGGCCCTCGTCGATGATCGCGGCCGCGCCACGACAGCCGGGAGAGACGCCATGCCCGCATTCCGGACGCTGGATGAACTCGACGTCG
>Ga0335080_10008291_pt1 | contig 10831 bp, 9 predicted proteins | sample Lox_Sample_34_FD_206720 | JGI IMG/M metagenome (GOLD analysis project Ga0335080, IMG submission 206720) | Soil microbial communities from Loxahatchee National Wildlife Refuge, Florida, United States - Lox_Sample_3.4 | ecosystem: Environmental > Terrestrial > Soil > Wetlands | place: USA: Florida...
AGCTCTGCGCCGCTATGGCATCGGCTACTCCATGGTCGGCGGATTCAGCTTCTACGAGCGAGCCGAAATCAAAGACCTGCTCAGCTACCTCCGGCTCGTCCGCAACCCGCACGACTCAATGGCGCTGAACCGCATCATCAACACCCCCGCCCGGGGCATCGGCAAAACCACGCTGGAGACCCTCGAGCGGCTGGCTCTTGAGACCGGCCAGTCCACCTGGGATGCCATGAAAGACGCGATCGACCAGAGGCTCATCTCAACACGCGCGGGCATCGCGCTCGACTCTTTCCGCCTGCTCATCCTCGACGCACAGGCCATGATGGATCCCGACTTCGCCGGCAAGCTCTCCGCCGACATCGGCTCCGAGGATGCCGACACCGATTTCTCCTTCGGCGCAGCTCAGCCTGGCGAAGAACAGCAGCAGTCGGTAGCCGCCGCCCTCGAATCCGCCGCCGACCAGGAAGCCGGCTTCAATTTCGGCGCGAATGAGAATCAGATTCCTCTGCTCGACCCCAGCCACTTCTCGCCTTTCGCCGAAAAACCTATTCGCCCGTTTCTCAAAATTCCAAAACAGACCGAGGCTTCGAACCAGGCCGGAACCCGGGTGCCCCACGCTTCAAATCCCTCCGATAAGCGGGTGCTCCAGGTCCCCCAGGAGAGACCTGGGACGAAAGAGGGCAGGAATGCCGAACCCTCCCACGAAGAAGACACTGAAGTCTTCAGAAAGCCCGGTGATCCCGCCACCCTTCCCGAGTTGATCCGCTTCGTCATCGATCGCAGCGGCTACATCAAGGCTCTCGAAGCCGAAGCATCGCCCGAAGCCTTCAGCCGCATTGAGAACCTGAAGGAACTGGCCAACGCAGCACACGACGCCGAAGTCCGCGGCGAAACGCTTGCCGACTTCCTCGACCACGCAGCTCTCGCCTCCGACACCGATCAATTTGACCCCAACGCACGCGTCACCCTGATGACCCTGCACGCTGCCAAGGGCCTCGAATTCCCGCTCGTCTTTCTCGCCGGACTCGAAGAGGGCCTTTTCCCGCATTCGCGCACGCTCATGAATCCCGACGAGCTTGAAGAAGAGCGCCGTCTCTGCTATGTAGGCATGACCCGGGCGATGAACACCCTCATCCTGACCCGTGCTCACTACCGCCGTCGCTATGGCAACGATGCGCCCGAGCTCAGCATCCCCTCGCGTTTCCTCGAAGAGGTTCCCAGCCAGCTCGTCGAAAACCTCGGCGGCCGCTCGCCGGCTTGGTCCGTTCCCGCGTATGGAAACGGCCGCTATGGTGGGGGCCGTCGGCAAGGTCACACCGGCGACTCCGAAAGCCGCCACTACAACTACGAGGACGAGAACCAGGACACTTCACGCTTCTCCTATAGCCAAAGCCAAAACAAGAACACAAATAAAGCCCCCGAGAGCGGCTCCATCGACAATATCGCCCGCTTCTTCGGCGGCCGCAGCGTCAAGCCCGGCATCATCACCCGCTCCTCCCGCACAAAGATGGATATTCCCGAGCCCACCGGCGCCGCCGGCCTGAAAAAGGGTCAGCGTGTCCGACACGGCAAATACGGAGACGGAACAGTAGTCATGCGTGAAGGAGAGGGCGACGAAGCCAAGCTCACGGTCCTCTTCCCTCAACACGGCTTGAAGAAGCTGATGGAAAAATTCGCCAACCTGCAAAAGATCTAGCCAGTCTCTGTGGCGCGGTCACATTTTGAATCCGCCGGATTACAATCGCCTGAACACTGACTTTTGCTCGCAGACCACAATGAACTTCCCGTCACGGCTTTGCGCTTCATTCGCGATCTCGTTCCTCTCCCTGACAGTCTTCGCTCAGTCCCACCAGCTGGCGCACTTCACAAGCGGCAACCGGTCGGTTGCGTACGACATCTACGGCGAAGAGTCCACAGGACCGCTCGTCATCATGCTCCACGGCGCCAGCGGTCCAGACGTCCCACTCTACCGAGGCCTTGCACAGACCTTCGCCACAAAAAACTACATCGTGCTCTTCCTGCATTACTTCGACGCAACCGACACGTTTCGCGCATCTGCGGCGAACTACGTGGCCTGGGAGAGGGCGGTCAGCGACCTCATACTGGCTTGCAGAAACGACCCGAAATGGTCCAACCGCAAAATCGCCATTCTGGGCTTCTCTCTGGGGGCATCGGTTGCCCTCGCCGCCGGCTCGCAACTCGTGCCCGCCAACGCCGTCGCCGAATGGTACGGCAGTTTGCCCGACGAATTCTTCTATCAACTCAAAGGCATGCCGCCGCTGCTGATTTTGCACGGCGCGCACGATGACAACATCCCCGTCGCGAACGCGAAGCAGCTCATCATGCTCTGCGGCATGAAAAACTTCAAATGCGAAAGCCACATCTACCCCGACCAGGGCCACGGATTCCTGCCGCCTGACTTTGACAATGCGGTCATACGAACTCTCGATTTCTTCTCTCGCGAGCTGAAATAGCCGGGCGCATTCCCATCCGCATCACCGGTTGATTGAACCACCCTGGCAGCGCACGTATCCGTCCTGCGCCAAACAGATTGCCTCGCAGGTTGAGATCGCAGACGATCAGACCAGAAGAAAGCATCGCCTTCCCCGAGGTCCCGATGTCTACAGCTTCCATCTCCACCACAGCCCGCCAGACCAGCCTCCTATTTCCAATCCTGGTGGGCGGCGGCGTCGCAGGCTTGCTCGATATGACCTCCGCCTACATCAGCTTCGGCCGCTACATGCCAATCGGAATAGCCGGCGGTCTGCTCGGCGCTGCGGGCCGGCACGTGGCAGCCGGGCCATACATCCTTGGCCTTTGCATTCACTACTTCATCGCCTTTGCGGCTGCCGCCGCGTATTGCCTGGCGAGCAAAAAGCTGGATTTCCTCCACGAACACTTCTTCATCTGCGGACTCTTCTACGGAATTGGGTTTTTCCTCTTCATGCAGTTGGTCGTGCTCCCACTCAGCGCATATCACGCCATGGGGCCATACACCTACCGCGGCCTGGTCCAGGGCCTGCTCGCACACATGTTCCTCATTGGCCTGCCCATATCAACAAGCCTGCGAATGCTGTCGCGCTAGAGACCGTCATCAGCCTACTGCGTTGCGATCTCGACCAGTTCCTCCCGCCGGTTCCTGGCACGGCCTTCTTCGGTCTTGTTTGTCGCCACTGGCGCGTAGGGCCCCGCTCCATACGGAATCAGCCGCCCGGCGATACCGCTCCTCGTCGCCAGAGAGTTCACCACTGCCTGCGCACGGGCCTGCGAAAGTTTCACGTTCGAAGCAGCATCACCCACCATATCGGTGTGCCCGACGATGTAGACCTTGAGTGCCGGGTGCTGATTCAGCAGTTTGACAATCTCCTCAATTGCCGCATCCGATTCCGGCTTCAGATCCGACTTTCCCGTGTCGAAATATATCCCGTAAATCGCCACTCCGCCCGAATCGCTCAGCCCGGCCGCCATGGCGTCGGCCGTAATGGTCACATCCTGCTGCATCGCCTGCTTCTCAATGATGGTGAGAGTAATCGACATCCCGCTGGGCGCATTCGAGTTTTCTACCTTCACCCAGATCTCGTTACCGGCCTTCACCAGATGGAGGGTTGACTCGTCTTCTCCGAAGAACAGCACCTGCCCGCCTGCCGCCTTCGCCGCATTCTGATAATTCCGATGAATCTGCAAGGGGCTGGGCATCGTAGTGCCTTCCTTCAGGTCGTACCGGATGTCATACCGCTTGCCTTCGACGGCCTGCTCCTTCACCTCGCTGCCCTGTTTTATGTTGAACGAGACCGAATCAAATGCGGTCTCCTTGCACTCCTTGATGTAGTAGCCCGGCATGCGCGTGATGCCGGGGTAGTCCTTTGAGCCCTCCAGATCATCCTGCGCAAAGGCCGCAGGAGCCAGGGCAATCGCAGCGAGAGCAGAAAACAAAAACAGAGCGGTCCTCATCAAAGTCCTCCCGGAATTTCGGTTGTGATTGGGAACAGACAGGAAGCCGAAACGGCGCAGCAAGCGCTATCTCGACCAATTGAGAGCTTCCAGACGGCAATCCAGTCCTCGCCAACGTCCTGCGCGCGGGCATCAGGACGCGAGTTTCGGCCTCCGGGGATTCGCGCAGAATAGTAAGTCTCTCCGCGCGGCAATTCAACTCCTCGCTGCGCAATGAGGAGCTCTTATTCCAAACCGATTACCAGGGCTCCACGACCCTTCGCCTCCGCCAGGTGCGTCTCGAGCCGTTTGGCTGGCTCTTCGCCATTCAGCACGCGGAATACTCCCTCGGCCAGCGCCTGCAGCTCATCTTCGCCGGGATACACCCCGATCGGCGCGATCCACTCGATGTACTTCCGCAGCTTGCCGACCATCCGCTCGGAGTGTGCCATCCCCCCAGTCAGCAGCACCCCATCCACGCGGCCTTCCAGCACGGCCGCCATCGCCCCTGTCTCCTTCGCCACCTGGTAGATCATCGCCTCATAGACGGCCGCGGCCCGGGCGTCTCCCGTATCGACACGCCGTTCAACCTCCTTGAGGTCGCGCGTCCCCAGGTAGGCAAACAGTCCACCTTCGCCAAAGACCATGCGGTCCAGTTGCCGCTCCGTGTGGTCACCGTTCATGCACAGCTTGATCAGTTCGCGTACCGGCAGCGATCCCGTGCGATCCGGCCCAAAGGGGCCTTCTTCCGGCGTGTTGTTGTCGATCATCTTCCCATCGCGATGGGCTGAAGCCGTAATGCCGCTGCCCATATGCACGACGATGAGCCGCAGATCGCCATAGGCACGCCCTGATTCCCGCGCAAACCGCCGCGCTACCGCCTTGATGTTCAGCGCATGCCCCACACACCAGCGCTCAATCAGTGGAGCGCCCGAGATCCGCGCACAGTCCTGCCACTCGTCCACCGTCACCGGATCGACGATATAGGCATTGACCCCCGCGGCCTGGGCGAATCGCAGCGCAAGCACGGCTCCAAGATTGCTCGCGTGCTCCCCGCGCCGCGCTGCCCGTAATTCTTCAACAATGGCGTCATCGACCAGGTACGTGCCACAGGCAATCGGCGGCAGAAACCCGCCGCGCCCTCCAATCGCCGCAAACTGCTTTGGATCGTATCCCGCAGCGGTGAGGGCCTTCTCGATCACACCCGCGCGATACCCCGTCCGCGCTATCATCGAGCGCCCGCGAAACTGCTCGATCTCCTCGTCGCCGTGATTGATCGTGGTCACCCACTCCGGCCCATCCTTCGTAAATACCCCAAATTTCGTTGAGGTGGACCCGGGATTGATGACGAGAATTCGGTTACTCTGGTGCGGCACGGCTTTCTCCCCACCCATGCTACACTCATTTCAATCCCAGAATTCGATTCAGAAGTCCTTGCCTGTTCCGAGTTACCGCTCCACAGCAACACTTCAAAATTGCATTCGGCGGTAAATCAATCAGGAGTATCACTCTCATGGAACAGGGCACAGTTAAGTGGTTCAACGACGCAAAAGGTTTTGGATTCATCACCCGTCAGAACGGCGAGGACGTATTCGTCCATCACACCGCCATTCAGGCGCAGGGCTTCCGCTCACTGCAGGAAGGCCAATCCGTTCAGTTCAACGTGGTCAAAGGGCCCAAGGGCTGGCAGGCTGAGAACGTTCAGCCCGTCTAGTTTTGAAATATCCGAAATACCAAAGGGACGGCCAATCAGCCGTCCCTTGTGATTTATTGATCTGAACTCTACAACGGCTGCCCCAGCCTCTTCTCCAACTGCCCTCGATAGGTCCGGCTCACGCGAGTTCGCGCCCCGTTCTTCAACACCGCTTCAAACTCCCCGTGCGAAATCGGCTCCAGTTGCACCACGCTCTCGATATTGATCAGCGCAGAACGATGCACGCGTACGAACCGCCGCGGATCGAGCTTCTCGGCCAAATCGTTCAGCGCCGCCCGATACAACAATTCCTTCCCGCCCACATGCAGAGTCACATACACGCCCGCTGCTTCAATCCAGTCGATATCGATACACCGGATAAATCGCGTCGTTCCACCGGCCTTCACAACCAGCCGGTCGAGCCTCCGCTCCGGCGTCGCGGGAGCCGCGCTCACCATCTTCATCACCCGCTGCCCGAACTCGCGCAGGTTCCGCTCATCGAGCCGGGTCTTGACGCGTACCATCGTCGCCTCAAAACGTTCATCGCTGAAGGGCTTCAGGAGGTAATCGAGCGCATTGGCCTCGAACGCCCGAATAGCGTGCTGATCGTAGGCGGTCACGAACACCGTCAGTGGCATCTCCGCCGCGCCAATGGCATCGATCACGGCGAGCCCGTCCAGCTCCGGCATCTGCACATCCAGAAAGAGCAGGTCCGGCTTCTCGCGCTCGATCATCTCCACCGCCGTCTGCCCGTCTGCAGCTTCGCTCACTGAAGCTATCTGCTCATCCCGCCGCAGCAGATCGATCAGCCTTTGCCGTGCAGGCTGCTCATCGTCGGCCACCAGCACATGGATCAGCTCACGCGTAGGCGCGTTCATCTTTCACGTCTCCCACCAACCGCAGAGGCAACGACACTTCCACTTCGGTGCCGCCCTCTGCGCGATTCCTTACCGCGAAGCGGCTTGTTCCATTGGGGTGAAGCCCGGCGATACGCTGCCGCGTGATCGATAAACCCAGCCCTTCCGACGTCTCCAGCCGCCATCCGAACGGCAAGCCGACCCCATCATCCAGTACACGAACTTCCAGCCGCTCACCCAGCGGCTTTGCTCGAACCACGATCGTGCCTCCGGCCGCTCGCCGCGAAATCCCGTGCCGGATCGCATTCTCCACCAGAGGCTGAATGAACATCGACGGCACCGCCGCATACTTCACCTCCGGCGCAACATCCATCACCACTCTCAGTTGATCGCCGAAACGTATCTTCTGGATCTCGAGATAGTGCTCGAGGAACGCCAGTTCCTCCACCAGCGGAACCTCCTGCCGGTCCTTCGACTCGAGCGACATGCGCAGCAGATCGCCCAGGTGCTCGATCATCCGTCGTGTCAGCTTCGGATCGCGCTCCACATGCGACGAAATCGTGTTCAGCGCGTTGAACAGAAAATGCGGATCGAGCTGCATCCTCAGCGCATTCAGCCGAGCCTCGCTGAAGCTATGCTCCAGCCGCTCCAGCCTGAGCTCGCTGTTCATGTAGCGCTCGTAGTAGCGATAGGCCTGGATCGCTCCGGCAACGATCCAGTAAATCAGCCAGAACCACAACTGCCAGCCCAGCATCATGCGGCTGAAAACCTGGCTGGGATACAGTGAGCTCAAGGGATCGGTTCCGAGCGCTACCCGTAGAGCTCTCATAATGTAGAAGCCCAGAAGGGTAGGAATCGGACTCGCCGCGAGATGCGCCGCTACGCGCATACCCAATTGCTTGCCCGAAAACGGCAGGCGCCGATCGAACAGAATAATCAGCGGAGTAACCAGGCCCCATGCCCAGAACTGGGCAAGGTACATCTTTATTTGCTCCACGAAATGCTTGGTCATCAGGTCCGGCAACGCGAACATCATGCCGATGCCGGTCCACCCGATGGCCGCAATCAGCATTCGGCCCCACCAGCGCATCGTCAGCTTGCCCAGCCACGTCGTGCGCACACGTTCTTCCTCGTGCGCCCATTCGCTCGATAGCGTCTTTACCGGAACCACTGATCCTCTCGAACTGCCGCCGCTCACCCGCGCAGCATCCCATTTCCCGCCGCCGCGCAGCACAAGTCGCTGGCGACCACATTATCTACCACTCCGATGCCGGATGCGTCACCACGCGCCTCCACCGGTTTAATCAGCAGCCAGATGCCCAGAACGAACAGGACGAGCGCGCAGCACATCATCAGAGTCCGCTTCAACCGCTCGCTGCGTGTCATACCGTGATTGCCTGTCCAGCCCATTGCAAACCCTGCCATCATTCACCGGCCCGTCTCGCCGAAAAGCGGGAGTGGCAGGTTTGCCACTCCCGAGTTGAGGCCACCACCTGAACCAGGTTCAGAAGCACACCGCTGCTGCTCACATCAACGCATAAAGATTGCCGTCGGTTCCACCGAAATAGACCACTTTATCCACCACCACCGGCGATGAAAGAATGGGACCGACCATCATCATTCGCGAATACCCCGCCATCATGTCGTCGTAGAAGTCGGAATCAAAAGCCGCCTCATAATTCGGCGATCCATCAGGCTTGGTATAGGCAGGCCCGTTTCGCTTCGACGCATCGGTGGCAAACGTCCAGGCCACTTTGCGATTCATCAGGTCTACCGCGTTCAACTGTCCCGAATTCGAGCCTTCATACAACATGTCTCCCGCAACCGCCGGCGAAGAGAACGAAGGCCAGCGCTGAAGATTCAGCGAAAAGGCAACGTCGCCCGATTTTGCGTCAAGCCCATACACCAGCCCTGAATCGGAAGTCGCAAAATACACCCTGCCGTCCCGAACAGCCGGTGAGGCTATCACCCACGATCCTTTAGTCCCGAACGCCCACCTTTTCTCGCCGGTCTTCGCATCCAGGGCGTACAGGTGCGCATCCCTGCATCCGAAATACACGACGCCGTCGACGACTGCCGCCGAAGACTGGATTCCTACCTGGTTGTGAATCTCCTGATCCTCACCCGTCTTGTATTTCCAGAATTCCTTTCCGCTTGCCGCATCGAGCGCATAGAAGTAGCTGTCCCAGCTGCCTATGTACACCTTGCCGTATGCAATCGCCGGCGAGGCATGCACCACATCTCCGGTCTTGAACTTCCACTTCAAAGTGCCGGTGGCCGCATCCAGCGCGTAGATATTCCCATCGCCGCTGCCAAAATACACCGCGCCTTCCCACACCACAGGCGAGGAGAGGTAGCAGTCAAACGGGTCCGGCATGAGTTCCTTCGCGGGTTGAGAACCATGCAGGTGCGTTCCCGCAAACCGGCGCTCGCCCTCGGTCGCGAACTTCCATTTCAGCTGGCCGGTCTCCGCATCCACCGCGTAGAAGTTCCCGTCGTAGGCGCCGAAGTACACCATCCCGCCTGCGGCCGCGGGCGTTGAGGCAATGCGGCTCTTCGCGCTGAATTTCCACTTCTCGCTTCCGCTCTCGCGGTCGATCGCGTAGAGCAGTCCTGCCGTACTCCCGATATAAATCGTCGATCCATCGACAGTCGGTGACGAGATAAACCGCCCCGCGCCATGGAAGGTCCACTTCACTCCGGTCAGCGCCGGAACCCCTGCCGCGTCGTAAATCCCCGAGTGCTGCGGATTGCCACGAAACGTCGGCACGTTCTCGCCGAAGCCGGGCACTCCAATCAGCGCTACTCCCAGCACCGGGTAGATGACAAACCTCATTCGAGTTTTCAAAGTGTCTCGCATGAAACGCAGCCTAGCTTTCCGCGACTTGCCAATCCACGGTTCTGTGACGACTTGTTGATTCCGGCTGACAGTCCGGCCCTTCGCTTCGAAGGGTCGCCCATATCCGCTCACATGAGCGCGTACAGATTTCCGTCTGTTCCGCCGAAATAGACCACATCTTCCACCACCACCGGCGAAGAAAGCACCTCTCCGATCGTTTCCAGCTTCGCGTAGCCCGCCACAACATCCTGGTAGAAGTCGGAGGGAAAGACACCGAAGTAGTTGCTTGTCCCGTCCTCCTTCGTCAGAGCCGGGCCATTCTGCTTCGCCGCATCCGTCGTATAGGTCCAGGTGATCGACTGCTTCTTCAGGTCCACCGCGTTCATCGTTCCCGCGGTCGAACCAACATAGAGGGTGTCACCGGCGATCGCAGGAGATGAATACACCGGCCATCCCTTGAAATTGACGTCGTATACGATTGTCCCCGTCTTCGCATCCGCCGCAAACAGCTTTCCTCCATACGAAATCGCGAAGTAGACCTTACCGTCATACACTGCCGGCGACGTCAACACCCACGTCCCACCCGTCGCATACTCCCATTTCTTCGCACCCGTGAACTCGTCGAGCGCATACACATGCGAGTCCCTGCAGCCGAAGTACACCATGCCGCCGGCCACAGCAGCCGACGATTGAATCCCCTGCTGATTATGTACAGCCGCATCCTCGCCGGTCTTGAAGTGCCACTTCTCGGAGCCGGTCTCCGCATCGAGCGCGTAAAAGTAGCTGTCCCAGCTCCCGATGAACACCATCCCATCCGCAATGGCTGGCGACGCATGCACCACGTCGCCTGTCTTGAACTTCCACTTCAGAGCACCCGTCTTGGCGTCGAGCGCATAGACGTTTCCGTCGCCGCTGCCGAAGTAAACCGCGCCCTTCCACACCGACGGAGACGACAGCCAGCAGTCCCATGGATCTGCCATCCACTGCGCAGCGGGTTGCAATCCATGCAGGTGCTTCGCCGTGAACTGCCGCTCGCCCTCGGTCGCGAACTTCCACTTCAGTACGCCGGTCGCAGCGTCAACTGCATAGAAGTTCCCGTCATATGCGCCGAAATACACAAGCCCATCTGCCACCGCTGGTGACGATGCAATCCGGCTCTTCGTTTCGAACTTCCACCGCTCGGTTCCGGATGCGCGATCGACCGCATACAGAATCCCAGCCGTCGACCCTACATAAATCGCATCCCCCGCAACCGCGGGCGACGAGATCAGCTGGCCTTTGGCGTGAAATGTCCACTTCACCTGCGAAAGCCTCGGTACGCCCACAGCCTCATACACGCCGGTGTGCGCTGTGTTGCCCCGGAACATCGGCAGATTCTCAGAATGAGCCTTCTGCCCAAAAAGAATGAGTGCCAAAGACAGGATGAAATAGGAAACAAAAAGGCTGCGCAATACTCTCCGATTCAGCTGAGCCACAGCGGATACCGTGCCCGGTACCCGAACTTCAGATGCATTG
>Ga0335080_10008292_pt1 | contig 10830 bp, 13 predicted proteins | sample Lox_Sample_34_FD_206720 | JGI IMG/M metagenome (GOLD analysis project Ga0335080, IMG submission 206720) | Soil microbial communities from Loxahatchee National Wildlife Refuge, Florida, United States - Lox_Sample_3.4 | ecosystem: Environmental > Terrestrial > Soil > Wetlands | place: USA...
TCGCCGGTAGTGGGCGCGTTCCAGGCCAGCTCGAGGAGGATCGGCCCGAGCAGCTCGCCGACCTTGGCCAGGTCGTCACGGTTCTTGGGGTTCAGCAAGACCCGGGACGCAAAGCCGCGGATCGGCAGGTCGCTGGCGTTGAAGATGTGTGCATGGACGTCGATGGCGAGCGGAGCGCTGGGCTTCGCCCACGGCCCGAGGTCTGCGCAGAGCGGCGGTCTCGGCAGGCATGGCAAGAGCTTGCAGCCGGAAACGATCGCGGTCTGTGCCGAAGCCAGGGCGAGGAGCCGCAGTAACTCGCGCCGAGACAGTGAAGTCATGCGCCACCCAAGTGACCTGCAGACTCACTCGGCGAGCGGCTGCCTGTCAACATGAAAGGTACGATTCGCGTACTCTGCCGCCCATGTCTTCTTCCCCACAGCGTGCCTTGGTGATCGGCGGAACCGGCCCGACGGGGCCGTTCATCGTGAACGGCCTGTGTGCGCGCGGCTTCCAGGTGGCGATGCTGCACTCGGGCCGGCACGAGCGCGACGAGATCGGCGCCGAGGTCGAGCACATCCACACCGACCCGTTCGACGAGCGGAAGCTCGAGGCGGCGCTCGAGGGGCGGAGCTTCGAGGTGTGCGTGGCGACCTACGGCCGGCTGCGAGTCACCGCGAAGGCGCTGGTCGGGCGCTGCGCGAAGTTCGTGTCGGTGGGCGGCGGCCCGGCGTATCTCGGCTACATGAACGCGCCGGTCTGGCAGCCGCCGGGAATGCCCGTGCCCACGCGTGAGGACGCGCCGCTGGTGGGCCGCGAGGCGGACGACGCCAAGGGCTTCCGGATCGCGCGCACCGAGGAGCGCCTGTTCGGGGCGCACCCCGGCGCGACTCACTTCCGGTATCCGTACGTGTACGGCCCCTACCAGCTGGTGCCGCGCGAGTGGTGCATCGTGCGGCGCATCCACGATCGGCGGCCGTTCATCGTGCTGCCGGACGGCGGACTCACGCTGTGCTCGTACGGCTACGCCGAGAACCTGGCGCACGCGGTGCTCCTGGCGGTGGACCAGCCGAGCGCGTCGGCCGGGCAGGTCTACAACTGCGCGGACGAGGAGACACCCACGCTGCGCCAGGTGGTGGAGATCGTGCGCGATGCGCTCGGGGCGTCGCTCGAGATCCTGTCGCTGCCGGCCGAGCTGGCGGTGCCCGCGCGGCCGCTGCTCATGCAGCCGTGGACGACTCACCGCGTGTTCGACCTCGCGAAGCTGCGCACGGAGCTCGGCTACCGCGACGTGGTGCCGGCGCGCGAGGCGCTGGCGCGCACGGCGCGCTGGCTGAACGAGCACCCGCTCGAGCGCGGCGGCGCCGAGGAGAAGATCCTGCAGGACCCCTTCGACTACGCGGCCGAGGATCGGCTGGCCGGGCGCTGGCGGAGCGCGCTCGAGTCACTGCGCGCGGAGCCGGTGCAGTGGAAGCGCGCGCCGGGCTACACCGCGAGCTACAGCGGCCCGGGTGGAACGCCGCGCTCCGGCGAGTTCGACTAGCCCGTCGCGTCGCGCTCCATCTGCTCTTCGGCGCGCAGGGCTTCGAGGTCGCGGCCGAGCGTGGCCACGGCCAGGACGCGGCCGCCGCGCGTGTAGCGGATGGCGCAGTCCATGCGCTCGAGGTCGCCGTCGAACTCGATCGCGTCCCACTTCTCGGCGTGACCCACGTAGCGGATCGTCGTGTCGTAGTGCTGGCTCCAGAAGAACGGCACGAGCTCGAGCTTCTCGCGCCGGCCCAGGATGTTGCGCGCCGCAACCTGGCCCTGGCGCTCGGCCACCACCCAGTGCTCGACGCGCACGTGCTCGCCGCTGTGCGGATCGGGCCAGCGCGCGATGTCGCCGGCGGCGTAGATGCCCGGCGCGCTGGTCTCGAGATACGCGTTCACGAGCACGCCGCGGTCGGTGGCGAGACCGGCCTGCTCGGCGAGCCCGAGCGCCGGCCGCACGCCGACGCCCAGCACCAAGAGATCGGCGCTGAGCGTGGCGCCGCTCTTTAGCGTGAGCGTGCGGCCGTCGACCCGAGTCACGGTCTCGCCCAGGTGGAAGGTGACTCCCTGGGCCTCGTGCAGCTTGCGGATGAATGCGCCGACCTCGCGGCCCAGGATGCGCTCGAGCGGCTGCTCTTCGGGCGCGATCACGTCGACCGCGATCTTGCGCGCGCGCAGTGAGGCGGCCAGCTCGAGCGCGATGAAGCTCGCGCCGACGATCGCGGCGCGCTCGGCCTTGCCCGAGAGCGCGAGCAACGCCCGGCTGTCGGCAAACGTGCGCAGATAGTGGAGCTGCGGCCGCTTCGCGCCGGCGATCGGAAGCTTCACCGGCTCGGCCCCGGTCGCGAGCAGGATCGCCCCGAACTCGCGCGCGTCGCCCTCGTGGAGCCGGACCCGCCTGCGCGCGGCGTCGAGTGACACCACGTTCGTGCGCAGCGCGAGCTCGATCTTCTGCTCACGATAGAAGCTCTCCGGGCGCAGCGGCATCCACTCTTCGGGAGCCGAGCCGGCGAGATAGTCCTTGGAGAGGTTCGGCCGGTCGTAGGGCGGGGACTCGTCCACGGACAGGATCGTGACCGGGCCCGAGTAGCCCTCGCGCCGCAGCAGCTCGGCGGCGGCCAGACCGGCGGCGCCGCCGCCGATGATGCCGACCGATGCCGGGGCCGACCGCGCATCTTCCGCGGGCAGGCGCTTGTGACTCGGCGCGAGCTTCTCGCGTGCGAACGCGAGGCTGCCGCTCCGCTCGACGCGCCAGCAGGGAATTGGATCGAGCGCCGGCGCACGCAGCGCCTCGCCGGTGCGCAGGCTGAAGCAGGCGTGATGCAGCGGACAGCGGATCGTGTCGCCGACGACCAGGCCCCGGGCGAGATCGCCGTGGTAGTGAGTGCAGGATCCGCCCACCGCGAACAGCTCGTGGCCGCGGCGGACCAACAGCGCCGGTGCGCCGTCCACCTGTCCACGAATTACACCGCCATCGGAAAGCTCTGCCATGGCGATCCCGGCCTTCAGGTCTCGTGAGAGGGACATTCCGGTTTCCCGTTGCAAACCAGGTACCCGTCCGCGGTAGGCTGGGGTCCATGAGCTGGAAATCGATCGAAGCGCGCGCCGCCAAGCGCATGGGCGGAGCCCCGGCGCTCGAGGCCGAGCTGCCCCGAGCCAAGTCGCGCGCCGCCCTGCTGCGCATTCCTGACTCGCGCTGGCTCGCGGAGATGACCCGGAGCGTGTTTCAAGCCGGCTTCGTGTGGCGCGTGATCGAGTCCAAGTGGCCCGGCTTCGAGGCGGCCTTCGACGGCTTCGACCCGGCCAAGGTGGCGCGTTACTCCGAGAACAAGCTCGCGCAGCTGAAAGCCGACGAGCGGATCGTGCGGAATCCGCAAAAGATCCGCGCCACGCGCGACAACGCGCTGTTCGTGTGCGAGCTCGCGAAGAAGCACGGGAGCGTCGCGCGCTTCGTCGCCGATTGGCCGGAGACCGACATCGTGGGGCTGTGGCGCGAGCTGAAAGAGCGCGGTGCGCGCCTCGGCGGATTCACGGGTCAGTTCGTGCTGCGCCACCTGGGCAAAGACACTCCCATGCTCACCGACTCGGTGCTCAAGGCGCTGCGTGTCGAAGGCGTGCTCGAGGGCAAGAACGCGAGCTCGCAGGCGGCGCAGCGGCGCATCCAGGAAGCCTTCAACGGCTGGCGCGAGGAGAGCGGCCGCTCGCTGTGCGAGCTGTCGAAGATCCTCGCGCTGTCGGTGGACTGACAGCCAACGGAGGTGCGATGACTCGCAGCGCTCTCGTCAGCGGACTGGTCGCGATCGTGGCGCTCGGGCTGCTCTGGACACATCGTCCGACGGCGGATCTGCCGCTCTGGTGCGGGTCGAGCGGATTCCATGCTGAGAGTCAGGCCGCGATGCAGCGAATGATGGCGGGCATGCAGATGACTCCGTCCGGCGACGTGGACCGCGAGTTCGCGGCGATGATGATCCCCCACCACCGGGGTGCGATCGAGATGGCCCAGGCCGAGCTCCGCTATGGCAAGAACGAGCAGCTGCGGCGGATCGCGCAGGGCATCGTGGTCGAGCAGCTGCAGGAAATCTCGGCGCTGCAGCGTGCGCTGGATCCGGCGCCATGAGGCGCGGCCTGTGTGCGCTGGTGCTGCTGTTGCTCCCGAGTCTCGCTGCGGCGGGTCAGGCGCCGGGCGACGCCTCCGCGCCCGACGTCCCGATCAGTCACCGCGACCGGGTCTACGCCGCGGAGCAGTTCTCGAACACGGTGTCGGTGCTCGATCCGGTCGACCACAAGCTGCTGGGAGTGATTCGGCTCGGCGACCCACAGCCCGCGAACTTCAGCCCGCTCTACCGCGGCCAGGTGCTGGTGCACGGCATGGGCTTCTCGCCCGATCACCACACGCTGGCCGTCGTGTCGATCGGCTCGAACTCGGTGACGTTCATCGACACCGCGACGAACGCCGTGAAGCACACCACTTACGTCGGCCGCTCGCCGCACGAGGCCTTCTTCACGCCCGACGGGAAGGAGGTGTGGGTCACCGTGCGCGGCGAGAGCTACGTGGCGGTGCTGGACGGCTCGACCTACGAGGAGACGGCGCGGATCGTGGTCGCGAACGGGCCCGGCATGCAGATCTTCTCTCCCGACGGCAAGTACGGCTACGTCTGCTCGTCGTTCACGCCTGAGACCGACGTCGTGTCGGTCGCCGAGCACAAAGTGGTCGCGAAGGTGAGTCAGGCGAGCCCGTTCTGTCCCAACATCGCGGCCACGCCCGACGGCGCGCAGGTGTGGTTCACGCTGAAGGACGTGGGCAAGGCGCAGGTGTTCGAGGCCAAGCCTCCGTTCGGCCTGCTGAAGACGCTCGAGATCGGTCCGATCACGAACCACGTGAACTTCGCGCGCACTGCGCAGGGGACGTTCGCCTACGTCACGGTGGGCGGCCGCAACCAGGTGCAGGTGTTCCGCACGAGTGACTTCGAGAGAGTCGCCACGATCGCGGTCGGCAAGCTGCCGCACGGCATCTGGCCCTCGGGAGACGGCACGCGCATGTACGTGGGGCTCGAGAACGACGACCAGCTGATCGCGATCGATACGCAGACGAACCAGGTGGTGGCGCACGCGGGGATCGGCCAGGCGCCGCAGGCGCTGTGCTACGTGCCGAACGCGGTGCCCACCGGTCCGGGCAGCGACGGCCTGCAGCCGCTCGGCATCGCGGGTGAGTCGGCGCACTTCACGATGGCGCCCAGCGGGGCGAAAGACTCCCCCGCCTCGAGCGCTCCCACCAGCGTGACGCTCTTCGACCAGGGGCTGATCCAGGTGATGCAGGCGGCAGTCACCGGGCTCGTGCCGAAGCAGCCCTACGTGCTGGCGCTGGCGAGTACCCCCGACGGAAGCGGGCGGCTCGAGCCTCTGGCCGCCTTCGCCACCAACCCGGCCGGCGGGGCGATCGTCAGCGCGACGGGCCCGATCCGGCAGATCGTGAGCGCCGCCGCGCCCGCACCGCGCCGCTATCTCGTGATCGCGCCCGGTACCCCGAACGAACACGGCGCACCGGTACAGGTGCAGCAGGAGAACCGATGACCGGTCCGGGCGTGCTGCACTGGTGGATCGTGCTCTCGTGGGTGTCTCTGCCCACCGTGATGTTCGGGGGCTACTCGCTGCTGCGGCTGATCAACCGCGGGAACGCGCTCACTCCGTTCCAGATCACCTGGTTCCGAGCCGGCCACGCCCACGCCGGGGTGCTGCTCGTGATGTCGCTCGTGTACTACGGGTTCATGGAGCGGACGGCGCTCTCACTCGCGACGAAACACCTCGCCTGCGCCGTTCTGGCCGTCGGGGTCATGGCACAATCGGGCGGCTTCTTCATCCACATGGCGGTCGGGAAGCCCGAGCAGCATTCGATCGGGAATACCGTGACCGGATTCGGAGCGCTCCTGCTCAGCGCTGCGATTGCCGTGCTGGTGGTCGGCCTGGTGATGCCCCAATGACGGCCGAGGGGCTGATCACGCGCGCGAGTCGCACGGGTCCGCGCGAGACGGCGGAGCGACTGGCGGCGGCAGTCACTCGCCGCGGCATGGCGGTGCTGGCGCGGATCGACCACGCGGCCGCCGCCGAGAAGGTGGGGCTCGCGCTCCGGCCAACGGAGCTCGTGATCTTCGGCAGCCCGAAGGCCGGTACGCCGCTGATGCAAGCGGCGCAGACGATCGGCATCGAGCTGCCACTGCGCGCGCTGGTGTGGCAGGACGCGGCCGGCAAGACCTGGCTCGCCTATACCGATCCGCACGAGCTCGCGCGGCGCCACGGCGTGGATCCGCGGGGCCTCGAGCAAACGCTGGCCGCGATGACCCAGGCACTGGCCGCGGTGGCCGAAGAGGCCACCGGGCCGGCCTGATCGCGGGCTACTTCCCGGGGCGCGAGCGCATGTCGGCGCCGGTGACTCGCCGCACCTCGGTGATCGAGTCGTAGGGAAGGTCGATCGCGGCGTGGGCCTGCGCGATCGCCGCCTCGTCGGGTCCCGACATGAAGCAGTAGGCCTTGCCTTCGGCCAGGTTCACGTGGGCGGCGTGGCCGAACACGCCGAGCGCGTGCGCGGCCCGCTCGAGCGCGTCGAACTGCTCGAACATCTGCTCTTCCGACAGCTCCTGCTTGGGGAAGCTGCCCTTTCGCTTGTCGTGGGTGTCGATGAAGTACTTCATGCCGGTCTCCTTCGAGTGAGGGGGATTCCTCGCCCGTTGGGTGAAACCGGATCGTCGCGGGTTACATTATGTGTATATGCACAGAATAGCGGAGGCCGAGAAGACGATCGCCGGGCTCGGCGGCTGCCCCTGCTTCTCGCTGCGCCGCGCGGCGCGGCGGGTCAGCCAGGTGTTCGACGAGGAGCTGCGGCCGCTGGGCCTGCGCTCGACTCAGTTCAGCGTGCTGTTCGAGGTCTCGCGCGCGGACGGAATCTCGCGCGGGGAGCTGGCGCGCAGCTCCGGGCTCGACCGGACCACCCTGACCCGCAGCCTGGCGCTGCTCGAGCGCGACGGGCTCGTCGCCGGCGAGCCGGTCTGGGACGCGCGCGAACGGCGCGTGCGCCTGACGCCCGCGGGCGAGCGCCGGCTCGCCCGCGGGCTCGAGGCATGGAAGCGCGCGCGCGCGCGCGTGGCCCGCGCCTTCGGCGCAGGCCGGCTGCGCGCGCTCTTGTCCGAGCTCGAGGAGCTGGAGCTTCCCGAGCCCGAGAACTAGCGACTCACTCGGGAACGGCCTCGCCCGAGCCGCCGAACTCCTTCGGGAAGTCCTTCAGCTTGGGCAGCCCGTCCTTCATGCGCAGGACGGTCTCGGAGTAGTTCACGTGCACGCCGGGCGCGAACTTCAGCGTGGGCAGCGTGGCCGCGAACACGTCGACCAGGCCGAGCGGCGGGTGGTTGGTCATCAGGTGACCGCCGCACTTCTTGCAGTATTTGCGCTCGCTCATCGGGGTCTTGGCGTAGGTGGCGATCTGGTCCGCCCCCTGGGTGACGCGCACGGCCTCGGGCTTCCACAGACTGAATGCGTTCACCGGCCCGCCCGACCACGAGCGGCACGAGGCGCAGTGGCAGTAGCCCATGCCCTCGGGCGAGCCCGAGACCTCGAGCTTGACCGCGCCGCAGAAACAGCTTCCAGAGTGACTCATGTTCCGATCCTTTCGGGGTGTGGACGTTTTCAAGGATACACCCGGCGGGGAACGTAGGCGGGGCGGCTGCGCGAATCCTTACCGGGACCGAACCGTTTCCGGATCCCTCCTGAAAACAGGGGGTTCTGATATGGTCCCTGCGCTTTGACGCCGACCTCGGAATCGCCGCCTGCCCTGCTGCGCTGGGTCCCGGCGCTGGAGTCACTGCGTGGCTACGGCTGGACGACGGCGCGGGCCGACTTCCTGGCCGGCGTCACCGTGACCGCGGTCGCCGTACCCCAGGCCATGGCCTACGCGATGGTGGCCGGCCTGCCCCCGGTGTACGGCCTGTACACGGCGATCGTGATGACCGCCGTGGGCGCGCTGTTCAACGCCTCGCGCCAGCTCGTGAACGGGCCCACGAACGCGATCTCGATCGCGGTGCTGAGCGTGCTGGCCGGGATCGTGGAGCCCGACGCGCGCGTGCAGGCGGCGATCGCGCTGTCGCTCTGGGTGGGCGTGATCCAGCTCGGGATCACGCTGTTCCGGCTGGGAGACCTGGAGCGCTACATCTCGCACTCGGTGATCGTGGGCTTCACCGCGGGCGCGAGCGCGCTGCTCGCGCTCGACCAGCTGAAGAACCTGGTCGGGCTGAAGGCGATCGGCGACGCGCACGCGCACTTCCTGGTTCGCTTCTACCGCTCACTCACCGAGAGCGGCGGGATCCAGCTCGAGACCGCGGCGGTGGGCATCGGCTCGATCGCGCTGGTGCTGGTGCTGCGGGCGCTGAAGCGCCGCTTCGACGTGCGGCTCGCGCCCGAGTTACTGGCGGTGGTGATCCTCATGGCCGTGCTCACCGCCTGGCTCGAGCTCGACAAGCACGGCGTGGCCGTGGTGGGCGAGATCCCCGGCCGGCTGCCCGCCTTCGGGCGACCCGCGCTCGCGCTCGAGCAGCTGCGCGAGCTGGGCACCGGGGCGCTCGCGATCGCAGTGCTCGGGCTGCTCGAGGCGATCTCGATGTCGAAGGCGCTCGCCGCGATCCACCCGCAGAAGCTGGCGATGAACCAGCAGTGCCTGTCGGAGGGGCTGGCGAACCTGGTGGGTAGCTTCTTCCAATGCATGCCCGGCTCGGGCTCACTCACGCGCTCGGCGATCAACCAGCAGGCCGGCGCGCTGACTCAGTGGTCGGGCGTGATCTCTGCGCTGGGCGTGGCGCTCACCATGCTGGCGTTCGCGCCCTACGCGCGCTTCATCCCGCGCGCGGCGCTCGCCGGCATCCTGATGGTGACCGCCTGGAACATGGTCGACTGGCGCGCGCTCTTCTATCACCTGCGCACTACGCGCTTCGACGCCGCGATCGTGAGCGCTACGGCCCTGGCCGCGGTCGGGATCTCGATCGAGTTCTGCGTGCTGATCGGCGTGTTCATGTCGTTCATGCTGACCGTGCCGCGCGCGGGCCAGATGCTGCTCAGCGAGTTTTCGCTCACCGGCGGCAACCTGCGCGAGCGCCTGCCCGAGGACGCGCCCTGCCCGCGCATCCTCGTGTTCGGGCTCGAGGGTGAGATGTTCTTCGGTGCGAGCACCGCGCTCGAGTCGCACTTCGCCGAGATGGAGTCGCGCATCGGCCCCGACACGCGCGTGCTGGTGCTGCGGCTGAAGCGCGCGCGCAATCCGGATGCCGTGGGGCTCACCCTGCTCGAGGACTTCCTGAAGCGGGTCGAGGCGCGCGGGGTGCACGTGCTGCTGTGCGGCGTGCGCGCGGAGTTCGCCGACAAGCTCGAACGCACCGGCATCAGCGCGCGGCTCGGCGAGAGACTCTTCCTAGAGCAGCCGGTGCGACTCACCAGCACCCTGCTCGCGGTGCGCCACGCCTACGCCCTGCTCGACGGGAAGACCTGCAGCATCTGCCCGCGCACGGGCGGCACGGCGTCGTCGCTGGCCTACGAGATCTGAGCCTGCCTCACACCATCGACATTCCGCCGGACACCGAGAGTGTCTGGCCGGTGATGAAGGCCGCGTCGTCGGAGAGCAGGAACGCGACCGCGCCCGCCAGGTCGGCCGGCTCGCCGATCCGCCCGAACGGAACCGCGCGCGCCAGCGCCTCGACGAGCTTGGGGTTGTCGGCACCGACCTGCGCGAGCAGCGGCGTGTTGGTCGGCCCGGGGCAGACCACGTTCACGTGAATGCCCTGCTTCGCGACCTCGCGCGCGAGCGCCTTGCTGAAGCCGATCACACCCGCCTTCGCCGCCGAGTAGACCACCTCGCCGCTCGAGCCGAGCCGGCCGGCGTCGGAGCTGATCGAGACGATCCAGCCCGCGCGCCGCTCGATCATGCCGTCGAGCACCGCGCGAGTCACCGCGATCGGGCCGCGCAAGTTGATCGCGAGCACCTTGTCCCAGGTCTCTTCGGCGGCTTTCACGAACGGCTCGACCTTGTCCCAGCCGGCGTTGTTCACGAGCCCTTCGACCTTGCCGAAGTGCGCGATCACCTCGCCCACCCCGCCGCGCACCGAGACCGAGTCGGCGACGTCGACGCGCACGCCGTAGGCGCCGTGACCCACTTCGGCCGCGGCCTCCTTCGCGCCCTGGATGTCGGCGATCGCCACGCGGGCGCCTTCGGCCACCAGCCGCTCGACGATCGCGCGCCCGATCCCGCGCGCGCCGCCGGTCACCAGGATCACGCGTCCGGTCAGTCCCCTCATCGCTCTCCTCCCCACGACTCGGCCGGCCGGAATTGGGGCAGCGCCCACTCCGGACTCACCCGCTCGAACACGACCTCGACCGGCAGGTCGAGCCGGAGCACGTTCGGATCCGCGCCGACCAGGCCCGCGACCATGCGCACGCCCTCTTCGAGCTCGACCACCAGCACCGCCCACGGCGCGCGCTCGGCGAAGGCGGGGATCGGAGTCTGGTGAGTCACCGTCCAGGAGTAGACGTGCCCGCGGCCGCTCGAGCGCTGCCAGGTGAACTCGGGCGAGCCGCAGCGCGCGCAGCGCAGCCGCGGCAGGTGGCGCCAGGTTCCGCAGTCGCCGCAGCGCTGGAAGCGCAGCTCCTCGCGCGCGCAGTGCTCCCAGAACGCGGCCACCAGGTCGTCGTCGGGCTGCGGTAGCGGGCCGGCCCACTTCGCGGTCGAGTCACTCATGGCCGCCCCAGCACGGCGATGCTGCCGTCGCCCAGGTCGCCCCAGCCGGTCACGAT
>Ga0335080_10008294_pt1 | contig 10829 bp, 5 predicted proteins | sample Lox_Sample_34_FD_206720 | JGI IMG/M metagenome (GOLD analysis project Ga0335080, IMG submission 206720) | Soil microbial communities from Loxahatchee National Wildlife Refuge, Florida, United States - Lox_Sample_3.4 | ecosystem: Environmental > Terrestrial > Soil > Wetlands | place: USA: Florida...
CGACGGCGGCGAAGGTACTCGTGATCCTGATGCCGCTGTGGGGCCTGCTCGCGTACGACCTGATCGGCATGGTGCTGCGCCTGCTCCACGTCGAGCTCGCGGGCCACGCGCTCGAGGTCGCCTGCGGCCTCGTGACGCTGGCCGGCGTCGCGTACACGCTGACGGCGCGCGATCGCGGCGTCGAGTTCGTGCGCGAGGACATGGTGGAGTTTCGCAAGGTGCTCGCCGCGCACGCCTTCAGCTGGATCGGCGTGCAGACGATGTTCGTCTACATGATCGCGTTCGTGCAGTTCCGGTTCCCGACCCTCGACGCCGACGCCGGCGGACGGGTGCTGTCCGTGTCGTTCCTGATGCTGAACGCGGTCGGCGCGGCAATGCCGGCCTTCGTCCTCGAGCCGCTGACGCGCCGCTTCGGGCAGATCGGCGTGCACTCCACCTGCCTCGCGACGATGGCGGCGGGCTTCGCCGGCGTCTACGCGTTCGGAACGACTCCGGCGATCATCTACGCGCTGATGGCGGTGATGGGGATCGGCTGGGCGGCGATCGTGAGCCTGCCGTTCGCGATCATGTCGCAACGTGTCGACCAGGCGCAGATCGGCCTCTACATGGGCGTCTTCAACCTGTCGGTCGTGCTACCGCAGCTGCTCGTCAGCCTCGGCATCGGCACGCTGGTCAGCCGCGTCGCCGACAAGGGCGTGATCTTCCTGGTCGGGGCGACGACGCTCGCGATCTCGGCGCTCGCGTGGCTGTTCGTGCGCCGCTCGACCGCGCCGCACGGCGCGACGGTGGTCGCGCCGGCCGTCGCCCACTGAACCGTGATCAGCCGGGGGCCGCGAGCACGAAACCGTACGCGCCGAGCGGAGCGCCGAGATCGCCCATCAGCGCGCGCCAGCGCGTATCTTCGGGCGCCGTCACGGCCCGCGGCTCGGCGCCGAGGTTGAACGCGCAGTAGACACGCTCGGCCCCGTCGCGCCGCTCGAAGGCGAGCACCGGGTCGGGGCTGTCCAGAAAGCGGATGTCGCCCGAGATCAGCGCCCGGTACCGGCGGCGGATCGCGAGGAGTTCGCGGGTCGTCTCGAGCACCGACCCCGTCGCGCCCTGCTGGCGATCGACCGCGAGCGCGAGGTGCTTGGGGTCGAGCGGCAGCCAGGGCTCCGCCTCCGAGAAACCGCCGTGCGCGCGCTCGGCGCTCCACGGGATCGGCGTGCGCGCCCCGTCGCGGCCGAGCGTCTGCGGCCAGTTCGCGATCGCCTCGGGATCGCGCAGTCGCTCGAACGGCACGTGCGCCTGCGGCAGCCCGAGCTCCTCGCCCTGGTACAGGCACACCGAGCCGCGCAGCGACAGCAGCAGCGCGTTCAGCAGCTTCGGGTAGCTGTCCGGCGGGCCGCCCCCGCCCCAGCGGCTGACGGCGCGCGGTGCGTCGTGGTTGCTGAACACCCACGTCGGCCAACCACCCGCGTGCAGCTGCTCCCAGTCGAGGATCGCCGCGCGCACGAACTGCGGGGTCGGCGCGTCGGCGCGCAGAAAGAGGAAGCTGTAGGCGGTGTGCAGCCGGTCATCGCCCAGGTACGCCGCGAGGCTGCGCCCCGCGGAGTCGGGGCCGCCGATCTCGCCGACCGCGAAGCGCTCCGGGTAGCGGTCGAGCACGCTGCGCAGCCGCGCGAGGAATGCGAGCGTCTCGGGCCGGTCCGAGTTGTAGAGCAGCGTCTGGAAGTCCACCGGCCGCGTGCGCGGCCCGCCGGTGCGCGGCGGGTTGTCGCGCAGGCCCGGGTCGTGCGTGAAGTGCGACACGGCGTCGACCCGGAAACCGTCGACGCCGCGCTCGAGCCAGAACTGCGCGACCCCGAGCAGCGCATCCTGGACCTCCGGGTTCAGCAGGTTCAGGTCCGGCTGCTCGCGCAGGAAGTTGTGCAGGTAGTACTGGCCACGGCGCGCGTCCCAGGTCCACGCCGGGCCGACGAACAGCGACTGCCAGTTGTTGGGCGGCGAGCCGTCGGGCTTCGGGTCGGCCCACACGTACCAGTCGGCGCGCGGCGCATCGCGGCCGGCGCGGCTCTGGGCGAACCACGGATGGCGGTCGGATGTGTGCGAGTAGACCTGGTCGATGACGACCTTGAGCCCGAGCGCGTGGGCGCGAGCGATGACCGCGTCGAAATCGGCGAGCGTCCCGAACATCGGGTCGACGCCGCAGTAATCGGCGACGTCGTAGCCGTAGTCGCGCATCGGCGAGGTGAAGAACGGCGAGATCCAGATCGCGTCGACACCGAGCCCGGCGATGTAGCCGAGCCGGGTCGCGAGCCCCTGCAGGTCCCCGATCCCGTCGCCGTTCGAGTCGACGAAGCTGCGCGGGTAGACCTGGTAGATGACCGCGCCACGCCACCAGTCCCTCATGCCCCGATCCTGCGCCACGCGAGCGCCGCGGCGATGAGGAACGATCCGGCCGCGATCGCCATCACGCCCGCGGGGTCGCCCGGGAACGCAAGGTGCACGACGAAGCCCATGACGCCCGCCACGACCAGCTGCGGAAGCACGATGAAGAAGTTGAAGATGCCCATGTAGACGCCGAGCTTGCGGTACGGGATCGCGCCGCAGAGCAGCGCGTACGGCATCGTCAGCACCGACGCCCACGCCATGCCGATGCCGACCATCGCGAGGACCAGCAGCTGCGGATTGCGCGTCGCGACGAAGCCGAGAAAGCCGGCGGCGCCGGCGGCGAGATTCGCCGCGTGCACGCGCTCCCGGCCGAAGCGCGCCGCGAGCGGCGGCAGCAGGAACGCGTAACCGGCGGCGACGCCGTTGTAGACGGCGAACATCACGCCCACCCAGTCGCCCGCAGCATTGTAGGCGGCAGTACCCGCAACCGCGCCTCCGTACTGGTGGTAGGCGACGACCGGCGTGCCGTAGATCCACAGCACGAAGAACGCGCACCACGAGAAGAACTGGATGACGGCGAGGCGCCGCATCACGCGCGGCATGCCGACGAGATCGGCCCAGAGCTCGCGCAGCGGATGCACCGCCGGCGCCGCCGGCGCAGGCGCGAGGCCTGCCGCCGAGGCGAAGCGCGCCAGCTGCTCGGGCGAATACTCGCGGGTCGAGAGCACGGTCCACAGCACCGCGACGAGGAGCGCCGCGGCACCGACGTAGAAGGCGACGCGCACCGCGTCGGGCACGATGCCGGCGGGCGCATCGCCGCGAATGCCGAGCAGGTTCGCGAACACCCATGGCGCCGCGGAGGCCGCGAGCGCGCCACAGCCGATGAAGATCGTCTGCACCGCATAGCCGGTCGTGCGCTGCTGCTCCGGCAGCATGTCCCCGACGAAGGCACGAAACGGCTCCATCGAGACGTTGAGCGAGATGTCGAGCAGCCAGAACGCGGCGACCGCGAGCCACAGGTACGGCGCGTTCGGCAGCAGCACGAGCGCGGTCGTGCTGAGGATGGCGCCCGCAAGAAAGTAAGGACGGCGCCTTCCGAAGCGTCCCCACGTCCGGTCGCTGAGGTAGCCGATGATCGGCTGCACCAGCAACCCGGTCATGGGGCCCGCGATCCACAGGATCGGGAGCTGGTCGATCGCCGCGCCCAGCGTCTGGAAGATGCGGCTGACGTTCGCGGTCTGCAGCGCGAACGCGATCTGGATCCCGAAGAAGCCGAACGACAGGTTGCCGATCGCCACCAGCCCAAGCGGCGGCTTCGCGGCCGGCGCCGACATCAGCGGCTCCGCGGTCGCCGCCATCGAACTTTGCACCGTGTCGTCCTCCGCGAGCGAAGGCTCGCGCCTTGCGGGGCCGGCAGTATGCCGGCACGGGGGTGCCGGAAGCCATCCTCAGCGCTTGACCGCGGCGCGACCTTGGCCCTAAATGCGGCCGGCCGCGCGTCGCCGCGGCGCCGGAGGCCAACAGTGATCAATCGCTCGAGACTGGCCACTGCAAAATTTGCATTGCTGCTGCTGACGGTGGTTCTCGCGCCGGCCATCGCGGCACCCGCGCCGATCGAGCGAATCGATCCACCGTCGTGGTGGGTAGGCCTCGCCTCGCCCACGCTCGAGCTGATGGTGCACGGGCCGAAGGTCTCCGAGCTCGTGCCTGCGCTCGACTATCCGGGCGTGCGGATCGCCAACGTCGCGACGACCGACAGCCCGAACTACCTGTTCGTCACGCTCGAGATCGGGGTCGACGCGGCGCCCGGCCGCTTGCCGCTCGTCTTCCGGCGCCACGGCCGCGTCGTCGCGCGGCACGACTACCTGCTCGAGGCCCGCCGCCCGGGATCGCGCGACCGCCAGGGGTTCGCGGCGCGTGACCTCATCTACCTCGTGATGCCGGATCGCTTCGCGAACGGCGATCCCGCCAACGACTCACCGCCCGGGACGCTCGACCACGTCGATCGCGCCGATGGCGGTGCCCGCCACGGCGGTGATCTCGCCGGCATCGCGCAGCACCTCGACTACCTCGAGCGGCTCGGCGTCACGCAGCTGTGGCTGACGCCGGTCGTCGAGAACGCTGAGCCGCAGTTCAGCTACCACGGATACTCGATCACCGACCACTACCGCGTCGATCCGCGCTACGGCACCAACGCGGACGTCCGCGCTTTGTCGCACGCGGCGCGCGCGCGCGGCATCGGCCTGATCGCCGACATCGTCGTCAACCACATCGGGTCCCACCACTGGTGGATGGCGGATCTGCCGGCGCACGACTGGCTGAGCACGAGCGATCCGCACCTCCTGACCAACCACATGCACACGACGGTCGAGGACCCGCATGCCGCGGAGGTCGACCGTCGCCGCTACATCGACGGCTGGTTCTCGCCGCACATGCCGGACCTGCATCCGGCCAATGCGCACCTCGGCACCTACCTCGTCCAGAACGCGATCTGGTGGATCGAGTACGCGGACCTGAGCGGCCTGCGCATGGACACGTACTCGTATTCCGACAAGGCGTACATGGCGGAGTTCACGCGCCGGGTGCTCGCCGAGTACCCGCGTCTCAACATCGTCGGCGAAGAGTGGCGCAGCGACCCCGCGATCGTCGCTTACTGGCAGGCCGGCAAGGTGAACCCCGACGGCTACGTGTCGAACCTGCCGGCGCTGATGGACTTCCCGCTGCAGGGAGCGCTGGTCCACGCGCTGACGACGCCCGAAGCGCCGAACCACGGCTGGGTCGAGGTCTACGAGCGCCTCGCGGACGACTTCCTGTACGCGCACCCCGAAAACCTCGTGATCTTCGGCGACAACCACGACACCGACCGCCTGTACACGGTGCTCGGCCGCGACGACGCGCTCTGGCGCATGGCGCTCGTCTACGTCGCGACGGTGCGCGGTATCCCCCAGCTCCTCTACGGAACCGAGCTGCAGATGGCGAATGACCGGCTGGGTGACGACGGCGACAAGCGCCGCGACTTCCCGGGCGGCTGGGCGGGCGACGCGGTCGACGCGTTCACCGGCCGCGGGCTCGATGCGCAGGCCGCGGCGGCCCAGGAGTTCGTGCGCACGCTGTTCACGTGGCGCAAGACCTCGACCGCCGTGCATGCAGGGACGCTGCGCCACTACGCGCCGAGCGACGGCGCGTACGTCTACTTTCGCGCCTCCGGCCGCGAGACGGTCATGGTCGCGTTCAACAAGGCCGCGAAGGAAGTCCGCCTCGACCTCGGAAGGTTTCGCGAAAGCCTCGCGCGCGGCGTCGTCGGCCGCGACGTGCTGAGCGGAGCTTCCGTCGAGCTCGACGACGAGCTGACACTGGCGCCACGGTCGGTGCGGCTGATCGACATTCGCTGAGCGCGCTCGCGATCGGCATTGGACCCGGTCCGCCCGGCGCGCCGCGCGTCCAAACGTCCCAAGCGGTTAGTGCGCCGTCGCCGGCGCAGTCGCGCGGCACTCCCCGATACGCCCGCACAGCTGCGCGAGCACGGCCTGCATCCGCTCCGGCACGACCTTTTCCGGCGACCTCTCGGCCGGCAGCGGATCAGGAAGATCGACCCGGATATCGTGCGTGCGCGGTTGAAATTGGAACTGGTCGACGTACTGCAAGTAGCGCTTCGTGAACTCATCCAGCGAGCCGCCGAGCGGAGCCGGGACCGCATCCGTGAGCGCGGCCCCCGTACCGAGCGCCTGGAACAGCGCGCCATAGGACGCCCGCTGATCGTTTGGCGTTTCCGCCATCATGCGGGCCAAGGCATAGCACGCGTAGGCCCGCCGATCGAGCATCGCTTGCGAGTCCGCGACGGGCAGGTCAGCGGCGAGGAACTGGTCCGGTGGCAGAGCCCGGTACGCCCGCACGACGTCGCCTGCTACGTAAATATGCGTGGAACCCGTGAATTCCGCGCCTGCGAACAGCATCCCGAAGCCGAGCTTCGGGCATTCCGGCCAACGATTCGCCGGTGCCGTACGCAATAGCGCCTGCCCATACAGATACTGCAGGGCATCGAGCTCGTGGCCGCGAGCAGTACCGACCGGAAACATCAGCAGCGTCATCTGCGGCGTCACGACCACTGATCCGACCGCGCCTCCCGGGTGAACGGCGACCGACGCCGGCGTGTCGGGCACGACGAAGCGTGCACGGATCACTGCCTCCGGCAGCGCGAACACGAGGGTCGATGACGGATTGAAATCACTCGACCAGCCGAAGAGCCAGCGTCCGGCGTACTGCATCTGCAACACGCGCGTGGCAGCACGGGCGGCGATGTCCGCACTTCCCGACGCCATCACCGTCACGTTGCCCCGCTGGACCTGCCAGTCCTCGCCCGCCGCCCGCGTGGGCCAGCCCCCGGATCCCGCCAGCAACGCGAACATCAGGCTCACGGCGCGCACGCGCCCAGCGCGATCGATCACGGCTCCCCTCCCGCCCCAACGCCTGCGTCATCGTCACACGGGGCGAGCGGCAGGAACAAGTGCGGCGGCGCCTGATCCCTCAGACGCGCTCGAGCACGACGAGCGACCGCGGCTCGAGGCGCCGGCACGCCTGCTCGTCGAGTGTCTCGACGGCGGCCGGCGCGGCGGTGTCGACGACGAGCGACCAGTGCCCGCCCGCAGCGACCGGCGGCAACCGGAAGTCGACGCCGGCGGCAGAGCCGTTCACGAGCACGAGGATCGCCGCGCAGGAATGGTCGGCGGCGGCGAGCGCGACGACGAGGGCGCGCGCGTCGGGATCTTTCCAGTCGGCCTCGCGCATCACGTGCCCATCCGGCCGCCACCAGCCGACATCGTCAGCGCGGCCCGAGCGTCGCCCACCCTTCAGAAAAGTCTCGCGACGAAGCTCCGCGCGCCGGCGGCGAAACGCGATCAGCCGGCGCACGAAGTCGACGAGCTCCGGGCGTGAGGCGGCGAGCGACCAGTCGAGCCAGCTGATCGCGTTGTCCTGGCAGTAGGCGTTGTTGTTCCCGCCCTGCGTGCGGCCGAGCTCGTCGCCCGCCAGCAGCATCGGCACGCCCTGCGAGATCAGGAGCGTCGCGAGGAAGTTGCGCACCTGGCGTCGCCGCAGCTCGAGGACCGCCGCGTCGTCGGTCGGCCCCTCCACCCCGCAGTTCCAGCTGCGGTTGTCGGAGTGGCCGTCGTTGTTGTCTTCGAGGTTGGCCTCGTTGTGACGCTCGTTGTAGCTGACGAGGTCCGCGAGCGTGAAGCCGTCGTGCGAGGTCACGAAGTTGATGCTGGCGGTCGGCTTGCGACCCCGTGCCCGGAACAGATCGCTCGAGCCGGCGATGCGCTCGGCGAGCGCGCCGACCGTGTGCGGCTCGCCGCGCCAGAACGACCGCAACGCATCGCGATAGCGGTCGTTCCACTCGGACCATCCCGCGGGAAAGTGCCCGAGCTGGTAGCCGTCGGGCCCCACATCCCACGGCTCGGCGATCAGCTTCAGGTACGCGAGCGCCGGGTCCGCGCGCAGCGCCGCGAAGATCGGCGCCTCGCGCAGGAACGCCGACCCGTCGCGCCCGAGCACCGGGGCGAGATCGAAGCGAAAGCCGTCAACGTGCAGCGCCTCGGCCCACCACCGCAGGCTGTCGAGGATCAGTTCCCGCGCCGCCGGCCGCGAGCCGTCGATCGTGTTGCCGGTCCCGGTGTAGTTCTCGTAGTGGCCCGGGTCCCCGGGGCGCAGCCGGTAGTAGCCGGCGTTGTCGAACCCCTTCCAGCTCAACACGAGCCCCGTGCCGTCGCCCTCGGCCGTGTGGTTGAAGACGACGTCCATGATCACTTCGATGCCAGCCGCGTGCAGCGCGCGCACCATCTGGCGGAACTCGCCGACCGGATCCTTCAGCGCGTACTGACTGGCCGGCGCCGACCACGCGACCGGGTTGTAGCCCCAGTAGTTGACGAGCCCGCGCTCGGCGAGGAAGCGCTCGCTCATGAACGCCTGGCACGGCAACAGTTCGACCGCGGTGACGCCCAGGCGTTTCAGCCAGTCGATGACCGCGGGTTCGGCGAGCCCGAGGTACGTGCCGCGCAGCGCCGGCGGCACGAGCGGGTGCTGCGCCGTGAAGCCCTTGACGTGCAGTTCGTAGATGACGGTGTCGCACCACGGCGTCGCCGGCGGGCGCGCGTCGCCCCAGTCGTACGCGGCATCGACGATGCGGGCGCGCGGGATCGCGTCCGCGCTATCGAGCGCGGCGTGCGCGCCACCGTCGAGGAGCGCGTTCGAGAGCGTCGGGACGCCGGTCAGCGCCCGCGCACAGGGATCGATCAGCAGCTTGCGCGGGTTGCAGCGCAGCCCGCGCTCCGGCGCGAACGGCCCGTGGACGCGGTAGGCGTAAAGACCGCCCGCCGCCGCGAACGGCGCCGGCAGGTGGCCGTGCCAGATGTCGCCGGTCCGCGCCGGCAGGGCAACGACGCCGCGCGGCGCTCCGCTGCCTTCGTCGTACAGGCAGAGCTCGACCGCATCGGCGACCGAGGAATGCACCGCGAAATTGACGCCGCGCCCGGTCGGGGTCGCGCCGAGCGGCGAGGGCCGGCCCTTCTCGATCGCCGCGCGCAGCGCCGCCGCCTGCCCGTCGATGCTCACCGCGCCGCCACCGCGCCCTTCAGGCGCGCCTCAGGATCAGCGCGCCGAGGGGCGGCAACGCGAGCCTGAGCGACCATGGCCGCCCGTGCGCGCCCGGCTCGGTCGCCTCGACCTCGCCCGCCGGCGAGTACCCGGAGCCGCCGTAGCGCGGATCATCGGAGTCGAGGAGCTTGCGGTAGCGGCCCGGCGCATCGACGCCGATCCAGTAGTCATCGCGCGGCACTGGCGTTGCGTTGAACACGCACACGAGCGGCGCACCCGCGTCGCCGCCGGTCGCGCGGCGCTCGAACGCGAACACGCTCTGCGCGGCGTTGTGCAGGTCGATCCACTGGAAGCCCTCGGGATCGGCGTCGCTGCCGTGGAGCTGCGCGCTGTCGCGATACAGCCGGTTCAGGTCGCGGTTGAAGTCGCTGAGCGCACGGTGCCGGGGGTTCTCGAGGAGGCCCCAGTCGAGGGCCTCGCCGTCGCGCCACTCGTGCCACTGGCCGAACTCCGAGCCCATGAACAGCAGCTTCTTGCCGGGGTGCGCCGTCATGTAGGCGAGCAGCAGCCGGTAGTTCGCGCGCTTCTGCCACTCGTCACCCGGCATCTTGTCGATCAGCGCGCGCTTGCCGTGCACGACCTCGTCGTGCGAGATCGGCAGCATGAAGCGCTCCGACCAGGCGTACATGAACGAGAACGTCACGAGCCGGTGCTCGTGGCTGCGGTACACAGGGTCGAGCGCGAAGTAGCGCAGCGTGTCGTTCATCCACCCCATGTTCCACTTGAACGTGAAGCCGAGGCCGCCGAGGTGGGAAGGCTGCGTGACGCCGCCGAAGGCCGTCGACTCCTCGGCGATCATCATCGCGCCGGGCGCGTACTCGCCGACCGCCCAGTTGAGGTGGCGCAGGAATTCGATCGCCTCGAGGTTCTCGCGGCCGCCGAAGCGGTTCGGCACCCACTCGCCGGGCGCGCGGCTGTAGTCGAGGTAGAGCATCGAGGCGACCGCATCGACCCTGAGGCCGTCGATGTGGAACTCGTTGAGCCAGTAGAGCGCGTTGGCGACGAGGAAGTTGCGCACCTCGTTGCGGCCGAAGTTGAAGATCTTCGTGCCCCAGTCCATGTGCTCGCCCTGGCGCGGGTCGGCGTGCTCGTAAAGCGCGCTGCCGTCGAACTCGACGAGCCCATGGGCGTCCTTCGGGAAGTGCGCCGGCACCCAGTCCATCAGCACGCCGAGGCCCGCGGCGTGGCAGCGATCGACGAACGCGCGCAGCGCGTCGGGCGAGCCGAAGCGCGAGGTCGGCGCGTAGTAGCCGGCCACCTGGTAGCCCCACGAGCCGTCGTAGGGATGCTCGGCGACGCCCATGAGCTCGAGGTGCGTGTAGCCCATCGAGAGCGCGTACGGGATCAGCTGCTCGGCGGCCTCGTGCCAGTTCATGAACGGCGGCTCGCGACCCGGGACCTGCCGCCACGAGCCGAGGTGCACCTCGTAGACGCTGATCGGGCGGCGGCGCGGGTCGCTCGCGCGGCGGGCGGCGAGCCACTCGGCGTCGTGCCACGCGTAGCCCTCGAGGTCGGCGACCACCGAGCAGTTGCCGGGCCGCAGCTCCATCGCCAGGCCGTAGGGATCGGACTTGAGCTGGGTCGCGCCCGAGGCGGTGCGGATCTCGTACTTGTAGCGCGAGCCGGCGCCGACGCCCGGGATGAAGAGCTCCCAGACCCCGCTCGAGCCGCGCGCGTGCATCGTGTGCTTGCGCCCGTCCCACAGGTTGAACGGGCCGACGACGCTGACGCGCGCCGCGTTCGGTGCCCAGACCGCGAAGCGCGTCCCGGGAAGGCCCGCGCGCACCGTCGGGTGCGCGCCGAGCTTC
>Ga0335080_10008295_pt1 | contig 10828 bp, 4 predicted proteins | sample Lox_Sample_34_FD_206720 | JGI IMG/M metagenome (GOLD analysis project Ga0335080, IMG submission 206720) | Soil microbial communities from Loxahatchee National Wildlife Refuge, Florida, United States - Lox_Sample_3.4 | ecosystem: Environmental > Terrestrial > Soil > Wetlands | place: USA: Florida...
ACGCGCTGCGTCGCCTTCTGGTAGTCCGCGGGCTTCGCCCAGAAGATGTTGGGCACGAAGGTCTGCGGGTTGCGGTCGTAGAGCGGGAACCAGCTCGACTGCACCTGCACCATGATCCGGTGCCCCGGCAGAAAGACGTGGTTCGCGTTCGGCAGCGCCCACTGGTATGCGAGCGGCTGATTGGCGGCGAGCGGCCTCGGCGTCTCGAGACTCTCGCGATAACGCCCGCGGAAGATGTCCATCGAGACGGCGAGCTGATAGCCGCCGAGCGGCGGCTGCGACGCGACCTGATCGGGATAGACGTCGATCACTTTGACGACCCAGTCGGAATCGGTGCCGGAGGTCGAGGCGACGAGGTGGACGATCGGCGGGCCGCTGATCTTGACGGGCGCGGTCAGGACGTCCGTCGTGAACACGGCCACGTCGGGCCGACCCGACGCGTCGCGCTGGTCCGTGACGAGCCACGTCCGCCAGCTCGCGTTTCCGTCGTAGCTCTCCGGGATCGACGGGCGGCCTTTGAAGGTCACCGGCCTCGCCGGATCCGAGACGTACTCCGCTGCGACCGCGTCTCCGTTCGCCGGAGCCGCGAACCCCGCCCTGCCGTTGGCCGTCAGGTAGAGCGGAGACGCCTTGATCGCGCATCCGGCCGCGCAGCCGGCCGGCCATCCGTCCAGCCGCCGCCACACGTTCGTCCCGGTCTCGAACGCCGTGACGCGCGCGATGTCGGCCTTCGGCGCGCCGTCTTTCAAGTACTGCGCGAGAAACGGCGCGAGGACCTCGCGGCGAAAGGTCTTCGCGGTGTCGCTGTCGAACCGGATCGGGCCGAGCGCGCTGCCGTCGTCGATCTCCTGGCCGTGGTACCACGGCCCGAGGACGAGGAAGACCTTGTCCTTCCCGGCGTCCTTCGGCACGATCGCCTTGTAGACCGCGGGCGCGCCGTAGATGTCCTCCTGATCCCAGAGTCCCGCGACGAGCATCACGGGGACCTTCAGCGGTTCCCTCGCGAGGAGCTTGTCCAGGGCCTGGTCCCGCCAGAACGCGTCGTACGCCGGGTGCTCCATCAGCTTCTTCCAGAATCCGAGCTGCTCCATGCCGCGGCTGCGGCCGAGCTCGCCCGCCGAGACGAACGTCATGAACGTGTCGAAGTCGTCGAAGTGGTCGTTCCACCACTTCTCGTCGTTCTTGCGGTTGGCCTCCTGCTCGTAGATGTACTGCGCGCCGAGCTGGCGGAAGGCGCCGTTGTGGAACCAGTCGTCGCCCATCCAGCCGTCCACCATCGGGTTCATCGGGACGGAGACCTTGAGCGCCGGGTGCGGATTGAAGAGCGCCATGAGCGGCGTGAAGCCGTCGTAGGAGATGCCGAGGATGCCGACCTTGCCGTTCGACTCGGGAACGTTCTTCACGAGCCAGTCGATCGTGTCGTACGTGTCGGTCGCGTGATCGACGTTGGTCGGATTGAGCGGCCCGCGCAGCGGCCGGTTCATGACGTAGTCGCCTTCGGAACCGTGCTTGCCGCGCACGTCCTGGATGACGCGGATGTAGCCGCCCTCGACGATGACGTCCGTCGCGTTGTCGTATCCCTCGAGCACCGGTGCGAGATGCGGGCTCTCCGGTTTCGTCATCCCGTCGGCGTCGTAGGGCGTGCGCGTGATGAGGATGCCGGCGTTCTTCGCTCCCTTCGGGACGATGATGACGGTATGCAGCTTCACGCCGTCGCGCATCGGGATGTTCACCTCGCGGCGGTCGTAGTCGAAGGAGGTCGTGACGGGCTTGAACGTCGCCGGCATCTCCGACGGGTAGGCGGACTTCGGCGTCTGGGCCGCGAGAGTCGCCGCCGCGGCGAGCGCCAGAACGAAGGCGTAGCGGGTCCGGGTCATCGGTCCCCTCCTCGAATGAAGCGGTCGAAGCCGGGGGATCTTAGAACGACCGGCCGGCGCTTGTCCCCGTCCGCACCGAGGGGCGGCCGCAAGGGCCGCCTCTACGAGCGAGATCCTGGGGCGGGGCTCGTCCCCGCCCACCGCAGGCGAATTCAACATCGTAGGCGCGGGCCATCCCCGCCCGCCGCAGGCGAATTCAACATCGTAGGCGCGGGGCTCGTCCCCGCCCGCCCTCAGTCGCGAGAGAATCTCCCCCGAGACTCCTTGATCGGCCAGACGCTGTCCCACTACCTCATCGAGAGGCGGCTCGGCGCGGGCGGCATGGGCGAAGTGTTCCTCGCGCGCGACCTCGCGCTGGGCCGGCCGGCCGCCGTGAAGGTCCTCGCACAGCCGCTCTCGTCGGCCCTTCGTTCCCGGCTCGTGCGCGAAGCGGAGGCCTGCGCCCGTCTGCAGCATCCCGCGATCGCCACGTTCTACGAGGCCGGCGAAGCGGACGGCGCCGTCTTCCTCGCGCTCGAGTACGTCGCCGGGGAGACGCTGCGCGACCGGCTCCGCCGCGGGCCGGTCCCTCGGGGCGAGGCGCTCGCGATCGGCGCCTGCCTCCTCGAGGCGTTGAACCACGCGCACGCGGCCGGCGTCCTCCATCGCGACATCAAGCCCGAGAACGTCATGGTCTCGGACGGCGGCGCCGCCAAGCTGCTCGACTTCGGGATCGCGCGTCTGACCGACGTCGAGAAGAGCGCCGGCGATGCGCCGACGGAGGCCGCGCTGACGGAAGCCGGCGCGGTCGTCGGGACGATCGGCTACATGTCGCCCGAGCAACTGCGCAGCCAGCCGCTCGACGAGCGGTCCGACCTCTTCTCCGTCGCCGCGGTTCTGTGCGAGACGCTCTCGGGAGAGCCGGCATTCCCGGGCGACACCGCCGCCGAGCGCATCGCGGCGATCCTCTACGACGACGCGAAGCCGCTCCAGACGGGCGCCGTTCCGCCGGAGATCGCCGCCGTGCTCGCGCGCGGCCTGGCGCGCGATCCGGAGCGCCGGTACCGCACGGCCTCGGCGTTTCTCGCCGACCTGCGCGCCGCGGCGTCGGGCGAGTTCGTCGCGCCGCTTCCCGAGACGCTCGCGGTCCTCGACTTCGAGAACCTCTCGAAGAATCCGGACGACGCGTGGCTCGGCAGCGGGATCGCCGAAAGCCTCGCCGCGGACCTCTCGCGCCTCTCGGGCCTCGCCGTCGTGCCGCGCGACCGGGTTCTTGCCGTTCGGTCGAAGCTCGGCGACGCCGCGCCGGGATCCGAAGCGCTCGAGCTCGGGCGTCTGCTCCCCTGCCGCTGGGTCCTCTCGGGCGCGTACCAGCACGTCGGCCCGCGGGTGCGGGTGACCTCGCGGCTCACCGAGGTCGGCACCGGCGAGGTCGTCGCGACCGAGAAGGTGGACGGCGCGCTCGACGACATCTTCGCGCTCCAGGACCGGATCGCCGAGGCGGCCGCGGGCCGGCTGCGTCCGGGCGGGGCGGCTCTTCCGGCCCGCGCGGCGCCGCGCATCGACGCGTACGAGCGGCACGCGCGCGGCCGACGGTTCTTCCTGCATCTCGAGAAGGGCTCGCTCGATCAGGCGCGGCAGTTCTATGAGGAAGCGATCGGCGCCGATCCGGACCATGCGGCGTCGCTCGCGGGGCTCGCCTCCGTCCACGCGATGCGCTTTACGTTTCGCACCGACATGCGGGAGCTCGAGACCGCCGCGACCTACGCGCGCCGCGCCATCGCGGCCGATCCGGATCTCGCGGAGCCGCGCATCTGGCTCGGCTACGCGCTGCTGCGGCAGGGCCGGATCGACGAGGCCGTCGAGCAGGAACGGCGGGCGATGGAGATCGATCCCGCGGCGCCGTTCGCCCCCTACTTCGGCGGCTGCGCGCTCGGATTGAACGGACGGTATGCGGAGGCGCTTCCGTTCTTCCAGCGGACGCTCGAGGTCGAGCCGCGGCACGGCTGGGCCTGTCTCGGCCTGGGCTGGGCGCATCTCGAGCTCGGATCGGCCGCCGAAGCGCGCTGGTGCCTGGAGAAAGCGGTCGAGCTCGAGCGCGTCGGATCGCCGCATCCGACCGCGGGCGTGGCCGGCTATCTCGGCGAGCTCCTCCGGCGTCAGGGCGACCTCGACGGCGCGCGGGCCCGATGCCTCGAGGGCCTCGAGGCGGTCGAGAAGTCGGACAACATGTATCGCGACTCGTTCCGCGGCGTCAGCCTCTGCGCGCTCGGGCGCACGGCGCTCGCGCAGGGCGATACCGCGGCCGCGCGCACGGCGTTCACGCAGGCGGCGGCGCATCTCCGAGGACGGCCGCACGCGCTCGGAGGAGGATTCCTCCTCGTTCAGGCGCTCGCGGGCTTGACGCGCGCAGGGGCGGGCGCCGGCGCCTTCGACGACGCGATGAAGCTCCACCGGGATCGAGAAGGACAGAACTTCTCGTTCATGTGGGTGTGCACGGACGGCGCCGCGCTGCTCGAGCTCTCGCGCGCGGCGGCGGCCCTGGGCCGGACGGACGAAGCGCGAGACCTCCTCGCGCGCGCGCGCGCGGCCGGATCGCGCGAAGAAGAATGAGCGAGCGCCGCCTCCTCGCCCCGCGCTGGCATACGGTCGGCCTCGTCGCGATCCTCCTCGCGACGTTCGCCGCCGGGGCGTGGCTGCAGCGTCGCGCGGGACCCGGGCCCGGGCTCGCCGCCGAGCACCGCGGCGTCCTCGGCATCTATCTGACCGCGATTTTTCTCGACGGCGCGCTCTTCTATTACGTCTGGGCGTTCACGTCGAAGAACGGCACGCCGCTGCGCGAGCTGATCGGCGGAAGATGGGCGAGCGCGAAGAATTTCTTCACCGACGTCGCGATCGCCGCGCCGTTCTGGGTCATCTGGGAGTGGGCGGCGGAATTCGTACACTGGCTGCTCGGCCGGAACACGGCCAAATCCGTGGACGTCCTGCTCCCGCGCGCGCCGTCCGAGATCGGCCTCTGGATCCTCGTCTGCCTGACCGCCGGCTTCTGCGAGGAGGTCGTCTTCCGCGGCTACCTGCAGAAGCAGCTCGAGCTTCTCTCCGGCAGCGCCGCCGTCGCGATCGGCGGGCAGGCGATCTGCTTCGGCATCGCGCACGGCTACCAGGGCTGGAAGAACGTCGCCGTGATCGTCGTCCTCGGTGCGCTGTACGGAGTCCTCTGCCGGTGGCGCCGGAGCACGCGGCCCGGAATGATCGCGCACGCGTGGAGCGATTTCTACGGCGGCCTGCAGATGCACTGGCTGCCGGGGCCCTTCTTCTAGCGCTGCGCTCCTACCGACGCGGCGGGACGGCCGCGCCCGACGTCTGGATCGGCGGGTCGGGATCGAACTCCCAGGTGATCGACGCGGTTCCGCCGGTAGATTCGTCGTCCGGGCTGTTGAACCAGGTGCTGCCCAGGCCGCCGACCTCGTAGGAGTCCTGGTCCTGGTTCAAGCTGACCCAGTCTTCGGAATGCGCGGCGAAATCCCCGCTGCCGGAAATCTTGTCCGTGAAGCTCTCGAGACTGCGCGCGGCGCCCCCGGTGACGCTGCCGACACTCGAGGTGAACGTGCCGCTGCCGTTGTTCACCTCGAGCTGACCGGACGCGAAGAACGTGAACGTGCACGCCTGCAGGTCGAGGGTCAGCAGGATCTCCGAACTCTCGGCCGGCCCGTCTCCGTCCTGCGTGGACGTGAACGTGCTCGAGCCGACATAGCTCACGGACTTGTCGTGCTCGGATCCCGTGCCGGTGGCGCTGCCCGAGAACTGCGGCGACATGTAGGAACCGAGCTCGGCGGACAGATCGAAGATCTGGCTCGTGGTGGTGTCCCTCTCGTACCCGAAGTTCTGCTTCCCCGAAAACTGGTAGTTCCACGTGACGTGCGCCTTCCACTGGGTCACGTTGGCGATATCTCCGCAGCAGGACGGCTTGACCTCGACCTTGTACTGGGCCGAGACGAAGTCGTCGGGAGTCTTGTCGTGGTTGCTCAGGATCACGATGATCTGGTCCACCTTTTCGTCGTCGTGATCGCGGCAGAAGACGACCGGCTGGCTCTTATCCACCGGTTTCAGCTTCCAGCCGCCCGCGTCGAGCCCGTAGAGCAGATCCACGTCGACGGAGGCCGGCACCTTGTCGAAATGCATCACGATCTTCTTCACGGATGCGTCGACGTCGAAGTGGTCGTACTGCGCGGCGAGCGACTCGATGTTCGCGGACAGCGGGAGCGCGGCGTTGCCGTCCTGGACCTTGAAATCGTTCACGAGCGGCGGGTTCGCGACGGGAAAGTTGGTCACGCTGTTGTAGAGCTTCGGGATCGGATGGCCGGGAAGATCGATGTTCCAGTTCCGCACGGCGAAGTCGTGGAAGTGCGTCGCGAACGGGAGCTGCTGATCGACGGCGTCCGTGATGCCCTCGGAAGCGGTCGCCGGCTCGGCATCCTTCCAGGCGTTGAAGACGGGGCTTCCGTCCCCTTTCTCCTGCTGGGAGAAGAACGACCAGATGAAGGATGCGTAGGGATGGCTCGGCGGGTAATTTGCCAGAAGCGAGGAGTGGCTCGGCTCGAAGTCTTCCGAGAATCGGGTAAGAACCTGGTCGTAGGCCGTCGCCTTCACGTAGTACCACTCCGCCCAGGTCGCCGACGCTTCGATGTACCAGTTGCCTTCGATGACTGGTTTGCCGCCGATCCGAATGCCCGTGTCGAAGTCCATCGCCCGGCTGTTGTGCCGGAACTGGAGAACGTGGAAGAACTCGTGCGCGAAGTCCGATTTGATCGAGTCGGGGTCCGAGGCGCGCTCACGCGACAGGAGAATGAACCCGCTCTGGCCGTTGCCGACGAAGGGCCCCGACTCGATCGCCGCTGCGACCGTATCTCCGTCGATGCTCTCGCACTCGCCGCTGCGGATGACGCAGGTGGCTTCGGGAACCACGTAGATGTCGATCTTCGCGTCTCCGCCGGGGCACACCGAATCGCCCCCGTCCTCGGCCGTGTAGCAATCGCCGAGCGGTTGCCCCATCCCCGACGGTGGATCGGCGGTCATCGGCGTCCAGAGGCTTTCCGCGAGCGTGTCGACACTCGCGGCGAGGGTGTCGTCGGCCGCCTCGTCGCTCGACGTGCAGAGATGGACCTTGAAGTGGCTCGTCGTCGGGTACGAGACCCAGGTGGTCTGGCACAGCGTGGGAGGCGCGTCCTCCGGACGCCGGCCCGGACGCATCGCGGAGGCCGGTCCGAACGGGCTCGACGGATCGTCCGGCCGCGCGAGGTACGGCGCGAGCGCCGCCTGGCCGGTCGGCGACAGGCTCGGAAGCATGAGCTGGATCTCGAGGAAGAGCCCCGAGTCCTCTCCACTCGTCGGCGCGGTCTGGTAACGCAACGGAAGCCGCGGATCGCGGAAGAGCGCGTAGAGCCGGTAGAGGAGCGACGTCTCGTAATCCATGTCGCCGTCGGCGAGGTCGTCCGCGATGAGGTCCGCGGGACTGTTCGCGAACGTCTTCGTCAGGAAGACCGACATCTCGCCGCGGGTGCTCGGCCCGTTCGGACAGTAGTCGCCGTTGCCGCACCCGGACGTGACTCCCTTCCGGGCGAGCTCCTCGATCCACTTGCCGTAGCTCGCGCCGACGGGCACGTCGGTGAAGAATCCGGTCTGGGCCTGCGGCGTGTGCGTGCTGCCGAGCCGTGCACGCAGGAGGAACACGGCCATCTCGCCGCGCGTCACCGGGTTGTTCGGGCAGTACTTCTTGGTCCCGCAGCCCGAGGTGATGCCTTCGGCGGCGAATTCCTCCATCCAGTCGGCGAAGAGCGCCGTCTTGGGGACGTCGTCGAAGACCAGACCGGTGGCCGGCGGCGGGTGGTACGCGGAGCCGTGCTTGCCGCGGAGGATGAAGACCGCCATCTGCGCGCGGGTCACGGAATCGCCGGGGCAGTAGTTACCGCCGCCGCAGCCCGTCGTGATGCCGGTGCGACGCAGTTTCTCGATCGGGCGCGCGAAGAGGAAGGACGGCGGAACGTCTGCGAAATGCGCGAACCACGCACCGCGGAGCACGACCGGAGTCGAGCCGGGGACCGTCACGACGACGTCGTTGATCGACCCGGGCGGCAGCGCCGGGGAAGCGGCATCGATCCGCGTCGGATCGGCGACCGTTACGCCCGTCGCAGCGGCGCCGCCGATCGTGATCGTCGAGCCCTCCAGGAAGTTCAGACCGTAAACCGACGCGCCGGCGCCACCGGCCGCCGGACCGGAGGCGGGTCGGATCGCAAAGACGCGCGGCGGCGAGACCGCCTCGGGCGAGGAAGGCGCGGCGCGCTCCGGATCGGAAGGAGGGCCGGCGGCCACCCGTGCGGCCGCGAGCGCGAGCACGATTCCCGCTCCGAGGGTTCCGCGACGACGGCCCGGGTGAGCCATGGCTTTCCCTCCCCGCCCGACGATGGGCGGACCACATCACTTCCGGAAACGACGCGCAAGACCACCGAAAGGGGGGATCAGGGTCGGGTGGGGACGGGGGGCCGGGATCGAGTCCCGCCTCTGCGACCGGAGCTAGGGACTGCCCTCGCGGCCGCCCGGCGTCCTACCGGAACGCCACCACCCGCGTCGTGCCGCGCTCGGGCTCCGGGGCAGCCGGGCCATACATGTCGGTCATGCGGAAGGACCGATACACCGGCGCGGTCAGCAGGATGGAGCCGACGATCGACCCTTCCGCAGAGTCCGCTTTCGGCGAGACCTCGAACGAGTAGGCGCGTCCCGATCCGAGGCTGTCCGGATCGAACACGAATCCCGCGTTGAAGTGGTAGTCGCCGCTCGCGAGGCGCTGCGCCGAGCCGAGCGCCAGCGAGAAGACGCCGAGGTCCGCGTTCAGCGCGAGGCGGACGATCCGGACCGACTCGTCGATCGCGAGCACCTGGCCGCGGCTGTGCGCCTGCGGATTGGTCTCCGCCCGAACGTTCCCGTTGTCGAAGAGGCTGATGCGCGCGCCATCGCTCTCCCAGTTGACGTCGTGCTGATGCGAGAACCAGAGATTCGGATCGGCCGACTCGATCGAGAAATCGCCGTCCTTGCCGAGGCGCCAGACCACGTCGCCGCCGCCCGCGCCGGAGGCATAGTCGATCTTCACGATCCAGTCCTGGTGGCGCGTCGAATAGAGGATCGATCCGTCCGGAGTCTCGGAAACCGCGTTGCCGTGGGTCCAGTCGTTCGCGTCGGCCGCGAGGTAGTACGGCGGACAGCCGGGATTCGTGACGCAGTGCTCCTTGAGCGTGGCCATGCGCGAGGGGTCCAGGTGGTCGAACGCGTCCCACGCCCAGACGACCTGCAGGTCGGAGTCGAAAACGACGACCATGTCGCCCAGGACGTCGACGGGCCCGGGCCCCTGCACGTCGGTCAGGATCTGTTCGACGCCGGCGAGCGCCACGATCCTGCCGCCGCCGATCATTCGCGCCTCGTGGTGGAAGCCCGTGATCGGCCGCTTTCCCATCGCCGCGAGCTGCTCGTTCACGCGCGCGGCGTTGGTCTCCAGAAGGGTCGTTCCCACCAGGTCGAACTTGCGGATGACGTCCTGCGCCGGATCGGTCCGCGACTCGATGATCGTGAAGAAAGTCCCGTCGGCCTGCGGGCGCGTGAACGTCGTGGACAGAACCGGCGGCGCGTACCACACGAGGTTTCCCGCGACATCGATGGCGAACGGCGGGAGAAAGAGCGGCGCCAGGAGCAGGTATTGCTCGGGGGCCGCGAAAACGCTCGATGGAAGGATGCTCAGCCGCGAGATGTCGTAGGACGGATTCCCGGTCGTGAACGAGACCGCCGGACCGGGCGTCTCCTCGCGCCCCGCATCGACGAGCAGGTTGGCGGTGTACGAGGTGTTCCCGTTCATCCCCGCGAGGTAGAAGTTCAGGGACTGACCGGAGACGCAGGGCTTGTACGGCGTGTACTGCGTCGGTCCGCCGTTCGCCGTGGGAAAAAAGGCGACGCGGGCTCGGCCGGCGTCGCAGCCCGGACTGCTGAAGAGAAAGACGAGCGGATGATCGGTCGCGCTCGCCGCGGCCTCCGTGGTGACGCGGCTGACGAGCTGAAAGCTCGAGATGACGGTCCCGGTCTCCTGCGTCGAAAGATCGCGAACGGTCAGCTCGAGGTCGTAAGTGCCTTCGTCGAGCGCCGTCCAGTCGAGGCCCTTCAGGGGACCGAAATCGCGCACCATGTGGAAGTCTCCGCCGGGCTCGCGGAGGCGGAAGCGGTACCAGAGCTGGTCGGAGCCGCCGGTGACGGCGGCCGCCCAGTGGACCGGCGTGCCGACGGAAGCCGGACTCGGCGGACTCGCCTGCAGCGTCGCGTTGATCGCGGCGACGAGTGACGCCGGCGCGGCTCCGAGGGCGATTGCGGCGGCGGCGAGGAAAGTCGTGGCGCGCGGAAAACGCATGGTGCGCGCATTCTAGCCGCGCCCGGATCGGATCTTGCATTACCGCCCGTGGGAGGGTGCATGAAAGTCCTCGTCACGGGCGCCACCGGCGTCGTGGGCCGGCGGCTCGTTCCTCTCCTCATCGGCGCCGGACACCGCGTTTCGGCGATCGCGCGCGCACCCGGGAAGCGCGAGGAGCTCGCGCGGATCGGCGCGAGCGCGGTCAACGCGGATCTCTTCGCGCCCGACTCGCTGCGGCGCGCCGTCGCCGGTTGCGATGCCGTCGTGAACCTCGCGACGCACATGCCGGCCACGACGACCCGGATGATGCGGCGGAGCGCCTGGCGCGAGAACGATCGCGTCCGGCGCGTCGGCTCGGCGAACCTCGTGGAGGCGGCGCTCGGCGAAGGCGTCGTGCGCTTCGTCCAGGAGTCGTTCGCGCCGGCCTACCCGGACTGCGGTGACCGGTGGATCGAAGAGTCCATGCCGCTCGCCCCCGCGCGATACAACGAAAGCGTGCTCGATGCCGAGAAATCGGCGGAGCGGTTCG
>Ga0335080_10008300_pt1 | contig 10826 bp, 15 predicted proteins | sample Lox_Sample_34_FD_206720 | JGI IMG/M metagenome (GOLD analysis project Ga0335080, IMG submission 206720) | Soil microbial communities from Loxahatchee National Wildlife Refuge, Florida, United States - Lox_Sample_3.4 | ecosystem: Environmental > Terrestrial > Soil > Wetlands | place: USA...
TTGGGTGAGCCATGTCGAGCTATTCGAGGCAGAGAGCGGCGCCGGCCGGGTCGTGACGATGCTCTCGATGCCATAGGCCTGATCAGGCGTTGGCCCGAACATGAGCTGCAGATTGGAGACGCGGGCGTAGTATTGCGGCTGGCCGCAATTCGATGATGTCGCGGAGGGATAGATCGCGTCGACTACCGCCTTGCTTGTCGGAATGAGAGGAACCCGGGTGGCATAGGATGACGTCGCGCCGGCAGGCGTTAGGAGGTTATACGTCTCGATGTTGAGCGGCTCACCCAGCGCGGTCGAGAGGTTCGTTGTTCTCACCCCGGAGGAGAGAATAACCGAGGTATCGGTAACGCTCGCGATCGGAAGATCGAGTTCGCGCCAGAGGCGGCCTTCGACATAATCGATCGTCGCCGGAATGATGCCGCCAAAGTTGACGTCGCCGGTTTCTAGTACCGTCGAGGAGATGACCGTCAACGTGGCCAGCTCGGAGACATAGGAGGAATAGGTCAGGCTCATATGTCGTTCGGTGCCGCGTTTGAGAGAGTGAACCGGACCTGCCCGATGCCCACGGACCGCACGCCATCGCCGAGAATCGCAACCCGGTGATATTGGTATGGAGCCGCCGACGTCGGCGTGAAGCTGATGACCTGACCGGCAGAGGCCGCGGTCACACCGCTATTAATCGTCGTCCATGTCTGGCCATCCGCGCTCCCGTCAAAGGTGTAGCTCGTCGCCGAGTAGGACCCGGTCGAGGCAAAGAGGAACGACGTATCGCTCGGTGAGGTGAACGTGACGGAAGAAACAACCGAGGTCTGGATCGCTACGGTGCTCGGATTGATGAGGGTGAAGCCGGAGACGTTCTGATTCCAGTTCTTGCCCACCCAGTTGCCGAAGGATGACGACGAAGTAACCTTGAGGGCACAGAATGGATAGCGCTTCACCGCCGTTCCGCTTGACCCGACAACACCGTCAAAGGCGGCATCAAGGCCATTGCCGGCCGTCAAGGTCCCAACGTTCTGGCTTACTGTCTGCGGCGGCTGCGGCGAGAAGTAGTCGGCCGGCGAGAAGCCCACGTTGGATTGCGGGGCATCCGCGAGGGCGTAGTTCTCTGGCCGCGCGTTCGCGACGGGGATCGGATCGGGAGGCAGAACAATCGTGCGCCCGCTCTCCTGCGGCTTGTCCAGGCAGGGCATGCACACGAGCTTGTAGAGGTTCTTGAGCCGCGGCCCCTGCTGCCAATCCCACTGCCATTGCAGGTCGCCGAGGTTATACATGAACTGGCAGCGGTCGCAGAGGCCGAGGGCCTCCGGGTAGCGCGCGCTGATCCTCGCCTTTCCATGCGGCCTCATCGGCGATAGTACCCCGTGAGCCCAGGCGTGAGATAGAGCGGCGTCCATTCAGTGTCGTCGGTCGCAGCGAGCAGCCATGCCTCGTCCCGGTCCGCCTTCCGCTGCATTTCGAGTTCGGGGCGGTAGATGCGCGCGAGCCGGTGAGCGAGGTCCGCGGTGATCGCATCGAAGAACCGGTATGGGATCTCGATGTTCTGGCCGTTGACGATGGCCGCGTCCTGAATCTGCCGGGCGCCGTAGTAGAAGAAATCGTAGGTATAACCGCTATCGGGCGTGAGGTAGAACGTCACGGTCGGTGCGATGAGCCGATCAAACCAATACTGGCTTGGGAACCCCTGCTGGCTCTTCGTCGTGATCGCAGCATATTCATCGCGGCCGATCGGGTAGACGTATCGGTCCAGCGTCGGATTGGTCGAGTAGCGGATATAGGCCGAAAGAATCATCCGAATTTCGGCCGGGATCGAATAGGTCGCCGACCCTGCGACGAGCGGGATCGAGTTAAGCTCGATGGTCCAGAGGTTCTGCCCCGGCATGGTATTGAACCGCACGAGGGCGAGGTTCAACTCCATCACGGCGCGCTGCATCTGAGTCTGCTCAATCTCGGTTGGGCGGATCTGGATGCGGTCGAAGGCGTTGAGGATGAACTCACCGCCCGATGGGGAGAAGTTGAAGTTGCCGGAGGTGACGACAACCGGATTAAACGGGTTGGTCACGACGTTATCCTCCAGCTACCCGTGGTCGGGCTCACCTGCCCTGCTCCGGCGATCGAGTAGTTGACGATCCCGAGCGCTGCGACGCCGGTCCCCCAGGTCGCAATGAAGGTCGAGTTGTTCGCGGTCATCCCGATTGCGCAGGACGTTGTTACGAGGCTTCCCACCGGGGCATAGGTGATCGTCAGCGTCGCCGAGGTCGGGACGGTCAGAATGCCCGCCGAGCTAAAGAACTGCACGGCGATCTCTAGGGTCGATCCGTAGGAAACGTTGATCGGCATATCCGCCAAGCTCTACCTTATAAGGTCTAGCATATCAGATAATGCGGATTGAAACACTCGCCGTCGTCGGTAGCAGGACTTGCGCCCCGGCGCTCGTTGGGTTGCTCGCGACAATGGTCCCTGAAACGCCCGGGCTCACCGCCTGTTCAACAAAGCCTATCCGGCCGCCCGTGAATGCATCCTCGATGGTGCCGGCTTCTCCGGAGAAGATGCGGTTCCAGAGACGGGCGCCGGCAAGGAAGGTATCGCCCGTCTCGCTCGCGGCCATGGTGCCGGTGATGTTCGGCGTCGGCAGAAGGCGCGACGGCGCGGCGAGGAACTGCTGCCGCGCCGCGGCCAAGCCCTGCTTATATCGGACCGGCGTCGAGAGCGGTTGATACCAAGAGTTCTTAAGGCTTGCCGGAATGACCTCCGGATCGGTTGCAAAGAACTGTTGGGCCGCAGGCTTTACCCCGATCTTGGTCCGTGTCGGCTCACTAAGCGGCATGAACCAGCCGGTCTTAATACTTGCCGGGATGACCTCGGTATCCGCCGCAAAGGCCGGATCAAGATGCGGGCGCAAGCCCGGCTTCTGCCGGACTGGCTGGCTAAGTTCCGCGAACCAACCAAACGAAACGACGATGGCAGGCGGCATAACCGCGCCACTAGCCGAAACATGCGCCAACATTCCCGGCTTGCGCCGTTGCGGCTCCGAAAGCGGCATGAACCAGTTGGCGCTGGTAACGGTGACCGGCGTGTAGCTGATGATGATAAGGCCGTTGGTGCCCGCGCCGCTTGTAACGGTGCCGACCGTTGCTACAGCCCCGCCCCCGCCAGCGCCGAAACTGCCGCCAGAGCCGGCGGTTGCGTTACCCGTGCCGTTGACGGCCCCTCCACCGCCACCGCCAGACCCATGGCTTGCATCATATTCGGTGCCGTTCCCACCGGTACCGCCAGTCGTGCCACCGGCCGTTCCCCCGGCTCCGCCGAGGCCAGCATCACCGGCTCCGCCAGCCGTTGCAGAAGCGATGGTCGTATTGTTAACGCCATTCTGGCCGGAATTGGTTGTCCCGCCGGCGCCTCCGCCGCCGCTTGATTGACGAGTGGCCGCGTTGGTGGACCCTCCGGAGCCGCCCGCATCGAGAGAGTCGCCGTTGCCGGTAGCGCCCCCAGCCCCGCCACTCTGCGCGACTGTGCCAGCATTGCCGCCTTTGCCGCCATTGGCGCTAACCGAAGCACTGGCAACCGACGTGCCATTGAACCACGAATCGCCGCCAGTATTGCCGGCCGCGCTCGTGGTCCCACTTACAGCGGCCCCCCCGGTTCCTACTTGGACGTTAATAGTCGCCCCAGGGACGAGAGTGAGATTGTTTTTGCGGCCCCAGCTTCCACCGCCGCCCCCCGTGGCCGCAGAAGTGGCCCCTACGGCGATGGCGCCCGAGCCGCCGGCCGCGATCGTATCGATGAAATTTGAGCCGTTATTCCAGTCTGAAGGAACAACCCACGTTGTCGTGCCGGCCGTTAGGAAGATGACCGTCGCCACGGATCAAACTCCGAGGCACCGCAGGCGATAGGCCCGCTCTTCCTGCTCCTCAATCTTCTTCATGAATGGAATGCAGGGATGGTCGGCGCATGGGTCGCAGATCCGCGCCATGCACTGCCGGCAGAAAAAATATTCGGTGTCCTTCTTGATGACAGGCGCGTGAACCAACCGATTGCAATGGTTGCAGGTCCAAGTATCCGCCTCGTGCTGATCGGAATCGACCTTGAACCATTTCCCCGGCTCAAAGGCAGCGGTCGTCCCGCTGCCCCCGAAGATGATTCCTTGGCCGGTTGCATTCCGCATTTAGGCCGTCGCCTCCGGCGGCAGCATGATCGGCACCTTCGGCTTGCGGCCCCGCTTCTTGGGAATGATGACCGGCGCCGGGTGCCTCAGATTGTCCATGAGCTGCTGCGTCACCGCGGCGAGCTTCGCCTTGAGCTGTCCATTCTCATATTGGAGGCGGCCTAGGTCGTTCGACACGCCCGACCAGATCGACTCGAAGTAATCAAGATCCTCCTGCGCGCCTTGCAGGTAGGTGATCTGATGGTTGAGTTGATCCCGCTGCGCGACCATGCCATTGACGCGCCCCCCAACCTCCTGCCGGCGGGCCATGATCTTCCGACCGAACGGCGTTGAATCCGAATAGGCATAGAGTGGGGGCGACTGCATGATGTCGCTCTCATGCGGCGCCGAGACCTTGATCCCCTGCCGCTCCGCCAGATGACGGAAATAGTAGAACCCAGGTCGCTGCCGAATGTACTCATCGCGGCTGGCCATATCGATGCCGTAGAGCGCGATCTCGACGGCACCCATCTTCATGGCGAGCGCCATCATCCAGGCAAAGGATGAGGTGAAGAAATCGCTCCCGAACTCCGCGACCAGCCCATCCTTCGGGAAGGTCAGCGCAGCAGGAACAAGCGACTGGTCCTGCATGTAGATCGGGAACTTCTGCTGGCGGAGCCACTCGACATAGGGCTTCCCGTAGCTCTCATGCTCCGGCCAGAGCAGATTCGAATGGAGTTCGAACCAGATATTGACGCGCGGCAACGTGTTCATGTTGCCGGGCGAGCATGCCCAAATCTGCCAGCTATCGTCGTTGAAGGGGGCCAGCATCCGCGACGATGGCGCGGTGCCGATGAGGGCTATCTTAAGTGGCCCCGGCGGCGCGGTGGCCGCCGCCGGAGCCGATACGGCTGCCGCAGGAGAGAGGACAGCAACCGGATTCTCGCCCTCGCGGGTAGGTTCGTGGGCAGCAACAACATGAGGGCCCGCCTGCCCGTTCGTCAAGACAGTCGGCGAAATATGAGCTTGAACATATGTCGGAGTCAGAATGGTCATCAGTGTCCCGTTATGGTGGCAGAAGTTATTGCGATCGTTTGTCCGGCAACGATCACGTTGGTCGGCGAAAGAAGGATGTCGAAGGTAGCCCCGGGCGATGCCGTCCCCACCGTCAAGCCGGAGATCCAGACCACGCCGAGCGAGTCGGTGATCTGGGCCGTCGACGCGGCCCCTGACCTGGCAGCCGCCGGATCAACCAGCGACATTCCCGTGAAGGTAAGGACGCCATTCGAGACGATCCCGACCGGGTCGGAGAGAGCCAATGTAGAAAGAACATTGCCGCTCGCGTCGAGCAGCTGCAGGTTCCCGGCCGCGGGCCCATCATCGATCGCGGCGACAACGTCGCCGAGACGGGTATTGATCAGGGAAAGCGGATAGATGACCGACAACCGCGTTACTCATCCGGTGAGCGATCGGTCATAGCATCGGAACTTAAATTAGCCAATGCCCGCCTGAATGGCCGTAACGTTCACCGACCCGGCAGAACTGCTCGACGATGTTATGGTCAACCGCCATGCGGCAATCGGGACATAGCCGCCCGGGTTAACCTGAATATTAATGGCATCCCAATTGTTAGCGGTTATGCTCTGCCAGTGCGTCGACTGGAAAACAGTCGGCACCGCATTGGTCGGGGTCGGGAGACCGCCTGCCCCGCCAAATGGCCCATAAGGATTATCCAAGGTGACATCAAGTTGTGCCGACATGCTGCCATTCGAGGCTGCCGTCGACACAAACGTCATGGCCGCGCCAACAATCGGCGGGGTCACATGCAGATTGACCGATTGCCATGGCGTGCCGCCGACCGAGGACGTCCCGACGAGAACCGGCACGTTCGCATTCGAGCTGATGGCGATCGAGGTCACCGTGAGGAAGTCGCTCGTCGTTGTCGCATTCGCGCCGGCACCGGCCGTCGATCCCTTGACACTCTCGACTACCGTTCCGCCACCCTGCCGGGTACCGGTGATCGTCAGAGTGAGCGAGGATGTATCCGCCGCCGTGCTGGTAAAGACAATCCGCCGTTGAGTATCGAGCGGCATATTGGACGAGTTCACGGTAATGACGGAGGTCGCGGCGGTCGAGACCGAACCAACGAAATTCGATGAAGCAGCGACCAGTGCCTTCGATACATAAATCTGATTGGCCACGGTTTACTGCTCCGATGCCAAAACCGTCCCGGTCGCGGTGCCGGTATAGGTCGCCGACCGAGCGCGGAGAGTGAGGCCGTTCTGCACGGTGCCCGAGACGGCGGTCATGATCTCGCTGCCGGGCTGGCATACCCACCTGTATGACGCGCGCTGGTTCAATCCGAGGTACCAGCGCTCGATTGCGGTCGTGACGCCCGCCTCGCCGGTTGAATTGATCTGCATCGCGGCCTGGAAGGTGACATCCGCCGGATCGACGCCGAAGTTGCTCGAAACCGAGGAGACCAGGGTGCCCGTAATGCCGGTCAGGGACGACGTGAACGTGATGAGCGCGACATCGAACTCCATCGGGTTGTCCGCTGGAGTTCCGTTGGTGCCGACCAAGATGTCGTAAAGCTTGTACCGGCGGTTGCCGGCGAAACCTACGTTCGCCGTGGTGTTCGACGAGTTGCCGAACACAACCAGGCTCTTGTAGGTCGTCGCCATGCTCTGCTGGACGTTGCCCGCGCCGATAGCGGTCGAGTTGGCTAGTGCGAAGTTGGCCATTTAACGACCCCCAATAGGAGGCAGCTTACTTCGCCTCCAGGCTTCCGGTATATGCCGATGAGAACGGATGCTTGTCGCTGCCAACGCCGCCGCCCACCTTCTTGTGGACGCGATGCTTGCCCTTGTGGCCGTGCATGTGGTGCACCGAGCCGCCATGCGTCTTCTCGCGGGCTTCCTTGACAACGTTCGGATCGCCGCTGCCGGTGTAGTCGTCGCGGCCTGCCATGGCGCCGCCGCGCGCCTTCTTGTGCTTCATGTGGTGCTTGTGATGGCTCATGGCTCTTCCCTTTAGACGGAGGAGAACTGCGTCGCCCCAAAGAGCGGCGAGAAGTTGGTAGAGGTCAGCGTCGCAATAGCCGACGCTGCTGGGGTGACAATCATCTGGATACGGACACCGCCACCGCTCGCCGCCAGAGACGAGGCGTAGGTGCCGCGCACATCTGGCGTGGTCGAGGTCTGCGTTGCAACAGTCGAGGCAAGGTTGACGACAACCGACGACAGCGGGACGACTGCCGCGCTCGATCCGAATGGGCTCGATGTCACGAATACCGTTGCATTGACCCCGACATACGGTACCGCGAATGGGAAGCCGAAGACGTTGCCGAACCCGATAGTAATTCCCGTCGATACCGGTGTCGTCGTGTTCGTGATCGCCGAGACGTACTTGAATGCCTTCTTGCCGGCGAGGTTGGTCGAGCCGCCAGCGATCGTCTCGGTCATCTTGTAGCCGTAGATATCGCGACCCGAGACCGAATAGGTGCCGGCGTCACCCGTGGAGGACGGGAAGATCGTAATATTGCGGCCCGCGCCAGCACCCGGGTTCCAGAGCACAAATGGGTTCGTTCCAGTGCCGCCTACCGATGCGCCACCACCGGGCAGCGTCAGATAAGCGCCCGTCGAATCCAGACAGATCAAGGTGCCGGTTACCTTGCCCGTCTCCGGGGCAATGATGGTCGTCGAATAGGTGCCTGCAGCCGAAGATGCGGCAGAAAGCGTGAAGGTCGAAACACCCGACGAGGCAGTATTCACCACGAGCGCGGTGGATGACGCCGAGGATGGCGAAAAGTCCACAACGCCAGCGTTGTTGTAGAAACCATAGGTCAGCGCCGCATGGCCCGGCTTGAACATATAGGCCGAGCGTGGGTCCATCATTGCATCGCCCATGTCCGCGAACATAGGCGCGCGCTGCGGGTTGTGCTCCATGTCGAGCCCGGTCAACCCATCGCCCGAGGTGGACGATAGCGTGATGCCGAATTGGAGAAGAGGACCCGAGAACGAAGTATTAGCCATCGTTATTCCTTACGACGTCGGGTAGGTGCCGTATATCCTTCTCCAGTCGAAGTAGGATGGCACATAACGCTGGTAACCTTTAACCAAAAGGTTATCGGTTGAGAACTCAACGCTCATATCCGACTCGAACGGCTTGCGCACGAAGAACACGAGGCCCGGAAGATTCGTGAGCAGGAACCACGCGAAGGACGAGGTGAGGTAGTCATAGACGAAGTAGCCTTCCTTGAGGCTCTGCTCCATCTCCTTCACCATGTTGACGTCGTTGTTGCCGGTGCCGACGCGCAGCTCCGAACGGAATAGACGGCCAGCGATCGGCTCCAGCGAAGGCGGAACGATCAGCTTCTCTGCTCGGGCATGGATCTTGAGGCCCGCGTTGTTGATCCACGTCGACCGGACGGTGATCGCAGCATTGAGCAGCGACGTCTCGTTGAGAGAGACGTCCGGCGAAGGCTGGTTCGCAACGGTGACGGTGTCGGTCGGATGCGCCGTATTGATGAGCGAAACGCCGTCGCCCTGCACGGTCGGGTTAAAGGTGCTGCCGTTATTGAGGATGGCCGCGCAGTTAACCTCTTCGGTTTCCTTGAAGGCCTCCATGAGGCCGTCATTGTTCGGGCCGAACTCCTGCTTATACAAATTATCGTCCAACATGGGACGGGTCAGTGCGTACATAAGACCGACCTCGAAATGTTGGGCATTATAGATGTACCGCTGACCGGCGTTGTTGTCGGTTGCCGTTGGCATGCCCTCATTCTTGAGCTGGGCATAGCCGAGGTACCGCATAGCGGCCCTACGCTCCAACGCCATGTTGGAGTCGACGGTCTTGAAAATCTGCGGCCACTGCCGCTCGATCATCGGATAGCGGCCGTCAATGCCCCAGAGGCCCGGGAGCAAGAGATCCTTGATCTGTGAGAGTGCTACTGGCATCGATCAGGTCCCCTTACGAGCTACGCGCCGTGAGATTGTTGCGGTCGCAGTTGTTCATGCGGACCACGATGATGTTGGCGGGGTTGGAGTTGTCGGTGCCGTTCACCAGCGGCGAGGTCACGCTGCTGTTGTAGTTGACCGTGCCTGCTGTGCCGGCGGTCGGCGCATACGCCGAATAAAAGTCGACGATGCGGAACGGATAGGTGCTCTGGTTCGTCACGGCGGACGATGCGAGCTGCACGTTCGAATAGCCGGTGGTGGTGTTGCCGGCCGACGAGAGCGACGAAAGGAAGCCGATGTTGAGTCCGACGTAGGACGAGGTGATCGCCGCATTGGTCGATCCCTGCCCGAGGAAAAGCTCGTCCGGATCGTCGACGATGTAGGCCTTCACGTCGCCGGTCGAGCCGGTAACGCTGCCATTGTAGAAGTTCGACCAGATGGTTCGGCCTGCAGATGGCTGATACTGGTAGCAACCCTGGAAAACGCCCCGGATCAGGCCGGTGCCGGTCGCAGCAGCGGTGATGTAGGCGCCCGAGTTGTTGGTGCCGCCAGCGCTCGACGTGACGATCGGGTCGCCCCGGAAAATCAGGCTGGCATCGGTCGACGCGATCCAGACCGGCGTCATGCCAGCGGTCGGCGCGCCACCATCCATACGGCCGAAGGTCTGAAGCCCCCGGGTCGGGTTATTGAGGGTGTTTGTCACTGTGACAGGCTCCAAAGGCGCGCAAGAATGCGCAGCTCATACTCGGAACCTTCACAGCGCGTGAAGGGCAATCATCAGGCCCAGCGCGGGCCTGATGCGGTTACCAATAACGTCTATCTTAATGAATTGTCAAGGGGCTGGCGGCTCGACGGCCAATTTGCGGGACCGATCAGCAAATTCTTCGAAAAACATATCGGCGATTGCCGCTGACATGAGTTGCGAGGAGAGGCCGCCCCGCGGGCATTGCGAGATAAAGCCGGTAACAGCGGCGGGACGGACATAGCAGATGGTGATTGCCTGTACCTCGCCCCGCTCCGCTTCTTCAAGGAACTGCCGCAGGCAACTAATGACCTCGGCCTGCGGCTGCGCCTCGGCGGGGAGGTCGTTCCTCACCACGCCGGGCATCAGCTCGATGTTGCTCATGTTGGGATGTCGATCCGCTCCCATTGGTCCTTGGTAATGTGGTTGCCGCGCGTTGCGCTCGGATGGTTGCCGCCCGCCACCGGGAGACCGCGGCCAATCTGCTGCTCGGTAATAGAGACCGGCGCAAGCGCCTGCCGGCGCTCCTGCATCTTGGCCTTCTGCTGGATCTGCGTGGGCCGGGCGACGAGCATGCAGTCATCAACGGCAATGACGCCTTCGCTTCCCTTGGTCGTGAACAACCCGTCAAGGACGCCGTCAAAGTCGGAACCATGGACCGGAGTCCAGCCGCCACGTTCCATCTTCGACAATTCCTGCGGCGTCTCCTGCCCGCGGACCGAGCGGGTGACCCATTGAAGAGCAACGCCATCCCGGTGAAGCCCGAACAGGATCTCATCGGGGATCTTGAGTCGGTCGACGTAGTCCATGCCGACACCGACGAAGTCCTCACTCTCCCAATTCGGAGCGGCCTTCATCTTCGCCATCATGTTCTTCGGCGACTTGGCGCGCAGCTCGGCGCGATCGGCAGCCTCTTGAATCCGCTCCTTAAGCGGCATGTCGTTGGAGCCGACCCAATCCTTCTTGACCCGCGGCTTGCCCTTCG
>Ga0335080_10008303_pt1 | contig 10825 bp, 8 predicted proteins | sample Lox_Sample_34_FD_206720 | JGI IMG/M metagenome (GOLD analysis project Ga0335080, IMG submission 206720) | Soil microbial communities from Loxahatchee National Wildlife Refuge, Florida, United States - Lox_Sample_3.4 | ecosystem: Environmental > Terrestrial > Soil > Wetlands | place: USA: Florida...
CTTTGTTTTCAACAAAAGAGAAAGGCCGACGATGCCGGCAACCGCGTCAGAGGTACCGCGGCCGGCGTGGGGAGAAGGCGGCGTGCCGTCTACTGGTAGCGGCGCGAATGCGTCGAATTCCTCAACGGGTGGTGGAAATCTAAGTTGCTGAAACGCTGAGGGTTATGGCCCAAACCTGCGTCATCCTCCGCGTGTCGCACAGCACGCTCTGAGGTTAAATTGTTGATATTTCAGACATCGAGATCTGGAAGGGGAAATGCTCCCCATAAGTACTCTATGGACACCTTTTTCGGGCAGGCACAGGCGCCGTCTGACGATAAGCGTTGGAAGATCGTCGAAGCGACGGCGCGGCGTCACGGCAAGGAAGCCCACGCCCTCATCGAGACACTGCACACCGTGCAGGAGTGCTTTGGCTACCTCGACGAGGCTGCCCTCCGCTACGTAGCCCTCATGCTGCGCGTGCCCCTGAGCCGCGTCTATGGCGCGGCTACCTTTTATCACTTCTTCACCCTGAAGCCCAAAGGGAAACACACCTGCGTGGTGTGCACCGGGACGGCGTGCTACATCAAGGGCGCGCCGGCCCTGTTGGGTGCCATCGAGAAGCGCTACGGCATCAAACCCGGCGAAACCACCGAGGACAACCAACTCAGCGTCCTCACGGCGCGCTGCGTGGGCTCCTGCGGGCTGGCGCCGGCGGCGGTGCTGGACTCGGCGGTATTGGGTAAGGTCTCGCCCGAGCAACTGGTGGATCGGATTGAGAGAGGCATCGGTTCATGACCATCGAAGAACTGCGGCAGATTGCGGAAACCGAGCGCGCCGCGCAGGCGCGCTACCAGCATCACGTGTGCGTGTGCATCGCGGCCGGCTGCGTTTCCTGCGGCGCCGAAGACGTGCGCGACGCGCTGAAGAAGGAAGTCGTCGAGAGCGGCATGCAGAACGAGGTGCTGGTCAAGGGCGTCGGCTGCATGGGGCTGTGCAGCGCCGGTCCGCTGGTCAGCGTTCCTTCCGAAGGGCAGTTGTACTCGGGTGTGAACGCGGAAGAGGCGGCCGGAATCGTGCAGGGCCTGGACACCGGCTCCAACGGGATGCAGCACTGCGATACCGGCATGCCGTTCTTCGCGCGGCAGAAAAAGATCGTGCTCGAGAATTCCGGCGTGATCGATCCGGAGCGCATCGAGGACTACATCGCCCACGATGGCTACCTGGCCCTGGTAACGGCGATTACCGAGCGCAGGCCGCAGGACGTGATCGGCATCGTCAAGAGCAGCGGACTGCGCGGGCGCGGTGGCGCGGGATATCCCACCGGCCTCAAATGGAGTACCGTGGCCAAAACCGGCGAGCAGCAGAAATACGTCATCTGCAACGCCGACGAGGGTGATCCCGGTGCCTTCATGGACCGCGCGGTGCTGGAGAGCGATCCCCATCGCGTGCTCGAAGGAATGGCGATCGCCGCGTACGCCGTCGGCGCGCAAAAAGGCTTCATCTACGTGCGCGCGGAGTATCCGCTGGCTGTGAAGCACCTCAAGGGAGCCATCAAGCAGGCGGAACGCCTCGGATTGCTCGGCAACGACATCTGCGGCACCGGGTTCAGCTTCCGTATCGAGCTGCGCCTGGGAGCGGGCGCGTTTGTGTGCGGCGAAGAGACCGCGCTCATCGCCAGCGTGGAAGGGCGGCGCGGAACCCCGCGGCCCCGTCCGCCCTATCCGGCGGAATCGGGCCTCTGGGACTGTCCGACCCTCATCAACAACGTCGAGACCTTCGCCAACATCGCGCCCATCCTGCGCCACGGGCCCGAGTGGTTCGCCGCGATCGGCACCGAGAAGAGCAAGGGCACGAAGGTGTTCGCTCTGGCCGGGCGCGTGTCCAACACGGGTCTCATCGAGGTGCCGATGGGAATCACCCTGAACGAAATCGTGCACGAGATCGGCGGCGGCATTCCGGAAGGCAAGCAGTTCAAGGCCGTGCAGACCGGCGGACCGAGCGGCGGCTGCATTCCGGCCGCGCACGCCGATTCGCCGGTGGATTACGAGTCCCTGGCGCGCGTGGGCAGCATGATGGGCTCGGGCGGCATGATCGTCATGGACGAGACCTCGTGCATGGTGGACGTGGCCAAGTACTTCATGGAATTCTGCATGAGCGAATCCTGCGGCAAGTGCATCCCCTGCCGCGCGGGCACGCAGCAAATGCACGGAATCCTCCAGAAGATCACCGCGGGAGAAGCCGGGCCGGACGACGTGGCCAGGCTGGAGGAGCTGTGCGAGCTCGTGCGCAGCACCAGCCTGTGCGGGCTCGGCCAGAGCGCGCCCACCCCGGTGATGACCACCCTGCGCTACTTCCGCCACGAATACGACGCGCACGTCAAGGGCGACCTGTGCCCCACCTGTAAGGAGACCGCGAAATGACCAGACCCACGGTTCGCGTAAAGACGCTGACCATCGACGGGCGCGAAGTCGGCGCGCGGGAAGATCAGACCGTCCTGGAAGTGGCGCGCGAGAACAACATCTTCATCCCCACGCTCTGCAACCTGCCCGGTCTGTCGCCCGCGGGCGCCTGCCGGCTGTGCCTGGTGGAAGTGAAGGGCGTAAACAAGCTCCTGCCGGCCTGCGTGACGCGGGTTTCCGAAGGCATGGAGGTGACGGTCAACAGCGAGCGGCTGGAGCGCTACCGGCGCGGCATCCTGGAGCTGGTGTTCGCCGAGCGCAACCACGTGTGCAGCGTGTGCGTGACCAACGGACACTGCGACCTGCAATCGCTGGCGCTGAAGCTGGGCATGACGCACGTGCACTTCCCGTATCAATATCCGCGGCTGCCGGTAGATGCCTCGCACGAGCGCTTCGTGGTCGACCACAACCGCTGCGTCCTGTGCGCGCGCTGCGTGCGGGTATGCGACGAGATCGAAGGCGCGCATACCTGGCACATCATGTCGCGCGGCGTGGAGTGCCGCGTGATCACCGATCTCGCGCAGCCCTGGGGCGCGAGCGAAAGCTGCACCGGCTGCGGCAAGTGCGTCCAGGTATGCCCCACCGGGGCGCTTTCGGAGAAGGGAAAGAGTGTCGCCGAGATGAGTAAACGCCGGCAGTTTCTGCCGTACCTGACCCTGATGCGGGAGGACCGCCGATGAGCGCGCCGGCTGCTGCGAAGATCCGCCTGGCGACCGTCTGGCTCGACGGTTGCTCGGGCTGCCACATGTCGCTGCTCGATACCGACGAGCGCCTGATCGAGATCGCTCCGCTGATCGACCTCGTCTACGGGCCGCTGGTGGACCTGAAGGAATTTCCGGAAGGCGTGGATGTCACGCTAGTGGAAGGCGCGGTTTCGAGCGAAGAAGATTTGCACAAGATCCGCCAGGTGCGGGCCCGGACGCGGGTGCTGGTCTCGCTCGGCGATTGCGCCGTCAGCGGGAACGTGCCCGCCATGCGCAACAAGTTCGGCGCGCAGGCAGTGCTCAAGCGGGCTTACCTGGAAAACGCCACCCTGGACGCGCAGATTCCGCGCGAGATCATTCCCCGGCTTTTGAAGGACAGCCGTCCGGTGCACGAGGTGGTGCCGGTGGACGTATTCGTCCCCGGCTGCCCGCCGCCGGCGGACCTCATCTTCTCGGTATTGAGCGATCTGCTGGCGGGCAGGACGCCCAACCCGGCGGCGAAATTCGGATAAATTATGGCGCAAAAGAAAATCGTCATCGACCCGGTCACGCGCATCGAAGGCCACTCCAAAATCTCGATCCACCTGGATGAGCAGGGACACGTGGAGGAAGCTTACTTCCATGTGACCCAGTTCCGCGGCTTCGAGAAGTTCTGCGAAGGCCGGCCGTTTTACGAGATGCCGTCGCTTATGGCGCGCATCTGCGGCATCTGCCCGGTGAGCCACTTGATCGCCAGCGCCAAGGCCTGCGACCAGATTCTCGCGGTGGCGATTCCGCCCAATGCGGCGCGCCTGCGCAAGGTCCTCAACCTGGCGCAGATCGTGCAGTCGCACGCCCTGAGCTTTTTCTACCTCTCGTCGCCCGATTTGTTGATGGGGATGGACTCGGACCCGGCGGCCCGCAATGTGCTCGGTGTCGCGGCGGCGTATCCGGCCATGGCGCGCGACGGCGTGCGGCTGCGGCAGTTCGGGCAGTCCACTATCGAGTCGTTGGCCGGCAAGCGCATCCATCCCGCCTGGGTGGTGCCGGGCGGCGTGTCGAGCCCCCTTACCGCCGAGAGCCGCGACCGCATCCTGGCGCAGCTTCCGGAAATGCTGACGATTGCCACCCGGACGCTGGACTGGTTCAAGAGCGAGATGGAGAAGTTCCGCGAGGAGATCCGCAGCTTCGCGAACTTCCCGACCCTGTTCATGGCACTGGTGGGCGAGAACGGCGGACTGGAACACTACGACGGCCAGATGCGCTTTCTGGATTCGGGCGGCAAAGTGATCGCCGATTATCCGGGCTCATCGTACGCGGCTCACATCGCCGAGATCGCCCACCCCTGGAGCTATCTGAAGACCAGCTTCTACAAGCCGATGGGCTATCCCGACGGGGTGTACCGCGTGGGCCCGCTGGCGCGCCTGAACGTGATCGACAGCGTCGATACGCCACGCGCCAGCCAGGAGTGGGCGGAGTTTCGCGAGCTCGACCGCGGTCCGGTGTTGAGCAGCTTCTACTATCACTACGCGCGGCTCGTCGAGATCCTCTACGGGCTGGAGAAGATGGAGCAGTTGCTGAGCGAAGACGACATCCTGGATCCGCTCGTGCGCGCTCACGCCCGCGTCAACAACGGCGAGGGCATCGGAGTGAGTGAAGCTCCCCGCGGGACGCTGCTGCATCACTATAAGGTGGATCGCGACGGACTGATCACGTGGTCGAACCTGATCATCGCCACCGGGCACAACAACGCGGCCATGAACCGCGGCGTCCTGCAGGTGGCCCGGCATTTCGTGCACGGCAACCGGCTGGAGGAGGGCATGCTGAATCGCGTGGAAGCCGTGATCCGCTCGTTCGACCCCTGCCTGAGCTGTTCCACGCACGCGGACGGGCGCCTGGCGCTGGAAGTGGAGCTGCGCAACGCGCGCGGCGAAGTGGTGGATTCATGCCGCACACGCTGATCCTCGGCTACGGCAACACCCTGCGCGGTGACGACGGGGCGGGGCGGGCCGTTGCCCAGCGTCTGCGCGAGGCGCTGATCGGTCCCGGTTTCGAGATCCTCTCGCTCCACCAATTGACGCCCGAGCTGGCTCAGAACCTCTCGCAAGCCGGGCAGGCCATCTTCATCGACGCCTCCGCATCCGGCAGGCCCGGCCGCTACATGCGGGTCCCGCTCCACGCCGCCCCGGCCTGCGCGCAGTTCACCCATCAGGCCACACCCGAGGCGCTGCTGGCGGCCGCGCGGGCGCTCTACGGCCGGTCGCCCGAGGCGACGCTCTACCTCATTCCCGGACAGGATTTCGAGACGCCCGATTCCCTGAGCAAGCCGGTGCGGCTCGCGGTCGATCAGCTCGTGAGCCATCTCACGGAAAGCTTACGGACGGCGGCTCCGCAGCGGTGAGCTGCACCGCTTTTCGCTTTCGCAGTCCCGCCGCTAGGTGACGCCCGCGCTCCATGTAGAGGTAGAACACCGGAGTGATGTAGAGGGTCAGGAGCTGGCTCACCACGAGGCCGCCTTCCACCGCCAGTCCGAGCGGGCGCCGCGCCTCGCCGCCCGCGCCCAGGCCGAGCGCGATGGGTAGCGTGCCCATCAGTGCCGCCATGGTGGTCATCATGATCGGCCGGAAGCGCACCAGGCACGCCTCGTAGATGGCCGCGGGCGGCGCCATGTTCTGGGTCCGCTGCGCCTCCAGCGCGAAGTCGATCATCATGATGGCGTTCTTCTTCACGATGCCGATCAGCATGATGATCCCCACGAACGAGTAGATGTTCAGCTCGTCGCGGAAGAGGATCAGAGTAATCAACGCGCCCAGGCCCGCCGAGGGCAGGCCCGAGAGGATGGTCAGAGGATGAATGAAGCTTTCGTAGAGGATGCCGAGCACCATGTAGATGACCAGGATGGCCATCACCAGTAGCACGCCCATTCCGGTCAGCGACGATTGGTACGCCGCGGCCATGCCCTGGAACGTGGTGCGCACCGTGTCGGGCAGGTGTTCGGCGGCAGCCTCCTCCACCTTGGCCACGGCCTCTCCCAGCGAGACGCCGGGTTGCAGGTTGAACGAAATCGTCACTGCCGGCAACTGGCCCAGGTGCGCCACGGTGAGCGGCGCCACACCCGTACGGAGCTTGGCAACACCTTTGAGCGCCACCTGTTTGCCGCGCGAGGAGGTGACGTAGAGCATATCCAGAACGTCGGGATCGCGCTGGTATTTCGGGAGCAGTTCCAGAATCACCTGATAGTCGTTGGTGGCGGTGTAGATGGTGGACATCTGCCGCGAGCCGTAGGCGCTGTACAGGGTATCCTCGATCTGATTGGCGTCCAGTCCGAGCGCATACGCCCGGTCGCGGTCGATATCGACGGTGATCTGCGGGCTCGAGATCTGCAAGTCGCTGTTCACATCCGTCAGGCCGGGAACCTCGCGCATGCGCTGTTCGAAATCTCCGGCGGCGCGGTACAGCACCTCGGTGTCGGGCGCTTGCAGCGTGTACTGGTAAAGGCTGCGGCTCACCATGCCCCCGACCCGCACCAGCGGCGGGTTCTGCAGGTAGGTGCGGATACCCGGAATCGCGTTGAGCCGGGGGCGCATCCGTTCGATGATCTCCTCCGGCGTCAGCCGCCTTTGGTCGCGCGGCTTGAGTCGCGCGAAGACCCGGCCGGCATTTCCGCCGCTTGGCCCGCCGCCACCGCCTCCTACGTTGGAGGAGAACGCATCCACGTTCGGGTCGGCGCTCAAGATCGCGGCGACCTGTTGCTGGCGCTCCACCATGGCATCGAAGGAAATGTCCTGCGGCGCCTCGGTCGATCCCTGAAGCTGGCCCGTGTCCTGGTTGGGAATGAACCCCTTCGGCACCCTGCCGTACAGGTAGACCGTCGCGGCCAGCGTGCCGGCGGCCATCATCATCGTCAACACGTGGTGGCGCAAGGTGCCGCGCAGCGTCCAGCCATAGAGATCGCGCGCGGCGTCGAAGATCTTCTCGCTGCCGCGCTGGAACCGGTTCTGGTTTTGGTGCATCGGCCGCAGAAAGCGGCTGCACAGCATCGGCGTCAGGCTCAGCGACACGAACCCGGAGATCAGGATGGCGACGCTGATGGTCACCGCGAATTCATGGAACAGGCGTCCCATGATGCCGCTCATGAACAGCACCGGGATGAAGACCGCTGCCAGCGAAAGCGTCATCGAGAGAATGGTGAACCCGATCTCGCGCGCCCCCTCGAACGCCGCCTGCATGCGGGTCTTGCCCATCTCGGAGTGGCGGACGATGTTTTCCAGGATCACGATCGCGTCGTCCACCACAAACCCGACCGACAGGGTCAGCGCCATCAGCGAGAGGTTGTCCAGGGTGTACCCGGCCAGCGCCATCGCCGCAAAGGTCCCGATGATCGACAGCGGCAGCGCCAGGCTGGGGATGATCGTGGCGGAGATGTTGCGCAGAAACAGGAAGATGACCAGGATGACCAGAACGACCGTCAGCACCAGGGTGAACTTTACGTCGTTCACCGATTCGCGGATCGACTCGGAGCGGTCGTAAAGAATGTCCAGGCGCACCGATGGCGGCATCTGCTGCCGGAATTCGGGCAGCAGGCGCTTGATCGCGTCCACCACTTCGACCGTGTTTGTGCCCGGCTGGCGCTGCACCCACAACGATACCGAGCGCGCGTCGTTGTACCACCCGGCGACTTTGTCGTTCTCGACGCTGTCCACCACGCGGCCCAGTTCCTCGAGGCGTACCGGGCGGCCGCCGCGCCAGGCGATGATCAGCGGCCGGTAGGCAGCCGCGTTTTCCAGTTGTCCGTTGGCCTGCACCGTGAACGCCTGACGTGGGCCCCACAGCGTCCCGGTGGGCAGGTTGACATTGCCCCTGGCCAGCGCGTTTTCCACGTCGTCGATACCGATGCCGCGCGCCGCTAGCAGGTTCGGATCCATTTGCGCCCGGACGGCATACTTCTGCGCACCCATCACGTTCACCTGTGCGACACCGGTCACCATGGAGATGCGCTGCGCGACGGTAGTTTCCGCGTACTCGTCCACCGTGGAAAGGGGCTGCGTCGGGGAGTTGAGCGCCAGGTAGAGGATTGGCTGGTCCGCGGGATTGACCTTGCGGAACGTCGGCGGGTTGGGCAGATTCGGGGGCAGCCGCCGGATCGCCGCGGCAATGGCCGATTGCACGTCCTGAGCTGCCGCATCGAGCGACCGGTCGAGGGTAAACTGCAGAGTGATGTTCGTGGATCCGCGCGAGGACGTCGAAGTCATCGAGTCGAGGCCCGGAATCGTCGAAAACTGGCGTTCCAACGGCGTGGCCACGTTAGCGGCCATGGTCTCGGGAGAGGCCCCTGGAAGATTCGCAAACACCTGCAGCGTCGGAAAATCGACGTTGGGCAGGTCGCTGACAGGCAGAGAACGGTAACCGGCCACTCCGAACAGGACGATTCCCAGCATGACGAGCGTGGTCATCACCGGCCGGCGAATGAAGATCGCCGTGATGTTCATATCACCCAGCCTCATGATAACCGGAATTAAAGGCACGAATAGCTGCCGGCCGGTCCCGTAAGGATCGCGCGGAATCCTTGCGGTTCGGGCAGGGCGGTTGTAATTTGTATTACATGAGATGGAAGGTGATTTTCGTGACGGGAATGGCCGTGCTTGCCGTGCTTTGCTGCGCCCAGGCCGTGCTGAACAACGACGCCATCATCAAAATGGTGAAGGCCGGACTCGGCGACGACATCGTGCTCAACACGATTAAAGCGCAACCCGGCCAATACGCCATGGCCGCCGACGATCTCATCGCGCTCAAGAAGGCCGGGGTTTCCGACAAGGTGATCGCCGGGATGATGGAAAAAGCCGCCGCACCCTCAGGAAACCCGCTGCCACCCGGGAACGCTGCGCCTCCTCCGGCTGCCGCCACGGCTCCCACGCCGGCGCCGGTGGTCTCCGAAGTCGGCGTGTATTTCAACAAGGCCGGCACGTGGGCCGACGTCTCGCCCGAGGTCGTCAACTTTAAAACGGGCGGAGCGCTGAAAACCGTAGGCACCGTCGGCATCGTCAAGGGCGACGTCAACGGCCACCTGAACGGGCTGCACAGTCCCAACCACCTCAAGACGCCGGTGGAACTGCTGGTCTACACGCCGGAGGGCACCGCCATCACGGAGTACCAGCTACTGCGCCTGCGCGAGCAGAAAGACTCACGCGAATTCCGCACCGTGACTGGAGGTGTGTTCCACGCGTCCGGGGGCGCGACGCGCGATCTGATGCCTTTCGAGAATAAGAAGGTGGCGCCGCGGACCTACCAGATCACGCTAGGCAATCTGGGCCCGGGTGAATACGGACTGCTGCCGCCGGCAAGCGGCGATTCGTCCGGACACTCCGGAAGACTGGGAAAGATCTACTCGTTCCGGATCATTGAATAGGAGCGGTGGGTTCGAGCCGCCCTACGGATGGGAGAGGATGCAAGTCTGGCATTTGAAACGCGTGAGGCGGGTGCTACCCCGCTACGCGCTGGCCGCGGCGGCGGTAGCGGGAGCGCTGGGGATCCGGGCGCTGCTGGATCCCGTTCTCGAGACCTATGCCCCGTACCTGCCATTTGCGCTCGCCGTGATGGTCGTGGGGCGGTTCGGAGGTCGTGGACCGGCACTCGCCGCCACTCTCGGGAGTGTTCTGACCTCCTGGTATTTTCTCCTCGAGCCGCGTTTTTCCTGGCAGCTGAACCGGGCGGAAGCGATGAGCCTGGTGTTGTTTGCGATCGTCGGAACCGGCATCAGTGTGCTGGCCGGCCAACTGCACCAGGCTCTGGATGTTTCGCGCCGGAGCGAGGTCCAACTGAGGCGCTTTATCGAGTTCGCGCCGGCCGCCATCGCGATGTTCGATCGAGAGATGCGCTACCTGGCCGTGAGCCGCCGCTACCTGCAGGATTACGGAATCGACTCGGACCCGGACGGGCGCAGCCACTACGACGTGTTTCCGGAGGTCCCGGCGCGTTGGCGGGAGATTCACAGGCGGGTGCTGGCCGGCAACGCGGAGGGGGCAGAGGAGGACTTCTTCGAGCGTGCGAATGGCCAGGTTACGTGGCTGCGCTGGGAGATGAGGCCCTGGTATCAGCGGGACGGCACCGTCGGCGGAGCCGTTCTGGCCACGGAGGACATCAGCTCCCAGAAGGCCGCTCAGGCGGCATTGCAACAAAGCGAACAGCGTTTTCGCACGCTCTTCGAGAATGCGGCCGACGGGATCTACATTGTGAACCCGGAAGGCTACTACATCGAAGTCAATGAACAAGGCTTGGACCTCTCCGGGTATCCGCGGCAGGACTTCCTCGGCCGGCACGTATCCGACTTCATCGTGCCTGCCGATCACGCCCGTCTGACGGTGGAGTTGGAGAAGCTGAGACGGGGCCAGCCGTCCGTGGCCGAGTGGCTCTTCCTGCGCAAGGATGGTTCTACTTTCCCCGGCGAAGTCAGTGCCCAGTTGCTGCCGGATGGAAACTTCCTCGGCATCCTGCGGGATCTGACCGAGCGCCGGCACCTGGAAGATCAATTCCGGCAGGCGCAAAAACTCGAGGGCATCGGCCGCCTGGCGGGTGGAGTGGCGCATGACTTCAATAATCTGCTGACTGTGATTTGCGGATATGCGCGCATGGCCCAGGAGGAGCTGCCCGCGGGAAACAATCTTGCCGAACATTTAGGTGAAATCCAAAAGGCCGGCGACCGCG
>Ga0335080_10008304_pt1 | contig 10825 bp, 19 predicted proteins | sample Lox_Sample_34_FD_206720 | JGI IMG/M metagenome (GOLD analysis project Ga0335080, IMG submission 206720) | Soil microbial communities from Loxahatchee National Wildlife Refuge, Florida, United States - Lox_Sample_3.4 | ecosystem: Environmental > Terrestrial > Soil > Wetlands | place: USA...
GAGCCGAAGGCGATGATCGAGTCCGCTGCGCGCGCGTGTCAGGCAGCGCCGTCTTTCTCAACTCTGCCGGTTCGGCGCTCTCGCGCGAACCAGTAGATTGCTCCACCCACGCCGCCGAGGATGAATCCCAGTGGCCCGGTGATGAAGATGCCCAGCAACGGGCCCTGATTTGCGCCTGGCGTGAAGAGGATCGGCCCGAAAAAGCCTGCCGAAAACCCGATACCGCCGATGACTGCGGCACCCAGAAGTATTGACCGGGCAAGGCCGGCATGGAGTGAGCCCGTCTGCCTCCAGACGTAGCGTGACACGGAAATCGCCGCCAGGATCGAGGTCAGGGAGGAAATCCACGGCGACCAGTGGACAAGAGACATAAGGGCCCCTCCCACCCAGAACACGAAGTAGAGAACCGCAAGCCCGCTGACGAAGGTCGCCAAGATGCGAAACAAGGTTCTCATGCCCCGAGGTGGATCATGCCGCCGAACGGGTGGCGCATCGACGGCGAGCGAAGAGCCGAAGGCGATGAGCGAGGCCGCTGAACGCGCGCGTTAGGCGGCCGCTTGATCACAGCTCGCGCTCAGTCAGCCGGGTAGCTCGCGAAGTGATGATCATGGGTTGATCCTTCGTTCCATGAGCGCCGGACCGCCCTGGTCTGCGATCGAGGCAAATACAGCGCGGCCACCAAAGCGATGCGAACGGTACGACCGCCTCACTCGCTCCTCAAACCCTTGCTTCCGAAAGATGTGTTGCGACACTTTGTTGGTCGCCTCTGTGACCGCCAGTCCATAGCCTTTCTTCGCCCCGAGTTCAAGGCAGGCCGCGACGAGTTGCTGACCCACGCCCCGACCCGCGACTCGGTCACTCACACCCAGAAGGAAGAGGTGCAGGCACTCGCCAGGAGGCACTGCGCGACCGGCGCGATACTCCGCGTCGAGCTGGCCCAGAATGTCGAAGATAGGGTCGAACTTTGGACTCAGGCGGCCCACTCCGTCGGGCGAAGCCGATGAGGAATCCTGCGTCAGGAGGACGCCCACCACGTCCTTGGTCCCGGCGTGGCGGGCCACGATGGTCAAGCCTTCGGCCTCCAAGGTAGGACAAAGCAGCCGTACGAAATCTTCGAACTCGGAGGCCGTTAGCCCGACTGCCACGGCTGGCGGATCACGCCGGCTGAACACTTCACCCAGAAGTGCCGCCACGGCGGCCGCCTCAGAATCGGAATAGACACCGTACTCGATCGGGATGAGCTCAGATGAATGCATGTCTCGAGGTGCCGCCGAACGGGCAGCGCGTCAGCGGCCAGCGACCAAGCGAAGCGCGGGAGCGAGTCTGCTGCACCCTCATGTTAGGCGGCCGCAAATTCTGGGACTCTGGACCGCGCTGAACTCTCCCGCGCGGGGCCCGCAGCTTCCGCCACGATGCGACGCTTCGCATCCTGAGTGGGTCGAGGCCTTCGCGACTTTCGCCCATCCGCGCGTGCTCAGGTTTAAGACACCCCGATCATCTCACCGGCTCCCATCCTCTGATGGATCTGCGGTTGCGGGCGCGGAGCTTCTGCCGCACGACGGTTGTCTCCGAGAAGGCCGCCCTCGGGGACGACCGCCGTCGAAAACGCAGCCCGCGCTCGGGTTCCCCTTGCGTGCCGCCCGTCCGCATTGTACACTGAACTATATGGTTCAGTATTCTCTGGCCCGCCTCGATGTTTCGTTTGCCGCGCTCTCGGACGCCACCCGACGCGGCGTTCTGGAGCGGCTCGGGCGTTCCGACGCTTCGATCACGGACCTTGCCGAGAAATTTCACATGACCCTCACGGGCATGAAGAAGCACGTCGGCGTCCTGGAGCAGGCCGGGCTCGTCGCCACGGAGAAGGTCGGCCGCGTGCGGACCTGCAAGCTCGGCACGCGCCGATTAGAGGAAGAGACGGCGTGGCTCGAGCGGTACCGCCAGCTGTGGGACGCACGCTTCGACGAGTTGGACAGGGTTGTCGAAGAACTGAAACGGAAGGAGAAAGTCGATGGACGCAAGAAGAGGGAGTGAGCCCACCTCCACGAAGAACCGTACGACGGTGGAACGGAAGTCCGACCGTGAGCTCGTCGTCACGCGAACTTTCAACGCTCCGGCGCGCCTCGTGTTCGAGGCGTGGACCAGGCCCGAGCTGTTCAAGCAGTGGTGGGTGCCGAAGTCGATGGACATGTTCCTGCGTTCCTGCGAGATGGATGTTCGTGTCGGGGGCAGGTACCGTTTGGTGTTCGGACACGATCCCTCCAACCCTGCCGAGTTCTTCGGCAGGTATATCGAAGTGACACCGCACTCGCGGCTCGTCTGGACCAATGAGGAAGGTGGCGACGGTGGGCCCCTCACCACGGTGACCTTCGAGGAAAAAGGTGGCAACACGCTGCTGGTCATGCACGAGCTCTATCCCTCGAAGGAAGCTCTCGACGCGGCCGGCACCGGGGCAGCGGATGCGATGAGCGAGACGTTCGCGCAACTGGACGAGCTTCTCGCCGCCCTGGGCGCGAGCGTGGGACGGCCATGAACTCGTCGATCTCGGGGTCGGCCGCCCGGTTCATTCGGCCTGACCTCGATCCCGCGTGGTACACCATCAGGGAGTGGGCAATCGGTCCTCACGGCTGACCTGGCGGCTCCGCTCGCTCCGGCCGGCCTGGCTCACATGCTGGCTGGAGCCACGCGACATCAGGTATTGCTTCGGCCCGCCGAACGCCTGCCGGTCCGCCGCCGCCGAAGGCGGTCGGCTGCGGCGGCTTGCCGGGCGGCATCCTGGGGAGCTCGGGCATCTGACTGGACGAGCACGACTACGCCTCGTTGTAGGCTCTCTCGAGCTCCGCCACGTCGAGCTTCACCATCTTCATCATGGCTTCCATCACAGCCTTCACCTTCCTGGGGTCTCGATCACGGATCAGCTCGGTGAATCGCCTCGGGACAATTTGCCAGGAGAGACCGAAGGGGTCTTTGATCCAACCGCATTGCGTGGGCTTCGCTCCTGCCTTCACGAGCTTGTCCCAGTATTCATCCACTTCATCCTGATCCATGCAGTCCACGTAGAGCGAGACCCCCTCAGAGAAGCTGAAGTACGGGCCTCCGTTGTAGCCCAAGAAGAGTTGACCACCAACGACGAACTCGGCGGAGCTGATGGGACCGTCCTTGCCGGTGCGGGCGACGGTGCGTACTTCGGAGTTCGGAAACGTCGCGGTGTAGAACTCGATCGCCGCTTCGAGCTGGTCGTTGAACATGAGGAAAGGTGTCACCTTGTTCATGGGGCGTCTCCTCTGTGACGGCGATGCTCTTCTCCGCCCAACGGGCGCGGGTCAGCGGCGCGCGATGAGCCGAAGGCGAAGAACGAGTCCGCTGCACTCGCATGTTAGGCGACCGGTCGAAATATCGGAAATGGCGTCTCAAGGAAAGATGCTATGGACGACCAACCATCGCCCGTTTCGCTTCGCCCATGTGTTCGCATAGATTCCTGACGCAGAGATGTCTTTCCCATTGCTCGTGCCCTTCTGTGAGTATTCGCCGGTTACAACCGCCAGGTTGCCCTGCACGTGGACGGTAAGGCTGCGCAGCTCGACCGAGGTGTATACATCCTTGCGGCTGCGCACAGACTCCACCCAGTTCTCTTTTGTGACAGTACTCCAATGCGCGGCGCCACCCGGGGCCGCCGGCTCCCAAGCAAGTTCCAGATATTCGGCAGCCATGTAGCGAGCCATTAGGTCGGCGTTGCCGTCAACCGCGGCCTTTGCCCATGCCTTTTCGCTTTCCAGCAGGACTCGCGAGTCGTCATGGCTTGGACTGGTCAGTGCGACGTCCGCAACGCCGACCGCAATGAGGCCAACCAGGGCGGCTGCCGCAATCGTGGTCTGTCCGCTGAAAAGGCGAGTCATCTATGTCCTCCTGTCACATGCCGACGCGATCGGTCATGGCCGCCTAACGGGTAGCGCGTCAGCGGCGAGCCGAGCGGTCGGCGCGAGCGACCCGAGCGGAACGAGGGGCGGCGAGTCCGCTGGATGCGCATGTTAGGCACACGGCCAACCGACTCAATGAACCACATTGATGGTGATCTGCTGAAGCTTGGTTTCGAGCGACTGGGCAAGGTCTCCATGCTCAGCGTCCCGAACGTGCTTCTTCGCGAGGGTGAGCATCCTCGCGCGTAGCTTTTTCAGGCCTTGCAGCTTCCACGGTCGCCAGGCTGGACGCGCATGTGATGCGATGCCATTAGCGCACGCGCTGCCAAGTGATTTCGTAACGAATCGTCTCGCTGCGCACTTCCGTGCTCCCCTTCAGCATCAGTCGGTCGCCTGACAGAGTGAACGCCTTCTTGTCGTCCCAATTCGCCCCGCTCGGATCGAGAGCAGCGATGATGTGGTGCGTGATCTCGCCATCTGCTGCGTTGATCTTGTACGTCCCGAAATAGGAGGCCGACAGATCGAAGGTAGTTCTTAGTTCCTCGGGAGTCACGGAGGTGGCCGTCCACGTCCTCCCCCGGGGATAGATCTGGGCGGTGACGTATCCATTTGCCGTGTACACGAGCAACCCGTCATATCCGGCAGCGGGTGTCAGATGCGCCTCCGTTCCATCAGCATGCCGGTCCACTTCGCTCACGAACGTCCAGGTGCCTACGAAGGCTGCTGCGCTCGGGATGCTTGCGGCTTCGAAGAATGCGGACAACAAAAGAGGCAGGAGAGTAATCATGACCAGCCCTCCACATTCAGGAAGACTCTTGCATCAAGGCTCCAACAGGGCTCCGAGTTTGCCCAAGACTTCATCACTCGCGTCGGCAGGGAGCCGACCCGCGAGTTCGGCTTTTCGCGCGCGCCAATCCAGGCTCTTCACCTGATCGGCCAGAACCACCCCACCAACTGGCAGACCCTGCGGCACCGCCACTTCAAAAGGGTAGCCCTTGACTTGACTGGTGATCGGACAGAAAAGGCCCAGGCCGACCTTCCCGTTGTACGACTTGGGCGAGACGACCACGGCAGGCCTGCGTCCAGCCTGCTCGTGCCCCGCCCGAGGATTCAGGCTGATCCAGACGATGTCGCCGCGCTCGGGCACGTACGCCACTTCTTGCCTACCAGGACTCTTGGCCAACCGGCTTCCCGAAGTCTGCCCCGGCATGCCGGTTCCGCGTCGTCACTTTCGAAACGAGCCCTCGCAACTCCCATCGCGGCCGAACCGCTGACAATCGCAACGTCCCGTTCTCCAGCGACATTTCGATCTCCATCGCCAGTTTCAAACCGGCGCCCTCAGCGAATGGCTTCGGAATTCTCACCGCCAGACTGTTTCCCCACTTCTGCACTCTCGTCCTCATGACGCCCCCGTATCTACAATGAGTATACTTCTCAGAAAACGAGCGCCGCAAGGGTGCCTTTGGGTCGCCTAACGCGCATGTTAGGCCGCCTCATCGAGTTGTCTCCTGGCGTTGGAGAAAGAGGATCTCGTGGTGGTCGGGATCAAGTACCGAAAAGCAGAACACTCTTCCATCGGTCGATTTCGTGAACCTGTACATCTTGACCCCGAGGCGAGCCAGTCGCTGGTGGTAGGCCGTCAGGTCATCGACCACGATATCCAGTCTGGTGCCAGAAGCTCTGACATTCGAAGCCTGCTGTAGCGCGATCGACTGTTCGCCAACGGCAAAGTCTGCGGCGTAAGGATCGTCCGCCGGGGCCAGTTTGGTGACTGCTCGCGCGGCGCCAACGGTAAAGCTCCGGAGCTCGAAAGCTAGAATGTCTCGATAGAACGCGGCGCTCCGTCGAACATCTTGGACGTAGATAACCGGCACAACACTCCGAAAGGCCGTAGCCGGCGATGGCGGCGTGCTGATCGTGACGGACGCGCCACTCTGCAGAGCTGCCCAAAGGAAGGTGAGGAGAGTCACGCTAAGGCTCCGAGGCGGCCTAACGGGCGGCCGTTCAGCGGCGAGCTGAGCGAGCAACGCGAGCGACCCGAGCGAAGCGAGGGGCGGCGAGTCTGCTGGACGCGCATGTTAGGCCGCGTCCTGCGAGTCACCGGTAGAATAAGGGCCTTGACAATATGTCAAAAGTGACATATTCTGCTGCTCGGTCCGATGGAGGAGAAACCGCTTGCATGGCTCGGCGGAGAGATCAGAACGCCGCCGTTCTCGAGCGAGGCTCGCGTCGAAGCTGGCCTTCTGCTGCGACGCTTGCAACGAGGCGAGAACCTTGCGATGCCCCACTCCAGGGCGATGCCGGGAATCGGTCCACGATGTCACGAGCTGCGCGTCCGCGACCGGAACCACGTCTGGCGAATCATGTATCGAGCTGATTCTGATGCCATCGTGATTCTTGAGATCTTCGATAAGAAGACGGCGTCGACGCCGAAGCAAGTGATCGAAGGCTGTCAGCGAAGGCTTCAACAGTACGATCAAGGAGCAAGCTCATGAAAGGCACGAAGAAAGCAAGACTCGAGGCTGCGGGATGGACGGTCGGAACGGCTGACCAGCTTCTCGGTCTTTCCAAGCAAGTGTCCGAATACGTCGAGTTGAAACTCGCCTTGGCGGAAGGCATTCGCCTCAGGCGCCGACTCCGCCACCTCACGCAAAGTCAGCTCGCGCGACTGGTTGGCTCCAGCCAATCCCGCATCGCAAAAATGGAAGCGGCAGACCCCACGGTGGCTCTCGATCTGATGGTCCGATGCCTCCTCGCGACGGGGATGGGGCTGCGGGAACTCGCGCAAGTCATCCAGCGACGACCTCGTTCTTCCGCGGCCTAACGGTTGGGGCGTCAGCGGCGAGCCGAGCGAGCGACGCGAGCGACCCGAGCGAAGCGAGTGACGGCGAGTCCGCTGCACGCGCATGTTAGGCCGCGGCTCAGAAGGCAACCCAGACTCGACCCGGTGTGCTCAACACTCTGCCATTCACCAAGTCAAGAGCTAACCGCAGCCTCACCGCCGTCCGTCGCTCCGAGCCAGCTCGCGCAGGGCCTCCGCCAGGAGCGCGTTGAAGGCCTCGGGCTGCTCGAGCATGAGGTAGTGCCCCGCTCCCTTCATAATCGCCGCCTGGTAGCCGGGGACATATTTGCGGTTGCCCTCCAAGTTGGTGGGAAACCGGTCGGAGCTGATGGCGCAGATGGGGGCCTTGATCTCGCGCAGCGCCGGCAGCGGGCTGTAGGCCATGCTGGAGCGGGCGACGGCCACGCCAATCTCCTGCGGCCCCGACAGCACCGTTTCTAGCACGCGCGCTTTGACGGGCTCGGGCGTGCTCGTCGAGAACAAGTATTGCGACACGGTGGCGGTGGTCGTGGCCCGGTAGTCGGCCTGCAGCGCCGACACGTACCTCTCCACCTCCTCGGCCGGGAACCTCTGCTCGAAGTCCACCCAACTGTCCACCAGCACCAGGCCGGCCACCCGGCCCGGCATACGGCGCGCCGCCTCCAGGACCGCCGGGCCGCCGAGGGAGTGGCCGATGAGCACCACCCGCTTCAAGCCCAGCGCCTCGACCACCGACACCACGTCCTGGCCGAAAGCGGCCATCGTCCAGTCCTTGCGCCCACCTCCGCTCTGGCCGTGGCCGGCCAGGTCGAGCGCGACGACGCGGTGCTTCGCAGCGAAGTAGGCCATCTGCCCGTCCCAGAAGCCCCGGTTGCAGCCCCCGCAGTGGACGAACACCAGCGCCGGATCGCCCTTGCCGGCCGCGTCGTAGCGGATAGGGACCCCGTCGGGCGAGGTGGCGGTGCCGGAAACGGCCCCCTGGGAGCCGGCCCTGGCTGGCGGCGCCAGTGCCACAAGGGCGACGGCCAGGCCGAGTGGCGTCTTCATCGAATCCTCCTTCGCCTCAGCATGCCACCGCCGGAGGCAGCACTTCCGGAAGCTCGCGCACACTCCCGTCTGCGTCTGTTCCGCCGAACGGGTAGCTCGTCAGCGACGAGCCGAGCGAGCGACGCGAGCGACCCGAGCGAAGCGAGGGGCGGCGAGTCCGCTGGACGCGCATGTTAGGCGGCAATTCGCGCCTGAAGACCTCGAGCCCTAAGGGCTTCGGCCTCGCGTCAGTTGAAGCTATCGACTTCTGATCAGAAGACCAGACAGGACGATCATGAACAGCGCCGTTCCTCCATGGACCATCAGTGCAGTGACTTTGCTGCCGTCGATATTCGTGTAGACGGTGATCATGTCGCCAATCGGAATCAGGCTGGCGACGCAGAGAAGGCCGCCGAGAAGTCGCCGGTCGATCCTTCGCCAAAGACAGAACAGAAACAGCAACCCCGAGACAACGTCGCGCGTTCCTTTCGCCCAGAGAAAGGCAGGATTTGGATTCTGATGCACTGGAACTCCGAACCCCGCCGCCGCGGAAACCGGAGCCACCCAGAATCGCACACCAATAAATATGATCCCGAGAGCAATCAGGGCCACCAGCCAGAACAGGACGGAACCGGGCCTGATGCGATCCTCTGTGAGCACGCAAACGCCCCTGCATTTCCGGTGCCAGGCCAGGAGGGTAGCCGCCTAACGGGCGGCGAGTCCGCTGCACGCGCATGTTAGGCGGCGGCGCGAACGCGAGCCTAGGGAGTGGCATCGACTTTGGCAGGCAGGAATTCCCTCGGAATTGGTCGGCCAGGTCCCTCCTCATCAAATGACAGAGCACTGATCCACCAGCGATGCCCGTCGTAAACCAGCTGTAGATCATTGATTCCACGGCCCACCACTGGGCCATTCAAGGAGTGTCGAGACTCGTACGTGCTGAACACGTGACCCACGGTCCCGAACACCTGAGTTGTCCTGTGGATCTCGCGCGAAAAATCGCCTTCCTCTACCATTTCCTTGTTGAGGAGGTCGACCGCTCCCTGGTGATCCACTTTGATGAGCCGCGGTGGACCAGGCCCCTCTCGGTCCGTCCACATGAAACGAGTGCCGGGCAGGTAAAGGGTTCGGTCTCGGGCCCATTGACGAGGAGCACCCTTTGGCCCAGATATTACTTCGTACATCGCTCGGACTATCGCATCGATTGACTGAACGTCGGCGGCCCTTGCAGGAATGCTCTCCACCTTGACGTGACTGGTCGATTGCTGCGTCCCTTGACCTCGAACGAGCATGGACCAGCTCGCAAAGACAGCCAAGGCGATTACGGTTCTCGTCATCTTCGCCCCCTCATTCCCAGCCCGATCTTCTGCCCTCCGCCGCCTAACGGGTAGCGCGTCAGCGGCGAGCCGAAGCGAGCGAAGCGAGCTACGCGAGTCCGCTGGAACGGCATGTTAGGCGACGGCGGGGAAACGGACAGTTCTTCAGCGAGACTCAATAGGTTGCCCTTCGACCCCCGGAGCGCGAGAGTTGGAATGGGGGCTACGAGTGCGAGCCAGGGCGAAGCTTGCGGCGGAGGCGCCGATCCCGGGGAGCAGATCAAGAAGGCCGATCGGGTGAGAGAGACCGATCGCGACTGGTGCCAGCAAGAACAGAGTACCGGCGATGCGGAGGCTTAGAGGCGAGAATAAGGCTCGGTCGGGTTGCCCACGAGTACCGACGACGAGTCGATAGGCCTTCGGGAGTGCGAGAGCGGCCACAACTAGGAACACCAGAGCGCCTGTGAGGGAACCTGACGCGACTTTCTCGCCGTTGATCGTCACGTAGAGCAGCACGGCTGCGACGACGCCGAATCCCGTAGCGAAGACGCCGAGTACGACGCCAGTCACGATCTCCATTGGTCGCGGTGCTGCGTCGAGATGCCGGTCGTGCTCAGGTGACATGGGCCTTTCCGTCGCCTGCAACGAAGTGTTAGGAACTCGCTGAACGCGCCGGTTCTAAGCCTTGCTCTTTGATACGAGCCTAAAGATGCTTCCAAACAGGGCAGCTCCGCAAGCAACTCCGCCTCCTGAGATACCGACCACAGCGACCAGGCGCACTCCCTCTGAAAAGCGCACGATACTACCTATCCCGATAATGAGGAGCAGGGCCAGGCGCGCGAAGTTTGGCTTCGAACCTTCCATGAGAACTCCCTTCGAAGGACAAGTGAATGAACCAACACAGATCCGCCACCATGCTCACTCGTCCGCCAGTCCAATTGCCGCTCATGCTGAGGCGCCTAACGGGCTGCGCGTCAGCGGCGAGCGAGGAGCCGAAGGCGACGAGCGAGTCCGCTGCACGCGCGTGTTAGGCGGCGACTCCATCTCAATCCTCACGCCGTACTCCATCACTCCAGGTCACCTGCTAGACCTGCGACGTGGTCTTTGTTTCTTCGACACTGATCGAATGATCAACTTACCGCGCCCTCGTGGGCGCAGAGGTGTTTCCACGCGCGAAATCGCTGCGGCCACGAGTGCCTTCACCGGCGGCCTCTGCAGCACGGCGGCTGATTCAAGGCGAATGAATCGGGTCTGGTTGCCCGAGCCGCGAAGCAGCTTCGCCGGATCGGGCAGACCCGCGCCGCGGATGAAGCACAGACCCACCCCATTAGCCCGCGCCGCTATCGAAAGAATGGCGTCCGACGGCCGTTCCGTCGAGGAGTAGCCGATCACGAGGAAGTTGTAGTTATCCCAGACCAGCTCGTTTGCGGTTGGAAGCGCTTTGCGCACCGCCCGACGGACCGCGCGAATTAGCTTCTGGTCCTCCGAGTCAAAGCGAGCGATGAAGGCCCTGAGTTGTCGCTCAGCAGATGTGGGAGTCGTCATCCTGACTGCTGTCATGTCATCTTCGATTCAGCCGTGCCCGATGACCTTAAGACGCCGCCTAACGGGTAGCGCGTCAGCGGCGAGCCGAGCGAGCAGCGCGAGCGACCCGAGCGACGCGAGGGACGGCGAGTCCGCTGGACGCGCATGTTAGACGGTCCCACGACCACGAAGGTCCTCAGCCAGATCGCTCGCTTCGCGCGCCG
>Ga0335080_10008305_pt1 | contig 10824 bp, 10 predicted proteins | sample Lox_Sample_34_FD_206720 | JGI IMG/M metagenome (GOLD analysis project Ga0335080, IMG submission 206720) | Soil microbial communities from Loxahatchee National Wildlife Refuge, Florida, United States - Lox_Sample_3.4 | ecosystem: Environmental > Terrestrial > Soil > Wetlands | place: USA...
ACCAAGGAGAACCGCTTCCGGCAGGTCGAGCAGTCGAACCCGGAGCAGTACAAGCAGTACCTCGAACAGGCGCAGCGGGATGTCGTCGAGCGGTACGCTCTGTACGAACAGCTCGCGAAGGCGATGAGTCCGGCGAGCTCAGGGGCGGCCGGGATTGGTGGCACCGCGAAGTGAGACGGCGGGAGCCATTCCGGGGCGGCGAGGCGGTGGTCCCTGCCGCCCCGGCTAAAGCTCCCTCCGCCGTGTGGGGCGAGAGGAAGGAATCTTCGCGGGTAGCCGCGGTGGGGCGACAAGCCGCCACCACGGATGAATTCCGAGGGTTCCCCGCGGTGTGGACGACGGTCGCTCTCTCCGGAGCCTCGCCGTGTCTTCGGCCTCGCGACCGCTTTCGCGCTCTGCGAGCCGCTCCACCCTGACGCGCCCGAGCACGCAGGGGTCAAGATCCCCGCTCGCATTTCCGAGCATCGAGCAGGTCCACCCTGTACCACTGAGCTCTGAGGCTGCCAGGGCGCCGCCTGTCCTCCCGGTCCCTGAAGGCGCGGGCTTCCCGGTGGACCTCTCGGGTGAGACGCGTGGCGAACGAACCGAGCGACGAGCGACTCATGCGGCGGTTCCGGGCGGGCGACGTCGGTGCATTCGAGGTTCTCCTGCGCCGTCACCTTTCCGCCATCCATACCTTCCATTTCCGGTTCACGGGGGACGCTGGGCGCGCCGAGGATCTGACGCAGAAGACCTGGCTTGGGATCATCTTCGCGGCGCCGCACTGGCAGGGCTGGGCTCGCTTCAGGACATGGGCCCTTTGCATGGCGAGAACCTTGGCGGTGGATGAAGCGCGGCGGGCTGCGCGCCAGGCAACCCACTGCCCCGATGGATCGTGCCAGGACGGGGCAAGCCTGTTCGAGGGAGTCGCCTCCGGGGTTCCGGGCGCCGAGAGCGCGCTTCTGCCCGAGCTCGAAGCAGCGCTGGCCGCTCTTCCCGTGGAAGAGCGCGAGGTGTTCATTCTGCGCGAGTGGACGGGCGTGAGATTCGCACAGATCGCCGAGATCACCGGCGTCCCCGTGGCCACCGTGAAGAGCCGGATGCGCCACGGTCTCGAGGCGCTGCGGGCCGAACTGCGAGAGCGCGGTGTCTTGCCGGGCGCCGAGAGCGAGGCAAGAAACGCGCGCCCAAGGAGGTGCCGGGAGCGTCTCCTCGAGCTCCTTTACGGAGAGCTCTCGCAACGCGAGTCGGCGTCGATGGAACGGCATCTCTCCTCCTGCGAAGCTTGCCGCCGCGAGTTTGGTGGCATGGCCGCCACCGTCGGTGCCATGCGCGAATTGAAGGTGCCGCGAGCCGGTGGTCACGGCAGTCCCGCCCTCGTGGCGGCCGCCCGGCGCGCGGCCGGGCAGTGGCGAGCCGAGTCTCTCGGGCTCGCCTTCCGCCGTTTCAGCCTGCGGATCCTGATCGGGACTGCGTTCGCCGTCGCGCTTGCGTTGCTCGTCCAGTTGAAGCGGCTCCCGCGCAGCACCATTCCAGTCGCGGGTGTCCCTACGAATGCGGAGCCACGGCTCAATGCGCCTGCCGCGCTACCGATCGACTCGAGGACGGAGGTGGGCAGGGAGCCAGCCGAGCGTTCGCGGAAACGGGAGGCGACCGGGAGGGCCAGTTTTCTCGAGGGCCATGCCAAGCGAGGTGAAGCTCAGGCGGTTGCCTCCGGGACGGGAGACCCGGCGAAGGCGCCCTTTTCCACGGCGAATCTCGCGGCGGGGGAGCTCTCGGTGGGGCCCTTCGCCCGCGACCTCGAGCGTCGCATTGAAGCAGGCAGGCTCTCCGAAGCCCACAGGCGACTGGTGCGGTGCGCCGGGGGCGACATCGCTCGGACCGCCTGGATCGACGGCGGTCAGCATGTCGTGAAGCTCGCGCGCGACCGCGCCGATGGCCTGCGCATCGAGGAGTGGTTCGACGAGTCAGGGCGCCTGCGGGAGGCACTGGTGCGCAGCGGACTGGCGGGCGGCCCGATCGTGCGCCACGTGATGGTGAGCAAGGACGGAGAGGAGTCGGTCCAGCTCTCGGGACGCAGTGCCGACGCTCTTTCCCCCGCCCTGGTGCGCAGCGACCCTTCGGGAGCCTTCTTCTCCGACGCGGGTTGCAAGCTCGGAAAATGAATGGTCTCGGGTGCGCCAGATATGGTGCCGCGCCGAGTTGCCCCGGTCAGGGGTGAGGAACTCCTATCGAGGCCCCCTTGGCCTCGCCCGGACGTCGATGTGAAGCCGGGCGCTCGATGCTCGGCAGTCTGGGGTCCGGGAGCTGCAAGGACACCCGCGCGGAACGCGACGCGGTAGATTCGACCGGTGAGACTTCGCGTCATCGCAGTCGGAAAGGACCGGTCGGGGTTATATGCGCCTGCGGTCTCCGAGTACACGAGGCGGATTGAGCGGTATGTTCGGTTCGAGTTGGTGGAGCTCTCCGACTCAGGCAAGCGCGGAGGCGGTCGCACGCGGCAGGAGAAGGGCGAATCCGCGCTCGCCAGGATCGGGGCGAGCGACCATGTGGTTGCCCTCGACGAGCTCGGCGTTGAGCGCGACAGCATGGAGTTCGCGCGCTGCATTGAGCGCTGGCTGGGCGCCGGACGCGATGTCGCGTTTCTCATCGGGGGCGCGGAAGGGCTCTCGCCTCCGGTACTGGCGCGTGCCAACGAAAGGTTGGCGCTCTCTCGCATGACGCTTGCGCATCGGCTGGCGCGACTCGTGCTCGTCGAGCAGCTGTACCGGGCCATGACCATCGTTCGGGGTGAGCCATACCACAAGTGATAGCACTGCAACGGAATGGTCCCGCGGGAGCAACAGCATGCGGATCTTGTATGGAATCGTCGGGGAAGGGATGGGCCACGCGATGCGGTCGCGGGTGGTTCTGGACCATTTGGCGCACTCCCACCAGGTCCAGGCAGTGGTTTCGGGGCGAGCTCACGACTACCTGAAGGCTCGCGAGTCGGAGCGCCTTGGCGTGAAGAAGATCTGGGGCCTCACCATCGTCTATGAGGACAATGAGGTTCGCAACTTCCATACGCTGTTTCGCAACCTCAAGGGGGCCGTGGGGGGCGGATGGCCGAAGAACGTGCGGACGTACTTCGAGATCGCCGAAGCGTTCGAGCCCGACGTGGTCGTCTCCGACTTCGAGAGCTGGAGTTACCTCTTCGCGAGGAGCCATCGCATTCCGGTCATCTCCCTCGACAACATCCAGGTGCTGTCGCGCTGCGCGCACGCGCCTGACATCCTCCACGGGCACGAGCTGGATTTCCAGCTGGCAAAGGCCGTCGTGAAGGCGAAGCTGCCCGGTTGCCTTCACTATCTCGTCACGAGCTTCTTCTTCCCTCCGGTGCGCAAGCCGAGGACGAGCCTGTACCCTCCCGTGTTGCGCCCGGAGATCGTGGCAGCGGTCGCTGACCGGGGCGAGCACCTTCTCGTGTACCAAACCTCGGAGTCGAACACTGACCTCCCCGCTCTGCTTCGCCAGAGCGGACAGGAATGTCGGATCTACGGCCTACGCCGCGACCTCAAGGAGGATCTCGAAGACGGCAAGCTGCTCTTCAGGCCATTCTCGGAATCGGCCTTCATCGACGACCTGCGCACGGCTCGTGCCGTGGTGGCGAACGGCGGTTTCACGCTGCTCAGCGAGGCGGTCTATCTGAGCAAGCCCGTGCTTTCCGTGCCGGTCAAGAAGCAGTTCGAGCAGCTGCTCAACGCGCGTTATCTCGAGAAGGAGGGCTACGGTCTCGGCGTCGACCAGCTCACGAGCGCGAGGATGGGGCAATTTCTCGAGCGCCTCTCCGAGTTCGAGGAGAAGCTGAGCCACTACCACCAGGACGGGAACCGGAAGATCCTGGGGGCACTGGATGAGCTCCTCGCGCGTGCGCCCAAGGAGCAGGCCGAAGGGGACTGGGACGTCGATTGAGGCGGTCCCGAACCCGACCGCGAACTCCGTGGCAGCCACCGCAGTCTTGGATGCGCGTAGCGGGCCATCCTGGCAGCTGGAGGCCGATGCACGAGGCATCTGCCCAGGATGAGACGGTTCATCGCTTCTCCGGTCGAGTGTCGGCCTGACCACCACGGGGGGACAGGGGGCGCTGCGCGCGAAGAATGGGGATGCGCCGAGGGTAGCGCCACCGTAACCTCAATTCCATGCGCACCGCATTCGTTACTGGCGGGACCGGGTTTGTCGGCTTCAACCTCATTGCGGAACTCGTTGCCCAGGATTGGCGGGTCATCGCTCTACACCGGCGCACGTCGCGAGTCGAAGACCTGCGCGACTTGGACGTGGCACTGGTGGAGGGCGATATTCTCGACGCAGCGTCGCTCATGCGCGCCATTCCCGAGCAGGCCGACGCGGTTTTCCATGTCGCGGGTCACATCTCCTTTTGGAGGGGCGCGCGCGTCGAGCAGGAGCAGGTGAACATCGCGGGCACGCGGAATGTCGTGGGGGCGGCCCGCAACCGCGGTGCGCGGCGCGTGGTGCACACCTCGAGCATTGCCGCCTATGGTCAGGCTCGCTGCCGGATTGACGAGCGCAGCCCGCCTGACAGCAGCAGCGACTGGATCGGCTACTTCCGCACCAAGCGCAGGGGCGAGGAGGTGGCGCTCTCCGGGGCAACCGCCGAGACAGAGGTGGTGGTGCTCCAGCCGGCCAACATCATCGGTCCACACGACCGTCACGGTTGGTCGCGCCTCTTCCCGATGGTCAAGGAAGGCAGACTGCCCGGCATCCCCCCGGGTCGGGGCTCGTTCGCGCACGCGCGGGAGGTGGCGCGGGCTCATGTGGCCGCGGCAACCCAGGGGCGGGCCGGCGAGCGCTACCTGCTGGGCGGAGCCGACGCGTCCTACCGGGAGCTGGTGAGCGGCGTGGGGGCACTCGTCGGCGGGAAGGGTTTGCCCCGGCCAATGCCCGTTCCGGTGTTGAAGGGAATCGCACGCGACGAGAACCAGACATCACGCCAGAGAACGCCGCCGTCGTCTGTGACACGACAACCTGCGATTCCTCGAAGGCGGTGCGAGAACTGGGATACCGCGAGGCCCCGCTGGAGGAGATGCTGAGCGACTGCCACCAATGGATGGAGAGCGCGGGGTTGCTGTGAGTGGCAGTGCATGTGTCGCCGCTCGGGTCAAGGGTGCGGGTTCGGGCGCAGCGATGAGCGCGAACGCCGGAGCCCTGTTGTCTCTCATCGCCAGCCTGCCAGGGGGTTGGCATTGTCCCTCGGATGGTTCGATCGAAGCCGGATGATGGCCGGGTCCGAGGCGCGGATGTCCCGCCGGGCGCGGTAAAGGGCGATCCCATCTCCTAAGAAACTCCCCCATGCCGGGCCGTTTCATGCAACTGGGTGCGCTCGCGCGTGACAACTCCCTTCGACGTCTACGTCTCGAGATCCTCCCCGCATGGCCGCTTCACGATCAGGACCAGCCAGTTGAATCTCGCCGTACCGCCGATCCCTCGGCACGGCAGAGCGCTCATTCGAGAGAGGGGGTGGGGCCAACCATCCCAGGTTGCGATGATTCCGTCTCGTTCTCGGGCCGCGTCGGAGGTGCCCTCACGCAAGCTGGCCGCGGTCTCGTCATGACTGGAACGGGCAACCTGGGTAGGTTGAGCGTCCACGAGCCATGCTCTGCCGCGCGATCGCAGGGGAAGAGGTGCAGCGATGTCAGGCATCGTGTTCACGGAGATGGATGAGCAGGGGTTGGGGCTGATCGGAGCGCTGTGGGCCCAGCTGAACAGGCACCACATGGATCGCTCGACGCACTTCAAGGACCACTACCAGAAGTTCACCTTCGAGAAGCGGAAGACCGCGCTGCTGAAGAAGGCTGCGGCGGGGAAGCTTCACGTTTGCCTCGCCTGCGACAGCGGCAGAACGGTCGGCTATTGCGTCGCTTCGCTCTCCGCGGAGGAGGAAGTGGAGATCGAGTCCCTCTTCGTGGACGAGGGCCATCGCAGGCGCGGCATCGGGGATGGTCTGATGAGGCGTGCCCTGGCCTGGGCCGACGCACAAGGCGCGAAGATCAGGAAGGTCGAGGTGGCCAAGGGCAACGAGGCCGCGTTCCGATTTTACGAAAAGTACGGCTTCTTTCCGAGAAAGACCGTCCTGCAGTACCAGCGCGGCTAAGAGGACGCCATGAGAACCAACGAGTCGGCGGAGCGCCGACAGGTCATGTCCTTCGGGATCCTGCAGGTGAAGGAATCCTGCGGCGTCATCAACCAGCGCGGTGGATCATCGATCTGCCGGTCAGGTTGGGGCTTCCGCTCACGTCGTCACCGGGCGGACCTGCGCCATCATCGTCGAGGCATCGGTGGCGGATGAGTCATGGGTGATCGCCGGTGCGGTGCGGTCCTTGGCGCCCGAGGACCTCGAGCCCCCGCCCTCCTTCGGCACGGTGGTCCGTGTGAACTACCTCACCTCGCTCCCCCATCTCGATCGCCTTCGCCGGCAAGCGCGATCTGCCCTGCGCGACAAGCCCCGCTGGCGGGGAAGGATATCCCCCGTTTGCGATGGCGGGTGCGCGGCGCGCAACTGGCTCGGCCAGCCTGAGGGGAGCTGCGGGAGCAAGGACGAACGCGCCCGGGCGGCGAGTTTCCGGAGATGGGGCTCGCGCCCGGTGCCGCTCACAGAGGGTCTCGGTCACTCGGAGGTGACCGATTGGGCACACCCGTAGTGCGTTGTCCTTGCTGCTTGACCCTCGCGAAGGTGTCCCCTATAGTGCTACTGCGTCACGGCGATGGGGTTCGCCTACAACCGCCCTCGAGGCTGTGCCGAGGGATGATGACTCCTGGGAAAGCGCGGCGTCGTTTCCTGGGAGGGGTGTGTGAACTCTCGGTCTTCCGACGGAAATCTCTCACCTTTGGGTCGGTCGGTCGGCGAGAGCCTCGGCATCGCACGGCACATGCTGCTCGTGGCGGCTCCCACGGGATTACTGGTGGGACTCGCCATAGCGGCCTACGACTACATCGTAAATGAGTTGCTCTGGCGACGCGTGACCCAGCACTCCGTGGCCGTGCAGGTCGTCGCGCCGCTGTTCGGCCTTTTCCTCGCTGGCATCCTCCTCCGCGCATTCCGCGTGCCCACGTCGTCCATGGCCGACGAGGTGGTGAAGAGCTACCACGAGCCCGGGAGCGGCATGCCCATGCGCCCCGCGTTGGGCAAGTTCCTCGCCTCGATCGCCACCATGGGCTTCGGCGGCAGCGCCGGCATGGAGGGCGCGAGCAAGTGGGTCGGGGCCACCGTCGGCTCGGGAGTGCAGTCGCTCCTGAACCGGGTCGGGATCCGATCCCTCCACTGGAACGTCAAGACGACGCTCATCGCCGGCGGCTCTGCTGGCATTGCGGCGATCTTCCGGGCACCGCTCTCGGGCGCCATCATGGGCGTCGAGTCGCCCTACAAGCGCGATCTGGCGCATGAGGCGCTCCTCCCAGCGCTCGTGGCGTCGGCTGCGTCGTTCTGGGTCTTCACGCGCCTTCGCCCCGCAACGCCCTACTACCCGATCCACTTTCACTACACATTCAACTCGCGCGACCTTCTCATTGCCGTGCCGCTGGGGATCACCGCGGGGCTCGCGTCGCACCTGTTCTTGTGGACGTTCGCCCGGTTGCGGCGTCGCTTCGAGGGGATGAACGTCACGATCGCCCTGAGGACGGGGACGGGTGGCCTCTTCCTGGTTGCCCTCGCATACGCCTCCTACAAGCTCCTCGGAAAGCCCGTGACGCTTCAGGCGGGTCTGCCGGTTTCGAACGATCTGCTCAACGGGCGCTACGGGCTACCCGCGGCGCTCGCCATCTTCGGGTTGAAGCTTCTTGCGAACTCCATCACCTTCGGCTGCGGCGGGGTGGGCGGCTGGTTCGTGCCGTCCGCGACCCTCGGGGCGGCGCTCGGGGCGGCCTTCGACGCGGTGTTCGTCCCGAGTCACCCGGGCGTCTTCACGCTTCTCGGCATCGCCGCCTTCACGGGCGCCAGCTACCAGAATCTTCTCTTCGCGGCGGTGTTCATCGCGGAGATGACGGGTGACGTCTTCATCGTGGTCCCGGCGCTCGTCGCCTCGTCCGTCGCCTTCATCGTGGCGGCGGGCGTGTCGAACTCGCGATCCCAGAAGCCTCGTCGACCCGGCTGGCGCGAGCAGCTCGGTGCCGTGCCCGTCGCGAGCGTCATGACGAGGCGCATCGTGACGGCTTCGCCCGAACAAACGCTGGAGAGCTTCTCCCACTCGGTCTTGCTCAAGCACCACTTCAAGGCACTCCCCGTGACCGACGAGCACGGTCTCTTGAAGGGGATGATCGGTCTCGCGCAGCTGCGCAGCGTGCCGATGGGTGAGTGGCGAAACGTGCTCGTCGCTCACGTCATGGACCAGGGTGCCCGGACCCTCTGCCCGCATCACTCCGTGTCCGATGCCGAGCGAGTGCTGCGCCAGGGTCTGGACTACGTGCCCGTGGTCGACCCCGCCACCTATGTTCTCGTGGGGATCGTCTCCCACTCCGACATCCACCGGTCGCTCGGAGAGGACGTTCATCCCGCCGCAGCTTGAGAAAGGAAAGCCGATGCCCTCGTTCCAGACGATGTGCGCCTTGCGGATCTACATGAAGCGCGGCGACAATGCGCCGCAGGCGAGCCTGTGGAAGCGCCTCTTTCGCCGCCCGCTCGCGACGCACGTCCTCCAGGCTGCGCTCAAGGCCGGCGTGACGCACGCCTCGCTCAACCTGGGCAACATGGGTTTCTCCAAGGGGGCGAAGGTGGTGGCGATGGACGTGACCGAACTTCCGGTGTCCGCGCTGCCCGTCTGTCTCGAGCTCGTCGGTGCGAAGCCGATCCTCGAGCAGTTCGTCCGCGACAACCTCAAGATCCTGGCGGACTCGACGCTCGTCATGCTGGAGGGGGTCCACGTCGTACCGCAGGTGGTCGAGGGCGACTTGCCTCCGGGCGCTCACCGCGTCGAGTACGTGCGCGCGGACGGACTCGAGGTGCCGGTCGATCATGTCGCGGTGGTGGATGACGCGTCGAAGTCTGCCGAGACCTCGACACGGCGGTGAGCGGCGAGTGCAGTGCCGCCGCTCGACCCTTCCCGGGCCTGCGACCGGCGGGATGGGAAGCGCCACGAGGCGCGAAAGGCGAGCCGGGCGGACGTCGGGGATGGCGACAGGTGTCCGGGAGCCAGACACGTGGACGCCTCGGTGTGGCTTTCGATCGCGTGATCGCTGCCTGGCGCTCCGATTGCGAACAAGATCCCGCATGGACCGGACCATGGGGGACGAGGCAGGGACAGGGATGGCGAGGCCGTCGGCCCAGAGCCGCGCGGCTTGGAGCGCCGCCCACTTCTTCCCGGCATACATGAAGGCCGGGGTGATGCCCTTCCACGGGACGTTCCTGCGGGCCGTCGGCTCTTGCACCGACGCCATCGGCGTGGCCGTCGGGGTCCACGGGCTCGGTACCCTGCTGCCGGCCGGCATGGTCCTCGATCGGGTAACCCAGCGCCGGCTGCTGCTCGCCGCGGCCTCGCTCGCGGTGGCGTTCTTCGCGCCCCTGCTCGGAGCGCTGGCGCTCGACCTCGTCGGACGCGAGCGGCTCGGTCGCACCATCGGCGCGAACCAAGTTTGGACCTTCGTCCTCCGAGCGCCGGAGACGCGCTCGGCGCCGCTGGTCGACGCGGTGGCGTGACATGGCGTCCACGCTCCTCATCCTCTCGGTGGCTGGCACGGTCATCGCTCTCGTCCTCGTCCGCCCACGCGGTTGGCACGAGGCATGGTGGACCTGCGCCGGTGCCGCCATCCTCCTCCTCTCGCGAGTCGTCGACCTCCGGCGGGCGATGGCGATCGCCGCGAGCAGCGTGGACGCCTTGCTCTTCCTGCTCGGGCTCTTGTTCCTCGCCGCCCTCGTCGAGCGGAGTGGGTTCTTCGGCTGGGCGGCGCTCGGTTGCGCCCGCATGGCGAAAGGGAATGGACACGCGCTCTACCGGAACGTCTTCCTGCTGGGAGCGCTCGTCACGGCCGTGCTCTCGCTCGACAGCACGGCGGTGATGCTCACGCCGATCGTGCTCGCGCTCGTGACGACGCTCCGGGTTCCCGTCCGGCCCTACGTGTTTGCCTGCGCGTTCGTGGCGAACACGGGCTCCCTCCTCCTTCCGATGAGCAACCTCACGAACCTGCTCGTCCTGCACGGTCTCGGCGTGTCCTTCGGCGCCTTCGCGCTCCGCATGGTGGCGCCGCAGCTGCTGGTGCTTGCCGCGAACTACGCAGCCTTCCGGCTCTGGTTTCGGGCCGAGTTGCCGGTTCGGTACGACGCGCGCGCCCTCCCCGACCCGACGACCGCCGTGAGGGATCCCAGCTTCTTCCGCTCTTCCTGTGCGGTCGTCGCCCTGGTCTGCGTCGGCTCGTTCATTGCGTCCGCGGCTCGCCTCCCTCCCGCCTGGATCGCGCTCGGCGGGGCCGGCCTCCTCGCGGGCATCGGTATCGCGAAGGCTCGCATCGGCCTTGCCTGGCTCCGGGAGGTCCCTCTCGGCGTATTCCCGTTCGTCCTCGGCCTGTTCGTGATCGTCGCGGGCGTGGATCAGCTTGGCCTCGTCGATCGCATGGGCACGTGGCTGCCGCGGGGGTCGCCGGCGCTTGCGGCGCTCACCGTCGCGGGCGGTTCTGCCGTGCTCTCGAACCTCATGAACAACCTGCCCGCAGCGCTGCTCGTCTCGCGGGCGCTGCGAGCGGCCCCCAGCGCGCTCTGGTACGTGCTCGCCGGGACGAACGTCGGTCCGTGCTCGACCACATTCGGCTCCCTCGCGACGCTGCTCGTACTGACCCGCGCCCGGGCCAGCGGCTTCGAGGTGCGGG
>Ga0335080_10008307_pt1 | contig 10822 bp, 8 predicted proteins | sample Lox_Sample_34_FD_206720 | JGI IMG/M metagenome (GOLD analysis project Ga0335080, IMG submission 206720) | Soil microbial communities from Loxahatchee National Wildlife Refuge, Florida, United States - Lox_Sample_3.4 | ecosystem: Environmental > Terrestrial > Soil > Wetlands | place: USA: Florida...
GCCGTCCACGTCTGCAATTCGGCGTCGGCCGGTTTCATGGCCGAGCTGATCGACGCGCTCACGGCAACCGGTGCCACGCTTGCCTTCGACGCCATCGGCGGCGGCCGGCTGGCGAGCCAGATCCTGACGGGCATGGAAGCCGCCGCTAGCGCCGCCGCCGGCGGCTACAGCAGGTACGGGTCGGCCGTACACAAGCAGGTCTACATCTACGGATCGCTTGACCGCGGCCCGACCGAGCTGACCCGCAGCTATGGCATGGCCTGGGGCATCGGCGGGTGGCTGCTGACGCCGTTCCTGCAGAAGGTCGGCCTGGCACGCGTTGCGCAGCTGCGTGACCAGGTCGCTGCCGGGCTTAGGACTACATTCGCCAGCAGCTACACAGCGCAGGTATCACTGCCGGGCGCGCTCTCGCTTGACGCGATCGCCGGCTACGGCCGGCAGGCGACCGGATCGAAATACGTCATCATCCCGGGCCGCGCCGCCTAGCCCTGCTCTAGCTCGTCGTCAAGGGTGGACCAGCCCTGCAACGATCACAGAAGAGGGACGGGACCTGCCTGGGCAGCCGGCCGATGACGCTGGCACGGTGTCGACGGCGAAGGCCACCGCGTAGGTATCCCCGACGTCGGCGGCCCACCGCTCCCAATGGGCATGCAGGTCAGGCAGAGTATCGAGAGTCGAGACGCCCGATCCCAGGGCGTAGTGGGTGCGCGCCAGCAGCTCGGGCCCCACGGCGGCACATCGGCCCGCGCGCTCGGCAGCGTCACCTCGGGCTCCCTGCTGCTGTACGCCGCATCTTCGCACCCTCGCGAAGAGCCGTCGCTATGCGCCCAGTTCGGCGGCGTCTGGGAGCCCCTAAGCGTGCCTTTAGCTGTCAGCATGCGAGTCCTCACCTCGGACTGTCGGCTGCTCGGTCGGGCAGCGGGCGGGACTCGCAGATCAGGTTGTTCTGCGAACCGGTTGCTGGTGGCGCGGGGGTCTGCCAGCCTGCCAGTTCCCCGCCGGTGGTTCTAGGCCGGGTTGCCCGGTCGTGTTGCTTGGCTGAGCGCGTAGTCCAGGTCGTTCCAGAGGTCGTCGATGTGTTCGCAGCCGGCGCTCAGGCGCAGGAGCCCGGGGGGGACGTGTTCTTGCCCGGCGAGCTTGCTGCGCCGCTCGATGGTGCTTTCGACGCCGCCCAGGCTGGTGGCGTGGACGATGACGTGCAGGGCGTCGCAGAGCCGGTCGGCGGTGGGGGCGTCGGCGACCTCGAAGGCCGGCACGGCCCCGAAACCGGTCATCTGCGTGGCAGCGGTGCGGTGCCCGGGGTCGCCGGGTAGGCCGGGGTAGCGCACGCGGCTGACGGCCGGGTGTTCGTCCAGCCGGCGGGCGAGTTCGCCGGCGTTGGCCTGGCCGCGGTCGAGCCGCAGGGCCAGGGTGCGCAGGCCGCGCAGCGCCAGGAAAGCTTCCAGGGCGCCGGGGGTGGCGCCGGACAGGCCTCGGCGGTGGCGCAGCCACCCGGCCAGGGCCTGCTCGCGGGCGATGGTGATGCCGGAGAGCAGGTCGGAGTGGCCGCCGATGAATTTGGTGGCGCTGTGCACGACCAGGTCCGCGCCCAGTGCCAGGGGCTGTTGCAGCAGCGGCGTGGCGAAGGTGTTGTCGACGCCGGTGATGGCACCGGCGGCGCGGCCGGCGGAGCACAGGGCGGGCAGGTCGGCCACCTCGATCAGCGGGTTGGAGGGGGTCTCCAGCCAGAGCAGGTCCGCGCCGGTGACCGCGGCCTGGACGCTGGCGACATCGGTCAGGTCAACCCGGTCGACGGCCCAGCGGCCGTGCTGCTGGCCGTCGGCGAGCAGCTCGCCGACGCCGAAGTAGCAGTCTTGCGGGGCGACAATGCGGCCGCCGACCGGCACGAGGTCGAGCACGGCGGCGATCGCGGCCATGCCGGAGGCGAAAGCCACGGCGTGACCGCCCTCCACCTGCCCCACGGCTGTCTCCAGTGCCTCCCAGGTCGGTGTTGCGTCGGCCCGTGAGTAGGCGCGGCTGTCCTGCCCGGTGCCCGGCGCTGCCGAGGTGCCGGCGTGGAAGTTCGATGCCAGCACGATGGGAGTGTTGAGCGGCTCGCTGGCCGTATGGCCGGGGCGGCCGGCGCAGATGACCGCTGTTTCGGGGCGCAGGCCGACAGCCGCGGCCGACTGGTCAGGTGTCATACGTTTCTCCTATCTGTCGTTAGTGCAGTATAGTGCCTTACATGAGGCAGTCCGAATTGGAGGCGCGGGCCGGCGCCGACAGCGTCGCCCGGGCCATCGGCGGCCGGGTCCGGCAGGGACGGAACAGCCGGGGCTGGACCCTAGACCAGCTGGCCGAGCGCTCGGGCGTCAGCCGGAGAATGCTAGTCAGCATCGAGCAGGGCTCGGCTAACCCGAGCATCGCGACGCTGCTCCTGATTAGCGACGCGCTCGGCATCGGGCTGCCCGCGCTCGTCGAATTGGACCATCCGCCCGGGCTGCGGGTCACCCGGGCCGGTACCGCCGCGGTGCTGTGGCGGGGCAAGCTCGGCGGACGGGCCGTGCTCGTGGCCGGCACTGAGCCGCCGGACGTCACCGAGCTGTGGGACTGGACGCTCGGGCCGGGTGAAAGTCATTCCAGCCAGGCGCACGCGGCGGGAACCCGCGAGCTGCTCCTGGTCCTCGACGGCCAGCTCGAGGTCAGGGTGGGCCAGCACGCCGAGGTACTGGCCACGGGAGACTCGGCTTCGTTCGCCGGTGACCTGGCCCACGAATACGTGAACGCCGACTCGGCGCAGGTGGCGCGGTTCGCCCTGACGGTATTCGAGCCGGGTCTGGGCCCGGGATCACGATCGGAGGCTACCGATGTCTGATGCGGGCATGCTGGAGGAGTTCCTGGCCGGCGGCCGGGTGGACACCGCGGTGTTCGAGCTGCGACCGGACTACCGCGCCTTGCTGCTGGCCGTCGATGGGCTCGTCCCGGGCCCGAGCGACCGGGACAGCGACGCGCTGCTCGCTGCAGCAGAGGCCGCGGCCCGCGAGGTGCTCGACGGCGGGCCGGCCGAGGAGCTCCCGCACGTGGCGGCGTGGCGAGAGGCCTACCGGGCGTTCGGGGCCAAGCCGCAACGCACCCGCAACAGCCTAGAGGCGCTGCTGCGCCGGGCGGCGTCCGGGCTGCCCCGGGTGAACCGGCTCACCGACTGCTACAACGCGGTCTCGGTGCTGCACCAGATTCCGGTCGGCGGAGAGGACCTGACCCGTTACACGGGCGCGCCGCGGCTGGTCCGCGCCGTCGGTACCGAGCCCTTTGACACGGTGGCTGACGGCATCGCGGTGATCGAGCATCCCGACCCCGGCGAGGTGGTGTGGTGCGACAACGCCGGCGTGACCTGCCGACGCTGGAACTGGCGGCAGGCCCGCCGCACCCAGCTGCGCGAGGACACCACCGCGGCGCTGTTCATCCTCGACGCGCTCGACCCGCTGACCGACCAAGCGCTACACGCCGCCGCCGACGACATGGCCGCCCGCCTGGCCCGGCTCGGGCCCGACGTCCGGGCCGTCCGCCGCCTGATAACCGTCGGTTCGGCGGCCGGTGAAGGAGACTGACAACTACGACGACCACAACCCTGTTGAGCACCGCCAGCGCGTCACCGGCCGTCTCGAGCAGCGTGGCCACGGGTTCGCCACCGGGGCTGCGGCTCAGCAACGGCGGCGCCTCGCTGCGATCGGCGACTAGAAGACCCGCCAGGGCAGAGCGCATCCGTGCCAGGGCGGATGCCGTTTGTCCCGCGTTCTGAGTCGGCGCTCGGCGTGTGCCAGTTCGGAGCATTCGCTCACGGTAGGTGATCAACCGCGCTGGCCCGGCTGTGGTTCGGAGTGCCCTGGCCCCGCCCGGCACGCGCGCTGACAAGCTGAATTCGTTCGAACTCCCCGGGTTGCCGGGATCATCCCAAGGGTTATTATTATGATATCACTTTTCCAGGGCGGGGAACGGAACGGGCGCCATAGAGGTGGCACAAGGCAAGGAGACGGACACGGACCTACCGGACAACGCCGTCGGGACGGTTGGTCGCCGGGGCCGGGCACGGATGAGCCCGCAGTCACGGGTCATCCGCGGCAAGACACCAGGGTCTTGCGGCCGTAGCGGCCCCGGTGCCCAGTCTCATAGTGATTCTCCTGCTCGCCGGGAGAACTCCGCGCGCAGGCAGGGAGGCAGCACATGAGTACACCGGAAAGCGCGGGCACCGGGCTGCCCCGCTACCCGGGACCGGCAGCGCCCAGGGCGGGCGAAGCGGCGGTCGTGGTGCGCGGGCTGCGGAAGAAGTTCGGTGCAAAGGAAGCCGTGGCCGGCATCGACCTGGAGGTCGCGGCGGGTTCGCTGGCCGGACTCGTCGGGCCGAACGGGGCTGGCAAAACCACGTCGCTGTCAATGATGACCGGGCTGCTGCGGCCAGATAGCGGCCAGGTCCTGATCAACGGCATTGACGTGTGGCAGGACCCGCCCGCGGCCAAGGCGGCCATCGGCGTGGTGCCCGCGGAGGCCAGGCTATTCGACCGGCTGAGCGGCGAGGAACTGCTGGAGTACGCCGGCCGGTTGCGCGGGCTGCCGGCCGGCCAGGCGCGCTCGCGGGCCGCTCAGCTGCTGGACGTGCTGGACCTAGCCGGGGACGCCAGGCGGCTGGTCGCCGACTACTCGACCGGGATGCGCAAGAAGACCGCACTCGGCTGTGCGCTGATCCACAACCCGCCGGTGTTGTTCCTGGACGAGCCGCTGGAGGGGGTGGACCCGGTGTCCGGGGACGTGATCCGCCGGCTGCTGACTCGGTTCGCCGGGTCCGGCTCGACGGTGCTGTTCTCCAGTCATGTCATGGAACTGGTCGAGCAGATCTGCGACCACGTATCGATCATCGACAAGGGCAAGATCGTGGTGACCGGCACCCTCGACGAGGTTCGAGGTGGCAAGACACTGCAGCGGGCGTTCATCGATCTGGTGGGACCGCGCGCGACCGATGCGGAGGTGCTGTCGTGGCTCGGCTCCTCGTCCAGCTGAAGCTGCGCCTGCTGGTCAACGCTCTGCGCTCGTCGAACTCCGCGAAGATCTCTTTCATCGTCAGCTCGACGTTCGCCGTGCTGCTCGCGATCTTCACCTTCCTCGTCCTGGCCGGGTTCCGCGGTAAGAGCACGTCGGTGGAGCTCACTTCGGTCATCTTCACGGCGTTCGCGTTCGGCTGGCTGATAGCGCCGATCATGGTCTTCGGCGTGGATAGCACGCTGGACCCAGCGACGCTCGCGCTGTACCCGCTGCGCACGCGGCCGCTCGCGGCCGGCCTGCTGGCGGCGTCGTTTACCGGTTTGTGGCCGCTTGCCAACGTCATCGGCCTGCTCGGCGTGACGGTCGGCCTGGCCAGCGGCGGGCTCGGCGTTGTCGTCGCGGTGGTCGCGGTGGTGCTGGAGGTTCTGTTCTGCATCGCCTTGTCCCGGTTCGTGACGACGTCCCTCGCCAGCCTGCTTCGCTCGCGCCGGGGCCGGGATCTGGCCGCGTTCCTGATCATCCCGCTGTTCGCGCTGTATGAGTTCTTCACTCAGGTGGTGCCGAAGGCGGTCAGCGAGGGCAAGATCACCGCCGCGAGCTTCACCGGCTTCGACTCGTGGATGCGCTGGCTGCCGCCAGGCCTGGCCGCACACGCCATCCAGGATGCCTCGGACGGTCGTCCCGGCATGGCGTTCGCTCGCCTGGGGGCTTTGGCCGCGGTCATCGTTGTCTTTGTCTGGCTGTGGGTCCGCTCGCTCGGGCGGGCTCTGGTCACCGCCGACACCACGACCCAGTCGTCGCGGGTCCGCGGAGTGAAGCTGCCGCTGGCCGGGCTGGGCCTGCGCGGCGCGGTCGCCGCCAGGTTCTGGCTCTACCAGCGCCGCGAGCCGCTATCGCTCGTCTACTGGGCGCTCGTCGCGGTGGTAACGGCCGCGGTCTCGGCGAGTTCGGTCTTCGGCCACATGCATCATCCCGCGGTCATCCTCGCAAGCGCGATCTTCGGCACCGCGTTCGTCGGGATCTTCCACGCCAATTCGGCCGGGCAGACCGGGCCGGCGTTCGTCCTGGAGGCGACGGCGCTGGGCCGCACCCGCGACCTGCGTGCCTACTTCTCAGGCCAGAACCTCGTGCTGTGCGTCATCGGAGCTCCGCTGGTCGTCGCGGTCTGCTTCGCGCTGGCCGCCGTATCCGACGACCCCCGGATGGGAATCGAGGCGACGCCGATCGTGCTGGCCGGGCTCGGCGCCGCCCTGGGGCTCGGCGACCTGTTCACGGCGGCGCTGCCCTACCCGATGGTCAAGCGGGTCGGCACTCCCGTGCTCGTGGCCGCGTCGGGCTACGCCGCCCACCGGATTGGCAGCGTCTTCGGCACCCTGGCGGGCACCGCCGTGCTGGCCGCGCCGGTGATCGTCGGTGTCGTGCTGGCTGCGAACGGGCCGGACGCGATCCGGATCGGGGTGATGCTGCCGTGTGCGGCCGTATACGGTTTCGCGCTCGCGGTCGCCGGCGTGCGGCTGGCCGCGAAGGTAGCCGAAAGCAAGATGCCCGAACTGTGCCAGGTAGCGCTGCACACGGCGACGTGACGGCTTGGACCGCCTCGCCGTCCGATCATGTGGTCCGTCTGTCATTGTTAGTTGAGGATTAGCAAGTACCCGGGTCCTAGGTGGGGAGCAGGTCCGCCCATGACGGTTAATTCTGACGCGGCAGTGCAGGCCGGCCGTGCGCTCGGACCGCGCTACAAGTGGATCGCGCTGTCTAACACGACGCTCGGCATGCTGATGGCGACGATCAACCAGTCGATCGTGCTGATCGCGCTGCCGGACATCTTCCGCGGGATCGGGCTGAACCCGCTGAGCCCCGGCAACACCAGCTACCTGCTGTGGATGTTCATGGGTTTCCTGGTGGTCACGGCGGTGCTGGTGGTGTCGTTCGGCCGGCTTGGCGACATGTTCGGCCGGGTGCGGATGTACACCCTGGGCTTCGCGGTCTTCAGTATCGCGTCCATCTTCCTGACCGTGACCTGGATGCACGGCAGCGACGGCGCGTTGTGGCTGATCATCTGGCGGGTCGTGCAGGGTATCGGGGGCGCGTTCTTGTTCGCCAACGCCGCCGCCATCGTCACCGACGCGTTCCCGGCCAACCAGCGCGGCACCGCCCTCAGCGTGAACTCGATCGCGGCTATTGCCGGGTCGTTCATCGGCGGCGTCCTCGCCCCGGTGAACTGGCACCTGATCTTCCTCGTCTCGGCACCGATCGGCGTGTTCGGCACCGTGTGGGCGTACTTCATGCTGCATGACATCGGGGTGCGCAAGCACGCGCAGATGGACTGGTGGGGCAACCTGCTGTTCGCCGCCGGACTGATCGCCATCCTGGTCGGCATCACCTATGGCTTGCTGCCCTACGGCGGGCATCCGATGGGCTGGACCAACCCGTGGGTGCTTACCGCGCTGTCCGGCGGCCTCGCGCTGCTGGTCATCTTCGTGTACGTCGAGACCAAGGTCGCCGAGCCGCTGTTCCGCGTCTCACTGTTCAGGATCCGGGCGTTCACCGCCGGGAACATCGCGAGCCTGATGCTGGCGATGGGCCGCGGCGGCATGCAGTTCATGCTGATCATCTGGCTGCAGGGCATCTGGCTGCCGCTGCACGGCTACAGCTACAGCCAGACCCCGCTGTGGGCCGGCATCTACCTGGTGCCTCTGACGACCGGCTTCCTGGCGGCCGCGCCGCTGTCCGGAATACTGTCCGACAAGTTCGGCCCCAAGCCGTTCACAGTAGGCGGCGCGCTGCTGACGGGAGCGAGCTTCCTGCTGCTGATATTCGTCCCGGTGGACTTCGCCTACTGGGAGTTCGCGATCGTCATCGCCCTCAACGGCTTCGGCTCCGGCCTGTTCTTCTCACCGAACTGGGCGGAGATGATGAACTCGGTCCCGCCCGACAGGCGCGGGGCTGCTGGCGGCATGATTGCCACCTTCCAGAACTCCGCGTTCGTGCTGTCGATCGGCATCTTCTTCACCCTGATGGTGGCCGGCCTGTCCAGCAAACTCCCGGCGGCCATGTACAGCGGGCTGACCGCGCAGGGCGTCCCGGCCGCCACGGCCGCGCCCATCTCGCACCTCCCGCCGATCGGCGTGCTGTTCGCCTCCTTCCTCGGCTACAACCCGATGCAGCAACTACTCGGCTCGCTGCTGCATCATCTGCCCCCGGCACACGCGGCCTACCTGGCCGGGCGGGAGTTCTTCCCGCACCTGATCACGGCACCGTTCCACAGCGGTCTCGGCGTGGCCTTCGGGTTCGCCATCGCGGCCAATGTGATCGCGGCCGTCGCCTCGGCGCTGACGGGCCCGCGCACGCCGGTCCCTGCCGCGCACGAATCACTGGGTTACGAACTGGCCGCCGTGGCCGACGAAGGCGGTTTCGAGCCCGGCGAACTCGTCGTCCCCAGCGTCCCGGAAGAGAGCACCGGACCGCCTGACCAGCCCGACTAGGGCGGGTGCCGGTTGCGTTCTCATCTAGGCGGCGTCATAGGCAGCCGAACGCACTCCGGTCATGGCGCAATCGCAGCGGGTGCCGTATCTGCGCACTTGGCGTCCGCGAAACCGATAGGAGCGGGAAGCACTCAGGCACGCCCATGTCCCGGCGGGTACAGACGACTGCGGATGTAAGTCAACTTCTTTGGTGAATCGGACGAGGGGCCTTCCAAGCGGCTGGACGGTGGGCTCGGGGCGTGTCCGGTGTGATCCTGTCGGCTGGCTCAGCGTGTTGTCTTGATTACCGGGTGAATGTCCGGATGATGGTGGCCTGTGAGCGCCAGGCCGCTGGATGCTGCCCGGGATGGGCTGATCGCGCTGCAACAGCAGTTCATTGCGATGCTGGCGGCGCAGAATGCTGCTCTCGCGGTGGGGGTGGCTGAGCTGGAGACGGCGAACGCCGCGCTGGCGGAGCGGGTGGCGTCGAGGAACTCGGGGAATTCCTCGCTGCCGCCGTCGCTGGATGACCAGCCCGGCCGTACCCCGCCGCGGGGGAAGCCGAAGCGGCAGCGGGGCGGGGGAAGCGGAATCCGGGCAAGCAGCCGGGCGCCCCGGGGTCGCACCTGGCCTGGAGCCAGGCCCCGGACCGGGTCGTGCCGCATTACCCGCGGGCGGCGTGCGCGTGCGGTGCGGATCTGGCCGGCGCGGCGGACCTGGGGGTGGCCGCCTCGCATCAGGAGACCGGCATCCCGCAGATGGCCGCCGAGGTTATCCAGCATGACCTGCACGAGGTGGCCTGCGGCTGCGGGCTGGTGCACCGGGCGCCGGCTCCCGCCGCCGCGGGCGCGCCCGGCACGGTCACCTACGGGATCAGCCTGCAGGCCTGGTGCGTGTACCTGATGGCCGCGCACGCGATCCCCGTGCACCGGTGCGCGGAGCTGATCCAGGCGCTGACCGGCGCGGAACCCTCGCCCGGGTTCGTGCATGGCATGCCGGGCCGCGCCGCGGCCGCGGTGAGGCACGCGAACGCGCTGATCCGGGCGCTGATCATCACCGCGTCGGTGATCTGCGCCGATGAGACCCCCATCCGCGTCGGGCCGGGGCCGACCTGCTCACCTATTACTTCCTGGGTGACCGGTCCATGGCTACCTCCGGCAGCTTCGTGTTCCCCGACCTGTCCGGTGCTGTCATCGCCCGCGACCGGTACCAGAACTACGACAAGATTCCCGGCCTGGCCCATCAGTTGTGCACAGCTCACCTGCTGCGGGACATCGAAGACGCCGCCCAGTCCTATCCCGGCGCGATCTGGCCAGGCCAGATCGCCGGCGCCCTGCGCGCCCTCATCCACGCCGCCAATGCCGCCCGCGACCAGCTGGCCGTCGCCCCCGCCGACGCCATAGCGGCTGATCTGCGGCTGTTCCGGCACGGCGTGCTGGCCGGGCTGGCCAGCGTGCGCCGCGTCCCCGGCGCGAACAAGAAAGGGTGTGCAGGTGCGCGCGGGCGGCCGCGTCTGCCGCGGCGGCAATCGCGGCGAGGGAGCCCGCATAGTGAGACGCGGTCACCCCGGGAAACCGGATGGCGGTATCCCGCAGCAAGTCCGTTAAGGCTGAGGCCTCCAGGTATTGCTTCAGCCGCCCGAGTTGAGTCCTCAAGCGGTATCGGCCGGCGGCCGCCGCCAGCAGCGGTTCCAATGGTCTCAGCACGCCACGGACGCGCCCAGTACCCAAAAAGGTGAGCTGAGTCGCGTCGCCGACGGGTTCCACCAGCCGCGTGCCGGTCATTGACAGGAATCTGCTGGAGATGGTCTTCACCGTGATCACGCGGCTGGGTTCGTAGTGGACCACTTCTAGCAAGACATCGAGGGGGCGGCCCAGGAACCGCTGACGCACCTGGAAAGTGGTGCCGACGCCGAGCGCACCCGGGGAGGTCTGGCGTACCTCGGCGACCCCGCTCCACGGCCGGTCGTTCTCAAAGTCACTGACGAATGCGAATACGCGCTCCACCGGCTGGTTGATCACTACGCTTTGTTTGAACCGGGCCATCGCCGTCAGCTCCTACCATCCGCTGAGCCGTGTGTGGCAGCGTAGCGTTTCTTGTTCTCGATGTCCGCAAGACTGTCCTGATCTTCAGCAAAGCGGATCACAGCTGGTAATTCGGCCGCTCGCAACTGCTCTTCCGGCCCTAACCGGAGTCGGGTAGCCGGGGCCGCATTGCTGCGGCCCCGGCCCCCACAGAACCGGACATGCGGCGCTAACCGCATCCGGCTCAGGCAAGCCCCAGAGGGCGGTTCAGGTGCGTGAAGATGCCGGTTCCTGGCTGCCTGCGCCGGTTGCCCGGCGCTG
>Ga0335080_10008309_pt1 | contig 10821 bp, 7 predicted proteins | sample Lox_Sample_34_FD_206720 | JGI IMG/M metagenome (GOLD analysis project Ga0335080, IMG submission 206720) | Soil microbial communities from Loxahatchee National Wildlife Refuge, Florida, United States - Lox_Sample_3.4 | ecosystem: Environmental > Terrestrial > Soil > Wetlands | place: USA: Florida...
TGCGCGTGAAGATGCGGTCAACGATCGGAAGTTTCGCTTGCGTGGCGGGAACGAACGAGCCCATCTGCGCGAGGATGACGATGAGCGCGGTTTGGCGGAGATAGGTGGATTTGCCGCCCATGTTGGGGCCGGTGATGAGCAGCAGAGACTGCGTATTATCGTCGAGATAGAGGTCGTTGGGGACGAACCGCTCACCGCGCGAAGAGAGCAGCCGCTCGATAACCGGATGGCGGCCTGCGGCGATGAGCAATTCACCGCGCTCGCCCGGTTGTTCTTCGGTGAAGATGGGGCGCGTGTAATTTCCAGCGGCGGCAAGGCGCGCGAAGTTTACGAGCACATCGAGTTGCGCGATGGCGGCGGCGGTGCGGCGCAGGCGCGGGGCTTCGCCGGCGATTTGCTCGCGGAGTTGGGCGTAAAGGCGGCGCTCGATTTCGAGAATGCGCTCATCGGCGTCGAGCACCTTGCGCTCGTATTCTTTTAGCTCGGGCGAGGTGTAGCGTTCGGCGCCGACCAGCGTTTGCTTGCGGTCGTAATCTGCGGGGGCGCGATCGCGATTGGCGTTGGAGATTTCGATGTAATAGCCGAAAACCTGATTGAAGCGGATTTTGAGCGAGGCGATTCCGGTGCGCTTACGCTCGCGTTCTTCCATGGCGGCGATGGTCTGCTTGCTGGTGCGGCTCAGGTTGCGCAGTTCATCGAGTGAAGGGTCGAATCCGGGGCGAATGATGCCAGGATCGGTCGGCAGCGCCGGAGGATCGTCGGCAATGGCGCGGGCGATGGACTCGCGGACGTCGGCGAGTTCGTCGAGAGATTCGTATAGTTCAGCGATGCGCGTGGCGGCTTTGCGGGTCTCGGCGGCGAGAAAGCCCCGAAGTACCGGAATCTGTTCGAGCGATTTGCGCAGCGCGAGCAGGTCGCGTGGGGTTGCGGTGCCCATGGCCACGCGGCTCGTGAGGCGTTCGAGATCGAAGACGGCGCCGAGGGTCCGGAAGATTTCGTCGCGCTCGACGGTGCGGGACTTGAATTGCTCTACGGCGTCGAGGCGGGCTTCGATTTCGGCGAGCGAGATTTCTGGCCGCCGAATCCAGCTTCGCAGGAGGCGCGCGCCCATGCCTGTGGCGGTTTCATCGAGGGCTGAAACAAGCGTCGCGGAGGAATCATCACCGCCGATCGGCTCGATCAGCTCGAGATTCCGCACGGTGACCTGATCGAGAGCGAGAGCTTCTTGCTGCTGGTAGTAATGCAGCGTGTCGAGATGCTCGAGGCCGGCTGCGGGAGTCGAGCTGCCATTGCCGGCGGCGCGAGCGCTTGCCGCTGCTTTATTTGACGCGCCATTTTCGTTGCGGGCGCTGATGGCTGACGTCTCGCGCAGGTAATGAACGATGGCGCCTGCGGCGCTTACGGCTTGAAGATGGCGCGTGAGGCCGAATCCTTCGAGAGTTGCTACGCGGAATTGCTCTTCGAGGAGCCTGGTGGCGAATTCGTGATGGAAGATCCAGTCGTCGAGTTTGGTTTCTACCGCGCCCAGGCCGTTCAGTTCCGGGGCTCCGGCGGCGGGGAAGAGCGTGGCGGGGCGCGGGAGCAGGACTTCGCGGGCGCGCAGGATGCCCAGTTCGTCACGCAGGCGGGATTCGGCGCCTGCGCCTGAAAATTCCGTGGCGCGAAAATCGCCGGTCGAGAGGTCTACGTAGGCTAGGCCGACCGTCGAGCCAGTGGCATCGCGCGAGACGGCGGCCAGAAAATTATTCTCTTTGGGATCGAGGAAGCCGGATACGGTGGCCGTTCCGGGCGTGACTACGCGGACCACTTCGCGGCGCACCAGCTTCTTGCCGGGGCCGGCTTCTTCCATTTGATCGCAGACGGCCACGCGATGTCCGGCGCGGATCAGGCGCGCGATATAGCCTTCGGCGGCGTGATAGGGAACGCCGCACATGGGGACAGGTTGGCCCTTTTCGCGATTGCGCGCGGTGAGAGTGATTTGCAGGAGTCGCGAGGCGACTTGCGCGTCGTCGTAGAAAAGTTCGTAGAAATCGCCGAGGCGGAAGAGCAGCAGGGCTTGGGGATGCTGCTTCTTGATGGCGTGATATTGCCGCAGCAGCGGAGTGGCGGGTGGCGTCATGAATGCGGCTCTGGCACAGGAAAGGCGATTATGTCGGGAGGAGGCGGCTTTGGCAACAGGGAGGGTGCGGGGAGAGTGTGTGATGAATTTTTAGACGGCAGGCAATCGTTGGTTTAAGTTCCCAGCGCTAAAGCGCGTCGCAAGAGGCAGGACTTTTCCCGGAGCGCTGAAGCGCTCCTTCCCCCGCATAAATGCGGGGGCTAACTCCGAAATGCCGGGGCCTCCGCCAAAATGCCGCAGCAGAGTTTGTGTAAATACGTCTGCTGATTTTTTCGTTGGCGCGTTCGCGATTATACTGAGTTTGCGAATATGGCATCCGGCGGCCGAGAGATCGAGATTAAATTGCGGGTTCGCGATATTGCGGAGATGCGCGGCAAGTTGCGGCGGCTGCGGGCGGCGGCTGGGCTGCGGATGTTCGAGCGCAACATTCTGTATGACACGCCGGGCGAGGAGTTGCGCTCCTCTGGACGGCTTCTGAGGATACGCATTGAATCGCCGGCGCCGGTGTCCAAGGCTGCCGCGGCGGGGCGTGGCCGCCGGTCTGCGCGAGGATTGCAAGTGGCTGCGCGCGGCGTCTTGACTTACAAGGCGCCGATTGTGGGAATGGCGGATTCTTCGGAAACGCGGCGCTACAAGGAGCGGCAGGAGCTTGAAATCGAATTTCGTCCGGCGGAAGGGCTCGAGGCTATTTTCCGGGCGCTGGGATTCCGTGCGGGATTCCGGTATGAGAAATTTCGGACCGAGTATCGACTAACCAAGCTGAAAGACCTGTCTTTCGACCTCGATGAAACGCCGATCGGGGACTACCTGGAACTGGAAGGCTCGCCGGCGGCCATCGACCGGGCAGCCAAGCTGCTTGGATTTAAGGCGGCCGATTACATCACGGCTACCTATTGGGATTTGTACGTCGCGGATTGCCGCGGGCGCAGGATTACGCCCACCGATCTCGTCTTCCATCGCCGAAAAAAGTGACCGCAAGTCGCAGTCTTTGCTTGACAAAGATTGCATCTCCCCTTAACAAGGTCGCTGAGGACACGCGCACGAAATGGAGTGTTCTTCCAATCTGGATTCAGGAAGTCCTCGACGGCCCGGGCCGGAAACTGCGGCGCGGGTGCTGGGTCGGGCGCCCCTGTTTTCACCGGTGGCTAGGCGCGGTGAAGACGGGATGAGCGCGGAGGCGAGAGCCGTCCGGGCGTAACGAGAAGCTATTATTCTTGCTACCCGCGGTCGGAATGCCCCGGCCGCGGGTATTTTTTTGCGCGCGGGGCGGGTTGCGGAACTCGCTGATTCAAAGGGATTTCAGGCTGAACCAGGCGTCACCGAAGCGGCAAGCGAATTGCACGGCCGCCGATTGGCCGTTTTCGCAGGAGCGTAAAACATGTTGCATGCAACTGAAGTTCTCGGAGCCGAAGCGTACGACGTGGCCGGCAATTTTGTCGGCCGCGTCAAAGAGCTATTCATCGAACCGGCGGACCAGCCGAATCGCGTCGCGCGCGTGCTGCTCGGCCGCGGACAATATCGACCGCTGATTGCCAAGTACGATCAAATTGCCTCCGTCGCACCGGGCAAAATGAATCTGACCACGGATGAATCAGCGCTCGAGCTTTACCATCCGAACGAGGCGTGGCTGGCCGTGCGCAAAGACCTGCTCGATCAGCAAATCATCGACACCAGCGGGCGAAAAGTGGTGCGCGTCAACGACATCGATTTCAACGAGCAGCGCACCAATGGCAACGTCGAAATGCGCGTGACGCACGTGGATGTGGGCCTGCCCGGCGCGGTGCGGCGGCTTCTGCAGGGAATTATGCCGCCGGAAGCGATTCGGAAAATCCAGGAAAAGCTGCCGACGCGCACGATTCGCTGGGAATTTGTGAATCTTATTGAGTCGGATCCGTTGCGGCGGGTGAAATTGCGCATGACCAGCCAGAAGTTGGCGTCTATGCATCCCGCGGACCTGGCCGACATCATGGAAGAGCTGTCGCCTGCGGAGCGGCAATCGATCGTCGATTCGCTGGATGAGGAGACGGCAGCGGACGCAATCGCTGAACTCGATAAGCGGCTGCAGACGCAGGTGGTCGAAAAGCTTGACCCCGAAAAGGCCGCGGACATCATCGAAGAAATGCGGCCGGACGAAGCGGCGGATCTTCTCGCGCGTCTTTCGCCCGAGGCCTCGAATGAAATCATGGACGAAATGCCGACGCGCGAGGCGGCGGAAGTGAAAGAGCTGCTGCGGTTCGAAGCGGACACGGCGGGCGGCATGATGAACACCGAGTTGGTGATCGTGGCCGAAGATGCCACGCGCGGGGAAGTGGTGGATTACATTCGCTTCCACGAAGTGCCGCTCGATCAGCTCGACAACGTTGCGTTGGTCAATCGCGATGCGGTTCTTACCGGCACGGTGCGGCTGGCGCGGCTGTTGCTGGCCGATTCCGAGCAGCAAGTTTCGGAACTGACCGCGGAATCGCTGCTATTCGTGCATCCGGACGCCAAGGACCACGAAGTCTTTGAGCTCTTCGATAAGTACAACTTGCGGAGCTTGACGGTAGTGGACCGTTCCACGCGGCCGGTTGGGATGATTACCGTTGATGATGTTGTGAGCCACATGCGCGCGAGGCTATGACCTACGTCGAGCTGGTAACGACATTCGGCAAGTGGAAAGAGCGCTGGAGTGTGTTTGCACGGCGCACGCGGGCGCTGCGCCGGCGGCTGGCGGTCATTCTTGCGGTGGTTGGGCCCGGCATCATCACTTCGAATGTGGATAACGACGCGGGCGGCATCACGACGTACACGCTGGCTGGGTCGCAATTTGGGTACAAGCTGCTGTGGGTTTTAATTCCGTTGACGATTGCGTTGTACGTCAGCGAGGAAATGTGCGCGCGGATGGGCGTGGTTACGGGCAAGGGATTGTCCGATCTCATTCGCGAGGAATTCGGGTTCCGGTCGACGTTCTTCGTCATGGCTGCTGCGCTGCTCGTGGATCTTGGGAACACCGTGGCGGAATTTGCCGGCGTCGCGGCATCGATGGAGATTTTCGGGGTCACGAAATATATCTCCGTACCGCTGGCCGCGATCGTCGTGTGGATATTGGTAGTACGCGGGACATACCGGTCCGTGGAAAAAATCTTTTTGATCGCCTGCGCGTTTTATCTTTCCTACGTCGTGTCCGCATTTTTTGCCAAGCCCGATTGGCTGCTGGCGGCGAAAGAGACGGTGGTGCCGAGCTTCAACCTGCAAAAGGATTACCTGCTGATGTTCATTGGGCTGGTGGGAACGACGATTGCTCCGTGGCAGTTTTTCTATTTGCAGGCTGGATTCGTCGAGAAGCGCGTGGCGGCCAAGCAGTACAAACACGCGCGGCTGGACGTGCTCGTTGGCAGCATCAGTTGCATGGCCATCGTGTTCTTCGTGATCGTCTGCACCGCCGCGACGCTTCACGCCCACGGGATGACGAACATCTCCTCCGCGAAGGAAGCCGCTCTAGCCCTGGCGCCGCTTGCAGGAAAATGGGCGTCGTTCTTGTTCGCGTTCGGGCTGCTTAATGCGTCGCTCTTCGCCGCGTCGATCCTGCCGCTTTCCACCGCGCACGTGATCTGCGAGGGGCTGGGCTTCGAAGCTGGCATCGACCGAAAAATTCCTGAGGCGCCGATTTTTTATGGGCTTTATGGGGGATTAATCGTCGCGGGCGGGGCTATCATTCTGATCCCGCACGCGCCGTTGTTCAAAATTTTGTTGCTTTCGCAGGTGGCGAACGGCGTGTGGCTGCCGATTGTGCTGATCTTCATCCTGCTACTGGTGAACCGGCGCGACCTGATGGGCGAGTACGTCAATTCGCTTAGCTTCAACATCGTGGCGTGGTTCATCAGCATTGCCATGATCGTGATTACGCTGCTGTCGGTGTTCGCTCCGACAGGTGCAGGCTAGCGGCTTGGTAGCGCCGGCGCTACGGACATCCGTTGCGCGACCTCATGGCCTATGCTAGTTTGACGCGACACTTCCGCAGAGCGTGAACGAGTGAAAGCCACCGAGCTTCTGAAACCTGCCAATAAAGAAGAGACCGCGCTGCTGGAAAAGCTTGATCCCAGGCGCTTTCCTCAGCATTTGGCGGTGATCATGGATGGCAACGGCCGCTGGGCTGAGCGGCGGCATCTGCCGCGCGTGGCGGGGCATCGCGCCGGCGTAAAAGCAGCGCGCGAGATCATCGAGACGTCGGCGCGGCTCAAGCTGTCGATGCTCACCCTCTATGCCTTCTCGCTCGAAAACTGGCGCCGGCCGCAGGCGGAGATCGATTTTCTGATGCGCCTCCTGCGCGAGTATCTAAAGAGGGAGCTGCCCACGATACATCGCAATAATATCCGCCTGCTCGTGATTGGCCGCTCGGAGCAATTGCCCGAGGCGGTCCGTCGCGATATCGACGAAGCCATGCGCTTCACGGCGCAAAATACGGGAATGAAACTCGTGGTGGCGTTGAATTATGGCGGCCGCGCCGAGTTGGTGGATGCCTTCAACGCCATCCTCGATCGCGTTCGCCGCGACGGCCTCTCCGGTTTTCGCGCCGACGAGCAAACGATTTCGCAGCATCTCTACACCGCCGGTCTACCCGATCCCGACCTGCTGATTCGCACCAGCGGCGAGATGCGCGTCAGTAATTTTCTGCTCTGGCAGATCGCCTACGCCGAAATCTACGTGACGGAAACGCTGTGGCCCGATTTCAGCCGCGCCCGGCTTTTCGAGGCGTTGCTCGATTATCAGAAGCGCGAACGCCGCTACGGCGGCCTCGGGTCATCTGGAGCGGGCGGCTCCGGCCAGCGCGCCGCGGCACGGCACGCCTGACGCCCCATGCTGCGCCGCATACTCACCGCTGCTGTCCTGATTCCGATTGTGGTCGCGCTCATCTGGTGGGGGCCGCTGCTGGCAGTGGCCGCGGCAGGCACCATCGTTTTACTTCTTGCGATCCATGAGTTTTTCGCGCTCGGTGATCGAATGGGTCTGCGGGCTTACCGCCGTTGGACGATGCTTTGCACCGTCGGCATGGTATACGCGCAATGGATGAGAGGCATGGAAGTGCGCAACGCCATCGGATCGGAAGCGGAGTTAATCAAGCACGCGGCGGGCGCATTTTCGTCGATCGAATTCGTGGCCATCGTCTTTGTGTTCGGCGCGGCGATGATCGGCGTTTTTAGTCGCCAGGGCGTGGCCGAAATTCTGCCCTCGCTGGCCATGAGCTCGGCGGCGCTGGCATTCATCGCGCTGCCGTTTAGCTATCTCATCCGCATTTTGGAGACGCCGGAAACGGGCCGGCTATTCTTGCTGTTCACGCTCGTGCTCGTGTGGGCGGGCGACATGCTGGCTTACTTTATCGGACGGACGTTCGGGCACTCGCGGATGGCTCCTGCGTTGAGTCCCAAGAAAACGTGGGAGGGTGCGGCGGCGAATGTCGCGGCGTCGCTCGTCGTGGCGACATTTTTCGCGCGCTGGGTACACGCCGATGGGCTGACGATGCTTATCATTGCCGGCCTCGCGAATATCGCGGGCCAACTGGGAGACCTGCTAGAATCAGCCTATAAGCGCGGCGCGGGAATGAAAGATTCAAGCGGCTTGCTGCCAGGACATGGCGGCATGCTCGACCGCATCGACAGCTTAATCCTCGCCGCGCCGGTAGTGTGGTGGGGCATCGTCTGGATGCAAAGCGGATTTAGGTTTTAGGGTTCGTAGCGCCGGCGTCCCTGCCGGCATCTTACGATCTCCGGCATCCGCGAGAACCGCAATCGCCCGCGGAGCGCTGCGTGAAATGAAGAGCGCGGATGGAGCTGCGTGGTCCGCGGTTGTTTGTTGCCCATAAATGAACTCGTGCTCGTCGGATGCCGGTAGGGACGCCGGCGCTACCAATGATTCGAAAAATCGCCATCCTCGGCTCGACCGGCTCCATCGGGCGTCAATGCTTTAGCGTGGTGGAATCGCTGGCTGGAGATTTCGAAGTCGTTTCGATGGCGGCGGGCGGGAATGTTGAGTTGGCCGCCGCGCAGGCCGCGAAGCACCGGCCGAAGCTTGTGTCCGTCGCGATGCAAGCCGGCGCCAAGGAGATGGGAGACCGTCTGCGCGCTGCCAAAGTCTCGCCGCTTCCCGAGATTCTTTATGGCCCTGAAGGCATCGAGCAAGTCGCGACGCATCCCGACGCCGAAATCGTTGTCTCCGCGGCCGTAGGCGTCGTCGGTCTCCGGGCGACGTACAAAGCCGTCCTAGCCGGGAAGACGCTGGCACTCGCCAACAAAGAAGTCCTCGTCGCCGCAGGCGAACTGGTGATGGCCGCGGCGAAAAAAAACGGCGTCGCAGTTCTCCCGGTGGATAGCGAGCACAACGCCATTCACCAATGCCTGCGCGCCGGCGAGAGCGGGGAAGTGAAGCGCCTCGTTCTCACCGCCTCGGGCGGGCCATTCCGCAAGACGCCGCTCGCCCAGCTCAAGAAAGTGACGCCCAAGCAAGCACTGGCGCATCCAAATTGGAGGATGGGTCAGCGCATTACGATTGATTCCGCCACCATGATGAACAAAGGCTTCGAGGTAATCGAAGCGCGCTGGCTTTTCGGGCTGGATCTCGAGCGGATCGAGGTGATCATTCACCCGCAGTCCACAATTCACTCGATGGTCGAATATGTGGACGGTTCGATTCTGGCACAACTCGGACCAACTGACATGCGCATGCCCATCCAATATGCGCTAACCTATCCCTTACGGGTGGCATCCAATGGATGCGCGCTCAATTGGTCAGAATTGAAAAAGCTCGAATTCGAGCCGGTTCCGGCTAAGAAATTTCCTTGTTTGCAGTTAGCCAGGGAAGCTGCGCAAAAGGGCGGGCCGGTGCCATGCGCGCTGAATGCCGCCGATGAAGAAGCGGTGGCCGCGTTTCTCCAGCGCAAGCTGACCTTTACCGGCATAGCGGCCGTAATAGAAAGAGCGCTGGAAAAAATGCCGGGCCGCGCGTTGCATAGCATCGAGGATGTCCTTGATGCCGACTCGGAAGCCCGGCGTTTGGCGCGCCAGGAAATCGCACGAAGGAAAAATTAGAGCTCATGAACAGCCTGCTCCTCTCTCTTGCAGCGGTTGCGGTAGTGCTTGGCGTGGTGGTGCTGGTCCACGAGTGGGGCCACTTCGTGGCCGCAAAAATATTCGGCGTTGGCGTCGTGGTGTTCTCGCTCGGCTACGGCACGCGTCTCTGGGGCTGGAAGCGCAACGGGACGGATTACCGAATTAGCGCGTTGCCTCTGGGCGGTTACGTACGCCTCGCTGGAGACAATCCCGTCGAAGATCGTACCGGCGCTCCTGACGAGTTTCTCTCGCGCCCGCGGTGGCAGCGCGTGCTGATTTATTGCGCCGGCCCGTTCATGAATTTCGTCCTAGCTCTGGTCGTGGCCACCGGCATTTTCTTGATCCTGGGCGTTCCGATCCCGGTTTTCATGACGCAGCCTGTCACCATCGCCGCCGTTCCCGCGCAATCGAATGCCGAATTGGCAGGTCTGAAGCCCGGCGACCGGGTAGCTAAGCTCGCCACGATCGAGAACCCGACGTGGGAGCAGGCTTATACGTATATTTCTCAAGCTCCCGCGGGTTCGGCTGTGAATTTGGAAGTGGAACGCGGCGGGCAGCAACTTCCGTTATCGGTGAAGATCGCGAACGGGCCGGATGTGGAGAAAACTCTCGGCGATCCGCTGTTGCAACCGGTCATTAGCGAAGTTGCAGCGGGCATGCCCGCGGACCGCGCTGGGATACGCGCGGACGATCGCGTCGTGTCTATCGATGGACAGAAGATTGTCACGTGGCCGCAGCTCCAGGCATTGGTTCAGGCATCGCACGGCGCTTCCGTGCACGTCGTCGTTCAGCGCAATGGCGAGGAGAAGCAGTTTGACGTGCCGACGGTTCGCGGCCAGCCCGAACTGGGCCAGCCGGATTACATGATCGGCGCTTCACGGACCGATCCCGTGGTGTATCGGCCGATTGGCACACTGAAAGCGATCCGGGCCGGCGGCACTGCAACTCTTTCCATGATGGTGGAAGTGGTGAACGTGGTGAAAGAGCTGATCACCGGCCGAGTTTCGATCAAGCAGTTGCAAAGCGTGGTGGGAATCACGCACGAGTCGGGTCAGGCTGCCCGCCGCGGTCCGGTCGACTTCGTCACCTGGCTGGCCATTATCAGCGTGAATCTCGGAGTGCTCAATCTTTTGCCGATCCCGATTCTTGACGGAGGCCATATTCTCCTACTGGGGATCGAAGGCGTCCTGCGACGGGATCTCAGCCTGGCGGTGAAAGAGCGCATCGTTCAGGTGGGCGTCGTCTTCCTCTTGGTTATCTTCGCCATCGTTATGTACAATGACGTAGCGCGATTCGTACCGCACCACTGATTGCTCACCCGGCATCGAGCGGCGAAGGCGCGCACGTGAAAGACTGCGATGAGCGTATCAGCACACCGCGTTTCCACCGGAGAGAGAATCAACGCCAATGAGCCGCCTGGCCATTTGACGCGGCAGCTTGCGGCGCGCCGCATTCGACTGACGCGCCAGCGGCGCGTTCTCGTGCAAGTGATGGAAACTGCGCGCCGCCATCTGGACGCGGGCGAAATCCTGGATCGCGCCCAGAAGATCGATCCCAATATCACGCGCGTCACCGTTTACCGCACGATTGATTTGCTCAAGCGCCACGGCCTGATTGACA
>Ga0335080_10008310_pt1 | contig 10821 bp, 8 predicted proteins | sample Lox_Sample_34_FD_206720 | JGI IMG/M metagenome (GOLD analysis project Ga0335080, IMG submission 206720) | Soil microbial communities from Loxahatchee National Wildlife Refuge, Florida, United States - Lox_Sample_3.4 | ecosystem: Environmental > Terrestrial > Soil > Wetlands | place: USA: Florida...
GCTCATCCTCACCACCGGCCGCATCCTCTCGCAATACAACGTCGGACAGCAGACGCGGCGCACGGAGAACAACGTCTGGCACGACGAGGACGTGCTGGAGATCCATCCCTTCGATGCCGAACAGCGCGGCATCCGCGACGGCGATATCGTCGCGCTCGCCAGCCGCGCCGGCGAGACGTCGCTGCGCGCCGTGATCTCCGAGCGCATGCAGCCGGGCGTCGTCTACACCACCTTCCACTTCGCCGGCACCGGCGTGAACGTGGTGACGACCGAGTACTCAGATTGGGCGACCAACTGTCCGGAATACAAGGTCACCGCCGTGCAGGTGCGGCTCACCAACCATCCGTCGGAGTGGCAGGAGCGCTACGGGCGCGACAGCATCGACCTGCGCCGCATCGAAGCCGCCGAATGAACGCCCTGCCGCCCGACGCCAAGGCCATCGCCGCGATCGCCCGCTCGACCAGCGTGGCGAGCGCGGAGCGCGTGCTGCCCAACGGCTCTTCGGCCGCGATCACCGAGGTCATCGCCGAGGAGGTGCCGGTCGCCCTCGTCTACAACAACATCAGCCACGCCGTGATGATGGCGACGCCCGCCGACCTCGCGGATTTCGGCGTCGGCTTCAGCCTCAGCGAAGGCATCCTCGCCGGCAAGGACGAGCTGATGGACATCGGTGTCGCCGAGAGCGAGGCCGGCATCGAAGTCCAGATGGCAATCGCGATCGAGCGCTTCCGCCTGCTGCGCGAGCGCCGGCGCACGCTCGCCGGCCGCACCGGCTGCGGCATCTGCGGCGTCGAGAGCCTGGAGCAGGCCGTGCGCCCCGTGCCGCCGGTCACGGCCGCCACCACGATCCCGGTCGATGCCATCTATGCCGCGCTCGCCGAACTGCCGCAGCGCCAAGCCGTCAACCAGCTCACCCGCTCCGTCCACGCCGCCGCCTGGATAAGCAAGGCCGGACAGATTCAGCTTGTGCGCGAGGACGTCGGCCGCCACAACGCGCTCGACAAGCTGATCGGCGCCATGGCCTGGCGCGGCGTCGATCCGGTCGGCGGCTTCGCGCTCATCACCAGCCGCTGCAGCGTCGAGATGGTGCAGAAGGCGGCCACCGCCGGCATCCCCGTGCTGGTGGCCATCTCGGCGCCCACGGCGCTCGCCCGCCGCATGGCGGAGGGCTGCGGACTCACGCTGGTGGCTCTGGCGCGCCGCGACAGCGTCCTCGTCGTCACCCACCCCCGGCGCATCCTGGGCGCCCGATGAAGACCGAGCGCCTCGTCCACATGGCGAACCAGATCGCCGACTTCTTCGCCGCCTATCCGCGCGAGGAAGCCGTCGCCGGCGTGGCCGACCACCTGAAGAAGTTCTGGGATCCGCGCATGCGGACCGCCCTCATCTCCCACGCGCAATCCGGCGGCGCCGGCCTGCGCGACCTTGTGCGGGCCGCAATTCCCAAGCTCGACTCGCACCGTGAAGGGAGAGCTGGCTTCGAGGTTCGGCAGCCGCCCGACCCGTCATTGCCGCGCTAGAGAGCGGCGACGAGATCTTCCGCGACGATCAGTAGGGCCGCGTATCCGAGTCGCCGTCCGCCCGTCCGAATGCAGGCAGGTATCGGCCGAAGTTCAATTCGAAGTCGCTGGGAACACCGTAACCGATACTGCGCACCTTGGCACGGCGTGCCTGCGCACCGGGCGAGGCCAGGGCTGAGAAGAACATCTTGGTGCTCGACTGAAGCTCGGTCGCTGTCGGCATCCCGAACCGATTGACCTGGGCCTTGGCCGCGGCCAGCGTTTCACGGTCGAACGAAGCCAGACGCCGGCTGAGCGTATCGACAAACGAGTCGAGGTCGTCATCAGCCAGCGTGCGGTTCACCCAGCCGTAGCGCTCGGCGGTATCGGCATCGAAATCGTCGCCGCTGAGCACGATCTCGAGTGCCCGCGAGCGGCCGACCAGGCGCGGCAGCCATTCCAGCGCTCCGCCGCCAGGAACCAGTCCGACGCCGACCTCCGGGTTGCCGAACAGGGCGCTTTTCCGGCCGGCGAAGCGCATGTCGCACGCCAGCACGAACTCGTTGCCGATGCCGCGTGTGCGGCCGTGAATCTTGGCGATGCTCACAACTGGCGTGGACGACAGGCGCAGCACAAAGTCTCGCCAAAGATCCAGCACCTCTGGCCGCTCGGCTGCCTTGGATACGTCGAGGTGGGCGACGAAAAAATCCGGATTCGCCGACTGGAACACCACGACCTTCACGGAGGGGTCCGCCTCGAGCCCGGCCATCACGGCGCCCAATTCGACGATCGTTGTGGGAGTGAACATGTTGATCGGCGGGTTGCTGAAGGTGATCGTCCATTGGCCCAGATGGGTGCGGTCGATGTTGAACTGCGAAAAATCAGGCATGGCACATCTCCTACATCCGATTGGCAGCCGGCGCGCGCATCGCTGGTCGCACGACCTGTTGCTGATACCCGACTAGGACAGCTCTCCACTTTTGGCAATGTCGCCAATGGCCGCTTGGGTCAAATCCGGCTATCACGCCAACGCTGTGCCGCCCCCGACGTCGACTCACCGCGTCGCCGGCACCTTGGCGGTCTTGAGCGCCTTGGCTTGGCGCCGCTCCAGGGCCTTCACGTCGAAGCCGTCGATCAGGTCGTGGAACAGGCGGTACCAGTTGATCTCGGCCTTGAGGTGCAGAAACACCGAGCCGAGGCCGATGGCGGCGCGGTCCATGAAGACGAACTCGCGCGGCGGCGTCACGGGGCCGAGGCGGCGCAGCTCGTGGTGCACGCCTTCCGCCACCTCGCGGCCGTAGACGCCGGTGGTCGAATCCTGGATGCGCCGCTCGCGATCCTCCATCAGCGGCCCATAGACGAAGTGCGCCCAGCGGTTGAGCACGTCGATCACCTCGCGGTTGAGGCCCTTGAAGCCCCAGGACTCGTAGGCATGCACGGCGAGGTCGCGGTCGTCGTCGATGAGCGCGTGATAGAGGTCGATGACGCCCTGCACGAACTTCGGCGGAAAGATGCGCACGCAGCCGAAATCCAGCAGGTTGATGGCGGCGTCCGGCCGCACCGTGTAGTTGCCGAGATGCGGGTCGCCGTGGATCACGCCGTAGTAGTAGAACGGCACGTACCAGGCGCGGAACATGTTGAGCGCGAGCTGGTTGCGGATCTCCTGCTCGGGATGCACCGCGATGAACGGCAGCAGCGGCTCGCCGTCGAGCCAGCTCATGGTCAGCAGCCGCTGCGTCGACAGCTTCGGCTCGACTTCCGGCACCTGGACGGCAGCCTCGTTCTTCAGCATCAGGCCGTAGAGCGCCATGTGCCGCGCCTCGCGTTCGTAGTCGAGCTCCTCGCGCAGGCGCGCGGCAATCTCCGGGTGGATCTCCTTGGTCGAGATCGCCCGGTCGTAGCGCTCGTAGATCGAGAAGATGATGCGCAGCTGGCGCAGGTCGGCCTCGACCGCCGACTGCATGTCCGGGTACTGCAGCTTGCAGGCGAGCCGCCGCCCGTCATGGGACGTCGCCCGATGCACCTGTCCGAGCGAGGCGGCGTGCGCCGCCTGGCGCTCGAAGTCCTTGAACCGCTTCTGCCACTCCGGCCCCAATTCCGCCGCCATCCGCCGCTTGACGAAGGGCCACCCCATGGACGGCGCGTCGGCCTGCAGCTGCGCCAGCTCCTGGACGTATTCCTTCGGCAGGGCGTCGGGGATGGTGGCCATGATCTGCGCCACCTTCATGAGCGGACCCTTGAGGCCGCCGAGGGCGGCGCGCAGCTCGGCGGCATGCTGTCCGCGATCGAGCTGCAGGCCCAGGTAGCGCTCGCCGACCAGCCGCGCCGCCAGCCCGCCCACGGCCGTGCCGACCCGGGCGTAGCGGCGGATGCGCCCGCCGAGACGGTTGTTTTCGGAAGAGTCGGTCATGGCATTGCCGCCATGCCCCAATGCGAGCCGGGGTGCAGCTCCTTGCGCATCGAATTCCGATTGATTCCCCCGCGAAAGCGGGGGCCCAGGGCAAGTGACGGTGCAGTGGCCCTGGACCCCCGCTTTCGCGGGGGAATCATGGTTTGAGGAAACATCTGCAACTTCTGCGCCGGTAGGTCGAAATGTCGCTACATCCGTTCCAGCTCATCGATGAACCCCCGCACCACGCCCAACCCCTTGGCCCAGAAGGCGGGATCGGCGGCGTCGAGGCCGAACGGCGCCAGCAGCTCCTTGTGCCGCTTGGTGCCGCCGGCGCGCAGCATGTCGAGATACTTCGCGGCGAACCCCTGCGAGGCGCCCTGATAGACGGCGTAGAGCGAGTTCACCAGGCAATCGCCGAAGGCATAGGCGTAAACGTAGAACGGCGTGTGGATGAAGTGCGGGATGTAGGTCCAGAAGACGCGGTAGTCGTCGTCGAAGCGAAGCGCCGGCCCGAGGCTCTCGCGCTGCACGTCCATCCAGATGTCGCCGATGCGCTCGGCCGTGAGCTCGCCCGCGCGCCGCTCGTCATGCAGGCGCCGCTCGAACTCGTGGAAGGCGATCTGCCGCACGACCGTGTTCAGCATGTCCTCGACCTTCGAGGCGAGGAGCACGCGGCGGCGCTTCGGATCGGTCTCCTGCTTCAGCAGCGCCTGGAAGGTCAGCATCTCCCCGAACACCGACGCCGTCTCTGCCAGAGTCAGCGGCGTGTCGGCCATGAGCGCGCCCTGCGGCGCCGCCAGCACCTGGTGCACGCCGTGGCCCAGCTCGTGCGCCAGCGTCATCACGTCGCGCGTCTTGCCGTGATAGTTGAGCAGGAGGTAGGGGTGCGCGCTCGGCACGGTCGGATGGGCGAAGGCGCCGGGCGCCTTCCCCGGCCGCGGCGGCGCGTCGATCCAGGGGCGCTCGAAGAACTTGCGGCCGATCGCCGCCAGGTCGGGCGAGAACGCCGCATAGGCGTCGAGCACGGTCTGCTTCGCCTCCGGCCAGGCGATGCTGCGGTCGACGTCCTCGGGCAGCGGCGCGTTGCGGTCCCAGTAGTCCAGCCGGTCGCCGCCGAGCCACTTCGCCTTCAGCCGATAGTAGCGGTGCGAGAGGTCGGGAAACGCCGCCTTGACGGCAGTCACCAGCGCATCGACGACGTCGTCCTCGACGAAGTTCGCAAGGTTGCGCGACGACACCGGCCGCGCGAACTTGCGCCACTTGTCCTCGATCTCCTTGTCCTTGGCGAGGGTATTGGTGATGAGCGAGAACTCGCGCTTGTGCGCCGCCAGCACCGCGCCGAGGCTCTTCGCCGCCGCCTTGCGCTTGCTACCGTCGCGGTCGGTCAGCAGGTTCAGCACCTCGCTCTCCGTGAGATCGCGGCCATCGACCGGAAAGCGCAGATGCGCGATCGTCTCGTCGAACAGCCGCGTCCAGGCGGCGCGGCCGGCGATCTGCTTCTCGTGCAGGAGCTGCTCCACCTCGTCCGACAGCTGGTGCGGGCGGAAGGCGCGCAGGTCGCGCAGCCACGGCGCATAGCGCGCCAGCGCCGGCGCCTTAAGCTTCGCGGCCAGAGCCGCGTCATCGAGGCGGTTGAGCTCGAGCGTGAAGAACAGCAGCTCGGTCGAGATGTCCGTCACCCGCTCCTGCATCGTCTGGTAGAAGCGCCCGATCTCGGGGTCGGCGACGTTGCCGGCATGGACGAGCTGGGCATAGCTCATGATCCGGCCGAGCGTCTCCTGCATCGCCTCGTAGCTCGTCACCGCCTTGCCGAGCGCCTCGCCGTCGAGCGCGCCGAGCTTGCCCTGGAAGCGCAGGCGGAACGCCTTCGCAGCCTCCGCCGTGTCGCGCAGGTCGGACTGCAGCTGCGGGCTGTCCCGTCCGGCATAGAGATCGCTCAGGTTCCATTCCGGCAAGGGGCCGAGGTGGGGCGCGGCCGTGCGCGCGCTGGTCGGGGCTGTTGTCATGATCTCCGGTCGGATTGGCTTGTTGTTCCCATGAGCGATATAAGGCTCGCACGCGCGCCCGCCAAGCGACGAAATCCCGCTGGCGGACGGATGGGGGATTGGTCGATGGATTACCGGTCCGTGACGAGCCTGCCGGAGATGTTCTTCGGCCAGACCCGGCGCCTCGCCGACCGGCCGTTCCTCTGGCGCAAGCAGGGCGGCGCCTTCCGCCCCCTGAGCTACGGCGAGGCCGGCCAGCAGACGAGCCTGCTCGCCCGCGGCCTGCTCGACCTCGGCGTCGGCCCCGGCGACCGCGTCGCGCTCGTCGCCGAGAACCGGCCGGAGTGGCTGATCGCCGACCACGCCATCATGGCGATCGGCGCCATCACCGTGCCCGCCTTCACCACCAACAGCGTCGCCGACCACGCGCATGTGCTGACGCACAGCGGCGCCAAGGGCGCCATCATCGCCGGCAAGGCGATCGCGCAGCGGTTCCTGCCGGCGGCGCTCGAAAGTCCCGACCTCGCCTTCGTCATCAGCATGGAGGCGCTCGACCTGGCGCAGGAGCCGCCGGTCCACGTCGCCAGCTGGTCGCAGCTGCTGGCGCAGGGCGCCAAGCGCCCGGAGAGCGAGGTCGCCGAGCGCATCGCGCGCCTGCAGCGCGGCGACGTCTGCTGCCTCATCTACACCTCCGGCACCGGCGGCGTGCCCAAGGGCGTCATGCACACGCACGGCTCCATCCTCTGCAACCTGCGCGGCTGCTACGAGGTGCTGCTGAGCTTCGGGCTCGGCGACGAGGTGTTCCTGTCGTTCCTGCCGCTGTCGCATTCCTACGAGCATACGGCCGGGCAGTTCCTGCCGGTCTCGCTCGGCGCCCAGATCTACTATGCCGAAAGCGTCGACCGCCTGCTCGACAACATGGCCGAGGTGCGGCCGACGCTGATGCTGGCGGTGCCGCGCCTCTACGAGGTCACGCACCAACGCGTGCTGCGCGCGATGGAGAAGACGCCGGGCCTGCGGCGCCGGCTGTTCGATCTCGCCCTGGCACTGGGCCGCCAGCGCTACGAGCGGGCGGGACGCCTGCCGCTGCCGCAGCAGCTGGCCGACCGCCTCGTGGACCGGCTCGTGCGCCGCAAGGTGCGGCAGCGCTTCGGCGGCCGCCTGAAGGCCTTCGTTTCCGGCGGCGCCGCCCTCAACTACGACATCGGCCTCTTCTTCACCGCACTCGGGGTCCGCATCCTGCAGGGCTATGGGCAGACCGAGACCTCGCCCGTGGTCAGCGTGAATTTGCCGGAGAAGGTCAAGCTGCACACGGTCGGACCGCCGCTCGCCGATATCGAGGTCAAGATCGCCGGCGACGGCGAGATCCTCGTGCGCGGCGAGGCGGTCACGCCCGGCTACTGGCGCGATCCCGAGGCGACGGCGGCGGCCATCCGCGACGGCTGGCTGCATACCGGCGATGTCGGCGCCCTCGACGCCGACAACTTCCTGCGCATCACCGACCGCAAGAAGGACATCATCGTCTTCTCCGGCGGCGACAATATCTCGCCGGCGCGGGTCGAGGGCTTTCTGTGTCTCGAGCCGGAGATCGGCCAGGCCATGGTCCATGGCGACAAGCGGCCGCACCTGGTGGCGCTGCTGGTTCCCGACGCCGACTTCGCCGCCGCCTGGGCCCGTCGCGCCGGGAAGCCCGCCGACCTCGCCATGCTCGTCGACGACGCCGCTTTCATCCGGGCACTCGGCGCGGCCGTCGACCGGGTCAATGCGCGGCTCTCGAGCATCGAGCGCATCCGCCGGTTCATGCTGTGCGCCACCCCCTTTACCCCCGAAAACGGCATGCTCACGGTGTCGCTCAAGATCCGGCGCCACAAGATCCGCGAGGCCTACGGCGAGGCGCTGGAACGGCTGTACGAGAAGGCGGCGGGGCCGGTTGCCCCCGGTGCCGGCATTCGTGTTAGCATCCACGGCGAAGGGAGCCGTGCGCCGGGAGAATAGTCACACCAAGTGACGGCGGGCGTGCGGGGTCGAAGTGGGAGCGCGCGCCGATGCCCGCCAAGGTGCTGGTCGCCGATGACGAGCCGAACATCGCGCTCTCGCTCGAATTTCTCATGCAGCAGGCCGGTTTCGGCGTGCGCATCGCGGCCGACGGCGAGGCGGCGCTGGCGGCCATGGCGGAAGAGCAGCCCGACCTGGTCGTGCTCGATGTCATGCTGCCCAAGCGCGACGGCTACGAGGTGTGCCGCGCCATTCGCGCCGACCCGCGATGGGCGGGGGTGCGCGTCCTGATGCTCACGGCCAAGGGCCGCGATTCCGAGCGCGAGACCGGCCTGGCGCTCGGTGCCGATGCCTACATCACCAAGCCGTTCTCCAATCGCGACGTGGTGGAGCGCGTGAAGCAGCTGCTGGCGGCGCCCCGCGCCACGACGGCATGACCGCCCGCCGTACCCGCATCCGGGCAACCCGGTAGTCGCCATGCCGGACGAGAGCAGGCGGCGCGACCGGCTCATCGGCCTCTTCGTCTTCGGGCTGGTGCTGCTCAACCCGCCGATCCTGCTGCTCTTCGGACGCGGGCAGCTGCTGTTCGGCCTGCCCCTGCTCTACCTCTATCTGTTCGCCGTCTGGGGCGCCCTGATCGCCGCCGTCGCCGCGATCGCGGAGCGCCAGCGGCGGCGTCAGGCGACCGACCGGGACTGAGCCTTGACCAGCTGGTTCGTCATCCTGGTCTCCGCCGCCTATCTCGGCCTGCTCTTCACCATCGCCTATTACGGAGACCGGCGCGCCGACCAGGGCCGCAGCCTGATCGGCTCGAGCGCCGTCTATGCGCTCTCGATCGCGGTCTACTGCACGTCCTGGACCTTCTACGGCAGCGTCGGCCGCGCCTCGCAGACCGGCATCGGCTTCCTGCCCATCTATCTGGGGCCGACGCTGACCTTCTGCCTCGGCTGGCTCATGCTGCGCAAGATCCTGCGCATCAGCAAGGCGAGCCGCATCACCTCGATCGCCGACTTCATCGCCGCGCGCTACGGCAAGAACGCGTGGCTGGCCGGCCTCGTCGCGTTCATCGCGGTGATCGGCTGCATTCCCTACATCGCGCTGCAGCTGAAGGCCGTCTCCGTCAGCTTCACGGTGCTGCTGCACTATCCCGACGTCGCCCTGCCGGCGGGGGCCGGCCATCCGCCGGTGCTGCAGGACACCGCGTTCTGGGCGGCGTTGATCCTCGCACTGTTCTCGATCCTCTTCGGGACCCGGCACATCGACACCAGCGAGCATCACGAGGGCATGGTCGCCGCGATCGCGTTCGAGTCGCTGGCGAAGCTCCTCAGCTTCATCGCGGTCGGCCTGTTCGTGGGCGTCGTGCTGTTCGGCGGCTTCGGCGACCTCTTCGCCCGCGCCGCCGCCGATCCGGCTCTGGCGGCGCTCTTCCGCTTCGATGCAGCGGGCAGCGGCTTCGACTGGGTCGCGCTCACCGTCCTGGCGATGGCGGCGGTCGTCTGCCTGCCGCGGCAGTTCCAGGTGATCGTCGTCGAGAACGTCGACGAGCGCCACCTCGACCGGGCGCTCTGGCTGTTTCCGCTCTATCTCCTGGCCATCAACCTCTTCGTGCTGCCCATCGCGCTGGCCGGGCGGCTGGTCCTGCCGGCCGGCATCGATCCCGACACCTTCGTGCTGACGCTGCCGATGGCGGCGGCGGAGCCCTGGCTCGCCGTCATCGCCTTCATCGGCGGCTTGTCGGCCGCCACCGGCATGGTGATCGTCGAGTCGGTGGCGCTCAGCACCATGGTCTGCAACGACCTGGTCATGCCGATGCTGCTGCGCTGGCGCCGCCTGGGTCTCGCCGCGCAGCCCGACCTGTCGCGCCTGCTGCTGTCCGTGCGGCGCATCGCGATCGCCCTGGTCCTGCTGCTCGGCTTCGCCTACATGCGCCAGGTCGGCGAGCGCTATGCCCTGGTCTCGATCGGCCTCGTCTCTTTTGCCGCGGTCGCGCAGTTCTTTCCGGCGATCCTGTTCGGGCTGTTCTGGCGCCGGGCCAACACCCTTGCCGCCTTCGCCGGCATCGGCGGCGGCTTCGTCGTCTGGGTCTACACGCTGCTGCTGCCTTCCTTCGCGCAGTCGGGATGGTTGCCGGCCTCGTTCAGCGAGAGCGGCGCCTTCGGGATCGACCTGCTGCGGCCGCAGGCGCTCTTCGGCCTCGCCGGCCTCGACCCGATCACGCACAGCCTCTTCTGGTCGATGCTGGTCAACGTCGGGGCGCTGCTCGGCGTCTCCCTGCTGACCGGACAGTCGGTGCTCGAGCGCACCCAGGCGGCCCTCTTCGTCGGCGCCAGCGCCGGCTCCGACGACCCGCGGCTGTGGCGCGGCACGGCGCGGCTGGCCGATCTGCAGGCGCTCGTCGGGCGCTTCCTCGGCCAGGCCCGCGCCGACGAGGCCTTCTCGCAGCATGCGCAGCGCCGCGGCATCGACTTGGCCGCGCTCACCGTGGACGGCGACCTCGTGCTGTTCGCCGAACGGTTGCTGGCGGGCGCCATCGGCAGCGCCTCTGCCCGCGTCATGGTGGAGACCGTGACCGAGGAGCAGCCGCTGGGCCTCGACGAGGTCATGCGCATCCTCGACGAAGCCTCGCAGGTCATCGAATACAGCCGCCGCCTCGAGGAGAAGTCGCGCGAGCTGGAATCGGCGACGGCCGAGCTGCGACAGGCCAATGCCCGGCTGCAGGAGCTCGACCGCCTCAAGGACGATTTCGTCTCGACCGTCAGCCACGAGCTGCGGACGCCGCTCACGGCCATCCGCTCGTTCTCCGAGATCCTGCACGACAATCCTGAGCTCGATCCGGCGCAGCGGCGCGAGTTCCTGCGCATCGTCGTCAAGGAGAGCGAGCGCCTGTCGCGTCTAATCAGCCAGGTCCTCGACCTCGCCAAGATCGAGGCGGGCAAGGTCGATTGGCAGC
>Ga0335080_10008311_pt1 | contig 10820 bp, 9 predicted proteins | sample Lox_Sample_34_FD_206720 | JGI IMG/M metagenome (GOLD analysis project Ga0335080, IMG submission 206720) | Soil microbial communities from Loxahatchee National Wildlife Refuge, Florida, United States - Lox_Sample_3.4 | ecosystem: Environmental > Terrestrial > Soil > Wetlands | place: USA: Florida...
CGTCCGCGAGACGATCCGGCCGACGCCGGCGACGATCCCGGAGAACATCGGAGAGTCAGTCTATCCACGCCGCCGCGTGCGGCGGGCGGAGCGGGCGGCGACGCGGGCCGTCAGGAGCAGGTCCTCCCCGACCCGCTCGATGGAGACATCCACGAGCCGCGGGCCCGCGCCGAGCGAGAAGCCCGCACCGCCGACTGCGGCCGGAGCGCTTCGGCCGCCGAGCAGCCTCGGCGCGAGAAATACGGCGACCCGATCCACGATGCCGGCCGAAAAGAAGGCCCCGTGCGTCTCGGCGCCGCCTTCGACGAGGAGACTCGTCACGCCGCGGCGCGCGAGGCGCCGGAGCAGCGCCCGAACCGAGATCCGGCCCGCGCCGTCTCCCGGGAGGCTCCAGACCTCGACGCCGCGCGCGACGAGCCGGCGGACCCGGGCGCTCCGTTCGGGGCGCGACGTCACCACAATGACGCCGGCCGGGTCGGCCAGGAGCTTCGATCGCTCCGAAATCCGCAGACGCCCGTCGAGGACGATCCGCCAATGCTTCCCGCCGCGGTTGAGCCCGAGGCGCCTCGTGAGAAGCGGGTCGTCCGTCAGGACCGTCCCGGCGCCGACGAGGACCGCGTCGTGCTCCTCGCGCAGCCGCAGCGCGCGCCGGCGCGACGCATCGCCCGTGATCCAGCGGCTTGCCCCGCCCGCCGCCGCGATCCGCCCGTCGAAACTCGCCGCCCACTTGGCGAGGACGAACGGCCGGCCTTCGCGCGCCCACGTCCGGAACTTCTCGTTCTGCTTCTCGGCACGGCGGGCCCGCGCCGCATCCGCCCGCACGACCCTGATCCCGGCCCGCACGAGCGCGCCCATCCCGCCGCCTGCGACCGTCGGATTCGGGTCCCGCGCCGCCACGACCACCCGGGCAACGCCGGCCCGCACGATCGCGTCGACGCACGGCGGCGTGCGGCCGAAGTGGTTGCAGGGCTCGAGGGTCACGTAGAGGTCGGCGCCCTTCGCCCGCTCGCCGGCGCGGTGGAGAGCCTCGACTTCGGCGTGAGGCCCGCCGGCCCGCCGGTGCCAGCCTTCGCCGACGACGCGGCCGCCGCGCACGACGACGGCGCCCACCATCGGGTTCGGCGAAACCCGCTCGCGGCCCCGCTCGGCGAGCGCCAGCGCCCGGTCGAGAAAGCGCGAATCGGGGATGCGGCGGCGGTCCGTGGCTAGCCCTCCTCCAGCAGCGCCTTCGCGTACTCGGAAGCGTCGAACGGCACGAGGTCGTCCATCCCCTCCCCGACGCCGACGTAGAGCACGGGGAGCTTCAGCTCGCGGTAGATCGCCAGGACGATGCCGCCGCGCGCGCTTCCATCGAGCTTCGTCAGCACGACGCCGGTGACGCCGACGGCTTCGACGAAACGGCGCGCCTGCGCGAGGCCGTTGCCGCCCGTCGTGGCGTCGAGGACCAGCAGAGTCTGATGCGGCGCCCCCGGCACCTCCCGCGCGGCGATGCGGCGCATCTTGGCGAGCTCGTCCATGAGGTTCTTCTTCGTGTGGAGGCGCCCCGCCGTGTCGACGAAGAGCACCGTCACGCCGCGCGCGCGCGCCGCCGAGAGCGCGTCGAAGAGCACCGCCGACGGGTCGGCTCCCTCGCGATGCCGCACCACGGGAACGCCGAGGCGCTCGCCCCAGACGCCCAGCTGCTCGATCGCTCCGGCGCGAAACGTATCGGCCGCCGCGAGAAGCACGCTGCGCCCGTCGGCGATCGCCCGGCGCGCGAGCTTGGCCGTCGTCGTGGTCTTTCCGGAGCCGTTGACGCCGACGAGGAAGATCACCTCGAGAGGCACACTCGCCGCCGCCGCCGGCCGCGGCGCCGCCGCGAGGATCTTCTCGATCTCCTCGATCAGCATCCGCCGCACACCCTCCAGATCCTTGCGCTCCGAGACGTACGCGCGCTGACGGACGCCCTCGGCGAGCGCCGCCGCGGTCTCGGCGCCGACGTCGGCCGCGATCAGGGCCTCCTGGAGCGACTCGAGAACGGTCTCGTCGATTCCCAGGCCCTTCTTGACCGCCGCCCCGACCTTCTCGAGGATCTCGGTGTGGGTCATGAAGAGCCCGCGCCGGATCTTCGCGAAGAAGCCTCCGCTTCGGCCGGACGCGTCGGGGCGTTCGTCGCTCATGGGAAGGGCGAAAATATCGCGACTACGGGCCCGAGGCGCGAAGCCCCGGATTCCCGGGCGGCCTCAGGAGGCCTTGTTGCTGGCCGGCTTGTCGCAGGGAGGCGGCGTCGAGCTCATGACGAGGCGAGCCTTGGAGCCGACGTCGCCGCCCGGATCGATCTCGATCGCGCGCTCCAGATACCGGCAGCCGAGGGAGCCGCGATTGAGCTCGAGGAGCGTCAGGCCCAGCCGCAGGTTCGCGTCGGCGCTGCGGGGCTGCAGGCGCACGGCCTCCAGGTAGTCTTCCGCCGCCGCCGACAGATCGCCGCGCGCCTCCCGCGAGACGCCCCGTCCGAGGTGCGCCGCGAAGGAATTCGGATCCCGCGAGAGGGCCGCCGTGAACTGCTCCTCTGCGCCGGCGTAATCGCCCTGCATCTGATGCAGCCGCCCCCGGTTGATGGCCGCCGCGAGCCGGTCGTCGGGAATCGACGAGGCGTCGGCAACCCGGAAGTCTTCTTCCGCGTCCGAATACCGCGCGAGCTCCATGTAGGCGAGGCCGCGGTTGATGCGGAAGCTCGCCTTCTTGGGCGACATCTTGACGGCCTTCTCGAAGGACTCGACGGCGTCTTTCGGCCGGCCCTGCATCAGGAGCGAGGATCCCAGGCCGTCGTAGAGGTCCGCGTTGTTCGGATCGTCCTTGAGAACCTCGCGGTAAGCGCGCTCCGCTTCGGCCGCCTGGCCCTCGCTCAGGAGGACCGCCGCCATCCGTTCGTTGAGCAGCACTTCGGCGGAGGTCTTCGGCTGCGGCTTGGTCTGGTGCGAGCATGCGGCGGCGCCCGCGAGGAGCGCAGCCGCGGCGGCGAAGCGCCGCACAGCGGGCGATCTCAAAGGGCGCGCCGGAGAGGAGCCGCGAGCTCCTCCTCCGGCTCCGAGACCTGTTCGCGCGGCGGGGGAACGAACTTCCCGAGAGCGTGCGCGCGCAGGAACGCCTGGACCACGACGGGATCGTACCGCACTCCCGAGAAACTCTTGATCCTCTCGACAACGTAGCTGATCTCCATCGCCTTCTGGTAGGGGCGCGTCGTGGTCATCGCGTCGAAGGTGTCGGCGATGGTCACGATGCGTGCCTGCATCGGAATCGCCTCGCCCTTGATCCCGTCGGGATACCCGCCTCCCTCCCACTTCTCGTGATGGTGCTTCATGCCCGGGATGATGTCGGCCAGCTGCGGGATCGCGCCCATGATCGCCGCGCCCTTGGCCGGGTGCGTCTTCATCACTTCGAACTCTTCTTCCGTCAGCGCCGTGGGCTTGCGGATGATGCGGTCGTCCACGCCGATCTTGCCGACATCGTGGAGAAGCGCCGCCACCCGCACCCGCTCGACGTCCTCGGAGGGCATGCCCATCTCCTCGGCGATCGAGGCCGAATAGCGCGCGACGCGCTCGGAGTGGCCGCGCGTGTACGGGTCCTTGGCGTCGATCGCCTCGGCGAGCGCTCGGATGGAGGACAGAAACAGCTCGCGGTTCTCGCGCGCGGCGCGCTGGACCTTTTCGAAAGCGTCGCGGATCGATTCGCTCATCCGGTTGAAGCTCGTGGACAGGGCGGCGATCTCGGCCGTCCCCCCGGCGTCGACCGTGGCGCCATACGCGCCTTCGCTGATGGCCCGGGCCGACGCGGCGAGCGTTGCGATCGGCTGCGAGAGCCGGCGCGCAAAGAGGATTCCGGCGAGGAGGGCCAGCGCGAGCGACACGGCCCCCCAGACGAGCGTGTCGCGCACCATGAGGTTGACCGAAGCGAACGCGAAGTCGAGGTCGCGTTCGAGGAGCACGCCCCATTCCGGCTCGCCGACGGGAGCGATCGACGCGAGCACGGCGCCGTGGCCCGTCTCCTCGGACCGCGTCACGCGCGCCGGGAATCGGATGAAATCCGCGACGAGAGTGGACGGGTGCTTGCGCGTCTCCTCGCCCGGCGAGAACGGGAACAGGATGCGCCCGGAGCGGTCCACGAGCGTCGCGCGCACCTCGCGCCGGGCCTCGCCGAGGAACTCCTGGAGGATGGGACCCCAGGACACGAGCGCCTCGACGACGCCGAGGCTCTTGTCCTCCGAACCGGCGACCGGGACCGCCAGGACCGCCACCGGCCCGAGCGACGGCACCCAGAACGGCTGGCCGGAGTAACGTTCGCCGCGGTGGGCCGCATCGAAGCCCCGCCGGAACTCCTCGTCCACGCGCGGCGAGGCGATCTCCGGGCCGGCGAAGGAGCCGAGCCCGTCCGGATTGACGCCGCGCAGCGCCAGGAGCGACCGCTGCCGCTCGATGGCCGCGCCGAGCATCCGGGGCGCCTCCGCGGAGGTGAAGGGATCCTTTCCCGTCAGACGGCTCGCCAGGCGCATCTCCTCGGCCGTGCTCGCGAGCTGCGTCGTCGCCGAGGCGTAATAGGCCGAGATCCGGTCCGCCAGCGCCGAAGAAGACCGGGTCAGGTACTTCTCCTCGAGGGTCTCGAGGGCCCTCCGATTGCGCCGAATCAGGACGGAATCCGAGATCAACAGCGGCGCCAGAGACGCCACGACCAGGGCGCCCGAAAGGAGCACAAAGAGGCGGATCCGAGACCGCCCTCGGGGAGTGTTCACTTGAAGGACATTATAGCCGCCGCGGACAGCCACTCGGACGCCGGCACGGCCTCTTCGACCCGGCCGCGGCCGATCCCCTCGAGCAGGACCGCGGACGTCCCGGCGGCGGAAGCCTTCTTGTCTCGTTGGAGATAGGCCTCGAGGCGCGCGGCGTCCCGGACGGGCTCGGGAAAAGGCCCCAGGCGAGCCAGCGTGCCGCGGACGGCGTCGGCGTCGGACTTCGGGAGGCGGCTGCGCCGCGCCGAAATCTCGAGCGCCGCCGCGATGCCCCAGGCGACCGCCTCCCCGTGCCGCAGGTCCCGGTATCCGCCGGCGGCCTCGAGGGCGTGCCCCAGCGTGTGCCCGAAGTTGAGCAGCCGGCGCCGGCCGTTCTCCTCGCGCGGATCGGACGCGACGATCTCCGCCTTGATCCGCGCCGCGCCCGCGATCAGGGAAAGAAGGGCTTGCTCCTCCCGCGCGAGGATGCGGTCGATGGAGGCGGCGGCCCGCGACGCCAGGCCCGCATCGGCGACCCAGGCGGCTTTGAACGCCTCGACGAGGCCGGCGCGGAAGTCCCGGTCGGGCAGCCCGGCCGCGGCCTCGGGATCGATGAGAACCGCGCGCGGCGGATGAAAGGCGCCGATGAGATTCTTGCCGGCCGCGTGGTCGACGCCGGTCTTCCCCCCGATCGCGGCGTCGCACATCGCGCCCGTCGTCGTCGGCACGGCATTCCAGGCGACGCCCCGCAGGAGGACGGACGCCGCGAATCCGGCCACGTCGGAGGTCACGCCGCCGCCCACCGCCACGATCGCGTCGTCACGGCGGAGGCCGGCAGCGAAGGCGGCGTCGGCGATGCGCGAGACGGCGGCGAGCGTCTTGGCTTCTTCGCGGTCGTCGAGAGCGACGTTGGCAAGGATCCTGCCGGCCAGCGCCCGCGCGATCCGGTCGCGGGCGGCGGCGGCTGCCGGCGGAGAGACGATCAGGAAACGCCCGGACGGAGAGAAGAGCCGCTCGCCCGCCGCGTCGAGGAGGCCCGGCCCGATCCAGATTCGCGTCAGGGCGGCGCGCGACGCCGCCGTCACGACGAGCTGCTCGGGCTCCCGCCTCACGACCCGTCGCGGTCGGGCGGCGGGGCGAGCCCGAGCTCTTCGAGCTGTCCCCGCGGCACGCGGGCCGGCGCCTGCGTCATGAGGTCGATCCCGGACGTCGTCTTCGGGAAGGCGATCACGTCGCGGAGAGACGTCGCCCCGGCCGCGATCGCGCAGATCCGGTCGAGCCCGAGGGCGATGCCGCCGTGGGGCGGCGCGCCGAAGCGCAACGCGTCGAGCAGGAAGCCGAAGCGCTCGCGCCCCTCGGCCTCCGCGATGCCGAGGCGGCGGAAGATCCGCTCCTGGAGATCGGCGCGGTGGATTCGGATCGAGCCCGAGCCGAGCTCCCAGCCGTTGACGACCACGTCGTACGCGTGGGCCCGCACGCGGCCCGGTTCCGTCTCGAGCCAGTACAGGTCCTCCTCGCGCGGCGCGGTGAACGGATGGTTCATCGGAAACCACTGGCCGGTCTCTTCGTCAAGCCCGAGCAAAGGGAATTCCGTCACCCAGCAGAAGACGTGGCGGCTCTCGTCCACGAGCCCGGCCTCGCGCGCCGCCGCGGCGCGCAAAGCGGCGAGCGCCCCGAGCGTGGATTTCTCGGGACCCGCGACGACGAGCAGCAGGTCGCCGTCGCCGACCTCCGCCCGCGAGAGGATCCGCTCGAGGACCGGCTCCCCCAGGCTCTTCTTCGCCGGCGACGCGACCTCGCCCGAGGCCCGCTTGAACCAGACGAGGCCGGCCGCGCCGTGCTCGCCCGCGAGCGCCGCGAGCTCGTCGAGCTTCTTGCGGCTGAAGCCCGCGCCGCCCGGCACCCGGAAGCCCCGCACCGTGCCGCCGGCGGCCGCCGCCTTGTCGAACGGCGGGAAGCTCGAACCCCTCGCCTCCGGCGTCAGGTCCACGAGCGACAAGTCGAATCGCAGGTCGGGGCGGTCCGTCCCGTAGCGCGCCATCGCGTCGGCGTACGTCAGCCGTCGGAACGGCGGCGCCGCCTCGATGCCGGCCGCCGAGAACGCCGCGGAGAGAAAGGCCTCGACCACCTCGAAGACCGCGTCCTCCGTCGGGAAGGACATCTCGAGATCGATCTGCGTGAACTCGAACTGGCGGTCTGCCCGCAGGTCCTCGTCGCGGAAACAGCGAGCGATCTGGAAGTACTTCTCGAACCCCGAGATCATCAGGATCTGCTTGAAGAGCTGCGGCGACTGTGGCAGCGCGTACCACTTGCCGTGGTGACCGCGCGACGGGACGAGGAAGTCGCGCGCGCCCTCCGGCGTCGAGCGCGTCAGCATCGGCGTCTCGATCTCGAGGAACCCCCGTTCGTGCAGCGTCTGGCGGACCCGGAACGCGATCTCGTCGCGAAGCCGGAGATTCCGCTGCATCGCGGGCCGGCGCAGGTCGAGGTAGCGGTACTGGAGGCGCAGCTCCTCGGTCGCGTTGGTGCGATCCTCGACGAGAAAGGGGGGCGTGTCGGACCGCGCGAGGAAGTTCAGGCTCTGCGCCACGACCTCCACGTCGCCGGTCGGCTGGTCCTTGTGCCGCTGGGCCTCGGCGCGCAGAACGACATCGCCTTCGATCGCGACCACGTCCTCGGCCCGCGCTTCCGCGGCGAGGCGGACCGCCTCCTCGGGACAGCGCGCGCGGTCGAAGAGAACCTGCACGACGCCGCTCCGGTCTCGGACCGTCAGGAAGATGAGCTCGCCCAGGTCCCTCCGCCGGCCCACCCAGCCCTTGAGCAGGACCCTGCGGCCCGCGTCGGCCGCGCGGAGATCTCCCGCCGGCTGCCGCTCGCGCGTCGTGGTCACGCCCGCCGCCCCGTCCCGAGCCGCTCGGCGAGCTGCCGCCGCGGAAACGTATCCTGCGTGCGCGCCGCCAGGTCCTTGATGGTCACCTCGTCCTTCTCGCGCTCGCGGGACCCGAGGAGCACGGCATGGACGCCCCGCACGCGGAATCCATACGCGGCGGGCGCCTCCAGGATCTGGCTCGCGCGCGCGAGGCCTTTGACGAGGCCGCGGCCCGTCAGATCGGTCTCGACGACGTCGCCGGGAACGAGACTGCGGATCGCCTCCGCGACGCCGAGCGCATAGACGTATTCGTCCGGCGAGTCCGGGACGACCCAGAAGAGCCCGGACTCCGGGCGGACGTCGGCCTCCATCGCCGCGACCAACCGGTCCTCACCGATCGCGAAGCCGACGGCCGGAGTGGGAGGACCGCCGAGCTCGGCGACGAGATCGTCGTAGCGGCCGCCGCCGAGGATCGCGTTCTGCGCGCCGAGCCGCCGCGAGGCGACCTCGAAGACCGTGAGCGTGTAGTAGTCGAGTCCGCGCACGATCGAGGCGTCCTCGACGAAATCGACGCCGGCGGATCGCAGGAGCTCCTGGAGCCGCTCGTGGTGCGCGCGCGAGGCCTCGTCCAGGAAGTCGAGCGTCGCGGGCGCGCCTTCGAGGATCTCGACGGCCTTCGGGTCCTTGGAGTCGAAGAGGCGCAGCGGGTTCTCCTCGAGGCGCCGCCGGTCCTCCGTCCCGAGCTCGCCGGCGCGGGTCGCCGCGTGCTCGCGCAGCGCGCGCGAGAACTTCTCGCGTGCGGGGCCGCGCGGGATGCAGTTGATCGCGGCGACGAGATCGGTGAAGCCGAGCGCCCGCAGGAAACGGAAGAGCATTTCGAGCACCTCGGCGTCGCCGGCCGGGGAGGCGATCCCGAGCTGCTCGACGCCGATCTGCCGGAACTCGCGATAACGGCCTGCCTGCGGCTGCTCGTAGCGAAACTGCGGGCCCGCGTACCAGAGCCGGATCGGGCGCGGGAAATCCTGGAGCCCCTTCTCCACGAGCGCGCGGACGACGCCGGCCGTGTTCTCCGGGCGCAGCGTCAGCGAGCGGCCCTTCCGGTCCGTAAACGTGTACATTTCCTTGTGGACGATGTCCGTGGTGTCGCCCACCGACCGGGCGAAGAGCTCCGTCGCCTCGAACGTCGGCGTCCGGATCTCGCCGTAACCGTAAGAGCCGAAGACACTCCGGGCCGTGCTCTCGACGGCCGCGAATCTCTCGCTCTCGGGCGGAAAGAGGTCGTGCGTGCCTTTCGAGGCTTTGAGGCGCGCCTTCATCCCGCCCACTTTCCGTCCACGCGGAAGTACTCCTCTTTGTAGCCCAGGTAGTTCCGGTGGTAGTTCTTCAGATCCTCGACCTCGGCGTCGGACAAGGCGCGGACCTGACGGGCCGGCGCTCCGAGCCAAAGCGTGCGCGGCGGCACGAAAGTGCGGGGCGTCACGAGCGCGCCGGCTCCGATGAATGCCGATGCGCCGACGTCCGCGCCATCCAGCACGGTCGCGCGAATTCCGATGAGGGCGCCTCGGCGTACGACGGCCCCGTGGACGATCGCGCCGTGCCCGAGGGTGACCTCCTCCTCGAGGACCGTCGGGTAGCGCTCGACGGTCACGTGGATCGCGCAGTTGTCCTGGATGTTGGTGCGGTCCCCGATCTCGATGCTGTTGCAGTCGCCGCGAACGACGGAGTTGTACCAGACCGAGACGTCGTCTCCCAGCCGAACGTCGCCGATGACCGCCGCGGTCTCGGCCAGATAGACGCGCGCGCCGAGGCGCGGCCGCTTTCCCGCGTAATCCTTGATGAGACCCATCGGGACGCGGATCTTAGCAGGGGCCGCCGCGCCGCCCGCCCCGCGCCGCCGTCACCTCTCGGTCGGCGGCCGCACCCAAGCGTACGCGCCCGGCCGCAGAACTTCGGGCGGCACGCTCGTCGCGTCGACGACCGTCGACGGGAGACCTCCCGGCGTCCGGCCTCCGTCCACGAGCCAGTCGAGCTCCCGCCGGAACAGGCCCTCGACGGCGTCCGGGTTGTCGAGCGGCGGGCTTCCCGAGCGGTTCACGCTCGTGCCGGTGACCGGACCGATCGCGCGGAGGAGCTCCCGCAGGCGGCGGTCCGCGGGCAGCCGAACGCCGAGTTTCCGCAGGCCGCGCGACGCGGCGATCGGCTGCGAGATCGAGAACACCACCGTGAGCGGCGCCGGCCAGATCTGGAAGTACGGATCGAGCGCGCGCGCGTGCGCCTCGACGCCCAGGCGATCGAGGTGCGAGCGGACGCCGATGAGCACCGGAAGCGCCTTGCTGCCCTCCCGTCCCTTCGTCTCGCAGATGCGGCGCACACCCGCTTCGCTCCAGGGATCGGCGGCCAGCCCGTAAAAGGTCTCGGTCGGAATCGCCACCACGCCGCCCTTCCCGAGCAGCTCGCGGAGGCGGAAGGTCTCCTCTCGGGAGGCGAGGAGCTCGTCGATCGAGATGCGGCGCATGGAAATACGTCTCCGAAAAGAGCCGCTAAGCTAACATGCTGCACGCCGCGCGCCGCACGCCAAACGCCGCACGCCAAACGCGGCACGCGGCGCGCCGCTATCCTCCGACGTACTTCGCGTAGAGGCCTTTCGCCCGCGCGACGTCTCCCGTGCCGCGGACGATGCAGCGCCCGTCGGAAAAGAGCGTCAGATGAACGCCCTCGACCTGGGCGGACAGAAGCTGCGGCGACCGCCGCACGGGTCCCACGCGCGCGAGCCGCCGCTCGAGCGCGTCGAAGTCCGGCCGCCGGCGGCCCGCGGCGGCGACCTGGACCGAGGCGCGGCCGCAGAGCTTGACGGCGTCCGCCGCACCCTCGCCTTCGAGCGCCGGGAAGCGCTTCCCAGCGCAGACGGGGCACGCCGACGACGGCCCGGCCGCGGCCATCAGGCGCCGCGCGGAGAGCTCGCCCTCCCAGACCTCGACGCGCCAGAGTCCCCGCGAGGCGGGGCGGCCGGCGGCGAGGCGAAGCGCTTCCGTCGCCGCGGCGGCGGCGACGAGCGGCGGGAGCGTCGGCACGACCCCGGCGGTGTCGCACGTCGGGCCTTCTCCGGCGGCCGGCAGGCCCTCCAGGTAGCAGCGCAGGCACGGCGTCTCCCCGGGCAACGACACGGCGACGAATCCCTGGGAACCGACGCAGGCGGCGTAGATCGAGGGA
>Ga0335080_10008312_pt1 | contig 10819 bp, 10 predicted proteins | sample Lox_Sample_34_FD_206720 | JGI IMG/M metagenome (GOLD analysis project Ga0335080, IMG submission 206720) | Soil microbial communities from Loxahatchee National Wildlife Refuge, Florida, United States - Lox_Sample_3.4 | ecosystem: Environmental > Terrestrial > Soil > Wetlands | place: USA...
TTTCAGGCCTCGCCTCGCGACGAGTGTGATTTCACCTTTGCGCTTCGCTATCACTTCACGTCCATCACGTTGTGAAGAGGACTTGCACCTCCAAGCTGTCGAACATGCTCGGCACACAAAGTTAAGGCAGCCCCTCTCGGGGCTGCCTTTTCCTATCTTGTTCCTTCTTACTGACCTGCAGGCTTCCGCCGCACAGGAGGCTTGTGTGCGGGAGTTGTCGTTGCCGGTTTTGCTCTCAGCAACTGTCCCTTCTCCATCACCATCATGAACGGGTTCGGCGTGTAAGACGCGGGCTCGCCCTGAAACTGGAAGTTGTCGGTTCCATCCTTGGGGATCATCTTCACCGGAACTTTGTCTTCAAATTTAAGGGTGATGTCGGGCTTGTTCGAATCAATGTCGTCAGAACTGCCTGCGATCATGAACGTATCCGGTTCGGCACTGATCACCTTCCCTACCATCTGCACAGGCTTGCCCTTGATCGCATTCCAGACGGTGTCCTGATCCTCCTGACTACCGTTGGACAAAATGAACTCCCACTGGGCGAAGTCCATCTTGTCGGGCGCCGTTTGCTGAACCATATTGTGGGCCTGCTCGGCCGGAGTAGGCGCCGGCTTGATCAGTGTAGGTAAATCAGCAGGGGCCGCGGTACCCGCTTTGGCTTTCGCGAGCACTTCGGGCCACCCATCGTCTCCTCCGTGGTATCTGACATAAAGACCACGGGCGTATTTTTCGATCTGGGCTTGCAGTTGTGCTGGCGCGACGGCGGAGGCTCGAGCCGAATACCATATCGCATTCAAGCTGTTGTCCGGCGTGGTCGGGGTCTTTGGGTCAGGCCAGTAGGCCAGCGCGAGAGGATAGATAACGCTGAAATCCGTCGGATTCGCATCCGCTACGGGCTTTAGCTCCGGGATGCACCCCGCATAGTCTTTGCTCTGACAATCTGCGATGCCGACTGCCGAGTGAAAGATGCTGTCCATCTGGGGCTGCATTTTCTTGATGTCGGCATCCGTAACCTTAGGCCAGCAGCCCAATCCCTGCTCACCGTATTTCTTCGCGTCGGCCAGAAGTTGGATCGCGTTGGGATCGCCGCTCTGGGCACGTGCACGATCAAAATAGGAGAGCAGCGCGAGAGCGCGCATGTTGCACGGGTCCGACGCCACGAGCTTTGTGGCGGTATCGGTTGTCTTTTGCATGTTGTTGGATTGCTGGTAAGCCCCCATCAACAACTCGAGCGCCTGATTCTTCATCACGCTGTTCGGATACTGGGTGAGAAACGCTTCCAGACCGCTAATCTTCGCGCTCGGATCCTTCTGCTGCACCGCTGCGACATACGCGTTGTACTCGGCAGGATCTTTAATGACCGGCCCCTGGGCTTGGCCCTGGGCGGGTGCGCTCGATTGTCCCTGAGCTGGCTGCGCACCGTCCTGTGCCACTGAGACGGCCGTCACCCCAAGTACAACCGCAAGCAGAATCTTTTTCATCAGTATGGCTCCTTGAAAATCTTGGGAAACACTGACACTGGGATCTTATTCTCTACTCTTTAAGACTGCATTCCGAATGGACCGCATTGCGTTCGGATCCTGCTTTGGAATGCCCGGGCTTCCTGGCAGGTGACCCCGGGAGAGAAGGGGTTGACCCGGTTGGAGCGATGAGGCGGTTGACCCTTTTTCCCGGTTGGCCGGATTATAAGTACCTCTCCGGACGAAGGCAAGCGCGTTCCCATTCACCCACCTCGTTATTGTTAAGATGCGCATAGCAGAGAACGAGGATGTTCCCTCGTTGAAGCTCTGCCCCCACGATCGTGCCAGGAGGAACTAGTGGTATGGACACCAGACAGCCCCTCGCCGGACAAGTGGCAGTTACGACTGGAGCAGGCCGAGGTATCGGAGCAGCCATCGCGCGCAGACTCGCCGCGCTCGGTGCCACCTCCGTGCTCCTCGGACGCACCCAAGCTTCTCTCGATGAAACCGCTCGCGCCATTGTCGACTCCGGCGGAAAGACCGAAGTCATTCCTTGTGACGTGACCGTGCTCCATCAGCTCGAATACGCCGCCACCCGCGTTGATAGCACATTCGGCCGCATCGACATACTGGTAAATAATGCAGCGGTCGGTGGATTAAATGACCCGCTGTACAATCTGCTGCCTGAAGATTGGGACCGAATCATCAATACCAATTTGCGTGGGGTCTATTACGCGATCCGCTGCTTCGCCCCAATGATGATCCGCGCCTACTCCGGACATATCATCAACATTTCATCGCTCGCGGGAAAGAACCCGCTGCCGAATGGCGCGGCCTATGCTGCCTCCAAGTGGGGACTGAACGGATTAACCTACTCCGTCGCGGAAGAACTACGTAAGCACAATATCCGCGCTGCCGTCATCTGCCCGGGATCGGTCGACACCGATCTTGACCCACACACAGGCAAAAATCGCGAAAAAATGCTGCAGCCGGACGATGTGGCGCGCGCTGTCGAGATGCTGGTGACGCAGGCGCCACAATCTTTTATGAGCGAAATCCTGCTGAGGCCAACGCAAAAACCCTAGGCATCAGGCGGCGCGGGCGTCAGCAAATCGGAATAATGGCCCGCGCAGGGACAGCTGGCCCGGGTGTCCGCGGTGCGACGCTTCCCCGGCCTTTCCCCTGTGGTGATTGGTTTGCCCAAGCCCAAAGCGTGGAGCTCTATTTCTTAAACAAATTCTCAAAAGCAGCTCGAGCATCGTTAGGCCGCAAACTGGCAGGAGTGGACGTCTCTTTCTCGCGTGTCACGCGAATCTCGAAAAGCGCGCACTCGTTCCGCGCATCCTTCTTCGCGATGCGCTCTTTGATCGGCTGCATGCACTCGAAGCGGCTGCCCGGATCGAAGTGCGTACACTGCTTGCACGAGTGCAATTCGAACCCGCACTTTGGGCATTGCCCTTCCCCGGAACTCGCCGCTCCTTGCAGCACTGTGCCACATTGTGCACAACGAGAGACAACGCGCGTTCCTGGCAGATTCACCGGCTTCGGTCCAAGAGCGTGGTCCCAACGTGGCGGACCACTCTTGCGTTCCGGCGGCGGCTTGCGATTCTCCTCGCGACGCGGCTCTCGATCGCTATCTTGATATCCCGGTTGACGGTATTTGGCCAAAGAGTACCTCCCCAAGCATGTGGCCGTATTGTCCACCCGATCCTACCCATGCGGCAAGTCCCTGTCTCCGGTAGGAACGGCCAGAGATCTTCGCGGATCTCACCGACTAGGAAAATCCTCCCAGCCCTTCGATCTACCCGCGTAAATCAGCAGAAATCCGTTGGCAAAGATACCGACTCGGGATTCGCTCCTCAAGACTAGCTACAATGACTTCATGATCCACGAAATTGTGACCGTCGGTCCGCTGCAGTGCAATTGCTCGATCATTGGAGACGAGACCACCCGCGATGCGATGGTCATCGATCCGGGCGACGAAATCGATGACATCCTTGCGTTCGTTCGCAAGCACAATTTGCAGGTCAAGCAAATCGTCATCACGCATGCGCACATCGATCATGTCGGTGGAGCAATGAAGCTTCGTGCAGCGACCGGCGCGCCCATCCTGCTCAATCAGAACGATTATGCCCTGCTAAAAATGCTTGACGTGCAAGCGGCTTGGATCGGCGTGCCCGCCCCCGGCAAAGTTGAAATTGACCGAAGCATCACCACCGGCGAAACCGTCTCCGCCGGATCCCACACCGCCCAAATCCTTCACACACCCGGTCACACCGAAGGCAGCATCTGCTTGTACTTCGAGCCCGAAAAGAAACTGATCGCAGGAGACACACTTTTCGCCGGATCTATCGGTCGCACCGATCTGCCTGGAGGTGACATGCAGAAGATCATGCACTCGCTGCATACCACCGTACTGGCTCTACCAGATGACACTGTCGTGATTCCCGGGCATGGCGAGTCAACGACAATCGGCGAAGAGCGTGCGACCAACCCGTTCCTCGTCACACGATAGAGACTGGTTTTACCATCTCCGCAGCATGCTTTACCGACTGGCCCACCTTCCAGGAGTGTCTTATCCAACACAGAAGAGGCGAAAAGGTTCACAGATCACGTTGAGACTCATGCCGCATTGCTGACCCAAAACGGTACTTTCCGCGAGATTCGTGACATCTGCCACAGCTCCACCGGCCTCATTCTGCTATAGTGAACCCCTGCAAAGGAGCTCCGATATGGCTGGCAGAAGTCTGAACCGGGTTCAACTGATCGGAAATCTGGGCAAGGATCCTGAGATCAAATACACACCCCAAGGCACTCCCGTCGCTAAGATCACTATCGCTACGAACGAGCGCTTTAAAGACAAGTCGGGCGAGTGGCAGGACCGCACCGAGTGGCACAACGTCGTGCTCTGGCAACGCATGGCCGAGATCGCTGGAGAGTATCTTAAAAAGGGTGGCAAGGTGTACATCGAAGGTCGCCTGCAGACTCGCTCCTGGGACGACAAGCAGACGGGTCAGAAGAAATACATGACTGAGATCGTGGCCAGTGACATGATTTTGCTCGGCGGACGCGGCGAAGCCGGGGGAGATTTCAGCGGCAGTTCGCGCGCCGCATCGGCCGGAGGAAACAATTTCGATCAGCGCGTGCCTGAACACGAACCAACTGCATCCGGCCCGATAACAGATGAGGACATTCCGTTCTAGGTCAGCGCCGAAGGTCACCGCATTGAGGGGGATATCGGGAAGACCAACCGATCAGCAGGCAGTTCTGGCGCAACATCTAGAGCTGACCTTCGGCTCGCGAACGGCCAAGGGGGCCGTCCCCATAATCCCTTACCCGGAATCTGGAAACGCTAAAGTTTCGGAAGCCGGACGCTCGCTTCTAGTCCCCGTCTCCGGTATCGACCGTCACCAATTCCAAATGGTGCAGCAGCGGGCTTGAATCTGTCACAAATTCGACATGACCACAGCGCGGACAAGATAAGATCGCGTGTCCCGCACCCGGAGCCAAACTCGCCCGCGTCAGTTGGTAGCGTCGCAGTTGCTGCTGGCAGCGCAGGCAGCAAACGGTCTTGCTGTACGGATCGGTGGAAACGCCAATCGGCGTCTCAATGGCTGGTTTCATACTGTGCCTCGAAAACGAAATGTGGAGCAGCCCAATGGCATGCTCCACTTTTGGTGCATCGAGTGTACCACGCAGCATGGTGTTGCCCGAGACTTGACCGTCTAAATTCGCAAAAGCAAAGGGCCAGTAATATCTCCAGACTCTTCAGCTCCCAGGTAACTTAAAGTTTACCGTGACTCGGGTCCGCCTCTCGATTCCCGGACCATTCTCCGGTTGATAGCGCCATTGCTTCACGGCATCGATCGCAGCTTGGGTCAGCAGGGGGTCGCCCGAGACTACTGCGATAGTCCCAACCGAACCATCGTTGAACACCTGGACATCGAGCACCACGGGGCCTTGGACGTTCCGCGCCTTGGCTTCGGCCGGATAGGCGGGGTCCACCTTATGGATCAGCAGCCGCTCGATGGATTTATTTGCTGCCCCTTGTGTTGAATCTGTCGGAGAACGGTACACCACCTTGCCGTTCTGCGTTACCACGAGTCCACCAACCGGAGTTGCAGCCGTGGGTACCTTCTTGATCGACACATCCTCGGGTGTCGCCGAGGCAGCGCTTGCGTCCGCAACCGATGAATCTCGTGACACGGGAGTTTCAGGAACTGGAACGGCAGTCGCAGGAGCCTTCCTGCTCACTTGCGTCGCTTGCGCATTCCGCTTCGTAAACTCCGCGGCTCTCCGCCATCCAATCAGCAACCCGAGTGCAAGGGCGGCGGCGATGACGAGCACCATCAGAATCGTGCCCCATATATCGAGGCCTCTGCGCGGCTCGGGCTCTACGGCAGGGACTTCTTCGATGCACTCTGGCTGCGTTGGCTCAGGGTTGATCCTAGCTGTTTCGACCGGTAATTCAGAATGCATTTCGGGCATTGAAACACCAGTTTCCGCCTCGCGGTTGCTTTCCGCGATCCTCCCAGCGAGCACTTGCAGGGCACTGATCTCGCGTTTGCCGAAGGCATCGGGCCAAGCGGAAAACACCTGGATAAGCCCAATAAGTCGGAGCCCGTCTACCAGGGGTGCGATGAGCATCGACCGGACGCCCAATCGCCGGCACGCCTCTGAGTTGACCCGTGTGTCTGTATCCGTATCCTGGGAATGCTGGATTTCACCGCTACTCACGCAAGCGCCCGCCAGCCCGGAACCGGCGTCCACTCGCACGCCCAAATCCGGCGCGTTTTCGCCTGCGCTGGCGCGACAAACCAGTTCTCCATCACGGAAGAGTGCGATCGCCGCTCCTGTGGCGCCGGTCGCATTGCGAGCCTGCTCCACGATGTCATTCAGGACAATATCCAGGGCGAGGTCAACCGAGAGAGCTCCACCCCCGTGTTCAGCCAGCGTCTGTGCAAGCTTCGCAAGCTGTGGAGGATCCCCTGAGAATGTGGTAGCGCCGCCAAATGACTCCTGATTCCCTAACTTAATTCCGCCTGTCGAATCTGCCTGAGCCCTGGGATCCTGAGTCATACTGGAGCCGAACCGTGATTACTACGGCGTATCTATTATCCGGCGAATTGGGGGGAGGTTCAAGCAATTAGCAGGTCACCGCAAGACTGTGGGCAGCATGACGCGAATTGGGGGAGATGTCAATGGCCTTGCGCAAACAGGAAAACCAGGCCAAAAACCCTGAATTTCCCATTTCTGTCCGGGTGAAGCGAATTCCACGACTTTTTACCCTGCAGGAGACCGAAGCCCGCACTAGAATCCAGTAGAATCGATTTGCAACGGGGTCCAAGGATTCAGGCCGATTCAACGTCACGATTCAAAGGGATACGTCAATGCGTGTAGCCGTCGTAGGTTCGGGATATGTCGGGTTAGTGGCGGGTGCTTGCTTTGCCGACCTCGGCCATGAAGTTGTTCTGGTCGATAACGACGAGCGCAAGTTGACAGCCCTGGGTAACGGGCAGATACCGATTCACGAGAAGTTCCTACCTGAACTATTGACCCGCAACCGTGGCACCCGACTGCAGTTTTCCGACGACTTGAAAGAGGCGGTCCGCCAAAGTTCGGCCATCTTCGTGGCCGTTGGTACGCCGCCCATGGAAACTGGAGAAGCCGATCTTTCCTATGTAGAATCGGTCGCCCGTGAGATTTCGGGCGCGATCGATGACTACAAGGTCATCGTTGAAAAAAGCACCGTGCCCGTCTATACCAGCGAGTGGATTCGTCGCATTATTCTGCGCAACGGCACGGATCCGGGACTGTTTGATGTTGCCTCCAATCCGGAATTTCTGCGCGAGGGCACAGCGGTCAGTGACTTTCTGTTTCCCGATCGTATCGTCATCGGTTGTGACGGTCCGCGTGCAGCCGAATTGCTGCGCGAAATCTACACTCCGCTGACGAGCGGCACCTACTATCAGCGCACCGAAGCCATTCCACAACCGGATCGCGCTTTGATCCCGCCTTCTCTTATTGTGACCAGCACCAAAAGCGCGGAAATCATCAAGCACGCCTGCAATGCATTTCTGGCGTTAAAAATCTCTTTCGTCAACGCCGTGGCTTCGGTCTGCGAATCGGTGGGAGCGAATGTAAACCAGGTGGTCCACGGGATCGGAACCGATACGCGGATCGGCCCGCGCTTCCTCAATCCCGGTATCGGTTACGGAGGGTCCTGCTTCCCCAAAGACGTCATGGCATTTCGCGCCGTGGCTCGGGAGCATGGCTATGATTTCCGCTTGCTCGACGAAGTGGTTCAGATCAACGAAGAACAGCGCCAGCGCTTCTTGCGGAAAGTGAACCGCGCACTCTGGACTCTGCGCGGCAAGCACCTCGGCGTGCTTGGCCTGGCATTCAAGGGCGGTACCGACGATATTCGTGAGTCGCCTGCGCTCTCGATTGTGCAATCGTTGCTACAGCAAGGAAGCCGAGTGACAGCCTACGATCCCGCGGCGATGGAGCGCACCCGCGAGGTACTCGGGGACCAGATCGCATACGCAAACTCCTCTTATGAAGCGGCCCATAATGCGGATGCGCTGCTCATCCTTACGGAATGGGAGGAGTTTGCGAATCTCGATCTCGGACGCATCCGCCAGGAACTGAAATACCCGATCGTTATCGATGGCCGCAACCTGTATGATCCAGAGGTGATGGCCGCTCAAGGATTCACCTACTACAGCGTAGGCCGCGCGGCCTCGCATCCCGACGGAGTTCCAGCCGGCATCGTGAAAAACGGCAAGAAAGCATGAGCCTGGATCGCGCTCTCATCACCGGCGGTGCTGGCTTCCTCGGATCTCATCTTGCAGACGGTTTGCTCGCCGAGGGTTGGAGCGTGGTTGTAGTCGACAACCTGCTCACTGGCCGCCGTGCCAATCTCGCACATCTAAGGAACGAACCTCAGTTCGAGTTCGTCGAGAAGGATATTTGCCAGCCTTTCGATGTGGGCAAAATCGACTATCTCTTCCATTTTGCCAGCCCGGCCAGCCCTGACGACTATCATGCCCACGGCATCGAAACTCTCCAGGCCGGCTCTTTGGGAACCTTTAATGCTCTCGAAGTGGCCAGAAAGTATGGCGCGAAATACCTAGTGTCATCGACCTCTGAATGCTACGGAGATCCCCTGGAGCATCCACAAAAGGAAACTTACTGGGGACATGTGAACCCCGTCGGTCCGCGTTCTGTCTACGACGAGGCCAAGCGATTCACCGAGGCCGTTACTGTGGCTTACCGCCGCTACTATAACGTCGATGTTCGCATAGCGCGCATTTTCAACACGTATGGTCCACGCATGCAGATCCGTGATGGCCGCGTCGTGCCCAACTTCATGCGCCAGGCTCTTCTGGGTGAAGATCTCACCGTGTATGGTAACGGCAGCCAGACTCGCAGCTTCTGCTATGTGAGTGACGAGATTGACGGATTCCTCCGCCTGGCGAAGTCCGACGAGCACATGCCCGTAAATGTCGGCAATCCTGACGAGTTCACGATTCTCGAATGTGCGCAGCTTGTGTTGAAAGTGACTGGATCAAAGAGCCGGATCCGCTACGAACCGCTTCCGCAAGACGACCCCAAGCAGCGGCGTCCCGATATCACGAAAGCCCTTCAGCTGTTGGGATGGGAACCGAAGGTCGACCTGGAGACGGGGCTGCGCCTGTCGCTCGATTACTTCAAGACAGCTGTGGCGGAAGATACTGCGGCCGCTCGCTAGTTGCCGCTGGTCTGCGTCGAGGCAACAAAATTCGTGAGCTTGTTGACGTTGGATTGTTCCTCTTTTGTCTTCAGCTCAAATGCGACTCCCATCCCGTAGCCAGGATGGGAAGCCTGCACTGTTCCCCGCAGCCGCAGTTTCATCTCGTGGGTCCGCACCAGGATCTCGACCGATGATCCCGGCGGAAAGGGTAGCGGAACCTCGAGGTAGCATCCCCCCGAACTGAGGTCAGTCAGGCAACAATGATTCGGCACTGATGTTCCCGTGCGATAAACCTCTGCTCCGACGCGGCAACCATATCGCGTCTGCGCGCGACGGTTTGTGGAGTCGCTCGTCGTCTGACTCACGGTTGCCGGAGAAGTGATCTCCTCGGCGACGGCTGTTTTTCCGTGATGAGAACTTCCTTCCCGCGAGATCACTGACATACCCGCCGGCTGTTCCATCACGACCGTAACATCATTGACGTCGAAGAATTCCCTTTTCCGCTCCCCCGTGGATAGGTGAGCGCCTAGGAATTCATCCAGAAGTTTGCGTGAAGCCTTTGGCACATCGATGAACTGCACGCCGCCGCGGCCATTCCAGTCCTGCCAGATCACCTGTCCCGAGAGCCGCACAATCGACATTTGTCCGGGCAGCTTGAACTGGAAATAGATTTTACTGGTCGGAGGAAGTTTCTTGCCGAACAGCACAGACATGCCATCTTTCGCCAGGTTAACTAATGTCGCCCTTTCCTGCTCCACGTTGGCATAGTCGATCGTGGCATGGGTGTGTACGGCTGTCCGTGCGCTCTTACGCTTCTCTTTGCGCATGACGGCGCGGGCCGCGCGCAGGCTGCTTAACGCCCGGTCATAGGCGACGGGTTTATAGAGAACGAAGTTAACTCCCAGAGAAAAAAGCTCTCGAATACTCTCCTGCGAAGGTACGACCGCCAGTGTCAGCGTTGCATCATTGAGGCGCGAAGTGCGCGTCTCGCGCAGCAGAGAGAGCACTTCCGCGCTTGACTCGCCGTTGACAATGACGACGTCAAACCGTTCCTGGGCGGCGCGAATTGAGGCGCGCGCAAAATCCGGGCAGGACTCGACCCGAATGCTGAGTTCTTTCAAAACGCGGCCCAGAACTTCCGCTGCCGCCTTGTCTGTGCAGACTAGTAAGGCAGATAACGTCATACGTACCCATCATCCTAGGTTCCGTCAGTTTGCCAAACAAGTTACCCCCGTCATGCACTCGGGAGCATCATGGTGCCTTGTGCTCGTTAACTCCCGAATTTTCATGAGTGACGGCGGTAACCATCACCTGATGTCGAAAGGCCAGTGCCAATCTATTGACCGCCCGTGCTTTGACGGCCTCGAACCCCCTTCCTAGGATGATGACTGACGCGATGAAGGACCGCGCCCGCATGCTGCTTTTGAGCGAACGCGATCCACCCCCATCTTGGCGTGCTGAACGGAGGAGGGCATTTCCGGCATCCGGCGCCTCCTTCCCGGGAAGACTCTATATGAAATCGAACGGACAGCGCGGATTGTCACTGCTCGAAATGATGGTCACGTTGGCGATTGGCTTAACGATTGGCGCTATCACCTTCGTCGCCATGATGCCGATGTTCAAA
>Ga0335080_10008313_pt1 | contig 10819 bp, 10 predicted proteins | sample Lox_Sample_34_FD_206720 | JGI IMG/M metagenome (GOLD analysis project Ga0335080, IMG submission 206720) | Soil microbial communities from Loxahatchee National Wildlife Refuge, Florida, United States - Lox_Sample_3.4 | ecosystem: Environmental > Terrestrial > Soil > Wetlands | place: USA...
GGATCGATCCGGCGATCGCGCGCAGTCGTCGACCGAGCGCTCGTCGGTGACGTCGACCCGCGCGCTCGAGCCCGTTCCCCACGCGGCTCGATCACGGTGAGGGTCTCGCGCGCCTGCGCCTCGAGCGGATCTCCCCCGGCCACGCTCGCGCCCTCCGCCGCGGCGAACCGCAGCGCTGCGGCGCTGCCCCGGTCTGTTGTCCTCGAGCCGCGTCATCGGTTTGACACTCGCATCCGCGGCCGTTAGCTTATCCGAATCAGTATTCGGATACGGAGAATTTGCGGCGAGGTGGAGACGATGAAGGTTCTTGTGATCGGCGGCGGGATCGGCGGGCTGTCCACGACGTTGGCGCTCCGCCGCCAGGACTTCGACGTCGACGTCGTCGAGCGCGATCCCCAGTGGGGGGTGTACGGCGTCGGCATCATCCAGCCGGGCAACGCGCTCAGGGCGCTCGACTCGCTCGGGCTGGCCGAGGCGTGCGTCGAGGCCGGATCGCCGATCCGCGGGGACCGGACCTGGCTTGCCGACGGCGAGACGCCGATCGCCGCGCACGAGTGGCCGGCGCTGGTCGAGCACCTGCCGCCCGGCAACGGACTCACCCGCCCGAAGCTCCATGAGATCCTCACCTCCCGGACGCTGGCGTCGGGCGCGGACGTTCGCACGGGCGTCACGTCCACCGAGATCGAGTCCGCTGACGACCACGTCGACGTGGTCTTCACCGACGGCGAGCGGCGGCAGTATGACCTGGTAGTGGGGGCGGACGGGCTGTACTCCAAGGTCCGCGAGCGGCTGCCCGGTGCGGAGGTCAGGCCGCGGTTCACGGGGCAGGTGTGCTGGCGCTGCAACCTTCCGCGGATCGAGGGGCTCGAGGAGATCTGGATGTTCTTCGGGCCCGATGGGAGCGCCGGCTTCGTCCCGCTCGGCGAAGACCTTATGTACATCCTGACGATCGAGACGCCGATCCCCGATTGGAGAGCCGCGATCGAGCGGGACGGGGCGGCCGCGGTGTACCGACAGCGTCTGGCCCCGTTCGCCGGACCGGTGGCGGACGTCCGCGAGCAGATCGTCGACGACGAAGCGATCGTCGTGCGGCTGATCGAGAACATCATCATGCCGGCGCCGTGGCACAACGGCCGGATCGTGCTGATCGGGGACGCGGCCCACGGAGCGACGCCGCACTGCGGCCAGGGCGCGGCGCAGGCGATCGAGGACGGGATCGTGCTCGCCGAGGAACTGGCCAAGGATGCCTCCGTCAGCGACGCGCTGGAAGCTTTCACGGCTCGACGCTACGAGCGGTGCCGTGCGATCGTCGAGGGGTCCGAGAAGGTCGGCCAGTGGGAGCAGGATCATTCACTCCCGATCGACCCCGACGCGACCCGCAACGCTGTGATCATGACCGCTTCGGCGCCGATCTGAGGGGTGAACGATGAAGATCGCACGAGTTGAGCACAACGGGCAGCCGCACACGGCGGTGATCGACAGCGATTCGGTGAGGATTTTGGAATTAGGTGTCCAAGTGGTCGAGGTGCTTGGCGGAGACGCCGTCGAGCGGGAGCGAGTCGCCGAGCGGGTCGAGGCGGAGCTGCCGTTGAGCGAAGCGCGTCTGCTGGCGCCGGTGCTGCCCCCGACGATGCGCGACTTCTCGGTGTTCGAGCAGCACATCGAGGGTGTGATCAAGGACGCGAATCCGGACGCGACCGTCCCGCCGGTCTGGTACGAGTCGCCGTTCTGCTACTTCACCAACCCCAATGCCGTGACCGGGCCCGGCGACGAGATCCCGGTTCCGCCGGGATGCCGGCGGCTCGACCTCGAGCTCGAGGTGGCGGCGGTGATCGGCTCGGCGGGACGGAATCTGACGCCCGGTGAAGCCGGTGACCAGATCGCGGGCTACACGATCTTCAACGACTGGTCAGCGCGCGATCTGCAGATGGCCGAGATGCGTCTCGGCCTGGGAATGTGCAAGGGCAAGGACTTCGCCAACACGCTCGGGCCCTGGATCGTCACCCCCGACGAGCTCGAGCCCTATCGCGACGGTGACCGGCTCGATCTCGAGCTGCGCGCCGAGGTGAACGGGAGCGCGCTGGGCACCGACACGCTCGCGAACATGGCCTGGAGCTTTCCCGAGCTCGTCTCCTACGCGTCGCGTGGGACGTGGGTGCTGCCGGGAGACGTCCTCGGGTCGGGGACGTGCGGCAACGGCTGCCTGCTCGAGCTGTGGGGCCGGCGCGGCCGCGACGTGCATCCGCCGCTGGCGCCCGGGGACGTGGTGTCGTTGCGCGTCCAGGGGATCGGGACGCTCACCAACACGGTGGTCGCCGGCGTCGAGCCGCACGCACTGCCCCGCGCGCGGTTGCGGTCGGTGGCGGGATGAGCGCCGTCCGGCCGCCCAAGCAGCGCCGCAGCCGCGAGTCCTACGAGCGGGTCCTCGACGCGGCGCACACGCTGCTCGAGGACAACGGCTTCGAGGGGTTCACCGTCCAGGAGGTCGCGGCGCGGTCGGGGGTGTCGATCGGCGCGATCTACGAGCGCTTCGGCAACAAGGAGAGCCTGCTGCGGTCGGTGCACGCCCGCCTGATGGAGTCGATGTCCGAGGTGGACCGGGGGGCTTCGACCGCGGCCGCGCGCGCCGACGGCGCACCCGCCGCGATCGCGGCCGCGATCGCGGGGATGGCGCGGGTCATGAACGACAACCGCAAGGCGCTGCGCGCGTTCATGCACCTGGGCGCGGTCGACGAGGTGATCTCCGCGCGCGGATCGGAGGCCAGCATCGCGCTGAGCAAGGAGTTCAAGCGCTCGCTGATGCCGTACGCCGGCGAGTTCCGCCACCCGCGACCGGCCGTCGCACTCGATGTAGCGTTCCGCATCGCGTACTCGACGCTCGCCCGCCAGGTCATGTACGGACCGGTGTTCGAGTCCGATCAGCGCCTGAGCTGGAAGCGCCTGGTCGAGGAGCTGAGCGGCGCCTGCGCCGCCTACCTCCTGCACTGGCAGCCGGTCTGAGCCCCGCTCCGTTTCTCTTGACGCGTCGGTGCGCACGCGTTACCCTCCGTGCCGAATCCGAATACGGATTCTGAAATTAGTCAACCGCGCGACGTAACGATTTGAGGAGAAGCGAGATGGCTCTGCCCCTTCTGTCCCAGCTGGCCCACGTCGAACTGACGACGCCGAAGCCACAGGAATCGCTCGACTTCTGGACGCAGGTGGTCGGCCTCGAGGAGACGGCTCGCGCCGGCCAGTCGGTGTACCTGCGCGCGTGGGGCGACCGGTTCCACCACACGCTCCAGCTCACCGAGAGCCCCCGGGTCGGACTCGGGCACGTCGGGTGGCGCGCCGCCGGCCCGGAGGAGCTCGAGACGGCGGTGGAACGGCTGTCGGCGGCGGGCGCCGGCGAGGCGTGGGTGGAGAACTCCATCGGCCACGGCCGGGCGTTCCGCTATCGCGCGCCCGGCGGCCATCTGCACGAGGTGTTCTGGGAGGTCGAGCGCTACAGGCCGCCGCCGGGCATGGAGTCCCCGTTCCCGAACCGTCCGCAGCGGTACGTACCCCGCGGGATCGCGGCGCGGTGCATCGATCACGTGACGATCACCGCCGCCAACCCGCGCGGCGACGCCGAGTGGTACCGGGACACGCTCGGGCACCGGTTCATGGAGTACACGGTGATCCCGGACCGGCCCGACTTTCCCGTGTTCTGCATGACGACCGTGTGCGAGCGCTCGCACGATCTCGGGATCGTGTGGGACCCGACGCCGGTCCCGGGCCGGATCAACCACTTCGCGTACTTCGTCGACTCGCGCGAGGAGTTGCTGCGCACCGCCGACGTGCTCCTCAACCAGGACGTGGCGATCGAGTTCGGACCCGGCCGGCACGGGATGGGCGAGCAGGACTACCTGTACGTGCGCGAGCCGAGCGGCATGCGCGTCGAGATCAACGCCGGCGGGTATCGCAACTACGAGCCCGATTGGGAGCCGGTCCGGTTCGAGCCCCAGCAGGGGTCGAACGTGTTCTACAAGAACCTGGCGATGCCGCCTTCTATGTTCGAGTCGTTCCCGCTCGTGCAGGCGCCGCCGGGGCACGACCGGGAGGCGCAGGAGAAGACCGGCCTGTTCGTCTGATGCCTGCGGGAGGTCAGACCTTGGACGCCGGCAAGTCGTGGCTCCTCACGCGGCTCGAGCGCGGCGCACATCCACTCGACGGTCTTGATCCTGGCGCGGCGCGCCGAACGATCGACGGGCTGACCGGTCTCGATCCCGAGCCGTGGACCGCGGCGTGGGGCGGACTCGCCGAAGAGTTCGCCACACGCGCGCGAGCGGCAAGCGATCGGGCGACGCAGCGCGAACTGTGGTTCCAGGCCTACCGGGCCGCGTTCATGGGGCGCTACCCGGTGCCCAACCATCCGCTCAAACAGCGCGAGTACGACCGCGCGCGCGAGTTCTTCCTGAACGCGACTGCGCTCGAGGACCCGCCGCTCGAGGTGATCGAGCTTCCGTTCGAGGACTCGCAGCTGCACTTCTACCTCGCGCGTCCCGCGACCGGAGACGTCCGTCCACCTGTGGCGATGGTGTGGGCCGGGATCGACACGTGGAAGGAGGAGATGCACGTCCGGCTCGGCGCGCTGATGCGCTCGCGCGGGTTCGCGGTGCTGCTCGTCGACATGCCGGGCGTCGGCGAGTCGCCGGTGCTCGCGGGACCCGACGCCGAGCGCCAGTGGACCCCGATCTTCGACTGGCTGGCCGGGCGCGACGATCTCGACGGCGCCCGGTGCGCCGCGATCGGAGGTTCGTTCGGCGGCTACTGGGCGATGAAGCTCGCCTACACCCACCGCGACCGGCTCGGCTGCGCGGTCAACTGGGGCGGCGGCGTGCACATCACGTTCACGCCCGCGTGGCAGCACAAGTCGCGCAACGCCTCTTCCTACCTGATGGACCTGATGAACGCGCGCGCGCGGATCTTCGGCGGCGAGACGTTCGAGGATTACGTGGCGCGCTGCCCCGCGCTGTCGCTGCTCGACCAGGGACTGCTCGACCAGCCCTCGGCGCCGCTGCTCCTGGTCAACGGCCGCGACGACGTCCAGAACTCGATCGACGACATCTACCTGAGCCTCGACCACGGCGACCCCAAGGCCGCCCGCGTGTTCGACGGCGGCCACATGGGCGAGGGCCCGGTGGCGCCGACGATCGCCGGCTGGGTGACCCAGATGCTCGATCGCGAGCAACCACGGTGAACCGGGTGCCGATCGGCGGCGGCCCGCGGGGATCGGGGATCGGGTTCCAGAGCCAGCCGATGAGGGCGCCGCGAGCGCTGGACGTGCTGGCTCCGATCGTCGATCGATCCGGCACCACTCGGTCATCGACATGATGCGGCCGAGATGCCGCAGGTAAGTGTGCTCGGCCCGTCTAGCTCGACCGATCGGCTGAGCTCGCGACCGCGGCCTCATCCTCGAACTGCGTCGTCGGGACCGTCGTGCCCAGGCGTGCGGCCCACCACTCGACGGGCACGAGGCGCAGGGCCAGCTCGAGGGTCGCTCGGTCGAGCGCTTCGGCGAGCTGCGTGATCGCGACGATCCTGTCGGTGAGTCGGTCGTCGTCGATGTCTCCCTCGATCTGGATGGCGGGGCTGGCCGCGCCCCGTCGACGCCTGACGGGATCGCCGGTCGGGTCCGTGCTGTCGAGCAGGCTGCCCAGCCAGGCGACGTCGCTCGCGAGCTCGACGTGCCTGTCGACGATCTCCGCGTACGCGTTGGCGTTGAGCATGACCCCGGCCCATCGCCCGAGCACCTCGTCGCCGTGGACGACGAACGCGGCCACCCCCACGTGCAGCCGCCGGCGCCTGCCGTCGTCCGCGACCGCCTCGCGGATCGCATCCCTCAACCGCTCGGTGTCGTGGACGGCTTGGGCGGCGGCATCGGTCGAGGCGGCGTCGGTCGCGTCCGGCGCCATCAGGCCGGCCACCTCCATCACGCCGGTCCAGACGAGCCGCGCCTGGCGGACGAGCTCGAGCATGACGTATTGGGCGAGGACGCTCCACCGCCGGCGGTTGCGGCGCTCGATCGCCTCGTTGAAGACCGCGGCTGACAGCATCACGATGATCAGACTCGAGAGGAGATCCGCCAGCAGGGCGTTTCGAGCCCAGAAGGTGCGGGTCACCACGTCGAGGACGATGCCCCCGACGAGAACGAGCAGCGCCAGGACCGCGCCGATTCGGGTCTCGATCAGGTAGGAGCTGACCGAGCTCGAGCGATACGGGCCTTGATCGTGGTGCGCCACGCCGCGAGCTTACGCCGACCAGGTGGCTTCAGCGTCGGATTAGCGCGTCGGCGCCGACGGTCAAGGCAGCCATGCTGGCGAGGACCTGCGCTGCCACGAGGGAACGCCCGCGCTGCTCGCCCGCCACCGCCAGAGCATCCCGACGCGTCAGTAGCTGAACTCGTTCGCGTCGCCGGCGTGGACGCTCACGACCCCCTCGAGCTCGTTCAACTCGGACGCGAGCTCGGTCACGGACCCTTGCCCGCGAAACCTCGAGGTCGACCGTGACGTGACGCGGATGACCGTTGTGCGCGCCGTCGCGATCGTGGCTGACCTCGAGGTCCGAGATCGAGAACCCGCGCTGCGAGCACTGCGCGAGCGCCTCGCGCAGTAGGCCGTGCCCGTCGAGATAGACGAGGCGCAGGTCGGACGGCGCCAAGCGCGACCGCGGCAGAATCCGCACCAGGAACGGATAGCCGAACGCGACGATCATGTAGATCACGGTGGTCGCGACCGCCACCAGCGGCAGGGGCGCCGCCGGATGCCATCCCGACGCCCGCCGTGACCCATACACCCGCGGCCGTCGTGAGACCGCGGACCGTGTCTCGTCGCACGAAGATGATGCCGCCGCCGATGAAGGCGATCCCCGAAACGATCTGCGCCGCGACGCGCGAGGGGTCGAGCACGGTGTGGGCGTTCCCGAGCACGTCGCTGAACCCGTTGGTGCTGACCAGCATGAACACGGCCGAGCCGAGGCCCACGAGCGTGTAGGTCTGAAGGCCGGCTGACTTCTGCCCCACCTCGCGCTCGAGTCCGATGCACGAACGCACGCCGGCTCCAGGTCATCGGCATGCGGGCCGTGCCAGCTGAACTCTGGCAGCGCCTTGACATATTTGTAATATCCACATGATATCACTATCGTGTAGAGGAGGACCCCGTGAAAGCTTCAGATGGCCGCCTCCCGGTGGCGCTGGCGGCGGCCACCGCCACCCTGCTGCTCGCGGCGTGCGGCGGTTCGGGCAACAAGCCCACCGGGCCGCTCGCCGCCTGCGGTTCGGGCGCGAAGACCGCGACCGCTCCCTCTCCGGTGAGTTCGGGGTCTTGGCCGTTTCCGAACGGCGACCTCGCGAACACCCGCGACGCCCCAGGTTCGATGATCTCCTCCGCGAACGTATCCACGCTCGCACCTGCTTGGACGTTCAGGCTCACCGGAAAGGCCGCGGAAGGGATTCGCCCATACGGTTCGTTGGCCGCGAATCCGATCGTGCAGAACGGCATCGTGTATCTGCAGGATCTCGACTCGAATGTGTACGCGTTAGCCCTTTCGACCGGCAAGCTCGAGTGGCAGTGCCGCCTCGACATGCCCGAGAGGAGCGGACCGGGGCCGAACGGCGTCGCGGTCGTCGACGGCGTCGTGTACGGAGCGTCGCCGACCGCGGTGTTCGCGCTGAACGGCACGACCGGCCGGGCGATCTGGGCCAACAGCAAACTGCTCAGCAGCGGTCAGGGCACGTTCGGCATCCAGCCACAGGTGGCGAACGGCAGGGTGTATCTCGCCAGCCAGTACGGCTCGGCACCGGGCGGCGGTGTGCTGCTCGCGCTGAAAGCCTCCAACGGAGCGGTGCTCTGGAGGTTCAACACGGTGGTCGGCCCCGAGCCCGGCGTGCAGGCGCTTGGTCTTGGCGCCGGCGGCGCGTGGGAGACGCCGCTCCTCGGCAGCGACGGCTCGGTGACGTACGGGATCGGCAATCCATATCAAACGCCCGCTGCGGCGATCGGCACACCCGCCCGGCTGCTCTACACCGACAGCGCTGTGAACCTCAACGCCGCGACCGGGAAGCTGCGCTGGTACTACCAGGGCGTCACGAATGACTTCAAGGACTACGACATGCAGGCCTCGCCGATCTCGGCGAGCGTCGACGGCGTCCCGGTCGTCATCGGCTCGGGCAAGATGGGCTATGTCTACGAGATGAACGCGAAGACCGGCAAGCTGATCTGGAAGACGCCGGTCGGCGGGCACAACGGCTACGACAACGACTCGCTCCTGGCCCTCGAGCACTCGAGCACGGTGAAAGCGCCGTACACGATCCTTCCCGGAAACCTTGGCGGCGTGCTGACCAATCTCTCCCTCGCGGACAGCAGCATCTACGTGGTCACCTGCGACCTACCGCTCACCTACACAAACCTGACCGAGCCCGCGGCCGTCAAGGCCGCCGGACCCGCCACAGGACAGGTGAAGGCTCTCGACCTCGCCACGGGCAAGGTCGAATGGGACACGAAGGTGCCCCAGTTGCCGCTCGGCGCCGCCACGGTGTCGAACGATCTCGTCTTCACGACCCTGTACAAAGGCGTGCTGATCGCACTGGACCGCCACACTGGCAACGTCGTCTATCGCCACCGGCTGCCCACATCGACGAACGCGCCAATCGCCATCGCCGGCAACACGGTGATCGTTCCCGCCGGCGCCCTGGGTACTGGCAAGGAGGAAGGCGGAAATCCGCAGGTCGTCGCCTACACCGCACGGTGAAGGCGCCGGGTCGTGGCGGTGTGCGGGCACCGCCACGACCAGAGCCGGTCACTCGGTCGCGATCGCCGCGGGCGGGCTCGACGGCCGGGCGACGACGGGCACGAGCATGCCGCGTCATCGAGCACGGACGACCCACGCTCGATCCGGGGAAGGCGTCTGGTTGCCCGGTTCACTACTTGACCAATGTGCTGATGAGGCTCGTGGGCGTCGACAGTCGCGCCGTGTCGCCGACCGGCCCGGCCAGGATCGGCGCGTGGCCGAACCCTCGACCCCGCGCCTCGTGTTGCGGCCATGGCGGGACTCGGACCTCGACGTGTTCGCGGCGCTCAACGCCGACGCGGAGATGATGCGCGACTTGGAGGGCCGCGACGACATCGTGGCCGACGGCGACGTGATCACCGTCCGCTTCACGCCCTAGAGAGACCCCGAGTATCTCGCCACTCGGCAGGGCGCCAGGGCCGAGTGCGACGTTGTTCGCGCTATAGCCGACTGAATCGCCATTCGCCGCCGCCGGGTCGCCGAGTGGCGAGATACTCGCCCTCGCCCGAGGCGGGCACGGTCGCCGCAGCTCCCAGCCCCGATAAAGCGCGCACACCCGGCATCGGGCCCGCCCTCGAGTGCGCGCAAACCGGTCGCAGGCCGGGGCGAATATGCGTTCGGCCAATCGCGGGCGGCGAGCGATCAGTTATCGGGCCCGCCCGCCGTCCTCAGCCGGGACCTGCCGCCGTCCCTCACCGGGTCTGCCCGCCCGACGATGATCAGCCCCGCCCGCGCCGCGGCCCGCGGCACCGCCGCCACGGCCCCTCGAACGCCGCAGGACTTGCGGCGGATCCGCCGGTGCGGGCCGGATCGACGGCGATCCCGATCAGCCATAAGATCCGGCCGGTGTTCGATCTCGCCGGTCTCGAGCGCGGAGCGCCGTGATGATCACGGTCGCGGGCGAGGCATTGATCGACCTGGTGATCGACGCGACCGGATCGGTCACGGCGGTGCCCGGCGGTGCCCCGTTCAACGTCGCGCGGATCGTGGCCCGGCTTGGCGGTGACTGCCAGTTCGTCGGCAAGCTCTCCGACGACGGGTTCGGCGAGCAGCTGCGCGCCGCGCTGGAGCAGGACGGCGTGCGGATCGCGGTCGCGGGACCCACCACCGCCCCGACCACGCTGGCGATCGCGCGACTCGATGCGCTCGGCGCGGCCGAATACAAGTTCTACCTCGAGCGAACCTCGGCGGCCGAGCTCACCGCCGCGGACGTGCCGGCCGAGATCCTCGACGGCTGCAACGCGATCGCGCTCGGCGGGCTCGGGCTGCTGATCGAGCCAACCGCGTCAAGCCTGACCGCGCTGATTCGCCACCGGCCACCGGGGGCCACGATCCTGCTCGATCCGAACTGCCGTCCCGGGGCGATCACCGATCTGCTCGGATACAGCGAGATGATCGACACGGTGCTGCGCCAGGCCGACATCGTCAAGATGAGCACCGACGACCTCAGGCTGCTGCGCCCCGACCAGCCGTCGCTCGTGGCCGCCCGGACCCTGCTCGAGCTCGGGCCGGCCGCGGTCCTCGTCACCGACGGGCCGTCGGCCGCCACCGTCCTCACCGAGTCGTCCGAGCGGTCGATCCCCGTGCCCGTCGTCGAGGTGGTCGACACGATCGGGGCGGGGGATGCGTTCGTCGCCGGCTTCCTCACGTGGTGGACCGCACACGCGCTGAACCAGCACGACGCCGCCGACCCCGACGCGCTCCTCGGCGCCGCGACCGCGGCGGTCGAGGTCGCGGCGGCGGACTGCACCGTGCGGGGAGCGAATCTGCCCGCCGACTTTCGCTGGGCGACGAAGCCCGGGACTGTCACGAGCGGCCGGCGCCGGCTCCCGACGGCGCGGTGAGTTGACCAGCCCCATCCCGCGCTCGTAGGCATCGCCCGATGGCGTGGATAGCCGTATGGTCGCGGCCGGGCCCGGTGCGACGGTCGGCGCATGCCGGCCAGCGTTCTCATCGTGGATGATCACGCCGGGCGATGGCCCGCGGGGTGCTCGCCGCTGGTGGCTTCGAC
>Ga0335080_10008314_pt1 | contig 10819 bp, 9 predicted proteins | sample Lox_Sample_34_FD_206720 | JGI IMG/M metagenome (GOLD analysis project Ga0335080, IMG submission 206720) | Soil microbial communities from Loxahatchee National Wildlife Refuge, Florida, United States - Lox_Sample_3.4 | ecosystem: Environmental > Terrestrial > Soil > Wetlands | place: USA: Florida...
GCGACGAAAGCAACGTCGCGACCGCCTGGCTCGGCGACGTGCACTTCGACGGCGACGACAGCGCGCTCGACATTCCTGCGGGGCGCAGCGCCGAGTTCTGGCGCGAGGGCGCCGGCAACGCCACGCACTACAGCTGGGCCGACCCGGTGAGCGACGAGTTCGCCGACTGGACCGCGCGCGCCAACCGCGAAGACGATCGCGTGGCCGTCGCGCCGTACGTGTCACCCGAGATGACCGGCGCCGAAGACCTCAACCGCTATGGCACCTGGGAGACCACGCCCGACTATGGCCCGGTGTGGTACCCGACCACCGTGGTGGCCGGCTGGGCACCGTACCGCTATGGCCACTGGGTCTGGGTGCAGCCGTGGGGCTGGAGCTGGGTCGACTACGCCCCGTGGGGCTTCGCACCGTTCCACTACGGGCGCTGGGTCTACTTCGGTGGCCGCTGGTGCTGGGCGCCCGGGCAGCGCGTGCTGCGCCCGGTCTACTCTCCCGCGATGGTGGCGTGGGTCAGCAGCGTGCCGCCGGGCAAGGCACCGTGGCCCTACGTCGGCTGGGTACCGCTGGCGCCGCACGAGCCGTACTACCCGAACTATGCGAACGGCGGCAGCTACTGGCGCGCCGTCAACGCGGCACAGATGAAGCTGTTCCCGCCGGGCACGCCGCGGCGGTTGCCGACGTCGCCGTCGCTGTATGCCAACCAGGGCGTCGCCGGCGCGGTCAGCGTCGTGCCCGGCAATGCGCTGGTGCCGCGCCGGCCGGTTGCACCGGTGGTGGCGCAGGTCGACCCCACGGTCCGCAACACCTTCGCGACGCAACCCACCCGCACGCTGGTGCCGCCACCGGGTGTCGCGCGTCCGATCGCGCTGCCCGGCACCGCCGCAACCACCGGCCCGAGGACGCCGCCACCGCCGCCGGGGGCGCGACCCGGAGGTCGTTCACCCCTGGTGACGCAGCCCGGTGCCACGCCGCCCGATGCGCGCCGCGCGCCGCGCACGGTGCAGGCCCCGCCATCGACGATGCCCGCGCCACCGCGCGCCACGATCGGCCCGTCGGGGTCGAAGATGCCGCCACCGGTGGGCCGCGAGGCGGGCGTGCCGCCGCGTGCCACGGCGCCGATCCGTCAGGGCGGCCCCGCGCCGGCGGCACCGCAGGCGCCCGCCGCGCCCCCGGCCCCGAACTCGCCGCCGCCGGCCGCGCAGCCCACGGCGCCGCGGGCTCCCGCGCGCTCCGACCCGGGTGACGGCTCGCCGCGCACGCCGGGACGCTCGTCGGCGCTGCCCGCGCAGGCGCCGCAGGCGCGAGTGATGCCCGCGCCGCCGGTGGCGCCGCGTCTGGCCGAGCGTGCGGCGCCGCCGGCCCGCGCGCCGGAGTCACACCCGAGAGAAGCCCACCGCGCGCCCGGCACGCTGCCGGCACCACAAGCGAGGGTGCGGGTGCCCGAATCGCGCAACCATCCAGAGCGCGCGCTGATGCGTTGAGCCGGCTGGTGCGTGGCCGCCACTAGCGCAACTGGGTGCGCAGCACCGGCCAGACGTTGTCGACGATGATCGACTGCGCCTGCGCGTTGGGGTGCATGCGGTCGTCCTGAAAGAGGGCCGTCGCATTCGCCGAATCGGCCACGCCGGCAAGCATGAACGGCACCAGCGCCGCGCCCTCCGCCTTGGCCAGCGCGCCGTACATCGATTCGAACTCCTGCGTGTAGCTGCGCCCATAGTTCGGCGGCATCTTCATGCCCACCAGCAGCACCTGCGCGCCGGTGTCGCGCACCGCGCGCAGCATGAACGCCAGGTTGTCGCGCGTCATGGTCAGCGGCAGCCCGCGCAGCGCATCGTTGCTGCCGAGTTCGATGATCACGTGCGTCGGCTTGTGCTGCTCGAGCAGCGGCGGCAGGCGCGTGCGTCCGCCCGAGGTGGTGTCGCCGCTGATGCTGGCGTTGACCACGGTGGCGCCCACCTTCTCGCCCTGCAGGCGCTGCTCGAGCAGCGCCACCCAGCCGGCGCCGCGTGCCAGCCCGTACTCGGCCGACAGGCTGTCGCCGACCACCAGCACCTTGGTCGGGCGCGCCATTGCCGACGCCCGAGCGCCGGCGAGGGCAACCGCGGCCACGCTACAGTGCGCGAGCCAGGCGCGCCGCGTCAGCGGCGCAGCCTGGACGGCCCTCATGTCAGATCCGATCATTGCGGTAGAACGAGTCAACAAACAGGTCCGCGATTCGAGCGGCACGCTGACGATTCTCCACGACATCGCATTCGCGTTGCAGCCGCGCGAGTCGGCGGCCATCATCGGCGCATCGGGGTCGGGCAAGAGCACGCTCCTGGGCATCGTCGCCGGGCTGGACACGCCAACCTCCGGCACGGTGCGGCTGGCGGGGCAAGACCTGTTCGCGCTCGACGAGGACGAGCGCGCCGCCTTGCGCGCGCGCCAGCTCGGCTTCGTGTTCCAGAGCTTTCAGCTGCTGGCCAACCTGAGCGCGCTGGAGAACGTGATGCTGCCGCTGGAACTGCTGGGCGCCAGCGGTGCGCGCGAGCGCGCCACCGAGATGCTGCAGCGGGTGGGTCTGGGCGAGCGGCTGCACCACTACCCGCGCACGCTGTCGGGCGGCGAGCAGCAGCGCGTGGCGCTGGCGCGCGCGTTCGTCGTGCGCCCCGCGGTGCTGCTGGCCGACGAGCCGACCGGCAGCCTCGACTTCGCCACCGGTGAGCGCGTGATGGCGCTGATGTTCGAGCTCAACCGCGAGGCGGGTACCACGCTGCTGCTGGTGACGCACGACGCGGCGATCGCGTCGCGCTGCGACCGCCAACTCCACATCGAGGCGGGGAAATTGACCACCCCCGAAGCGGCCTAGCGGCCGCCTCCCCCTCAAGGGGGCCCCGCCAGCGGCCCGGCAGAGCCGGATCCGCGGTGTCTACTCGAAGGCGCGCCCTCGGGGCGCAATGTGTTCTCCGCCTATTGCACGCTGGAGAACTTGAAGTCGGTCTTGGCGGCCTTGCGCAGGTCTTCCTGGTACTTCTGCAGCTTCATCTGCGCCAGGCGCTGCTCGATCTGCGGCTTGACGGCGTCGAAGTCCGGAAACTTGGCTTCGCGCACGTCCTCGAGCCGGATGATGTGGTAGCCGAACTGCGTCTTCACCGGCGTGTCGGTCATCTCGCCCTTCTTCAGCGAGGTCATCGCCTTGCTGAACTCGGGCACGTAGGCGTCGGGCTTGGCGAAATCGAGGTCACCGCCGTTCTCGCCCGAGCCGGTGTCCTTGGAGTTCTTCTTCGCCAGGTCCTCGAACTTGGCGCCGCCCTTGATCTGCGAGATCAGTTTCTTGGCGTCGTCCTCGTTTTCCACCAGGATGTGCCGCGCGCGGTACTCGGTGCCCGCCGATTGCGCCTTGAACTTCTCGTACTCGGCCCGCGCCTCGGGTTCGGTGACCGGGTTCTTCTCCTTGAAGTCCTCGAACAGCTCGCGGATCAGCACCGTCTGGCGCACCAGCTCGAGCTGCGCGCGGTAGTCGGCCCGCTGTGCGATGCCTTTCTTCTCCGCCTCCTGCGCGAAGATCTCGCGCAGCACCACTTCTTCGCGTGCGCGCTGCTCGAGTTCCGGCGGGGCGGGCTGGCCACTGCGTGCCGCCTGCTTGAGCAGCAGGTCGACGCGCGCCTTCGGCACGGCCTTGCCGTTGACGATGGCCACGTTTTGCGCCAGCGCAGCCAGCGGGGCGAGGGCGAGCGCGGCGATGCACGCCAGGCGCGCGATGCGAGTCGGTTCGGTCATGGATCGATGCCTTTCGGACAGGCGTGGGGTTCGATGGGCGGGCGTGGGGTCCGCCGGCGAGGCCACTTGAAGATGAAGCTAGGCCCGGGTTGGGTTACCAGGTGGCACCGGGCTCATCGGGGGCGTGCGCCTGAATGGCCAGCGCGTGGATGCCCTGTGGAATCAACGGGTGCAGGGCATCATACACGAGGCGGTGCCGCGCCACGCGGCTCAGGCCCGCGAAGCGGACACTGGTGATTCGTACCGAAAAGTGGCGGCCTTCGCGCGCTCCGGCGTGGCCGGCATGCAGGTGCGAGTCGTCGCGGATCGACAGCGCGCTCGGCGCGAGCGCGGCGCGCAGCGCAGCTTCGATGGCCGCCGCCGAGACGCCCGTAGTGCCCACGCTCGTCTTCAGAGGCGCGGCTCGATCGGTGGCTCGTGCTCCAGGTGGCGGCTGAGGTACAGCCCTTGCGCCACCGTGAACACCAGCATCAGGCCAAGTGCGCCGAACAGCTTGAAATTGACCCAGGCGTCGGTGGAGAAGTTCCTGAAGACCCACCAGTTGAGCAGGCCCATCGCGGCGAAGAACACCACCCAGGCCCAGTTCAGGCGCTGCCACACCGCCTCGGGCAGCCGGAGCTGCGCGCCGAGCAGCGCACGCAGCAGGTTCTTGCTGAACGCCAGCTGGCTGACCAGCAACGCCAGCCCCATCGTCCAGTACAGGACGCTCGGCTTCCACTTGATGAAGTCCTCGCTGTGGAACCACACGGTGAGCCCACCCAGCACCACGATCAGGCCGAGGCTGACCCACAGCATCAGGTCGACCTTCTGCCCGCGCGCCTTCAGCCAGGCCACCTGGATCAGCGTGGCGACGATCACCACCACGGTGGCCAGCAGCACCGGTGCCTCCTCCGGACCGACCACGCCGCCGGCGACGATGCCGCCGAGGTGCTGGGTGGCGAACGCGGCCGCCCAGGCCTTGTCGGCATCGGCGTACTTGAAGGTGCCGAAGAACAGGATGATCGGCAGGAAGTCGAGCAGCAGTTTCATGCGCGCGCGAGTGTACGTTGCCGCCGCGCGCGGGCTGCCGCGACGCTCAAGCCTTGGGCTTGAAGTCGATCGATGCCGAGTTGATGCAGTAGCGCTCGCCGCTCGGCTCCGGGCCGTCGTCGAACACGTGGCCTAGGTGGCTGCCGCAGTTGGCGCAACGCACCTCGACGCGCGTCATGCCGTGGCTGTGGTCGACCAGGCGTTCGATGCGGCCGGGCTCGGCCTCCTTCCACCAGCTCGGCCAGCCGCAGCCGGCGTCGAACTTCTCGTCGCTTTCGAACAGCACCTGGCCGCAGCCGACGCAGCGGTAGCTGCCGTCGGCCCAGTGGTCCCAGTACTTGCCGGTGAAGGCGCGCTCGGTGTCGCCCTTGCGGGCGACGCGGTACTGCATCGGGTCGAGCTGGCGGCGCCACTCGGCGTCTGTCTTGCGCGTCGGGTAGCGCGGATCATCGATGTCGTGGCTCATGGGCTTGCAGATGGGGGTTCGATCAGGAGGAGCAAGAGACCTCGATCTGCTGCGCCCAGTCCGGCGGCAAGCCGGCGTCGGCCTCGTGCTCCGGCTGTTCGTCGAACGGCCGTTGCAGAACTTTCAGCAGGCGCTGCACCTCGCTGAAATCACCCTCCCGGGCACGGCGGATCGCCTGCTCGGCGAGGTGATTGCGCAGCACGAACTTCGGATTCACCCGCTTCATGCGGGAACTGCGCTCGGCGTCGAGGCTGTGCTCGTCGCGCAAACGCTGCGCGTAGCGCAGCGCCCACGCATCGAACGCCGGGCGGTCGATGAACAGGTCGCGCACGGCGTCATTGCGGGCGCCCTGGGCCGTCGAGAAGTCGCCCAGGCGGCGCATCGCGATCGTGTAGTCGGTGCGCTCGGCGGCCATCAGGCGCAGCAGCGAGTCGATCAGCGTCGGATCGTCGTCGCGCTCGCTGGCCAGGCCTAGCTTGGCCCGCAGCAGCCGCTGAATGGTGGCGCCGAACTCGTCCTTGAAGGGCTCGATCGCGGCGCCCAGGGCCTGCGCGTGCTGCTCGGCATCGGCGCCGTCGAGTGCCGGCAGCAGCGCCTGCGCCAGCGCGTGCAGGTTCCACCACGCGACGCCGGGCTGTCGCGCATAGGCGTAGCGGCCCTGGTGGTCGCTGTGGTTGCAGATGTGCATCGGGTCGAAGCCGTCGAGAAAGCCGAACGGCCCGTAGTCGATGGTCAGGCCGAGGATCGACAGGTTGTCGGTGTTCATCACCCCGTGGCAGAAGCCCACCGCCTGCCACTGCGCCATCAGGCGCGCCGTGCGCCGTGCCACCTCCTCGAGCCAGGCCAGCAGCGGCACCGGCGCGTCACGGCACGCCGGGAAGTAGCGGTCGATCACCGCGTCGACCAGCCGGCGCAGCGACGCCACGTCTTCCGCAGTGTGCGCGAAGTGCTCGAAGTGGCCGAACCGCAGGAAGCTGGGCGCCACCCGCGTCACGACCGCGGCGGTCTCCACGGTCTCGCGCGCCACGGGCTGCGGCGAGCCGATGACCGCCAGCGCGCGGGTGGTCGGAACGCCGAGGTGGTGCATCGCCTCCGAGCACAGGAACTCGCGGATCGACGAGCGCAACACCGCGCGGCCGTCGCCCATGCGCGAGTAGGGGGTCAGCCCGCTGCCCTTGAGCTGGATCTCCTGCGGCCCGATCGGCGTCTCGATCTCGCCCAGCAGCAGCGCGCGGCCGTCGCCCAGCTGGCCGGCCCAGACGCCGAACTGGTGCCCGCTGTAGACGCTCGCCAGCGGCGAGCCCGGGCGCGCGGCGGCGTTGCCCGACAGCACTTGCAGCGCACGGTCGGTGGGCAGCCAGTCGGCCAGGCCGAGCTCGGCCGCGAGCGCGTCGCTGCGCGCGACCCAATGCACCGCAGCCAGCGGTTGCGCGGGCAGCGCGCTCCAATAGGCCGGCCCCAGGGACTGCAGGAAGCCTTCGGCGCGCCAGCGCGGCTCGGCGACGACCGGGAGCTCCAGCGATGCGTTCATGCCACCATTGTCGGCGCTGCCGGGCACACGCGATCGCGGGACGGGGAATCACCCCATGCGGGGCGGCGCCGGCAGCCCACAATAGCCGGCCGGCGCCGCGCTGAGGCCGAAGGAGACTGAGGATGCTGGGTTTGATGCAGGAGCAGCCGCTGCTGATCTCGGGGCTGATCGACTTTGCCGCCAGGCACCATCGCGATGCGCCCATCGTGTCGCGCCGGGTCGAGGGCGACATGCACCGCTACACGTACGCCGACGCGGCGCGCCGCGCGCGGCAGATCGCCGGAGCGCTGGACCGGCTGAAGCTCGGCTTCAGCGACCGCGTGGCCACGCTGGCGTGGAACGGCTACCGACACTTCGAGCTGTACTTCGGCATCACCGGCAGCGGCCGCGTGATCCACACCATCAACCCGCGGCTGGCGCCGGAGCAGGTGGCCTGGATCGCCAACCATGCCGAAGACCAGGTGCTGTGCTTCGACATGACGTTCCTGCCCGTCGTCAAGGGCATCTGGCAACACTGCGAGACGGTCAGGCAGTGGGTCGCGCTGTGCGACGCCGACAAGCTGCCGGCCGACAGCGGCATCCCGGGGCTGCGCAGCTACGAGGAGTGGATCGGCGGCGAGTCGCCCGAATACGCCTGGCCGCAGTTCGACGAGCGCAGCGCGGCCGCGCTGTGCTACACGAGCGGCACCACCGGCAACCCGAAAGGGGCGCTGTACAGCCACCGCTCGACGCTGCTGCACGCCTACGGGGCCGCGCTGCCCGACGGCATCGGCATCTCGGCGCGCGAGTCGATCCTCCCGGTGGTGCCGATGTTCCACGTCAACGCCTGGGGCATCCCGTACAGCGCGGCGATGACCGGCGCCAAACTGGTGTTCCCCGGCGCCGCGCTCGACGGGGCCTCGGTCTACGAGCTGATGGAGACGGAGCGCGTCACGCTGTCGGCCGGCGTGCCGACGGTGTGGCTGGGCCTGCTCAACCACATGAAGCAGCACGGGCTGAAGCTCGGCACGATGAGGCGCACGGTCATCGGCGGCTCGGCCTGCCCGCCGGCGATGATCAAGACCTTCCGTGACGACTACGACGTCACCGTGCTGCACGCCTGGGGCATGACCGAGATGTCGCCGCTGGGCACGGTGTGCCACCTCAAGAACAAGCAGCTCGAGCTCCCGTCCGAGCAGCAGCTGGCGGTGATGACCAAGCAGGGCCGCGCCGTCTACGGGGTGGAGATGCGCATCGTCGATCCCGACGGCAGGGAGCTGCCGTGGGACGGCAAGGCCAGCGGCGACCTGCACGTCAAAGGGCCGTGGATCATTGCCAGCTACTTCAAGGGCGAGGGCGGCGATCCGCTCGTCGACGGCTGGTTCCCCACCGGCGACGTGGCGACCATCGACCCCGACGGCTTCCTGCAGATCACCGACCGCACCAAGGACGTCATCAAGTCCGGCGGCGAGTGGATCAGCTCGATCGACGTCGAGAACATCGCGATGGCGCACCCGGCGGTGGCGATGGCGGCCTGCATCGCGGTGCCGCACCCGAAGTGGGACGAACGGCCGCTGCTGGTGGTGATGAGGAAGCCCGGCACCAACCCGACGCGCGAGGAACTGCTCGGGTTCTTCGAAGGCAAGGTCGCCAAGTGGCAGATCCCCGACGACGTGGCGTTCGTCGACTCGATCCCGCTCGGCGCCACCGGCAAGATGCAGAAGATCAAGTTGCGCGACCAGTTCAAGGACTACCGCCTGCCGGGTGCGTGATCCGTCTGCGAGAGGGCTGTCCCGGGTGCGACAGACCCTGGGGGAGTCCCTGAAGCCCGATGCGCGCGCCTTCCGTTACCGTTGCACGTTCGGTTCGCAGTGTCTGATTCGCAGTGGAGAAATCGATGTCTATCGCAAAGAGTGTGTGGAGCGTGTCGCTGGCTTCGGCGCTGGTGGCGGTGTCGGGTGCGGCATTCGCGCAAAAGGGTGAGACCGTCAAGATCGGCTGGGTCGACCCGCTGTCGGGCCTGATGGCGCCGGTGGGCCAGAACCAGATCAAGAGCTTCCAGTTCATTGCCGAGTACTTCAACAAGAGCAACCCGGCGGGCGTGAAGTTCGAGATGGTGCCGATCGACAACAAGCTGAGCCCGCAGGAGAGCACCAACGCGGTCAAGTCGCTGATCGACCAGGGTGTGCGCTACGTCGTGCAGGGCAACGGCTCGGGCGCCGCGCTGGCGATCATGGATGCCGTGGCCAAGCACAACGAGCGCAATCCGGGCAAGGAGATGGTGTACCTGAACTACGCCGCCGTCGACCCCGACCTGACCAACAGCAAGTGCAACTACTGGCACTTCCGGCTCGACGCCGACACCTCGATGAAGATGGAGGCCCTGACCACCTTCATGAAGGAGCAGAAGGACATCCACAAGGTCTATCTGATCAACCAGAACTACTCGCACGGCCAGCAGGTGTCGCGCTTCGCGAAGGAGACGCTGGCGCGCAAGCGGCCCGACATCCAGATCGTCGGCGACGACCTGCACCCGCTGGCGCAGGTGCGCGATTTCGCGCCCTACGTCGCCAAGATCAAGGCCTCCGGCGCCGACACCGTGATCACCGGCAACTGGGGCTCCGACCTGACGCTGCTGGTCAAGGCCGCGCACGACGCCGGGCTGAACGTCAAGTTCTATACCTACTATGCCGGCGTCACCGGCACGCCCACCGCGCTGGGGCCTTCGGCCGCCGGCAGCGTGTTCGTCGTCGCCTATGCCGACTCCAACATGCCCGGCGAGATCGGCAAGCTGGCCGACCAGTTCAAGGCCAAGTTCAACGACGACTACTACACCTTGGCCACCTACCACGCGTTCGCGCTGCTGAGCACGGCGATGGCGCAGGCCAAGAGCACCGATCCTGTCAAGGTGGCCGCGGCGATGGAAGGGCTGAAGTTCAAGAGCTTCAACGGCGACGTCGAGATGCGCAAGTCCGACCACCAGCTGCAGCAGGCGCTCTACGTCACGGTGTGGAAGAAGGCCGACGCCAAGCACCCGTACAGCGTCGAGAACACCGGCTACAACTTCCAGACGGTCAAGTACTACGAGCCGTACGTGTCGAGCACGCCGACCTCGTGCGACATGAAGCGTCCGGGAACGCCGTGATTCCGGCGTTGCGCTGACGCCGCAAGCCGCGGCGAGAGGCCCGCCGGAGACACCTCCGCCGGGCCTCTTGGTTTACCCGCTACCGTATTCTTCCGCCCGTGGACGAGCTCCTGATCAATGTGCTGAACGGCGTCAGCTCCGGGCTGCTGCTGTTCATGCTCAGCTCGGGCCTGACGCTGATCTTCAGCATGATGGGCGTGCTGAACTTCGCGCACGCCAGCTTCTACATGATCGGCGCCTACGTGGCGTATTCGCTGACGCGCACCGTCGGCTTCTGGCCGGCGCTGCTGGTGGCGCCACTCGCCGTGGGCCTGCTGGGTGCGGCGTTCGAGACCACCGCGCTGCGCCGGGTCCACAAGTTCGGCCACGTGCCCGAGCTGCTGATCACGTTCGGCTTGAGCTACGTCGTGCTTGAGCTGGTGCAGATCATCTGGGGCCGCACGCCGGTGCCGTTCGACGCGCCCGCACTCCTGCAGGGGCCGGCGTTCACGGTGGTGCAGGGCCCCGACGGACTGTCGCTGGCGGCCGGTGCGGCTTCGGACGCGCTGTGCCAGAGCGCCCGCTGCTCGCGCTTTCCGATGACGCGCGCCTTCATGATGTTCGTCGCGCTGGCGATGCTGGTCGGGCTGTGGCTGCTGCTGACGCGCACGCGAATCGGCCTGGTGATCCAGGCCTCGCTGACGCACCCGGAGATGGTGGAGGCGCTGGGGCACAACGTGCCGCGCGTGTTCATGCTGGTGTTCGGCAGCGGCTGCGCGCTCGCCGGGCTGGCCGGCGTGATCGGTGGCGTCACCTTCGTCACCGAGCCGGCGATGGCGGCGGTGGTCGGCTCGATCATCTTCGTGGTGGTGGTGGTCGGCGGCATGGGCTCGTTGGCCGGCGCCTTCGTCGCATCGCTGCTGATCGGCCT
>Ga0335080_10008315_pt1 | contig 10818 bp, 8 predicted proteins | sample Lox_Sample_34_FD_206720 | JGI IMG/M metagenome (GOLD analysis project Ga0335080, IMG submission 206720) | Soil microbial communities from Loxahatchee National Wildlife Refuge, Florida, United States - Lox_Sample_3.4 | ecosystem: Environmental > Terrestrial > Soil > Wetlands | place: USA: Florida...
AACTGTGATCCGAGACTATATTCGCAACCAGGAACACGAGGACCAGCGCTTGGACCAGATGAACCTGTGGCGCTGACCGGCCACCGCAAGGTGGCCACAGACGTTCGGGCCGCGTTAGCGACCCGACCAGCCGCTTTGAGCGGCTCACACATTAAAGCCTCCGGCTCTGCCGGAGGATATTTACTTCCCTCCGGCGATTTCAATCTGATAGTCACTGGCAAATCTTCGGGCTTCAGCTCGAGCGCTGTTTTCATGAACCAACAATATTTTGGACAGCGCCAAAAGGGAATAAGAAATAGGGGGCAAGAGGCATCATAATTTCTTATATCCGCCTTCAACCAGCGCTTTTGCTCTCCTAAAGTTATCGAATGCACGTTGAGTCGCAGCGCCTTCACCTGGAAATACGATCTTTCCAATCTCGGCAAATGTCCTTTTTTGCGCCCGGAGATCCCAGACTTTCAAATAGTCAGAGTAGCAATCCAGGCGGCAGCGAACAGTCCGACCAGTTGTGGAGTGCAGCGCATCATGCGCTTGCTTCCGTTTCCGAATCCAAAAATTAGCTTCGCGCAACAGAAGCGCTAAGGGGCGCCTCAAATCCATTCGCAACACGAAATCGTGTTTGTTTCGCGAGAGTCGTTTAGCCCTTGCCCGTCGTGCCTTCATACGTTCTACCAACTTCTTCAATCTCCTCGCTGGATTCGCTGAGCGTCTCGGCAAGTCCCACACTGCTCCCGCCTTTGCATCTGGACAGTCGGTTGGTATCGGCACCTTAAAGTCGTAAATGTAGTGGTCTCCTGCTTTGTCAAAAGACCAGTCTGGCGAAAACGGATCCGATATCTGCCAACGGACACAAAGTTCTTTCAATCTGGGCGCGATGGTTTCCTCAAAGAACTGCCACGCTCTTGTATCGTATTTTCTCCTGTCATACCAATAACCATTCTTTCGAAACCACGCGCCGAATTCCCGCATAAAATTCTTATAGTCTTTTCTGTACTCTGGATTCCTACGCAAGAATTCCCATTTGTACCGGTGAATCAGATTGTTTATCTTCCGTTCGACTGCGGCTGGCTTTCTTGCCATGTTCGCTACCCCGCTAGCCTAGTTTCGATTGGGCTCTTTCGCCCTGTCACAGCAGACTCTAGTCCATCCAACTGCCGAAAAAAAAGCGCGCTGAATGCATCGTTCTACCTAATGCTTGGCCGCATCCCTTCAGCTCTCCTAGTGCACCTCGGCGTGAGTGATCGCCTCCGCGACACCGGGCCGTGCGCGGTTTGAGAGGCGAATAAGATTGGGAATTGCGGAACTGGTATCAGACCCAGAGGGAGCAACTGACTCTTAATCCGAACGCCGCGCACGCACCGAAACGCAACGAAGAGCACCCGCCTACAAAATCAACAAATTACGCACTAGAGAGGCGCACCGGAGTGCCCGAGGATGCACTGAATTCCAAAACCAACTGACACCAGAACTGACACCGTTCCAGCCTCGCGTACTATAGCGGTCAACGAAGCGGAATAGTGATGTTTTCGCCCAGGGTGGTACGAGTTGAAACTCATATAAGTTTAGCCTTGTGGAACCAACTCTTGCGGGTCGACGTATAATCCGCTAATCCTCCGGAGGACACCCGCGTGCCAACCCTTCTGCAAGACATCCGCTACTCTCTCCGGCAGTTGCGCCATGCTCCTACGTTTACGTTGACGGCGTTACTTACCCTCGCCGTCGGCATTGGTGCGACCACCGCGATCTTCACCCTCACGCAGGCCATCATGCTGAAGTCGTTGCCGGTCGCCGATCCTGCCCAGCTGTATCGCATTGGCGATACCGGGGAGTGTTGTGTCGAGGGTTGGGAGGACGATGACTGGAGCCTGTTCTCTTATTCTCTCTACCAGCGTCTCGCGGCGGCGGCACCCGAGTTCGAGGAAACTACCGCTTTTCAGGCCGCTCCGGGGATTTACAGCATTCGGCAGGAAGCCAAAGACCGCGAAGCACGTCCCTTGCGCGCCGAGTACGTGAGCGGAAGTTACTTCCATGTGTTTGGCCTCGGGGCCTTTGCTGGACGGGTGATCAACAACTCGGACGATCAACAGTCGGCTGCGCCGGTCGCGATGATCAGCTATCGCACCTGGCAGCAGGCTTACGGCTCAGACCCGAGGATTCTCGGGTCCACATTCTTCGTGCAAGGACAGCCGGTAACGTTGATTGGGATTACGGCTCCGGGATTTTTTGGCGAGACACTGCGGAGCGACCCGCCGGACTTTTGGCTGCCCCTGCAACAAGAGATTTTGTTCGACGGCCAGAATGCGCACATGACAACGAATCCGACCCAGTGGCTGTATGCCATTGGAAGATTGAAGCCGGGCGCCAGCGTGCAAGCTCTTCCCGCCCGGCTGACGCCGGTGCTCCAACGATGGCTCCGCGACGAAGATGACCTGCCAGCCGAATTCAAACCGCAGGTTGAACCTACGATTCCGCAAAAATTTATCCGGTTGGCTCCGGCTGCAGGGGGTGTCACCTCCCTAAGAGAAAACTACGGCGCGAGTCTGCGTATTCTCCTGATGGTTTGTGGAACACTACTTCTCATCGCGTGCGCCAACCTTGCCAATCTTCTGCTGGCGCGCGGAACTGCCCGGCGCGCTCAGGCTGCGGTACGGCTGGCTCTGGGCGCTGCGCGAACAAGACTGATTCGCCAGCAGTTGACTGAGGCGGTACTGCTGTCGCTGCTGGGCGGCATCGCAGGATTAGCGATTGCATATGCGGGAGCGCGTCTGATGCTGGCCTTGGCATTCCACAGCGCTACCTTTACGCCCATCAGTGCCGCACCTTCGCTGCCGGTTCTCGGATTTGCGTTCGCGATTTCACTGCTGACCGGTGTGCTGTTTGGCGTGGTTCCGGCGTGGGTGGCTTCGCGTTCCGATCTAGCAGAGGCCCTGCACGGAGCAGGCCGCGGCACTCGCGCCGGGGCATCATTGCCGCAAAAGATGCTGGTGGTCAGCCAGGCGGCGCTTTCCCTGGTTCTGCTGGCCTGCGCCGGATTGCTAACCATGAGCTTGCGGAATCTGGAGAGTCAGGACTTTGGTTTTGCTGTCCAGAATCGCATTAGTGTTCAGATCAATCCGCCTCTTGACAGTTACACCCCCGAACACCTCGACGCCCTTTATCGCGCAATTGAAGATGGTCTGATTCGGTTGCCGAATGTGCAGAGCGTAAGTCTGGCGGGCTACGGTCCGCTCAGCGGCAATAACTGGGGAGAATTGATTGCGGTAGAAGGGAGGGGTGATCCAAAGGCTGATATGGCGGAAGGTGTCTCCTGGGACCGGGTGAGCCGTCAGTATTTTTCGACCGTCGGACATCTCATCGTGCGCGGGCGCGATTTCGCGGAGAGCGATTCCAGCGCCTCACGCCCAGTGGCGATTGTGAATGAATCGCTCGTCAGGAAATACTTCCCCAACGAAGATCCCATCGGCAGACACTTCGGCATGGACACCTCGCGATATGCGAGCACCTTTGAGATCGTCGGTGTGGCGCGGGACGCCAAGTACACCGATCCAGACCAGCCCGCAAGGCCCATGTTCTTCCTGCCGCTTGAGCAGAGGGTCCATTATTCCGACGCTGCCATACAGGGTAACGAAATACAGACGCATTTCGTAGGCAGTATCCAGTTGCTAGTGCGCGGCGATACGCGCAATCTCGAGCCGCAGCTACGCAAGACTCTCGCCGATATTGATCCGAACCTTACTGTCATCACGATGCAAAGCATGAACCAGCAGGTGGCCTCAAATTTTGACCAGCAACGCATGGTCGCGCAGTTGGCCGGTACATTCGGCCTCATCGCCATGCTGCTGGCAACCATTGGCCTCTATGGGCTGACGGCCTACACGGTGGCCTGCCGAACCAGCGAGATCGGAGTCCGTATGGCTCTCGGAGCCGACCGGTTGAACATTGTGCGAATGGTCCTGCGGGGAGCATTTCTGCTGGTGGCGATCGGGTTATTGATTGGAATTCCTCTGGCCATCGGCGCGGGACGCCTCATGGCCGCGCAGCTATTCGGGATTCGCAGCTGGGATCCCCATGTTTTCGGGTTTTCAATTCTTGCGCTCGGGGCTTGCTCCGTGGGCGCAAGTATTCTCCCGGCACGTCGAGCTGCTTCGACGGATCCAATGAAGGCGCTGCGCACGGACTGAGGTTATCTGGGTTGATTGTCACGAACCAGCCGGTGCACCGTTAGGGCATTACTCCGGAACATCGCCTAAAATCTGACATTGGCAGCGTAGTTGACGAAATCAGATAGCTGCTGGGAGTGCCTCATGAGAGCGACGTACCTTCTACTTCTGGCAGGGTGTCTCCTCTCCGCTGAGGGTCGTTCGCAGAGCCCCTTTGACGGTACGTGGATTATTGATACCGGCAAGAACGAAAACCTCGCGTCCGAAAAACCGAGAGTACTTTCTGTCCTGGATGGAGTGTTTCGCGAGGGCGATAGGCAACTCAAAACCGATGGTTTTGATCAAAAGGTTCCTGCCACCGGGTATTGGGATACGGTCAGCGTTCGCATCGTGGACAATCGAACGATCGAGATAATTTCCAAAAAGGCTGGAAAACCGATGTACACCGAAACGGACACCGTTTCAGCAGACGGCAACACATTGACTAAGGTGATGAAAGACACAACGGAGGCTGAGGCGGTTACCTTCGAGAGTGATTTCAGACGTATCGCGCCCGCCCCTGCGGGTTCCCACGCTGTCTCAGGCTCGTGGCAGGTCTTCAAGGAGAGTCGATCCGAGAACAGTACGATCATCAAATACAAATGCACATTGCAAGGATTTACAGCCGAGACACCTTTGGGGGAGAAGCTCGAAGCCAAGTTTGATGGCAAGCTATATGTAATGGAAGACGACCCCGGTCATACGATGGTCTCGGTGAAATTGATAGACCCCTACACTGTCGAGCAGACCAATGTGCGTGATGGCAAGATTGCTTTTATCGTGACACTCGAGGTCACGCCCGACGGTAAGAGCATTTACGCAACATCGAAAAGCAAGGAAGGCGGAAATGTGAAAACTTGGACGCTGCACAAACAGTCTAAGTAGTTCGCTTTTCCGAACACGCCGCCCGAAAGTGATGACGAAAGACTATGACCGTCGAAATTAGCTGATACGCTCAAAACCGCGGGAACCCCTGGCTTTCAAAAACGTCCCCCACCGCTGTTGCCCGAACTCATTGATTCGAAGGCATCGACGCCCGGCCTTGCCATTCCTTCCAAAATGACTTGGTTTTGGAAGGCGGAACGGGTTTTGAGAAGCGTAATTGAGTTGTTTCGCCAACATGCTGGCGACTCCTTCGGTGATGCACAATTCGCGAGCAGATCAGCCAGCCCCAAGGAAGGTTGTTATCTGTGAGAATCAATGGTTTTCTGTCTTGAAGTGCCGGACGGTTAGTTCTGACCCAGACTTTTCGATGGCGTCTAAGAGGTGCTCATTGCCTTTGAGGTACTTATCAAAGAATGCAAGCGTCACTCGAATCGCCAGATTCAGGGAATGAAGTGCCGCTCCCTCGGCTTTCGGATCGTTGGCCGACTGCATGAGTGGAACATCGGTGAAGCTATCATGGTTGATTCCGGGGGATTTGATGGTCACGCGATAGCCTCCATCCCGGCACCCCATCAGTTGTTTTTCAATGGCGGCGTCTTGTTGGGCTACTGATGCATTGAAGTTCTGGCGAGACTCATGAGCGTCGGCGAGTTCTGTGTCTGTTGGGGAGGCAACGAACGCCTCCTCCAGCAGAAAAGGCTGGGTGATCGACTTGGCTCCGGGATAGTTGAACACGGCCCCATCATCCGGTGCGCCGTCCACATTCACACATGCCGTAATCCTGCTGTCCAACTGGCAAGCGCGTCCGACCGCACGTCCGCCAATTGAGTGGCCAAAAGCCCCCACATGCGTCAAATCCAATTTGCCCGTGAACAATGAGCCCGGATTCCGATCAAGCTTCTCGACTTGACTTAGAACAAAACTTATATCGGCAGCCCACACATTGTCTCGCTCCTTCTCCCAGGCAACGGCCTTCCTCGAAGCCTCCTCTTCAGAAATTCCGGGAGGTTGTGGGCCATAAATACCCCACGAGATCGGCGATAGGGCGACTACCCTTCCGTCAGGAAATGCGACGGCGTTGACTTCGTAGGTGTGCTCAATTGAAGCGACCACGTAACCGTCACTGACCAGTCCTTCGATGAATGAGGTGTAGTGGAACACTGGACTCCCGAGCCCGTGCGAAAAAATCAGCAGAGGAAATCGATTGGGGTTACTTGCAACGGCCACATCCTCCACAGCATGCGAGTTGATCTTCCCCGACAAGATTGCTGGCCACAGTTTTCCATCCCCTTCTACCAATTCTCGATCCGACAGTTTGTTGATCGCAGCGGCACCGGGAAGATAAGGGGCGGCTTTGGCGGTCGCATACTTTGCATTGGTCGGATACCAGAGGTAGACCATCAATTCGCGCTTTGCAGAGCCATCCTTGGAGAGGGCCTCTGAACGCGTCTGATCTGTCCAGTCAAAGGCCGCACGTCCGACTGCAAATGGCCCTGCCGGACTCGGCAAGCTAGGCACCTTCTGCTTCGGGCTCTGTGCCCTGAGAACAGCTAACCCCAAGAGTAACGTGCTGATACCCCTCCGAAACAGCTTCATATCGGTGTTCTTCCCACTCTTGTGTGGGCGTTTTTGGCCGGGCTCATCATAAGTGCGGCGCGAAGCTGAACGAAAGAAGTGTTGCCGACAATGTTGACAGACAACCGATGTAGGTAAGCTGTCCCATTTTCAACTGAGAAAATTAGCGATAACGCTCAAAACCGTACGCCTGGACGGTTTTGAGCGTTATCGTCTGACTACGTAAACGGGCGCTATACTCGCATTCAGCGCGCGGATTTCGCAGCAGAGGTGCCTCGTGGATTTCTACTCCTCCGTCGCTCCATATCTTGTTGTCGTCTTTGCGCTTTTTGTTTCTCTGCTTTGCTTTCGTCGTATCCGCATGCTTTCCGCCAAGCCTTACGCGAAGTGGCGCCGGATTGGTGAGCGCATAGCTCTTTCGGCGGGTATTGTCGTGTTCTTGGCCGCGGGAGCAAGTACCACATTCAATGCTCTTGCCATTCACCACTACCGCGCAGTCTATCCCCCGCAAGGAAGACTCTATACCGTTGACGGTCACAAGATGCATTTGTACTGCACGGGCGAAGGTTCTCCCACAATCGTTCTTGATGCGGGCCTGGGGAACGATTCGCTCATTTGGGCCAACGTGCAACCCACGCTATCGAAAACAACACGGGTCTGCTCTTACGATCGCGCCGGATTTGGCTGGAGCGATCTTCAACCCCGCCCGCGTGACGCCCACCGGATTACCGATCAACTGAACGCGCTTTTGGCCCAGGCAGAAATCAAAGGGCCGATTGTTTTGATGGGACACTCGATTGCAGGCCTATATATCCGTGATTACGCTGCCCGATATCCACAGAATCTCTCCAGCCTGGTATTTGTGGACGGTTCCACTCCCCTACAGGAAGACCGCTTCCCTGGCCGGACCAAGTTAGTGCTTCTCAAGGCCAAGCTTGAGCTTCTGCAAACGAAGTGGTCATACGTCCTCGGTATCCCGCGTATTACAGGGGACTGCAATATAGGAGAAGGGTTCGAAATCTCAGCCGGGAAAATGCTATCGCAGGATCAGTGCCGTGCTGCGCTGTTCACCGCGCTGGAGCGAGAGGATGAGGATTTTCATCAATCCGGCAAAGAGACGATCCATACCGGCCCGTTCGATCTCCCGATCTTGATCTTTTCGCAGGATAATCATCCCTCTGGCAGTGAGCCCCGATCAAAGGTCGATGAAATCTGGGACCAGATGCAGGAAGAGCTCAAAAACCTGTCGACACGCAGCCGGAGAATCGTCGCAAAGGGCAGTGGGCCCCGACCGCTCGCCAAGAATGACCCACTTGTACTCGCCTAAGATGACCCTGTCTTGAATCGTGATTTGAGAATGGAATTCGTGATCGGAACGCAAGTTGCAAAAACAACAAGTAGAGAATGCGTTGTTGCTCGCTAGGGGAAGGTTAGGGGGAAGAGTTCGAATGAGGTGATCAGCCTTGAGGTTCACGCAAGGAAGGTCCGTTGATGCGGATGGTTTGGCACTGATGCCGCAAGCGGCTGAGCAGGGCCTCGGTGAGATCTTTGTTGCCGAGTAGCTGATGCCATTGGTCGTACTCTAAATTGGTGGTCAGAATCGTGGGTTTGCGACGGTAGCGTTCTTCCATCAGCTTAAAGAAGATATTGGTCTGTTCGGGGCGAAGGTTAAGATACGAGAGCTCGTCGACCAGCAACACGTCGATGTGAACCAGACGACGGATGAGTTTGCGCGAGGCACGATCGGCGAGTGAGGCATACATCTGCTCGAAGAGATCCTGGGCTCGAATGAACAGACCGCGATAACCATTCTGGAGTGCCTTGAGCAACAGACCCGAGGCGAGTCCCGTCTTGCCGACCGCGGTGGGACCGATAAAGACGATATTGGTGGCTTTGGGGATGAACTCCAGTTCCGCCAGTTCTTGGATCTGACGGCGCGAGACGCCGGGTTGATTTTTGAACGGGAACGACTCCAGAGTCCAGACCTCGGGAAAATGGGCGCGGTGAATGCGTGCTTGTAATTTCCTTTCCTGCTGATTCTGCCACTCGGCCTGCAACAATCGGACGAGGAAGTCGCTGTAGGAAGGAGAGCTCCTCCGCGCCGCCGCCAGTTCGGTTTCCAGGATGGCCGCCATTTTGTGGAGGCGCAGATTCTTCAACAGCTGGGGGATCTGTTCGCTGGGGGTGCTCATGGCTGGAGGAGAAAGTACTCCCGGGCCAGCTTGCGCAGGATGAGGTTCTCCACGCGCTCCAAGTCAAACAAGCCATATTGCCCGGCGGTGGCGATGGCCTCCAGCAAGGGAGCGCGGGGATAATCCTCTACCAGGTGCAGCAAACGGCGCAGAGGGAGTGTGGCCCGACCGCAGTAATGTTTTTTCAAGGCTTCCAGATAGGGAATGATTTCCGGGGCTTCCTGGCGTAGCCGTTTTTCTTCCGGGGAGGAATCGGACGGCTTGGGTTTGAGTCCCTGCCCGCGCGGGCGATGATGTTCGGGCAAGCTATACCGGCATCCGGTGGCGTCGAGCACGCGCCGATGGCAAGCGATCCGGCGTGGCCCACGGTAGATTTCGATACTGTCCTTGGTTTCTCGGGCTTCGACCTGGAGCCCCAAAAACTCCTCGGGAACCGAGTAGCGATTGTTATTAATGGACACATAGCCGGCCATGTCGACCAAGCGTTGGTGCAGCCGATAAACCGGTGGAACCCAGATGGGAAGAGCCTTCAAGTAAGCTCGTTCGGTGGCAAAAAGCTCACGCGGGCAGGCTTTGAGTTTGCTGCGATATTCCGCATTGACCTTATCGCACCAGGCCCGCGCCTGGCGGTTGGCATCGTCCCAGTCCTGAAAGCTTCGACCGGCTAAGAAGTTGTTTTCGATGTAATGAAACTGTCTCTCCACCCGAGCGGAACGATTGGCATCTCCCTTCTCATGGGCTTGGAACTGAAACCCATAGCGCTCGGCAAAGGAGGCCATCTCGGGTACCGGTACCATGTTCCGGCCCGTGCCCTGTAACACCACCACGTGAGTGTTGTCGATCATGCAGATCTCGCAACTGCCCTCGAAGTAGTGGAGCGCGTCGGTGAGGAACACCTTGCAATCGAAGCGAGTGAAAGTGGGAAAGAACTCGAAGAACAACATACGGGAATAACACAAGACCAGCGAGGCGGTTTGCACCAGGCGTTGATGGCCTCCGATCTCAACTCGATGCGGAGAAGTGTCGTGTTGCATCTCCTGGCCAGGCTGGAAGTGATACTCTCCCACCGGCGGTTTGCGCTCCTCTCCGATTCCTTGTCGGCGGCAAAAAGCGGTCAGCGCCGGGTAGGAGAGTTGGGCTCCTATCGCCACCAGCTCCTCATGGACGCGCACCAGATTGCCTTTACAACGTTGGTAAAGCTCCAAGATCTGCTCTCGGTAGGGCGTGGCCTTCTCTGGACGCTCTAACTGGGGCACTTGGTCGGTAGCTGCGCGCAACACGTGGCGTACAGCACCGCGCGAAAGCTGCATGGCTCGTGCGATTCCACGAATGCTATGCCCTTGCTCGTGGAGCTTCAGAATCTCGGCTCGCGTGCTCTGATCCAACACTGCCCATCTCCTGATGAAAGTGTTCGGCTAGACGTTGAGTCTCGTGCAGGGATTGATCCAGACAACGCGCTAACTCTTGGCGTTGTTCGTCAGCCAAGTTGCGCAACGCTCCTTGGCGTAGTCGCCGATCGGCCCGGCGGGCGACGGAACTGAGGATTTCCAGGTCGCTCAGCAGATTGTCCCCAGGGCCGGGTTCAACCACGACCGCCGGGGCTTGCGCCTGTTTGTGGCTTTTGAGAAACATCAGCGGGGCTTCGAGCAGTCGCTGGCGAGTCACCCAGTTGCCGCTCTGATAGGCGCCATACACAATGCCCAGATCGGCGCTGGTCACGCGCGTCGATCCCATCGCCTCCACCAGATCCAAACAGGCTTGCCGGTTGGCGCGCGCCAACGGCACCAGATACTTCGCGGCTCCATGAGCCACGATCTCTCCTCGCTGTACCCGTTGCTGCACCACATCGGGAAGTTCCTGCACCAGCGCGAGTCGCCGGCTCACCCAGCTCACCGAACGCCCGAAGCGTCGGGCTAGTTCCTCGAGCGAAAAGGCAAAGCGTTGCTTCAGTTCCAGCAGCAACCAGC
>Ga0335080_10008316_pt1 | contig 10818 bp, 7 predicted proteins | sample Lox_Sample_34_FD_206720 | JGI IMG/M metagenome (GOLD analysis project Ga0335080, IMG submission 206720) | Soil microbial communities from Loxahatchee National Wildlife Refuge, Florida, United States - Lox_Sample_3.4 | ecosystem: Environmental > Terrestrial > Soil > Wetlands | place: USA: Florida...
GGCTGGACCTGGAGAAAGACGGCGGCTTCCTGCGCATTGGCCTGGCGCACTACAACACCGCGGAAGAGGTGGAGCGGTTCCTGGAGGCATTGGGGCAGATCGCAGCTTGACTCTCTGCGTCCTCCCTGTCCTCAGTGGTTAATTCCCGGGTTTAATCCCGGTTTTTCCCGAAATGGGAAAGCCTTCCGGTCTCTGACCGCCAAACCCCCGGTCTCGGCCTCACCAGAACCCGCTTGTGCGACTTTCGCACAGGGTCTAATTTCGAGTTTTGCCACCCGGGGGAGGCCGGAGGGTCATCCGCGGGGGATCGCGGCTGCATCTGGCGCCTGAGCGGCACATCGGCCTGGCGCCTCCACCTGCTTCAAGCCATGCCCTGCAAAAGCAGGTCCCTCCACTGCGCTGACTCGCGCTTCGCTCCGGTCCGGATGACACCAGGGGTGTTCAGGCAGCGTGTAAGCGTAGAGCGATTCCGTGAAGCCGGCAATTACGGCGCAGCCGGCCGGCGCAGTTCGGTGATCTGCTCACCTTGGGCAATCAGAACGATCTCGGCCATGTTCACGAATAGCCCGTGCTCCATTACACCGGGAATGGATTCCAGTTGCAGGGCCAGTTTCGCGGGATCATGGATTTCCCCGAAGCGGCAATCGAGAATGTGATGGCCCTCATCGGTTACGTAAATCTGCCCCGAGGCCTGGCTGCGCAGCTGCACCGAGGCCCCCAGGGCCTGGATTTCTTTCGCCACCAGCTTTTGCGCGAAGGGGACGACCTCAACCGGAACCGCGAATTTGCCCAGCACGTCCACCCGCTTGCCGGAATCGGCGATGACGACAAAGCGGCGCGCGGCTGAAGCGATGATCTTTTCGCGCAGAAAAGCCCCGCCGCCGCCCTTGATCAGTTGCAGGTTAGGATCTACTTCATCGGCGCCATCCACGGCTACGTCGATCTGCTGGATTTCATCGAGCGTAGTCAGCGGGATGCCAAGGCTGGCGGCCAGCTGCTGGGTGTGGACCGAGGTCGGAATGCCGCGAAGGTTAAGCCCCGCCCGCACTCGCTCGGCCAGAAAGCGGAGGAAATAGGCCGCGGTTGAGCCGCTGCCCAGGCCTACGATCTGCCCTTCCTGCACCAGTTGCACCCCGGCGCGGGCTGCGGCCTGCTTTTCAAGGTCCTGCTGCTGCTGATCGGTCATAAGTCCTCAGCTGGCCGCATGCTATTCCAGTGTACTGCTGGCTTGTCACCGGCGGGTTTGCCCATCGTATCGCAACAGCCGGAACCCGAGAGGACACAAGGCAAGACCGCAGACAACGCTGAGGCAACAGGCAGAATGAGGGCACAGGCCGGGAGTGTGATTGCCGTCCTTGCGCCGCATTGTGGAATGTGCTTAGACTTGCGGACGAGTGCAAGCGATAGCCGCGGCATGCTTTCCGCCGCAAGGCAAGTTTTTTACCAAGGAGAACGAAAAATGAGGAAGGCCGTGAGGCTGCTGTTCCCACTGCTGGCATTTGCAATGACGAGCGCCACCTGGTGCCTGGCGGAAGGCGGCGCCGATACCTTCAAAGCGAAGTGCGCGATGTGCCATGGCGCAGATGGCAAGGGCGATACCGCGATGGGCAAGCACTTTGGCCTGAGGGACCTGGGCTCCGCCGACGTGCAGAAACAGTCGGATGCAGAACTGACCACTATCATCAGCAAGGGCCGGAAGAGCATGCCGGAGTATGGAACCAAGCTGAGCGCTGAGCAGATTGATGGGCTGGTGAAGTTCATCCGCACGCTGAAGAAGTAGGCGGGCTGGCCTTCAAACCGGCGGAATTTATCATCGCGGGCAGGGCCAGATCTCAGCGCGTTTGCCGAGCCCTCAGCGCAACGGCACAAAGGCGCACAAAGGAAGGTCCCTGAAACCAGGGCCTTGGTGAATCTTCGTGCCGCTCACGCTTCAATGGTTTTGCCGGGCTAGCGCGAAACTCCCGCCAGCCATCGTCACTGCCGGGTAATAAGGCCGGGCTCAGGTATCATTTTGCGCTTGAGGGTGTTTTTATGAAGCTCAAGCGTTCGCGTCTTCTGGCAATTCTGGTTTCGTCGCTGCTGGCTGGGTTCGGCTTTTCTGCGGCCGCCCAAACCTCCACCAACTCCGAAAGCTTTGCCGGCACCTGGCAGGCGAAATTTCAGGACAAGGTGTTCTTCACCCTCCAATTGCAAAGCGATGCGGGCAAGCTCAGCGGCACGGCCAGCCATGCGGCCACTCAGACCGGTAAGAACGGCGAACTCACCAGCGCCGACGCGAAGGCCGGCAGCGACCGGATCGTCGGCTCCAAGGTTCTGGATGAGCACACGCTGCGCTTCACTACGCTGGAGGATGATACGCAAGCCACAGCGCAGTTCGAATTGAAGCTTACCGGCGCGAACCAGGCGGAGATTCAGCTTTTGAGCACTCCCCAAGGAGCCACCGCACCCAAGCCCTGGACACTGGAGCGCACTTCGACGCCAGGCTCCAGTACGCAGAACGAAACCCAGAATAAACCGCAGGACGTCAAATCCAAGCTGGCCGCGGCGGCGCAAACCTGGCTTGCGGGGCAGTTCGGCCCGAACGCCTCGAATTCCGGCGGCTCCGCTTCCGGCGGCTCGTCTTCCGCGGTCTCTTCGGCGGCGTCGAAAGACACGCCCACGGTGGGCCTGGAAATTTCCAAAGCCCCGCTGGATGCCGAGTTGCGCAAGGACATTGACGGCCTGCCGCGGCGAGTGAACGACCAGTTCAACAATCTGGGCGATATGGTGAATTTCGTTCTGATCGGCTCAGAGGCGCAGGTGCAGGCCGCACTCGAAGCTGCGGACTGGCACCTGGCCGATACTGACGACCGGCGTGCGGTTCTGAACGCGGTGATGCAGACCTACGACAAAAAAGATTATCTGGCCATGCCCATGAGCTCGCTCTACCTGTTCGGCCGCCGGCAGGATTTCGGCTATGAGATGGCCGATCCTTACGCCATGGTGGCCAGCCGGCACCACTTCCGCATCTGGAAGGCGCCCTTTGCCTGGAAGGGGCAGACCGTGTGGGTGGGAGCGGGCACGCACGACATCGGCTTTGAGAAGGATGTGCGCAATGGCAAGGTCACGCACAAGATTGATCCCGCGGTGGATGGCGAGCGGGAGAACATTGGCGGCAGCCTGCAAAAAGCGGAGAAAACCGCGATGTTGAGCTATTACTTTCCACCCGGCGCCGTGCAGGAAGCAAAAAATGCCACCGGCGGCGGCTATCACTCAGATGGACGCATTCTGGTGGTTGAGTTGAAATAGGCGGCTTGAAAAGCAGGTCCCTCCACTGCGGCCGCCGGGCTGCGCCCCGGCCGGGATGACAGCGGTGAGCATTACCTTCCCGGTCCGAATCCCCCGCGAGATTGCCGTCATCCGTTATGCTAGTAGTGAAGCAACTATGGTGGCATCTACAGGCAGCACGGTGGCGGAAAGCGCCGCATCCTCTCATCTCGACAATGCCGAACGCGAGCGGGTGTTTGGCCCGTTTCGCCGCTGGGGATATCTCGAAGCGGACCTTGATCCGCTCGGGTTCTTTCGTCCCAAGCTGCATCCCGAGCTGCAGTCGGGCAGTGAACTGGCGGAAGAAGCACGGGGAATTTATTGCGGCACGGTGGGGGCGGAGTTCATGTACATCGCCGACCCCGAGAGGCGGCGCTGGATCCAAGAGCACATGGAGGGGCCGCAGCCGGCGGTGGACCAGGCCCACGTGCTCGAGCAACTGATCCGGGCAAAACTCTTCGAGCAGGTGCTGCAGCAGCGCTACCTGGGCAACAAGCGCTTTTCGCTGGAGGGTGCAATCGCGCTTATTCCGCTGGTGGATGAAATTCTGGAGGCAGCGGCGGAGCGCGGGGCGGTGGAACTGGTGATGGGCATGAGCCACCGCGGGCGGCTGAATGTGATTGTGCAGGTGGCGCGGCGGGCGCCGGAAGAGGTGTTCGCCGGCTTTGAAGATGTGGACCCGCGCAGCGTGCTGGGCAGCGGCGACGTGAAGTATCACATGGGCGCGACCGGCGAGTACATCACGCGCTCGGGCAAGAAAATCCACATTCATCTGGCTTCGAACCCCAGCCACCTGGAGGCGGTGGACCCGGTCACGGTGGGCCGCAGCCGCGCCAAGCAGGACCGCGCGGGAGTGGGCGGATGGCAGGAATATCTTCCTTTGCTGGTGCACGGCGACGGGGCGTTTGCGGGGCAGGGAATTCTGGCCGAGACGCTGAACTATGCCGACCTTCCGGGCTACACCGTGGGCGGCACGGTGCACGTGGTGGTGAACAATCTGATTGGCTTTACGACACCCTACAGCGAGCTGCACTCTTCCCACTTCGCGGCGCAGATTGCGCGCCGGCAGGCGGTGCCGATTTTTCACGTCAACGGCGAAGATGTGGATGCGGTGGTGCGGGTGGGCCGCATGGCGCTGGAATACCGCTATGCGTTTGCCAGCGATGTGGTGGTGGATTTGGTGGGTTATCGCCGCCACGGACACAGCGAAGTGGATGATCCCACGGTCACCCAGCCGCTGATCTATAAGGCGATCCAGGAGCACGCGCCGCTGTGGGAAATCTACGCGGAAGACATTGGCGCGGAAGACGCCGAGAGCAAAGCCCAGGCGATACGGGCCGAACTCGAAGAGGCGCAGCAACAGGCGAAGTCGGCGCGCAAGAAGCCCTCGCTGCGCGAGTTGCCCGGCTACTGGAGCGGTTACAAAGGCGGACGCTACAAACCGCAGTACGAGGTGGAAACCGGGCTCGGGACGGAGCAATTGCGCGAGCTCAGCCAGCGGCTGACGGCTTATCCCAAGGATTTTCACATCCATCCAAAGATCAAAAAGCTGATGGAGCAGCGCGCGGAAATGGGCGCGGGCAAGCGGCCGGTAGATTACGGGATGGCCGAAGCGCTGGCGTTTGGCAGCCTGGTGAAAGCGGGAGTTCCGGTGCGGCTGAGCGGGCAGGATTCGAAGCGCGGCACCTTCAACCAGCGGCATTCGGTCCTGCTCGATATTGAAAATGAGCAGGAGTACATGCCGCTGGCGAACATTGCCGAAGGGCAGGCGCGCTGCCAGATTTATAACTCCACGCTTTCCGAAGCCGGCGTGCTGGGTTTCGAATATGGGTACAGCCGCGACTACCCGGAGGCGCTGGTGCTTTGGGAAGCGCAGTTTGGCGACTTCGTCAACGTGGCCCAGGCGGTGATAGACCAGTTCATCAGCGCAGGCGAGGATAAGTGGGGTTTACTCTCGGGCGTGGTACTGCTCTTGCCTCACGGTTATGAGGGGCAGGGGCCGGAGCACTCGAGCGCGCGCATCGAGCGCTTTCTGCAGCTGGCGGCGAGGGACAACATGCAGATTTGCCAGCCCTCGAACGCCGCGCAATATTTTCACCTGCTGCGGCGGCAGGCGCTGCGGGTATGGCGCAAGCCGCTGGTAGTGTTTACGCCAAAAAGCATGCTGCGGCATCCCGATGCGGCCTCACCGCTGGAAGACCTGACGCACCAGCATTTTCTGACTGTGCTGCCGGATACGGGAGCGGCCGACGCCCGGCGGATCGTGCTTTGCACGGGCAAGATTGGGCACGAGCTTCGCGTGGAAAGAGAAAAACGCAAGGACCAGTCGACCGCCATCGTGTTTCTGGAGCAGCTTTATCCCTTTCCGGAGGCAGAGCTGGCAGCCGAGCTCGACCGTCATCTCCACGCGCGCGATATCGTCTGGGTGCAGGAAGAGCCGGCCAACATGGGCGCTCTTTTCTACATGCTGCCGCGGCTGAAGCGGATCGCGGGCAAACGGCATGTGCTCTCGGTGAAGCGCTCGGCCAGCGCCAGCCCGGCCACGGGCTCAGCCAAGGCGCACGAGGTCGAACAGAAAACCCTGCTGACCCTGGCGTTCACCACCAAACACTGACTCCTGCCCACCGATGAACCTGTAGAGACGTAGCAAGCTACGTCTCTACGGGCGGTCCGAGGTGTTAGGCTAGCCTTCCAGCTGCGGCCATGCATCGGCAATCTCGTCAAAGCGAAGTCAGCCCACGCGAACTCAGCATTGCCATTGATACCGGTGGAACCTTCACCGACTGTGTGTGGGTAGAGCGCGGCCGCATTCGGATGTTGAAAGTCTTTTCTACCCCGGGGGATCCTTCGCAGGCGATCGCCGAAGCGCTGCGCAAAATTGGCGGCGCCAGGCGGCGCACCCTGCTCCACGGGACGACGGTAGGAACGAACACACTGCTGCAGCGCAAAGGAGCGAAAGTTGCGCTGGTGACCACCGCCGGATTCGAAGACGTGATCGAAATCGGGCGGCAGGCGCGGCCGAAGCTGTATGACTTCTTTTTTGACCGGGTGGAACCGCTGGTCTCTGCCGAGTGCCGGTTTGGAGTGAAAGAGAGAATCTCTGCCACCGGCGAAGTGCTGGAGGCGTTGGACCCGGGGGAGCTGGCCGAGCTGGTAACGAGTATGCGGGCGAAGAGCCCGGCAGCGGCCGCCATTTCGCTTCTGTTCTGTTTCGCCAATCCAGGGCACGAGCAGGCGGTTGCTTCGGCGTTGCGCGCTCTGGGCATTCCGCTCTCGGTTTCACATGAGATTCTTCCCGAGTTTCGCGAGTACGAGCGAACGAGCACGGTGGTGATGAATGCCTACTTGCAGCCCGTGATGCAGAGCTACCTGGACCATTTGGAGCGCAAAGCCGGCTCCCGCGAGGCGGCGCAAGGACAGACCACGCGAATTTTCGTGATGCAATCGAATGGCGGAATTGCGGCACTCCATGCCGCAGCGCGCGAGCCGGTGCGGACGGTTTTGTCGGGGCCTGCAGGCGGAGTGGTGGGCGCGGCGGCCATGGCCAGGCGCAGCGGTTTTCAGCGCATTATTTCGTTTGATATGGGAGGCACCTCGACCGATGTGGCGCTGGTGGATGGGGAAATCCGCACCAGCGGCCAGTCGGAAGTTGCCGGGCTGCCGGTGGGCGTGCCGATGCTCGACATCCACACCGCAGGCGCGGGCGGCGGCTCGATTGCGCGCTTCGATGCCGGCGGGGCCTTGCGGGTGGGGCCGGAATCGGCAGGCGCCGACCCAGGCCCGATCTGCTATGGGCGGGGCAAGCAACCGACGGTGACCGACGCCAATTTGCTGTTGGGCCGCATGCAGCCAAACCGATTTCTGGGGGGGAAATTTGTGCTGGACGTGGAACGCACACGGCGAATGGTGAGGGAGTGGCTGAAGAAGCAGGCATCCACTCTGAACCTGGAGCAATTTTCTGCCGGCGTGGTGCGGGTGGTGAACGCTGCCATGGAGAGAGCTTTGCGCGTGGTCTCAATCGAGCGGGGGCACGATCCGCGGGAATTTGCGCTGGTGGCTTTTGGCGGCGCCGGGGGATTGCACGCCTGCGAACTGGCCGAAGCGCTGGGCATTCCGCGGGTCATGGTGCCTGCCCTGCCGGGGGCGCTTTCGGCACTGGGCATTCTCGCCAGCGATGTGGTGAGAGATTATTCGCGAACTGTGCTGTGGCGGGTGGCGCGGCAGCTCCCTGCAGAAGGGCTGGGAAAAGAGTTTGCGGGGCTGGCTGCGCGGGCGGAGCGCGATCTGCGGGCCGAAGGTTGGAAGGGAAACATTCAGCTTCAGCGCAGCGCGGATGTGCGATACCACGGCCAGGGATACGAGCTGAACGTGCCTTATGGCCAGGGAATGCTAAAGGCGTTTCAGAAAGAGCACCAGCGCCGTTATGGCTACAGTTATCCGGAGCGGGAAATCGAGCTGGTCACGCTGCGTTTGAGAGCAGTGATTCGCGCGCCGCAGATCAAAAGCCCGCTCCAGGGAAATGCGCCCGCCGGGGGCAAGGGCCGGGCCGGGCAGGCGCAGATATTTTTCAGTGGGAAGAAAATCGCCGCCTCCCTCTATTCACGTGAAGAACTTCAGGCTGGCCGGCGCTACCGCGGACCGGCGGTCATTACGGAGTACAGCGCTACGACCGTGGTGCCGCCGGGGAAATATTTTTCGCACGATAGAGCAGGCAATCTGATCATCGAGATTTTGTGAACCGGTGATGAGACTGGCGTGAAGTCAGCCGTCAGCAAGGCGCTCGGAACTTCAGGTAACAATGCTGCCGGTTGTTCTCAGTTCTCGGTTGCTAGTTCCCGGTCCTCAGTTACGCCGGTAGCATTTGTGGAAAATCCGGCAGTGCCAGCGCTGCCTTGCAGATGCGGCCGAAGGCCCCAGGAACCCTGCCCGCGGGCGAAATCCGCCTAACTCATAGGCGCTGCGTAAGATATGTTCCCGTCCTCGGCCGGAGGCGCGGCCCTTTGTTTTCCGTCCGGAACCCAAAGAAGCCTCGACCGCAGAGCGCGGCCTTGCCCGCTACAATACCCCTGTGAAGCCGAACATCTTTGTGGTGGAAGACGACGCAGATATCTCCCGGCTGGTGCGCCTTCACCTCGAAGGCGCGGGCTTTGCGGTGAAGCTGTTTCCGAGCGGGCACGCGGTGCTGGCCGAGTCAGAGCGGCAGCGGCCGGCGCTGTTCATTCTCGACATTATGGTTCCGGGCAAAGACGGGCTGGAGCTTTGCCGGCAGATTCGGCAGGCGCCGGCGCTGGCGCCGACGCCGGTCATCTTCCTTACCGCGAAAAGCGGTGAGGCGGACCGGGTATTGGGCCTCGAGCTGGGGGCGGACGATTACATTCCCAAGCCTTTCAGCCCACGCGAACTGGTGGCGCGGGTAAAAGCGGTGCTGCGCCGCTTTGAGCGCCCGCTTTCGCCCACGCCCTTGCGCATCGGAGAGATTGAAATAGATCCTGGGGCGATGACCTTGACGGTGGGTGGAAAGGCGGTCACGACCACGGCCACCGAGTTCCGCCTGCTGGACCACTTTGCCCGTCATGTGGGGCGGGTGTTCACCCGCGACCAGTTGCTGGATTCGGTCTGGAGAGATACGGCCTACGTCACTCCCCGCTCGGTGGATGTGTATGTGCGGCGCATCCGGGAGAAGATCGAGCCTGATCCGGAAAACCCACGCTACCTGAAAACCGTGCGCGGAGCGGGCTACCGCTTCGAGGCGCCGAAGTGAGACGGCGGATTTTCTTCAAACTGCTGGGCGTGTTTGCGCTGATCATCGGGGCGGCGACGATGCCGCTGGTCTTCTTTTTCCGGCGTGCCTGGGCTGCGGCTTCGGAAGGCGTATTGATGGAGCACACGCTGCTGCTGGCCTATGGGGCAGCTCTGGTGCTGGCGCTGGTGGTGGCGGGGCTGGCGGCGCAGTGGATGGGACAGCGGCTGCAACGCATCGTGCAGTTTGCCAACCGCATTTCGGCGGGTGATCTGGGGGCCCGCATCAGTGATGACTCGGGCGATGAAATCGGGCAGGTGGCCTCCGCCCTGGACAAGACCGCGCGGCAGTTTGAGCACAGCTTCGCCGCCCTGCAGACCAGCCAGCGCCAGCTCGAGACGCTATTGAACAGCATGCAGGATGCGGTGATCGCGGTCGGCCCTGACGACCGCGTGCAATGGGCCAACCGCAGCATGGACCGCCTGTCTCCGGAGCGCACGCGTCTGCAGGCGCCGATTGTCGAAACCGTGCGCGACCCGGATTTCTTGCAGGCGGTGCGCGGGGCCCGGGAGGAAGGCAAACCGCTCACGGCGCGCGCGGCTTCGATTTTGCCGGGGCGGACCTTCGACGTGACGGCGGCGCCCATGCCCGGAGGCGGGGCGGTTGCGGTGCTGCGTGATTTGACTGAGACCGAGCGGGTGGAGAAGACGCGGCGTGACTTCATCGCCAACGTTTCGCACGAGCTGCGTACGCCGCTGACTTCCATTCAGGGCTACACCGAAACTCTGCTGGATAGCGGCGAAAACCCGCAGGCGCGGGAGTTCCTGGAAGTCATCCGCAAGAATGCCATGCGCATGGCGCGGCTGACCGAAGACTTGCTTACCCTGGCCCGGGTTGAATCAGGCGAGCAGCGTTTCGACGTCCAGCCGCTGACCGCGGATGAGCTGCTGCGGGAGGCGGTGCAGAGCTTTCGCGAGATCGCGCGGGCCCACGGAGTGGAGCTGCAGGTGGAGGATGGAGCGGCAGAAGCCTGCGTCCGGGCCGATCGCGAGGCCATTTATCAGGTGTTCTCCAATCTGTTGGATAATGCGCTGAAGTATGGCGCCAGTGGCGGGAAAGTGCTGCTTGGCGCGCGGCAAAGGCCGCGGAGCGTCGAGTTCTACGTGCGTGATTTTGGGCCGGGGGTGGCCTCGGAGCACCTGCCGCGCCTGTTCGAGCGCTTCTACCGGGTGGACAAAGCGCGCTCGCGGGAATCGGGTGGAACCGGCCTCGGGCTCGCCATCGCCAAGCATATTGTGCTCGCCCATGGAGGAACCATCCGCGCCGAGAGCGAGCTCAATCACGGGACGACCTTCCTGTTTACGCTTCCGGCGGCCGATTAACGGGGCGAAAAATTCACAGGCTTTTAACCACCGTGCAAGCGAAACAACCTATGCTTGCAGCTTGAACATCCATCTAAGGAAGAGGCCACAAGGCCTGCGGGCGAGCACGGCCATCCGAAGGAAGGATGCACGAATGAGTACGGCTATTGCCAAGAGCCCGGAATCCGAACCTGCCTACGCCCACCTGGTGCGGCTGACGGTCGAGGCCTGTCAACTGGCTAAAGAAGCGGCCGGGACAGCCGCCGAAGGCATTGCCACCGGGTCGCGAGCGCTGCTCAGCAGCCTGCGGGAGCGGGAAAAGCAACTCGATACCCTGGACATGGAAATTGATTGCGGCGTGACCGCGGCCATCACCCGCGTGAGGGAGCCGGAGGCGCGTGAACTGCTGGC
>Ga0335080_10008317_pt1 | contig 10818 bp, 15 predicted proteins | sample Lox_Sample_34_FD_206720 | JGI IMG/M metagenome (GOLD analysis project Ga0335080, IMG submission 206720) | Soil microbial communities from Loxahatchee National Wildlife Refuge, Florida, United States - Lox_Sample_3.4 | ecosystem: Environmental > Terrestrial > Soil > Wetlands | place: USA...
TTATGCAGTACCTCGTGACAGAATAAATCGCAATCTATACAGAAATGATTGTGGCAGGATGGACAAGCAAAGCGTTGAGTGCCTTGAGTCGTCTCGTTTATGATCCGATTAGTTTGTGTAATTTGTGGTTTCTTTAGTGGCGGAAAGGCCGTTTGACATCCATAGCAGTTAGTGGATTTAATGTTTCTAAGTCAGCGAGATACGGGATAAGTATACTCAGAGTAAGGCAATTCCGGCCAGTTGCGGAGAGGGAAAAGATGATGATATGAGCGTGCGAGATGGGTTGATAGAATCAAAGTTAAACCGCAGACCGGACATTCAATGGGCAGGGCACACACTTTAGACGAACATCGAGGACATGTATATCCTCCTCGATTGAGCTTCGAGTGACTAAGTCAGTGACATACCGTATCAATGTACCATGCACAAAGCGAGGGATGGTTATCCTGAGATCGCGACGGAAACCCCATCATTATCAGCGCTGACCCTGTTGACTTTGTCGCATGCGTCGCTGGTGGAGTGGTAACCTCGAACAGTAGATCTCGGAAGTGTTGTTCGTTCAGAACTACACCATATGTAGCTATTATCAGCGGGGAACCGGAAGAGACTACATTCGTCCCCTGCATTGGTGGCACGACATAATTCTCGACAAACGGCCACTTGGGCTGCTAATCCAACGACTCGTACTCTCACTTTATCCTCTACCAGGGACTTAATGGTGCGATGAATGTCTCCGGCATCTGACGATATTAACGCGCCAAAAACTACGACAACTTCTCTCGTGCTGTGGGTTGGAACATGACTAGAAATTAATCCGCGGACAAAATAGATCTACTATAACGACGCCCTAGCCATCTCGAGAGCATTCTGTAACGAAGGATTCCCGATAGGCTCCTTCTTTCTTTGTGCCTGTATTGCTGCAATGGCGTCATGCGGATTTCCTTTTCTTAGTTATACATTATAGCGACGAACCGCTCAAGTCGCTTATCCGGACTGCAAGGCCATCACGCATGCCAATGACTCCAAGTTGAGATATAGGATTTTGCTCAAAATATTCCGTAACAAATTCACAAGCATAATTAAGAGTGAGCTCATATCTTGTAGGCCGAAGGTCTTTCTCCAGCATGGCTTCACTCATATCCAGTACCAATATTAAATGTCGAATGATACCTCGTTGTAGAGGAGTTGTATCCTTTAGAAGTCTAGCCTAAGTGAGACCCCAAATGAAGACAACCTTTTTCGTTTTCCCGACTGTACTAATCCTGCAACAACTCCAGTCAAACTTCCCTCTTCATCCTCCTGCACCAGATCCCAAGTTCGTTGAAATTCTCCTTCCCAAGCATATGCTCCATCCGCATTCTGTTTCGGATCTGTTACTTTATTGGACTTTGCTTTAGTTGCTCTCCCGGAGGATTTCTTCCCGTTGAAGAGATGACCAGCTTCATCTTCTGAAGAAGCAACGTACTCTTGATCCGAATCAGCCATTCCAGTCATATCTCCCGTACATCGTCGTAAAAGTAGGAGAGGTCAAAGAAAGTTAACTGAATGCCACAAAAAGAGGGGGTTAATCCTCATGATAAATACGGCTTTGTTTGTAAATTTGTGTTAGATTACGGAATTGGTTATCGATGATCGTTCACTACCGTAATTCACGCTTAATTTAGCGAGAGAAAGTAAACCTCGTCCGTCCGACAAAGTCTATCGCTTCCTTTAACCTCCGACGAAGGTTACACAACGAGGGTTCAAACTCTCGCCAAATCTCCTTCATCATGGATGACCATAGAAGGGACATCAGAGTAAATGGCAACGTTTCTCGAAATCCATCGTTAAGTGGGCCTTCAGGGGTGAGTCACTTACGACAAACAAACGTCGATGTAGACGGACCTGATTTGACACAATTTCAACTCACCAAGTATAGCCCTTTTTCATTGAGTAACTAATACGCTAGGACGCTTGGGGAGGCGATGTATACATACTCGAAGATGAGAGATGCAGAACAAGAGAAAAAGACTGCAGAAGGCGATTATCAGAAACAATCTCAATATTTCGAGAACAACGTCAAATTAAAGGAAGCAATGGAAAGTCGACGGATCAGAACTGAACGGAATTTCATGTTAGCACGAGCAGAGTACACAAAGGCGGCTAGAGAGGCAGAACCGTTACTTCGAGAATTGACCTTGGGTGCTCCTGAAAATCAAGCTCCCGCGGTTAAAGAGGATATGGTTTTGAATGTGGTGGAAAAGGAGATTAGAGACAGAAAGTTGGTGAATTTTCGAATGCTGGATTCAGAGTTGGATAAAAGCGAGCGTAAGATGGATGCTAAATGGTCTCAAGACTTGCGCACTGCTATAACCCGGGAGACAAAGAACTTCGCGTTGAGAACGGATCATGATCGACTGGCGGAACAAGTCAGAGCACTCAACGTGAGGGGACGGCAAGGAAGTGCAGCTAGTGAGAGTCCTCGAGAAGTGGACCACCGGATCGTTGCACACAGTCGAGAATTAGACCAGATTAGGTTGGAACTCGCGTCCAGCCAGCAACAATATGCGAGTGACATGTCTTCGCTCGCGAAGCAACTCCAGAACTTGACAGCACAGTTCGGTAATCAGCACTCGCCACGCGTCCGAATGAACTCAGGAGCGAAACCGGAAGATTTGATCAAGGTATCTCATGCCCTGTACAAGAGGCTTATTTTAGGTCGAAGCCGCACTTGAGAAGGCACAAGAGGTGATAAATGACCAATATGTTACGATTCATGATGTTCAATTGCAACTCAGTTCCGTTTTGGAAGGTATACGCGTTCTCAACGAAAGAGTCGAGGAATACGATCAACGGCTCGAGGGAGTGCAAGAATCAACTCAAAAGTTCTTCACCGAAGCTCACGCCGAAAATAACAGACGCAGTACCGTGATATGTCAAGCATTCGACACCTTGCATGATAAAGTCATCTCCGAAATTTCCACCAAACTCGAACATCCAGTTAGCCCTGCATCCGCTCCATATACCTCGCCGCATCTCGAGTCCCCAAGAATCCCGTTACCAGTTACATTCCCGCCCAATACAGGCCTTAACCTCAATCAATTGACCGCACATATAGGTCAAATGAACGCACAACTGGAAAATCAGGCAAAATTGATTAACGATCTCCATGTCCGCATAAACAACCATCAACAACAATTCGCTGCTGTTCAGAGAATTAACTCTGATCTTCCGAGTCGAGTAAGTCAATTCTGCGATGAGGTCTCTACCCATTTACAAGGCTACCAACGCGACCAAGCTCTCCTAGGCGAACGATTTAAAAATTTGGAATTCACTGTCGCCGGAATATCACAAACATTAGCGAAACATACTCAAAACACCGATAATAATTTCCGAGAAACAGCAATGCACATGGATTCCGTCAAAAAGAGGTTTGCCGAACATCGAAAGCAGTTGGATAATCTCATTACTGCATGGCGAGGAACAATGACGACAACAGATCAACTGAATGGGAAATTCGAGTCATTGAAGGATTTCCTGAGTACAAAGGTCGTCCCGACGATTGCGAAGATTCATCAATCGTTACCGAATTTGATGGAGGGGGTTCAACCTCCGAATCGATCGACGGCGAGTCCTAGGAATAACACGTCGTCGAATCCGACTACGACAGCCGCACAACAATCCGGGTCTTCTGACCGGAGAGCATCGGTGAGTGGAGGAGGCGCACGCGATCCTATTGAGTTATAGCTATGATTTAAGGAGGCTTGCTTTGGAAATGATTTTCTTCAGTTCGTTATGTGGGGCTTTCCGTTCATTTCAGGCGTTGGCTGAGACTGGGTGTATATGGATATCAGTTGTTTGCACAGGTATCGGTAGCTTAGCGATCTTAGGAAAATCTAAAAGCATAATATATCCTTTCAAGATCCTTTTAAGATCGTGTTTTCAGGTTTTGAAGAGACTACGAGATTTTCTAAAATATATACTAGATAGTCCAGCGGCAAACAGAAGGAGACAAGGACAGACGCTACATATTGACATGCAACGGAAACAGTTCTTTTTTGCACAGAAAATTGACAGAATTGTAATTTACGGAACACCTAGTTCTTGCCATCTTCAGGAGGGGCAGTCTAGACATTAGAACAAGATTGGGAGACGCGTGTGGTACATATTCCTCATCGTCCTCTTCGTCGTCATCAAGTTCATTGCCAGCGGCTTCAGCTTCCTTGGCATAATCAATCTTCTTGCCACGAGTACGACGAGAAACGATATTGGAAGGATCAATTTCGGCCAAATCTAACTTGTCAGTCCTGGTCCAGTGGCATATTCACCATCTTCTGGTTCGTCCTATAGATGTCAGTTACCCTCGCGAAGGTTAGGCAATGGAATATACCTCGTCCTCTTCAACGTCATCCATATCTTCATCTTCATCTCCAGAGTCCATTTCTTCGTCTTCCACTTCAATTGGTTTCTCCTCAACAGCTTTTCCTTTGCCTTTAACGTCGCTATTCAAGTTAGCAATATTGCAAAATCACGCGTCAAGGGGATTTACACAGTGGTAGGCTTTTCCTCTTTAGCGTTCTGAGTGGTAGTAACTTCTTCAGCCATTTTAAGTATAAGGACGAGGTTGATGGAGGTCTCTAGTGAAATTGATTGAGTTTCGAAAGGTGGGAAGGGTGAGTGTGGTATTAGTTAGCAGTTAGGAAGAAGGAAGGGGACGTTTTCGCTTGTGGAAGTTTTACGTGCAAAAGGGCGGCTCACATACATAAAAAATCGACCGGCGATCTTTCGTTTCTTAGCCGGGCGTAATCCTCCCAATCTCAGCACACGTCGGAAATATATCCACCATAATATTTTTTCTGTCAACTCAATTCAGCCTAAATAGCTTAGGAGCATTTGAATAGTGAATATTAGGCGATAGGAACGAAAACGATCAAACCGCCGCAAATGAAAGATAATTTCAATCTTACGGTACTTCAGACTGCTAGGTGATAGAAGCAAACCATCTCAAGGAATTAAAGGGGCATCTCCTCGACTTAATCTAAACTACTTAAACCATGTAGTATAGGACAGTTCCGTATTATTAGCCTTTGCGCACCGGCAATCACCATTGCGACTTGGCCTTGACTACAACCTCAATCTGCATCTCCTTCTGAGCCAAAGCCGCAACACCAACCGCAGTCCAAAGCGGTTTATGAGGCGCATATTGCTTCATATATTTAACCGCCATAAGCAATGATTCCTCAGACATAGGACAGTGATAGGTCGTGACACTGAAGACTTCATCCCAACCTTTTCCACCCGCTGCCTTGAGCGCCTTTTCAACATTTTTCCATGCATTGTGTATATGCTCATCTAAATTTTCCGGGTAGCTTCCATCTTCGTTCCTAAGATATCAATTGCGATACGATGAGCACATACCCACCCCCTTGTCCGGAGATTTCAATTACTCCGTTGATCAACACTGACTGAGAATAGCCGAAGTTGTTTGTGAGGTATTCCCCAAGGCCACCGTAAGTATGGTACTTCAAATGCGACATATTGCGAGTAAATTGAATGGCAGCAGATAGACGCCCTTTATATGCTTCTAAGCTTGTATCCCAAGCGAGTCAAACGGCGAGGCCGACGGTTTATGGGGACCCGAAAGTCATTTTGATTGGCTAGACCTGTTGCACGAAAAGCCGTGCTTGGTCATCAGGGCTTTTGACGTGCCCTACCTTTTTGGGCCACGTTTCGTTCAGCTTTTCGCATCGCGGTCATCGTCAGTCTCCGGAACGCCAAGATGCCTCCAAAGAAGCCCGGCACCATAATCCCTTCATCACCTGCACGGGTTGCTGCTGCATCTAATGTGACTCGTCAATCACAATCCCAATCACAGTCCATTAGCCTTGCTAGACTCCAGACTGCCGCGAACGATCTTTGGAAATCATATTGGCACAATACCTCGAATTCTCTCTTGATCATCGATGCTTTCCTCGTTTTCTTGATGTATGTTGGTGCTGTGCAATTTGTATACGCATGTTTGACTGGGGGATACCCTTTCAATTCGTTCTTGGCAGGGTTTAGTGCCGCAGTTGGACAATTTGTACTGGCAGGTAATTACCCCTGAAATTCACACTAAGAGCAGCAAGTTTAAGAAGTCAAGTGGATAAGGCCAATCGATTAGAGTTTCCCGAGGTTTCTCCGGAACGGTAAGCGCTAGTTGGAGCTGTGCTAATATTTAGAGCATTTGCGGATTTCGTTTTTAGTAGCATTGTTCTGCACTTCTTCGTCGTTACATTTATGGGCTAGAGAGCAGGTCTATCTATACGCATTTATAAATTGAATACCTCTCGCAACGCCTTTCCCAGTCTTTGTATCCCGATTTCAAGTTTATCCAATGGAACAGCCGCAAACGTTCCTCTGAAGAAGACTTCATCTTTACCTTCCAATTTGCTCGCTTTGAATACATGTCCAGGAACCACTAAAACCTTTTCATCTAAGCATTTTTGGAAGATCTTCTCACCTAACTCTTTGCTTCCTACACCCTGAACTGTCCCAGTAATGTGGATCCAGAAGAACATTCCTGCCATGGGAACGGTGTATTCCATGACTTCCTTGGGGAGGTACTTGTCGATAGCTCGACAACATACATCCCGTCGTTGTGTATATTCCGATCTCATGAACATTAGCCATTGAAAAAATCCTTCGTGGCCCCAATGCTGGGAAAGTAATTGGTATGCGATACTCTGTGAAAAGCCGGAGGGAGCTTGTGACGTGATTTCGATAAATCGTATCAATCGTTCAATGATTTGAGCCGACGCCGTGATGAAACCAAGTCTAATACCTGGTGCCAGTACCTTTGATAATGAGTCAAGACGGATCACCCTACCGTCAACATCAAGGCTGAGGAACGAGGGAATCAGGCTTGAGATGAGCTGTCGACTATCTTTGGGAGTTGTGTATTTCGGGTTCTCTTCACCGGTATATGGTTCCATTTGTAGAAAATCTGTCGGTCAGTCCGTTACTTGGATAAGCTACAGTATGGTTCATCTTCAATTATCAGGATGTCGTGTTTTTGGAAGACGGCGTATAACTCTTTTCGTCGTTCGAGAAACATACTTGTCCCTGTCGGATTCTGTCCAGTACTAACGTGAGCTTGAGCAAGGACGGATCGTACGGAACGATGTATGCAACTCTTGGCCTTGGCCCATCTGAACTGCTCCAATTCGATAGTTTCTCGTCCAGTAAATCTGCTCTCATGCCCTGACCATCCATTCCAATGCCGACAATGTTCAGCCCTTGCGGTCGGCATGAATATATGCCACTCGTATATGCGTATTCCTCCATAATAATTGAATCCCCGCGGGTCAGTAGAGTCCTTATACATGCCTCAAACGCAAGGGTATTTCCAATTGAAAGCGTGATATCCCAGTCTTCATAAGGCGGCGAATGAACCATCTACAGTCAGCTGAATACAAAAATATACACACTTTGATATGTTCCCTCGCAAATTCTCGAAGTTTCAAGTCACCGAAACCTTGTCCATACTGTAGAGTTGAAGCAAGATCCGTCGAATACGTCTCCGCCACGACTACTTCTGAAGTCGAAGGATTATTGGTTCTATTCCGGTTCTTCACAACTCGAATCGTTGCGCCCGAGTTGAGAATTTCGTCCTCATTGAAGTGACCAGTTGTCGGCACACGAACATCGATATACTCGAATGGAAAATATCCTGGATTGGGTAATCTACTGTCAACTTTGTCTCGCAAGAATGTTCACCCTCCCCCGAGCGAAATCAGACCCGGGAGAGTCAAATGTTGTGCTAGCGCCTTTAAAGGGCTGTGTTCTCTTGCTTTTGACTCTTCGCTCAAAAATGAGCTCCAGTCTTTTGCTTTACCCATTTCTGCCAATGAATTGTCTCAACAACGTTCTGACGCTCGAGCTTTTTATCCTAACGGACGTTGGTTTCGGAAAAATTGAATTTGGATGATCTTCAAAACTGATCGGCTCTCGGTTCCGATCTTATCAAGCACCGTCCGTCATACGTGCTCCCTCTGTCCTCAACTTCTGTTAGTGACTAGACTTCCTTAAATCAGATTGGTACTACAATGCCGCACGAGAAGATCAAAATCGCCATAGACAGAGGAGGCACGTTTACTGACTGTATTGGGTCGTATAAGGGCAAAGAGGAGATCGTTAAGCTCCTTTCGGTGGACCCCAGCAATTATGATGATGCGCCGCTGGAGGGTATTCGACGGCTTTTAGAAAAGTTCACCGGGAAGAAAATTGCGCGGGAGGATAAACTTGATACTTCGCTGATTGGTAATGGCTTGGCACCTGGCGCAGCTGACGTAGAATCCATTCGAATGGGAACAACAGTAGCAACAAATGCCTTACTAGAACGAAAGGGAGAACGGACAGCGCTTGTAATAACCAAGGGATTCAAAGATTTGCTCTTAATTGGTAATTGGTTTATCTTTCTGTGTTAATGATAGGAAATCAAAGTCGGCCGAGAATATTTGATCTTGCGATTAATAAGCCTGATGTTCTGTACGAGACGGTTCTCGAGGTCGATGAGCGGGTAACGCTGGAAGAATATGCCGAAGATCCGAATCCAAAAGAAATAGAAGTTCCTGATGATCATGGGGCATCAGGTCTAATCAAGGGCCTTTCCGGAGAAGTCGTGCGCATATTAAAGAAACCAGATCTGAAAGAAGTGGAGAAGGGACTTCAAAAGCTATATGACGATGGTTATCGCAGTATTGCGATATGCTTTATGCATTCCTATACATTTCCGAGTATTCTCATTGAAAGACTAGACTAATGATTAGATCATGAGATTTTGGTGGGCAAATTAGCGGAGAAAGTGGGATTCTCGCACATCGGCATTTCGTCCTCACTGATGCCAATGGTCAGTATCCATATCCCCTGTGCTGATACGTAGATCAAAATAGTTCCCCGAGGCACAAGTGCGACCGCCGATGCATATCTCACTCCAGAAATCAAAAAGTACATCTCAGGTTTCAATAAAGGCTTCGAAGGCGATCTCGGAAATAAAGCAGCTCGCCAGGACAAAGGAACTCGTTGTGAATTTATGCAATCAGACGGCGGTTTAGTCGATGTATCCAAGTTTTCTGGGCTACGCGCAATATTAAGTGGTCCGGCTGGTGGTGTGGTGGGATATGCCCTTACTTCATATGATCCAGAAACAAAGATCCCGGTTATTGGTTTTGACATGGGCGGGACTAGTACAGGTATGGCGATCGCTAAGCTGTGCTCATGAAAAGATGTGTCTAGATATGCAGGCAGATATGAGCATGTTTTTGAGACGACGACTGCGGGCGTAACAATACAGAGCCCGCAACTAGATATCAACACAGTTGCGGCCGGGGGCGGATCTCGTTTGTTCTGGAAGAACGGATTATTTGTAGTTGGACCTGACAGTGCAGGTGCTCATCCGGGCCCCGCTTGCTACAGGTATAACCTACCTTATCTCGCGATTAAAAGTTAGGAAAGGAGGTCCTCTGACAGTAACCGATGCCAATCTCTTCCTCGGCCGTTTGTTACCGGAGTTCTTCCCTAAGATTTTCGGCGAAAAAGAAGACCAAGGCCTCGACACTGAAATCACTGCAAAACTATTCAAAGAGTTAACAGATGAGATTAACAAAGAGCGCGACGAACAGATGACGCCTGAAGAAGTCGCTTACGGGTTTATCAACATCGCAAACGTAGCCATGACACGACCTATCCGTGCATTAACTGAGGCCCGCGGATATGATACTTCGCAACACCGATTGGCTACATTTGGGGGCGCAGGCGGTCAACATAGTTGTGCTATTGCAGAGAGTCTGGGGATCTCACAGATCTTGATCCATCGGTATTCGTCGGTGTTGTCAGCTTATGGCATGGCTCTAGCGGATGTCGTACAAGAGGTACAAGAGCCAAGCTCGGAAGTCTTTTCGTCGAAATCTCAGGATAGATTGCAAAAACGAGTCGAAGAGTTACAGAAGAAAGCAAGTGCCGAATTAAGGAAAGAGGGATTCGATGATAAGAGCATCCGACATGAAATGTATCTTAACATGAGATACCAAGGCACTGATACCGCTTTGATGATCATCAAACCTGAGGATAGCTGGGATTTTGGAAAAGCCTTTGTTGAGCGGCATGAGCAAGAGTTCGGTTTCACTTTACCTGATCGTGATATCCTGGTGGACGATATCAGGGTAAGAGGTATTGGCCAGAGTTTTGAGGGACCAGAGAAGACAGTGGATCAACAGCTGAAAGATTTAAAGGCGAAAGATGTCAATACATCTAAGAAACACTCGACACAGAAGGTCTACTTCGAGGGAGGTCATAAGGACGCGAATATATATGTCCTCGGCGATCTCGAAGTGGGAGACAAAATTCAGGGTCCTGCAATCATTATCGACGAAACTCAAACAATTGTTGTCGTCCCCAATTCAACAGCAATCATTCTCAAAACCCATGTTGTCATTAATCTCGGAGAAAGCGAAGGCACGAGCAAGAAAGCAAACGCAGAGACAGTAGACCCAATCATCCTCAGTATTTTCTCTCACCGATTTATGGCCATAGCCGAACAAATGGGCCGAGCACTACAAAAGACAAGTGTGTCAACCAACGTCAAGGAACGTCTCGATTACAGCTGTGCACTGTTTAGTTCAGACGGCGGCCTTGTTGCCAATGCCCCTCATCTCCCAGTCCATCTCGGCTCCATGTCCACAGCGGTCAAAAAGCAAGCAGAAATATGGGAGGGAAAACTTAAGAGAGGGGATGTCATTGTTTCAAACCATCCACAGACGGGTGGCACCCATCTTCCTGATATCACGGTCATTACTCCCG
>Ga0335080_10008318_pt1 | contig 10818 bp, 10 predicted proteins | sample Lox_Sample_34_FD_206720 | JGI IMG/M metagenome (GOLD analysis project Ga0335080, IMG submission 206720) | Soil microbial communities from Loxahatchee National Wildlife Refuge, Florida, United States - Lox_Sample_3.4 | ecosystem: Environmental > Terrestrial > Soil > Wetlands | place: USA...
GGGCCGGCGCTGACCAAGGTGGCCGAGCGGCGCGGCTGGCCCATCCTGCGGTTCAGCAGCCGGGGCGGCGGCGGCCCGCTGGGCCGGGCCCGCAACCTGGCCGCGATCGGCTCGCTCGGCCCGCTGGCGGCGGGCGCGCTGAGCCTGGGCCTGCTCACCAGGAACAAGCGCACCGGGATCAACTTCCTGACCAGGTACTGGCCGCAAGTCCTGCTCGAGCTGACCGGGGTGAAGCTGAACGTCACCGGCGCGGAGAACCTCACCGCGCAGCGGCCGGCCGTGTTCTTGTTCAACCACCGGAACAACTTCGACGTGTTCATCGTGGCCGCGCTGGTCAAGGACAACTGGACCGGGATCGCCAAGAAAGAGCTCGAGACCAACCCGCTCGTCGGCCCGCTGGGCAAGCTGATGGACGCCGCGTTCATCGACCGGGCCGACACCGCCTCGGCGGTGGCCGCCCTGGCGCCGATCGAGGACGCGGCGCGCAAGGGCCTGTCCATCATCGTCGCGCCGGAGGGGACCCGGCTGGACACGCAGTCGGTCGGGCCGTTCAAGAAGGGCGCCTTCCGGATCGCGATGGCGACCGGCCTGCCGGTCGTCCCGATCGTCATCAGGAACTCCGATTCGGTGGCCGGCCGCAACTCCACCACGCTCAACCCGGGCACGGTGGACGTCACCGTGCTGCCGCCGGTCAGCACCGCGGACTGGACGGTCAAGGACCTGCCGGAGCGGATCGGCGAGATCCGTTCGGCGTACGTGCGGCTGCTCGCCGACTGGCCCGCTGCTGGCCGGGACGGCTCGGGAGTGGCGTCGTGACCGCGGGGTCCGATCTCGCCGGGCTGCTGGCCGACGGGCCGGACACCGTGGTGCTCACCCAGGCCTCGACCTCGACCGAGGGGCGGCTGATCGCGGACCGGATCGCCGCGGCGGGCGGCACCGCGCGGCCGCCGGTGAGCCTCGGGTCGCCCGGCGGGCTCCCCCGGTCGCTGCTGGACGGCGACGGGGACGTCCGGCTGGTCCCGGTGCGGGTCGCCTGGCTGCCGGAGGAGCACGCGGGCCGGCGCGCGGCCCGGGTGGCCGACCTGCTGCCGGGACGTGACCCGTATAACCCCAGCGAACGGCAGCAGCTGCGGATCCTGGCACGCCAGCCGGGGCGGGCGGTGGTGCTGGCCGGCGAGCCCGCGACGCTCGGCTCGCTGCGCCGGCTCTGGACCGAGACCGCGGACGGTGACGACTTCGGCTCCTACGTGACCCGCCGGGCCACGCTGGCGCTTGACCGGGCCGAGTACCGGCTGCGCGGCCCCAGGTACAAGACGCCGAGCCTGGTCAAGGACGAGATCCTGTCCTCGCGGCGGTTCCGGGAGGGGCTGCGCACGCTGTCGCCGGCTTCCTCGCCGGGCTCCGATGCCTCGGTGGCGCCCGGGGGTTCTCCGGTGCCGTCGCTGGAGGAGGCCGGGGAGATCCTCGACGAGCTCGCCGCGGGCTGGAGCCGCCGGCTCATCGACATCTTCCCGACCGTCGGCCGGCTGATCTTCCAGCGTGGCTTCGACCCGCAGATCGACTACGACGAGTCCCAGGTGGACCTGCTGCGCGCGGCGATGGAGCGCCACCCGTGCATCTTCTTGTGGTCGCACCGGTCCAACCTGGACACGCTCGTGCTCGCCGCGGCCATGCAGGAGAAAGGGCTGCCCCCGGCGCACCTGTTCGCCGGGATCAACATGGCCTTCGGGCCGATGGGCGCGCTGCTGCGCCGGACCGGGGTCATCTTCATCCGGCGCTCGACCAGTGACGACCCCCTGTACAAGTACGTGCTGCGCGAGTACGTCGGGTACGTGCTGGAGAAGCGGTTCAACCTTTCGTGGTCCATCGAAGGCACCCGGTCGCGGACCGGGAAGATGCTGCCGCCGCGGCTCGGCCTGCTGTCCTACGCCGCCGACGTCTACCTGTCCGGGCGGGTGGACGACATCGCGCTGCTGCCGGTGTCGATCACGTTCGACCAGCTGCACGAGATCACCGAGTACGCGGAATACGCGCGGGGCGGGGCGAAGAGGCCGGAGGGGTTCGGCTGGCTGTACGGCTTCATCAAGGCGCAGGGGGCGCGGCACTACGGCAAGGTCTACGTGCGGTTCGGCGAGCCGGTGACGATGTCGTCGTTCCTCGGGCCCGTGGGTGGCTCGGTGGCTATTGATCCGGCCGCGCGGCGGCTGGCCCTGCAGAAGACCGCCTTCGAGGTGGCGTGGCGGATCAACCGGGGCTTGCCGGTTACCGCGACCGCCCTGGTCACCACCGTGCTGCTGGCCATGCAGGGGGCCGCGCTGACTTTCGCGCAGATCCGGCTGGGGCTGGCCGACGGGATGGACTACCTGGAGAGCCGTTCGGTGCCGCGGACGGCGAGCGCGTTGGCGCTGTCCGGGGCCGGGGCGGTGCGGGCCACGCTGGACGCGCTGGTGGCCGGCGGAGTGGTCAGCTACGTCGAGGAGGGCCGCGATCCGGTCTGGCTGATCGGGCCCGAGCACCAGCTCGCCGCCGCCTTCTACCGGAACTCACTGATCCACTTCCTGCTGGACACCGCGCTGTGCGAGCTGGCCGTGCTGCGGGCGGGCGAGTCCGCTTCCGATCCGGCCTCCGCTTCCGATCCGGTCGGGGCATTCTGGGACGAGATCGCCAGGCTCCGCGATCTGCTGAAGTTCGAGTTCTACTTCCGCGAGCGCGACGAGCACCGGCGCGAGGTGGCCGCGGAGATGAGCCGGCACGATCCGTCGTGGGAGTCGCTGGTGCGTTCCGGGCAGGGGGCGGCGGACGGGCTGCTGGCCGGGATGCGGCCGCTGGTCTCCCACGTCGTCGTCCGGCCGTTCGTCGAGGCGTACCGGCTCGTCGCCGACGTGCTGGCGCACGACGACGCGGTGGTTCCCGATTCCGAAGTGGTCCGCCGGGCGCTGGGACTCGGGCGTCAGTACGTGGCGCAGCACCGGCTGCGCAGCTCGGAATCGGTCTCGGCGCTGCTGTTCCAGACGGCGCTCCAGCTAGCCAGGAACCGGGGCTTGCTGGAGGCCGGCGCCGACCTGGCGGAGCGGCGGGCGGCGTTCCTGGCCGAGCTGCGCGACCTGGTGCGCCGACTCGACCAGATCGAGAACCTGGCCATCAGGCGCTACATCAGGGACGCGGTCAACGCGATGCCGGCGGACTGAGGGCGGCCGCTGGTCGCGCGACGTTTCCGCGGAAACGCGGGCCGGGCCAGGACGCTGCGAGGCTAAGAGCCTGCCAGCCACGCCAGCAAGCGGCCCCGCGACCAGCAGCGGCCAATGGCTTCGGCGCGCAGAGCCGACTGGCCGAACAGCGCCAGGCCGATGATGCTGTGGCCAGAGGCGCGGCGATCGCCGAGTGTCGGTATCGCCGGCGCGACTCCGACCCCTTCCGCTGACACCCACGCCACCGCCCGGCCGACCGCCGCTTCGTCGAGGCGGTGCAGGAAGCGCAGGCGGCTCTCGAGCGGGAAGTGCGACAGCGCCCACGTCGTGGTGACGACGGGCAGGGCGTCCGCGGGCACGCGGGCGAAGGCGCCGGGCAGCACCTCGATGGCGTCACCTCGCAGCAGCAGCGGAGGGGCCGTCGCCGCCAGCGCTATTTCCGCTTCGAGCCTCGCGGCCCGCTCCGGCTGACCGGGCCACAGGCAGGCGCGCAGCCAGCGGGCGTCATCCGCATCGGTCACGTCGGCCGGATCGAGGTCGACGCCGACCCGGGCGACGACCTCGGGCATCGCCCGCGCCGGGATGGGCCGGTCTGCCACGATCGAAGACGACAGCCGCACCGGAGATGACGGGTCGCCCAGCGATTGCCCGTTGCTGTACGCGATGCCAACGCGATCGACATTGAGATTGAGCCCAGCCGAACAGCCCACGTCGATCAGCCCGACCGCATTCGCGCCGACCCGGCGGGCCGCCTCGGCGATGGCCGGATACAGCACGGCGCAGCGTCCGGTCTCGCCGGCCCGCGTCCGCCGGCGCACGGCAATGGCCACGACCGATTCGGTCATCCGCAGCAGCGTGTCGATGGCCGCGCCAGCGGCAGCGTCGCCGTCCGCCGCGGCATAGGCCGCGGCCAGCGCCGGGGCGTGTCCGGCGAGGGCGAGGTCGTGCAGTGCGGCGAGGATCAGCGCGGGATGCCGCTTGCGGGCCGGCACCGCCTCGATGGCGCGCAGCGCCTCGCCGGACTCACTCAGGGCGACGGCGACGCGCTGGTACAGCGGTGAGGTCCCGGCGGCGTCGACCTCACCGAAACGCCGGTACACCTGAGCGAGCGTGCGGGCCCTCACCACGGGTACAGCTTCGATGTCACCAGGTGGGGACGACGGCTTCCCCGGCGGTTTCCGGGGCACCGGGCCGCTCACCGGCCGGGCCGGACCGAGGGAACCGGTCCTCGTCGTTGGCCGGCGGCCGCGGCGCGGGCGCCAGCTCCCGGAGGTCGTCAAGCAGGGTGCGCAGTACTTCACGGCGCAGCGAGTAGAAGTAGTTGCGGCCCGACTTGCGGACGTCGATCAGGCCCGCCTGGTAGAGGGTCTTGATGTGGTACGAGATCGTGGGCTTGGAGACAGGCAGCGTATCTTCGAGCGTGACGCAGCCAGTTCGTCAACCGATGCCATCTGGAGGACGATGTCCCACCGGATCGGATCGCTGAATGCCTTGAAGATCTCGGTCGGCGGCTGCCGCGGCGTGGCGGGCATGAGGAGGTTCCTAGCCTAGGCACGATAGTTGTCGAACTTTTCCGTCTGAGTCTATCCAGGCGTCAAGCCGGGGCCGGGCGCGGACGGGCGGGCGGACGAGGCGTGAGCGGGCAGGCCGGGCGCGGGCTAGTCGAGCTGCTCGACGAAGGCGCGGAGCTGGCGGATGTTGCGGCATTCGTGTACGGCGTCGCAGAAGGGCTCGTACCTGGCTATGACCGAGTCGCCGCTGTTCCAGGCGCTGACGGATTCGGGGTTCAGCCAGAACAGATGGCCGGCCCGCTGGCTGACGGCCTTGAGGGCGCCCTCGCGGGGATCGTGGTAGTTGGTGCGGGCGTCGCCGAGCACGAGCACGGTGGTGCGCCTGCGCACCTGCTCGCCCCAGGTCTCCCAGAAGGTGGACAGCGCGTGCCCGTAGTCCGATCGGCCGTCGAACCACACACCGCTGCCGGCCGCGTTGATCTGGCGGGTGGCTTCGACCACGTCGGCAGCCTGCTGCAGGGCGTCGGTCACCTCGTCGATGCCGTCGACGAACACGAAACTGCGGACCCGGGAGAACTGTGACCGCAGCGCGAACGTGAGCTGCAGCGTGAAGGCCGCGAAGGTGGACACCGAGCCGGAGATATCGGCCAGCACGAACAGTTCGGGCTTGGCCGGATGCGGCTTGCGGAACACCGGCCGCACCGGCACTCCCCCGGTGCTCAGCGACGTGCGCATGGTGCGCCTGAAGTCGAGCGCGCCGCGCCGCCTGTGCCGGCGCTTCTCGGCGAGCCGGCCGGCCAGCTTGCGGGTGAGCGGCTCGAGCACGGAGCGCATGTCGGCGATCTGGTCACGGGAGGAGGTCAGGAAGTCCACGTCCTCCGGCAGCGGGCGGCGCAGGGTGCGGGCCACGGCGGCGGCGCCGCGGTCCTCGACCAGGCGGCGGCGGACCTCCGCCTCGACCGCCGCGCGGAACCGGGCCATCTGGTCCTCGTAGTCCTCGAGTCGCAGCCGGCCCTCCAGCCCCGTCGGCCCGGCCTGATCGGCTTCCCCGGCCAGCCGGGTCATCAGCGCGTCCGGGTCGACGGCCCGCATGGTGCGGAACACGTAGTAGGTGCCGGCCACCGGGCGGCCCGGCTCGATCCCGGCGTGCCGGTCCACCAGGAGGCTCGCGATGGCGCGCAGCATGACCTCGTTGCCCTCCCTGAGGGCGGCCAGCAGCAGCCCGGTCAGGGCGGCGCCGTCAAGGGAACCGAGGCCGCCGCCGGCGCCCTGACCGTTCTGGCCGTCCAGCCCGGCTGGGCCGGCTGGGGAGGGCCCGGCGGCCAGAGAGTCTTCCTGAGCGTGCGAGGCCTGGCGCGCCCCCGGGGCCGCAGGAGAGAAGTACAGGTCGAAGACGGTGTCGAAGGCAAGCTCGTGATCATGGGTCTTCACCAGGACCGCGCGCAGGGCGGCCTTGACCGTGCCACGCTCGTCGAGTGGCAGGTGGCGCAGGCTCCGCACCGCGTCGATCCGCTCCGCGAGCGAGACCGGGACGCCGATCTGGCGCAGTTCGGTGACCATGCCTTCTATGGCGGCAAGCATGAGCCGGCCTTTCTGCGCGTCACGGGCACGGCCGCATTGTTATCATGATAGTTGCAAGAGCATCTAATATATAGGGCTCGGGGAAGGTCGGCCAGCATGACAGACCCGGTGGGCCAGGGGAACCGGGACGAGGCCGCGGCGCGTGCCTGGTGGTCCGGTCCGGCCGACCGGGTCGCGGGCCTGCTGAGCAGCGCCGGGTACCTGGCCAGCGAGCACGCCTGCGCCGTGCTGCGGCTGGCCGGCCAGCTCGGCAAGCCGGTCCTGGTCGAGGGGCCGGCCGGCACGGGGAAGACCGGGCTGGCCACCAGCCTGGCGGCCGGGTGCGGCAGCAGGCTGATCCGGCTGCAGTGCCACGAGGGCCTGGACGAGGCCCGGGCGCTGTACGAGTGGAACCACTCCAGGCAGCTGCTGCGCATCATGGCCGGACGGGCCGGGGGCTGGCCGGAGACTGACTTGTTCACCGAGGAGTTCCTGCTGACCCGGCCGCTGCTCGACGCGATCAGGGCGACCGAGCCGGTGGTCCTGCTGATCGACGAGGTCGACCGGCTCGGCCTGGAGGCCGAGGCCCTGCTGCTCGAGGTGCTCTCGGACTACCAGGTCTCCATTCCCGAGTTCGGCACGGTGACCGGCCGGCAGGTGCCGGCGGTCGTGCTGACCTCGAACGGCTCGCGGGACCTGACCGAGGCGCTGCGGCGGCGGTGCCTGTACCTGTACCTCGACTATCCCCCGGTCGATCGGGAGCGGGAGATCGTGGCCATGCGGGTCCCGGGGATTCCCGGGCACCTGGCCGGGCAGATCGCCGCGTTCGTCGGCTCGCTGCGCCGACTGGACCTGCGCCAGCGCCCGTCGGTGGCGCAGACCCTGGAGTGGGCCAGGACGCTGCTCGCCCTCGGCGCGCAGGACCTGGACGCCGGGCTGGCGGCCGAGTCGCTGCCCGCCCTGCTCCGCTTCCGGCCGGACCTGGAGCTGGCCGCCGCGGAGCTGGCCGCGGGCCGGCTGGCCTTCGGCTGACCGGCCCAGTCAGCGTGTCCGGCTGAACTCGACCGCGGCCTTCTCGATATCCGGCTGGTGCTTCAGCAGCACGTGCAGCGTGTCGATGACCAGCTCGGTGCTGATCTCCGCCACGCCGAGCAGGGACAGCGTCCTGGCCCAGTCGATCGTCTCCGACACCGACGGCCGCTTCTTCAGTTCGAGCCGTCGCAGCGACCCCACCACGCGGGTGATCTGGTCGGCCAGGGCGACGCTGAGGTCAGGTACCCGGCGCAGCACGATCGCCTGCTCCCGCTCCGGCGCCGGGTAGTCGAGGTACAGGTACAGGCACCGCCGCTTGAGCGCCTCGGACAGCTCGCGCGAGTTGTTGGAGGTGAGGAACACCAGCGGGGTCTGGGTGCTGGTGACCGTGCCGAGCTCGGGAATCGATATCTGGTAGTCCGAGAGCACCTCGAGCAGCAGGGCCTCGGTCTCGACGTCGATCCGGTCGACCTCGTCGATGAGCAGCACCACGGGGTCCGGCGCGCGGATGGCGGCGAGCAGCGGCCGGGTGAGCAGGAATTCCTCGCTGAAGATGTCCGCCTGCAGGTCGGTCCAGTCCGCCGTCTCGCGGTCGGTCCCGGTCCGTTCGGCCTGAATGCGGAGCAGTTGCTTGGAGTAGTTCCACTCGTACAGGGCCTTGGCCTCGTCCAGGCCCTCGTAGCACTGCAACCGGATCAGCCGCCGGCCTGCCGCCGTGGCCACGCTCTTGGCCAGCTCGGTCTTGCCGGTCCCGGCGGGGCCCTCGACCAGCACCGGCTTGCCGAGCCGGTCGCCCAGGTACACCACCGAGCAGATGCGCTCGTCGGCCAGGTATCCCGCGTCCGTGAGCGAGCGCCCGATCACGTCCGGCGAGGCCCACTCATAGGCCTGGTCCTGGCTTGCGCCGGGTTGCTTGTTCACCTAACTGCCCTCGAAGGTGGGGGAACGGTGCTCACGGCGGGCCTGGATGCCCCGATGGATGTCGGCGGTGGCCATGGTGACCGGCTGGGCCAGCGCCTCCCACTGCAGCGCCGCCTCGAATCCACCACGGGCACCGGAACCTGCCGCGGAGCCAGCCACGTCCGGTAGAACGGCAGCATCTTGTCGCGCAGCCGATCGGGCGTGTTGCCGCCGGGATCGCCCTGGTCGAGCCAGGACAGGTCGGCCCCGGAGCAGAACGCGCTGCCCGCTCCGGTCAGCACCACCGCGCGCAGCGACCCGTCCGCGGTGACCTTGTCCATCGCCACGGTCCACGCCGCGGTCAGTTCCGTCGTCATGGCGTTCCGCAGCCGCGGCAGGTTCAGGGTCACCAGCGCCACGCCAGCCGACGCGAGCCGCACATCGACGGGCTCCGCCAGCCGGTCAGCCATGAACCACCACCCACCCCGGACAATCTCGCAGATGTAAAACGATACTAGGGTTCTCCAGGCTGGCGCCGACTGAAGATGGCGTCACCGGAACGCCGCCGGCTACGTCGGGCTCGTCGCCGGCCATGGCATCGTGGGCGGGGGGCGGCGTCGACGACACCGTCGATGCGAGAGCTCGCGTCAGCGCCTCGCGGTATGCATCTGGGCACATGGCTGCGATCACCAGAGGCTCAGCGCAGTTCCTGGATGCGGACCAGGTTGCCCGCGGGATCGCGGAAGGCGCAGTCGCGAATCCCGTACGGCTGCTCGACCGGCTCCTGGACGACCTCGGCGCCGCTGGCCTGCAGCCGCTCGAAGGTACCGTCGAGGTCCTTGGTGGCCAGGAGGATCCAGCCGTAGGTGCCCTTGGCCATCATCTCGGCGATGGTGCGGCGCTCGTCGTCGGTGAAGCCGGGGCCCGCCGCCGGCGGCGCCAGCAGGATGGACGTGCTGGGCTGGCCGGCCGGGCCGACCGTGATCCAGCGCATCTTGCCCTGTCCGACATCGGTGCGGACCTCGAAGCCGAGGATGTCGCGATAGAAGGCCAGGGAGGCTTCCGGGTCGTCATGCGGGAGGAAGCTCGCGTGAATGGTGATGTCCATGCCCGTCAGGCTAGCTGCGGGTCGATGACCGGCGCTTCTTGATTCCTGACCGGTCTGGTCACCTGTTTGGCCACGCACGGCGGCATCCCCGCCGTCGCGCGGGCGGCCTGGTTCCGGTAGGCGCTGGGCGGCATGCCGACCAGCTCGGTGAAGCGAGTGCTGAAGGTACCCAGCGATGCGCAGCCGACCGCGAAACAGACGTCGGTGACGCTGAGGTCGCCCCGGCGCAGCAGCGCCATCGCGCGCTCGATCCGCCGCGTCATCAGGTAGCTGTACGGGGACTCGCCGTAGGCGCGCTTGAACTCGCGGCTGAGGTGCCCGGCTGACATGTGCGCGCCGCGGGCGAGCGCCTCGACGTCCAGCGGCTGCGCGTACTCCCGGTCGATCCGGTCGCGGACACGGCGCAGCCGCGCGAGGTCGCGCAGGTGCTGCGCCGCGGCGGGTGTGCTGGTCACACCCTGATCGTACGTCGCGCAATCACCCGGCTAGGTTTGGCGCATGGGTGTGCTCTTGCTGGTGCGGCACGGTCAGGCCTCGCTCGGGACAGCGGACTACGACCGGCTCTCGGACATCGGCCTGCGCCAGGCGCAGGTCACCGGGGCCCGGCTGGCCGGGATGGACCTGGCGGTGGACCGGATGGTGTCCGGCGGCCTCACCCGGCAGCGGGACACGGCCCAGGCGCTGCTGGACGCGCTCGGCTGGCCCGCTTCCCGGCTGCGGATCGACGAGCGGCTGGTCGAGTACGACCACGTCGAGGTCATGGCCCGGCACACCACCGACGTCACCTTCGAGACGGCGACCGCGGAGGGCGAGGTCGGGCGGGCGCTGCAGTCCACGCTGGAGGAGGCGATCGGCCGCTGGATCTCCGGGGAGACGGGCTACTCCGAAAGCCACGCGGCGTTCACCGACCGGGTCCTGGCCGCGGTCGGCCAGCTGGTCGCCGAACCGGGCGGGACCGTCGCGGTGACCTCGGGCGGGGTCATCGCCGCGTTCTGCGCCCAGGCGCTGGGGCTGCCCGAAGAGCGCTGGCCCAGCCTGGCCCGGCTGCTGGTCAACGCCGGCATCACCAAGGTCATCAGCGGGCACACCGGAACAAGCCTGGTGACGTTCAACGACCACGCCCACCTGGAAGCCGACCGTTCCCTGATCACGTACAGGTAAGGCCTGGACGGCGGCACCGCAGGCGACCAGGTCGGCCGCGTCCGGCAGGCCCCAGGCGGTGAGCTCCTCGGTGGTGTGCTGGCCCGGCACGGGGGCCGGACCGGACAGCTGGCCCGGCGTCCTGGAGAAACGCGGCGCGGGCGCGGGCTGGACGACGCCGTCCCTGACGACGTAGGTCTGGCGGGCGGCCAGGTGCTCATCGGAAGCGGCCTCGCGCAGCGACAGCACCGGCTCGGCGCAGGCCTCGGTGCCGGCGAAGGCGGCCGCCCACTCGTCCCTGGTCCGTTCGGCGAACCGGGCGGCGAACAGCGCGCGCAGCTCCGGCCAGTTCCGCGGGTCGGCCCGGTCGGGTGCCTCG
>Ga0335080_10008320_pt1 | contig 10817 bp, 9 predicted proteins | sample Lox_Sample_34_FD_206720 | JGI IMG/M metagenome (GOLD analysis project Ga0335080, IMG submission 206720) | Soil microbial communities from Loxahatchee National Wildlife Refuge, Florida, United States - Lox_Sample_3.4 | ecosystem: Environmental > Terrestrial > Soil > Wetlands | place: USA: Florida...
GGCCGATCCAGTCCCAGCATCTCGCGCAGAAGGGTGGTCTTTCCGGAACCCGAACCGCCCACGATGCAAAGGATCTCTCCGTCCACCACCGACAGCTCCAGGTCGCGATGCACTACATGCTGCCCAAACCGGGTGGTGACCCCGGTCAATCGGATTACAACAGGCTGAGCGAAAGACACGGTCACATCCCGACATGGGCGAACAGGACTGCGAACACGGCGTCGGCCACCAATACGCTGCTGATAGCGACCACCACCGAGCTGGTCGTACCCGCCCCCAGGCTCTCGGTGTTGGGCTTGACCCGCAGCCCGAAGTGACAGGAGACCAGCGCAATGATCACTCCGAATACCACTCCTTTGCCCAGACCGATCCAGTAGTTCGCAATCGGCACCACCCTCGGTACGGCATCCAGGAAGTAGTAGTAGCCGACGTCCAAGGACAGATGGGCGGCGACCATTCCTCCGAGGAGTGCGATGGCGCTCGTCCACAGTCCCACCAGGGGCTGAGAGACGGCGAGCGCAACAACCTTGGGGAGGATCAACCGCTGCGTGTACGGGATCCCGATGGTGGTCAGCGCGTCGAGCTCTTCGTTCAAGCGCATGACGCCGAGTTGAGCAGTGATGGACGATCCCGAGCGCCCGGCCACCAGGATTGCGGCCAGCAGCGGTCCTAGCTCGCGTACACACGCGATCCCGAGCAGGTCGACTACATACATCTCGGCGCCAAACCTGCGCAGCTGATCGCCAGACAGGTAACTCAAGACCACGCCGATGAGAAATCCGACCAGGGCCAGGATACCCATGGCCTGGGCGCCGCTGCGGTAGATTCCAGCGGAGATCTCGCGCCAGGGCCAGCGCTTCGGGTGCCTGACCAGATCCAGGCAGTCCAGCAACACACGGCCGATCAGCCAGACCATCTCGCGCAGCTGGTCGATCATGCTCAATAAGCCCTCCCCGAGTCGCACCACGGGTTGTGCGAGATCACGCCGCTGAAAGCGTCGCTGCGCGGCCTCCGCGACTCCACCGGGCAGTCGAGTGAAGTACTCCCTCAATACCGCTGGGATGAGCAGTGTTTCGGGGAACGATCGACCCCAAGCTCGCCACAGCAGCAGCGCTCCAGTACGGTCGAGTTTGTCCAGCTTTGAAAGGTCCCATGAAACCGCCCGACGGGCGGCGTGTTGCATGAGCTGCCGCTTGAGGCTCAGAGCACGCTCCTTGAGACCGAGAGTGGTCCAATGGCCCGTCACCGTGACCGATTGTGCGTCACCCGGCAAGCTCGCGACCCGAAGAGCGGGCGCTTCCCCTAGGGTGTCGCTGTCTGGACGCATGGGCATGGAATGTTCCGCAAGGGGTCGGGGTAGGTGAATACGGACGGCAAGTGGTCTGGGGGCAACTGCGCCTCAGTCACCCCGCTTGACGCGTTGCCACTCGGCCTTCAGAACGGCGCGACCGGCTCGCGTGATCGCCTCGGTTTCCGCGCGCATCTTTGTCAAGGGCTGAAGCTCCTCCGAAATCAAGGCCGAGTAGGTGACCTCGACTGCCTCGCACAGCTCGCTATGCCCGCCCTCGTTCGGATTGATCATGAGCAGGATCTTGTTTTTGATTAAGGCAATGCGCTCGGCAATATGCAACAGCGCGCGATCCGAGCTCAGCATAAGCGGATGGTCGTGACTCATCGCCTGCCTCGCGATCGAAGCGCTCAACACCAATGCGACATACTCCGCAACCGAGTCGCGCAACGCTTCAACCCACCTCTCCCGGTTGTTGGAGATCACCGATGCTCGGATCTGTCGGCGCGCTACGAGAACCGACACAACGGGGCCGGCCACGCCGGCGATCAGAGCCGTGCACGCGGTCACAAAGGTGACGGTCAGTGCGTCCATGCGTTCGGAAATCGCCGACCTGCGAGATCGCGCGAGCTGCGAGTTGCGGAATTCGGATGACGACGGAGTGCGTACAGCGCAGGACCCAACTTGCGAACCACGCAGAGCCAAGTCGGTCCGGCGCCTACTTCTTCGGCGCGGTATCCGTGTCCGACTGCTCTTCGGCCTGGCGCCCGGGCTTGTACGGCGCACCAGCCGATTTTACCGGCTGAGCGCTGCTGCCCGCCGGTTCTAGTGCTCCGGAGGCTCCGGAATTGCCATCGTCGAGCTGTCGGCCGGGTTTGTACGGCGGCTGGCTGCTTTTCACCGCATCGCCTTCGTCGGCTGACGTCGTCAAGGCAAACGACAAAAGTACAGCGGTAACAAATGTGGAAACGACTGCTCGCATTTTGGTATCTCCTAAAGTGACGCGTTAGATGAAAGGTCCTTCAGTACAGCTCTAGTCAATTCTGCGTTTGCGTGCCAGCCGTGCACACGCACGCGCCGTCCTGTTCCAGCGGAAAACTCACTGCCTGATCATGGCCATTGCCAACGCCTCGGTATAGCGCACAACGACCGTGTCTCCCGCTTTGACGGCATCAAAGTTCTGCACCCGCTCATCGACCGAAAGTTTGACCTGATTCCCGTCCGGGGCAGTGACTACGACAGTGCGATCCTGATAGTTAACGGTGTCCACGCGGGCTTCGATCTGCTGCACGTCGACGATGACCCCACCGGGGGTCGCGCCTTTCTCCGCGAGTTCCATAGTGCTCGCCTCTTGGGCGGATGGAGCGTCAGCCGAACTGCTCATGAACAGCGCCACCGATTGAAGGTAGCGCACCCGGAATTTGGCGCCGGGATAGATTTGATCCAGATTTTGCGACTCCGGAGGGACTCTGATCGAAACCAGATTGCCACCAGGCGCTTCGACGGTCACGCTGCGGGCCTGTTGATCCACTGCGCGCACCACGACAATCTCTTCTGTGGCCGCTGCCTGAAGCACCCCTCGGGCGACTTGTTGAGCTGGGGCCCCAGGCGCGACCAGGCTCGAGCACAAGAACGCAACAGCAAGGTACGTCGTTTTCATACTTAAATCCTCCGTGAGCAAGTTTGGAAGCGGCTTGTTTCGCGATCACGCAGCAGACTAAACGTGAGGGCCTCGCGGCTGGCACACGGGATCGTCGACAGGATAATGAAGGAATCAGCAATAGCGTCCGCAGCTGCATCCGGCACCTACGACTTACACCCGCGCGCCGCATTGGAGGGGCTGCGAATCGCTCGATCAGCGAGTCTCCGACCCTTCCGACTGCACCGAGGGAAACTTGGAGGATCCGAAGCGAATCACAAGCGTTGCCAACGCGAGCAGCAAAATCGCGCCGGGAATCGCAATCACGGCCATATCGGAGCCCTGCTGCGCATGGATGTCGGAAATCAGAAGTCTCGTCAAGGCGGTCATCGCCACATAGATCAGAAACCGAACCGGCATGTGGTTTGTCTTGAAATAGATGCCGACCATCGCTCCGAGCTCCAGATAAATGAAGAGCAAAAGGATGTCGTCTATCGACGCATGGCCTCTCTCCGCCATGCGCACGAACGCCACAACGGCGGACCATACGATCGTCCCGCCGATGGCGAACAACGCAAGATGGTGGAACGCATCTACCAGGAAATTACCGACAACCGAAGCAACGCGATCCATCCCCTGGTGAACTGGCTCGACTCGTCGTAGCTTCAATCCGGCGCTCCTCGCGAGAGCTCGGCCGCCAGCGTCTCAGACGACGAGCCGCCACCTCGCTTTGCGCTTGCCGTGTTGCCGCCCGTCTCGGCGGCGATGAATCGGTGGCTACTGATATGCAGCAACCGCAATATCACCGTCCGAGACTCTCGGCAAAACCAGCTACCCGACAAGGGTCGCCTCATTCACAGCCCGAAGATCAGAATCGTTGCACTGCCCTGTAGGGGAATCGAGCCGCCGCTGTTGCCGCTCGCCACCGCGACGTACTGCTTGCCGCCCTTCTCATACGTCACGATACCGCCGGCGATCGGGCCGCCGGTGTTGAAGCGGGACAGCTCCTTGCCGTTGCGGGCATCAAGCACCAGCAAGTTGCCATCTAAGTCGCCGGTGAGCAGCACGTTGCCCGCCGTAGAGGTGACTGCCGCATACATCGGCGTCGGGGATTTGACTCGCCAGCGCATCTTGCCGCTCGCCGGATCCACCGCATTGATCCAGCCATGCCATTTGTCCACTGGATCGTTCTTTCCCCAGCCGTTTGACAGCCCTGTATACGGCACCGTGGCGACCCACGTGGGTGGGGGGCCCTGCTTGAACAGCGTGCACCAGTCGATGGCATTGATATACAGCAGGCGTGTCATCGGGCTGTATGCGGGTCCATTCCACTGCACGCCGGCAACCGGACACACCCGCACCCCTTCTGGCGTGAGCGGTACGTCGTGGTTGAGCTGCGTTGTCACGGGCAGCTTAAACGCGAGCTTGCCGTCGTCGCGATTGACAACGTGCAGCACGCCGTCCTTCCCTGCTGCCGCTGCCAGTCTCTTGCTTCCCGAATCAAACAGCGACACGACGGTGGTATCCCAGTCGTGGTCGTCGTTCGCCCGCAGCTGATACCACCACTTCAGCTTGCCGGTCAAAGCGTCGAGCGCCACTAACGAATTGGAGAAAAGATTGGCGCCAGGGCGGACCCTGTTGTTGTAGTCGGGGCCTGGGTTGCCAACCGGTGTGTACAGCGTACCGGTGTTGCGATCGAGCGCGAAGGAAACCCATACCCCGCCTCCGCCGTGCAGCGCGGTGTCCGGCTTCTCCCAGGTCTCCGCACCAGTCTGATCCCCGGTCGGCGTGGTATCGAAGCGCCAAGCTTCGGATCCATCTTCGACTTTGAGCGCGATGATTGCGCCCTTGATACCCCAGTCGCTGCCGGCTTTGCCGATGAAGATCAGCCCTTTCCACACCAGCGGCGCGGCGCCGATGCCTTCGCCGACGGACCAGTCGGCGATCTGGCGTTCCCAGAGCACATCTCCCGTCTTCGCGTCCAACGCGTACATGGCCCCGTCCTGTGTGCCACGAATGACCCGCCCATCCGCGATCGCTACGCCCTTGTTGGTCGCATTCATCTCCGGTCCGAGGGCGACGTGCTGATGCGTCCACAGCTTGCGGCAGCTGGTCGCGTCGATGGCGTACGTGCCCAAATGCGTGGTCGCGTACAGCACGCCGTCGTAGACCACCGGTCCCGCTTGGAAAGTGCCGAGTTCGCCGAGTTGGGAAATGCACACGGGCTTCAGGCGGGCCGCGGTGTGAGCGTTCAGCTTGGAGAGCCGCGAGTAGCGCTCACCCTGATAGCCTTTGTTGTACATCAACCAGTCGGACGTGCTGTCATCCGCTCGGTCGAGCTCCGCTTGCGTCGGCCGGCTCGTGCTGGGCTGCTTGACTGGGCCGGCCAATGCACCGAGCTGTACCTGTTCAGCGGGTGCACTTGGTGTGGCCGCAGCCGATGCCGCATCGGACAGGACCAGCACGCGATTCATCGGTGAGTCCGACGTGAACTTGATCGTGCCCGACGGGATGCCGTTCTGGGCCAGCAGGAAAGCAACGATATCCGCATAGTCCTGCGGCGGCAGCGAGTCGCCGTTGCCCTTCGGCATTTGCTGCCGCGTGTAGGTATAGAGATCGGCCAGGGGCTTGCCATTCCACTTCCCAGCAAAGCCAGGACCCTTGAGCTCCGGCGCTCCACCACCTTTGAGATCGGCACCGTGGCACACGCCGCATTTCGGGACGTATTGCAAGTGTCCGTTCTGCGCCTGTTCACGCGTGTACCAGCCGGCGCCTTCGTCGGCGCAGGCCAGGGACGTGACGAGCGCCAACCCGACACCGCATCCCAGCAAACGAATAGATGACATGACGAACACTCCTTTCATTGATACATAGTGGTCACGAGATCGAGTCGCACGTGGGTGCTACATACATGCCCACCACCTCTGCGTCTTAGTGATCGAGCGCGCTCTTGATCGGGCTGCCCGCCTGCTTCATCTCCTCATCCTCATGAGCACGACGGATGACATAGGCTCGGATGGCCTCGGCATCTTGATGATCGAGCACGCTCTTGAACGGGGCCATGCCGGCGTCCTTCATCGCCCCGTTGAGCACGATCTCGTACCAGAAGTCGTTGCCGAGGAAGCTCGAGGCGCGCAAATCGGGAACCGTGCCCCCGCCGACGGCGGACTCACCGTGGCAAGCCGCGCAATTGCGACCGAAGAGTTGCTCGCCGCGCGCGATGGTCGCTGGATCGGCTGTCGAGGCGGGCGGATTGAGCGCGAGCTTCTCCTGCGGAGGCAGCGGCGGGAGCGTTGCTTTGCCGCCCACCTTGAAGGCGAGCACGCGGCTCACGTTGCGCAGGTTTCCGGACATGCCTGCCAATTTTCCGGCCTGAAGCGAGAATGCCGAACCCCAGCCCGCCACCACTGCGATGTACTGCTCGCCATCGACTTCGTACGAGACAGGCCCTGCCATCACGGCGGTCTGGACGTCGAACGACCACAGCTTGTGACCGTCGTCGGCCCGATACACATTGAAATGCCCGGATGCATCGCCTTGTACGACGATGTCGCCGGCGGTAGCGAGGACGCCGCCGTTCCAGGGCCCGATGTAGTCGGAGCGCCACGCTTCTTTTTGCTTCACCGGATCCCAGGCCAGGAGGTAGCCTTTCTGGCCGCTGGGAACGCCACTCACGCCGACTGCCAGATTCCAGGCCACAGGCGAATACTTGAATCCCTGCACCGGCGTGAAGTCCTTGCCGATCTCCTGGGCCGGAATGTAGACGAGCCCCGTTTTCGGGCTGAAGGCCATCGGATGCCAGCTATGCGCACCGTCTGGACCCGGCATCATGACGACCGGCTTTCCAGTCATGCTGTAGCGGATGTTGTCGTGCTCGATGGGCCGGCCGGTTTTCATGTCGATGCCGCTCGCCCAGTTCTGCGGTACGTATTGCTGCGCGGAGATGAGCTGGCCGGTCTTTCGATCGAGTATGTAGAAGAAGCCGTTCTTGTTGGCCTGCATCAGCACCTGACGCTTGCTGCCATCGATAGTGAGATCGGCGAGCGTGAGCTGGCCGACGGCGTCGTAGTCCCACTCTTCTCCCGGGTTCACCTGGTAGTGCCAGACGTACTCGCCGGTGTCTGCATTCAGGGCGACGATCGAGGACAGGAATAGATTGTCGCCCTTGTCCTCGCTTCGGTATTTGCGGCTCCACGCGAGGCCGTTGCCGATGCCGAAGTAGATGAGGTTCAGCTGCGGATCGTAGGAGATCGCATCCCACACTGTTCCTCCGCCGCCCATCTTCCACCACTCGCCGCTCCAGGTCTTCGCAGCCATCGCCATCGCTGCGTTCTCGAACGGCTTGGAGGGGTCGCCCGGCACGGTGTAGAAACGCCAGGCGAGCTGACCGGTCTGCGCATCGTAGGCAGAGATGTAGCCGCGCACACCGTACTCTCCGCCGCTGTAGCCGACGATGACGCGGCCTTTGACCACGCGAGGCGCCTGGGTGATCGTCGTGGACAGCGTCTTATCCACCGTATCCACACTCCACACGGGCTTGCCGGTCTTCGCATTGAGGGCGATCAGCCGGCCGTCGAAAGCGCCGAGGAAGATCTTCCCGTTCCAGGCGGCGACTCCGCGACTCACGACATCGCAACAACCCTTGACGCCAAGCTCGCGCGGCACTTCAGGATCGTAGGACCAGAGCAGCTTGCCGGTCTTGGCGTTGTACGCCTTGACCATGCTCCACGCCGTAGAAAAATACATCACGCCATCGATGACGAGCGGCGTGGCTTCCTGGCCGCGATTGGTATCCAGGTCGCCATACCAGGCCAGACCGAGCTTGTGGGCGTTATGGGGCGTGATTCGCGCAAGCGGACTGAACCGCTGCTCACTGTAGGTGCGGCCATAACTCGGCCAATTCGCTGGGTCGTGCTCGGCGTTTGCAATTCGTGCCGCGTCGACGTCAGCCGCCGTGCGGGCTGCCGCAACCTGTCCGATTTCGATTGCAAACATCAGGAACAATGCTAGTGCTGCCAAGAGCCCCGCAGAGCCGGCTGCTTTGATCCAGTCGCGCTTCATTTCGAACCTCGCCGTTTAATAGGTGGTGAACCGAGCCGTTCCGGATCCCCTCGGACCCACGTGATGCCAGCATAGGGTGCGAGGACTCGCGGCTGGCACACGGCTTGGGCGGCGAGCTGTTGCCTATGGCGCGCTCAAAACTTCACGGATGCTTTCAATCCAAGCACCACGACGTTCTCGTTCTCGCTGGTGCCGCCCGGGTGGACGATGTATTGAATGTTCGGCCGCAGCATCAGCCACTTCGTCACGTTGAAGGTGTAGTAGAGCTCGACCGGGTATTCCGAGGTTTGCACTGCCACCGGCCCCAGTCCATTGGCGTTTTGCAGCTCCTGGCCCTGCGCCACGTTGTTGTTGACGTGCGTGCGGCCCACCGCAAAGCCCAGGTCGTCCTGCGCACGGGCGTCAAAGGGTCCGGTGTAGAACAGTCCAATGGTGATCAGCTGGTCGATGGTCGCGGTGTTGCGGTCCGCCTGCACGAAGTTGGCGAACAGGGTGAGGCCTCGCAAGGCATCCCCACGTACCGTCGTGACCTGCTGCTGAGCCATCAGGTACCAGCCGGACTCGCTGCTCTCCATGAGCGCAGGCACGCCTGGGCTGAGCACCAGCGGGTTGCCGTTGGCGGCCAGGAAGACATTGGGCTGGTTGGAGCTGTCGTACCAGTACCCGATCCGGTAGGCGCCCGGTAAGGCGGCCTGAAACAGTTTCGGTGTCCAGCCCCCCTCCACCGGAATCAGCGCGCCGATCGTGCCGGATGGGTTATTCAGCTTGAACACGTCGCTGGTCTGGATATAGGCCGGATTGATCTGATACGCACCGATCTGGGCGTACCACTCGGGCGTGACGTTGATTTTCAGGCGCGCCGCCCACTGGCTCACCGGCCAGTTGTACCAGGTGGAGACGATGTTGCCGGGTAACGACCCGCAAAAGCTCAGGTTCATGAAATAGCAGGAGAAGGACATGAAGTCCTCGCCCACGCCCATGCGTCCGAGCTTGAGATCGACCACGTTGTCCAAGAGCAGCTGGTCATACCAGAACTGGGTCCAGCGAAAGGTATTGCCGCGCCCGTAGATCTCCTGCACCTGCATCAGGGTGCCGAGGTTGGCATCGGCGCTCAGATTTTGCCCATTGCGATCCGTAATGGTCATCTGAAAGGTGCCGCCCGACCAGCCCAAGAGCTTGTTCGTGTCGAACGTGGCTCCGAAGACGAACTGGTCGGCGTTGCGCAGCAGGTTGCTGTCGCCGCCTTGTGTGTTGTAGGCCGCCTCGGTGGTGAACCCGAGCTGGAAATCGACGCCGTCCTGGTAGAGGCGTGTGCGCAGTCCGCCCCAGTCTCCCAGCACGCCCTGGTTGGGGCTGACGTCATCGGCGTAACTACAGGCACTGGCGAGCGCCAGCGTCAGAACGACGACATATTTCCACATGAACGTGCGCTCCATGATGATCTAGGCTTGCCTGAACTGGTGGACTTTGTGCCCAGCGGGCTTCAGGCCTCGGCGCCCCGTGTCGAGGCGCGCGTGCAGATTACGCACCACCGGCTCGCACCGGACTCACGGCCCACCAAGCAAGTCGCAGGAGCCGGTCCCAGGACCGGTTGCCGAACGCGCGCGGGTCGCTGCGGAAGTGCCGCTCTAACGTTCTACGAAGCACAGGTGCAGGCACCAACAGGTTGTGGCCGCTCGCGCGCAGCTCATGGGTGAGAGCCCTTCAGCCGGCGCACTCACTATGGCGCCTACCCGGACGACGCGGAGACGGACTAAACCAGCCCCTGCTTTTTCAACTCGCGGATGATCAACTTGGCAAAGCCGGGCAGGTCCTTTTGTATGCTGGTCGCCGCGACAGTCTGCGTGGTGCCGGACCAGAGGAGTTGGGATTCGTCGACGCTGTACAGATCCGTCTGCAGGACCACCGTATCGGTATGGGAGACCGGCACGTTGTAGTAGCCGGCCCAGGCGACCGTGTAGCCGCCGTAGAAGCCTACCCCTACAGGCAGAAAGACTGAGCCGACTTCGGTCTGCACATCGACCTGGACCAGACGAGTGATCAGCGCTCCATCGGAACCAGCCTCCTTGACTGCCTGCGACAGCTGGGCCTGGTCGGCTTGGCCATCCTCTGGGAGCACCGTATAGCTCGGAATGGCGTCCATGCCCGCCGCTTTGAGTTCCTTCACGAACTCCTGTTCAAAGGTACGGCGCAGGTCTGGCTCGTCCGACACACCGACCACCAGAACCTTTTTCAACGATTGACCCTTGTAGTCAGGGTTGCGCCATGACTTCGTCAGCGTGGTCCCGGCACAAGCAACCACGGCCAAGACGACCCAGACAAGAGCAGGTCTTGCTAGGGTTGCGCAGTACGTCGTCATGTCCGCCTCGGATAAACGCAGAATCTTAAAGTCATAGGGTTGGCATCGGCCCTTGGGACGCCTGCCCTGGCGATTGATTTGCTGGCGTCGCTAGGATAGCGCGCCCTACACGTGGCATAGGGAGCGCCATCGATCCCTGCTTAGCAGTGCCTTACGATCGATGTTTACCCTTACGGATTGCTCGCGGGCGGCGGCGATCACGATCGTGCGCGCGCGCCTGGGCGCTCCAGTCGCTCTGCGAGGCTGTGATAAGCAAGGGAGGCGGGCCCCGAACCAGCTCGGGGCTGGCGAGCGGGCTACCCTCACCCTCAGTTGTAGGTGAATTCGGGCAGTTGCTTGAGCGCATCCTTGGTGGCGCCGGGCAGAACGATCTTGGGTATCACCTGACTGAACTGGTCGACCGGAATCGCGACATGGTGCCTGCCCATGCCCAGGAACCCACCCACGTCGATGATGGCCACGGACAACGA
>Ga0335080_10008321_pt1 | contig 10817 bp, 8 predicted proteins | sample Lox_Sample_34_FD_206720 | JGI IMG/M metagenome (GOLD analysis project Ga0335080, IMG submission 206720) | Soil microbial communities from Loxahatchee National Wildlife Refuge, Florida, United States - Lox_Sample_3.4 | ecosystem: Environmental > Terrestrial > Soil > Wetlands | place: USA: Florida...
CGCAGCGATCGGCTCCTCGCCCGCCGGCAAGGATCTCTACGAGGCCCTCGACCGCTGGCTCTACCGGCTGCCCGGCGGGCTCGTGATCTCCAATCTCGGCGCCTGCGCGATCTTCGCAGCCCTCACGGGCTCGTCGCCCGCGTGCTGCGCGGCGATCGGCAAGATGGGGATCCCCGAGATGCGGCGGCGCGGCTATCCGGACGAGATCGCCACGGGCTCGATCTGCGCCGGCGGCACGCTCGGCATTTTGATCCCGCCTTCGATCACTTTCATTCTGTACGGGATCGCGACGGAAACATCGATCGGCCGCCTGTTCCTCGCGGGCGTGATGCCGGGGCTGCTGCTCACCGGCCTTTTCATGCTCTGGAGCATGTTCGCGATCTGGCGCAGCGGTTTCCGCTCGCACGCGGCCGACTTTCGCTACAGCTGGGCGCAGAAATTCGGCGCCATCCCGAAAGTCGCCCCCTTCGTCGTGATCATCGTGGGCGTCATGTACACGATGTACGGCGGCGTGGCGACGCCGTCCGAGGCGGCCGGCGTTGGCGCGGCGCTGTGCCTCGTATTCGCGGTCCTGATCTACCGCATGTGGAATCCTAAGGACGTGTGGCTCATCCTGCGCGACACGGCGCGCGAGTCCATCATGATCCTCACGATCATTGCCGCCGCCGTCCTCTTCGGTTACATGCTGACGTCGCTCTACCTTACCCAGACGCTCGCGCAGGCGATCGCGGACATGCATGTGAATCGCTGGGTGCTGATGGGACTCATCAACGTGTTCCTGCTCGTCTGCGGCTTCTTCATCCCGCCCGCCGCGATCATCCTGATGACGAGCCCTATTCTCTTCCCGATCGTCACGACGGCGGGCTTCGATCCCGTCTGGTTCGGCGTCATCCTGACGATCAACATGGAGATCGGTCTGATCCACCCGCCGGTGGGGCTGAATATCTACATCGTGAGCTCGATCGCGCCCGATGTCCCCCTCATGAAGGTGATCTGGGGCACGGTTCCCTATGTGCTCTGCATGTTCCTCTCGATCGTGATTCTGTGCGTGTATCCGGAAATCGCGACCTGGCTGCCCGATCACCTCATGGGCGCTGCCCGGCACCGCTAGCGCGGGCTACTTGCCCTCGAAGCGGGGCTTGCGCTTGGCGAGGAACGCGCTCACGCCTTCGCGGAAGTCGGCGGTGTCGAAGCAAGCGTAGCTCTCGTCGCGCTCCGCAGCCGAGAGCGGCGTGGGATCGGCGAGGCGGTTGATGAACTTCTTGTGCCAGCGTGCCGCGAGGGGCGCGCCCTCCGCAATGCGGTGCGCAGCGGCGTAGGCCTCCTCCACCACCTTGTCGTCGGCCACGACGCGGTTCACCAGGCCCTTCTCGTAGGCCTCGCGCGCGCCCCAGATCCGACCCTCGAGCAGGATCTCGAGCGAATGCGCGCGGCTCACTACCTTCATCATCCCCTCGAGCTCGTCGTAGGCCTCGACCAGCCCCAGGGTCTTGACGGGCACGCCGAAGCGCGACGACTCGCCGCAGATCCGCAAGTCGCACTGCGTGGCGACGAGAAGGCCGCCGCCCACGCACGCGCCTTGGATGAGCGCGACCATCGGGTGCCGGCAATGAGCGACGTTGCGCATGGCAGCGGCGATGCGCGTGCCGTAGTCCCTGGCCTGGCGGGAGTTGGCGCGTTCGCTGGAGAACGAGGCAATGTCGGCGCCTGCGGCGAATGCCTTCTCGCCGGCGCCGCGCACCACGATGCAGCGCACCGATCCGTCTGCGTCGAGCTCGGCCGCGAGCGCGCCCAGGCGCTCCCACATGGCAAGCGAAAGCGCGTTCAGCCGCTCGGGATTCGAGATCGTGAGGGTGGCGATGTCGCCTTCGCGCCCCAGCAGGACGTCGGGGTTCATCGGCGGACGCGCCAGCCTAGGCGGCGGCGCGTTTGGGCTGCGCGCGTCCGTCGGCGAGATAGGCCATCGCCGCCTGCACGCCTTCCTTGCGGACCGGCACTCCGGCGAGCCCGAGGCCCATCTCGACCCCCGCCAGCGTCCCCAAGAGCATCAGATCGTTGAAGTCGCCGAGGTGCCCGATTCGGAATACCTTGCCGGCGAGCTTGCCGAGGCCGGTGCCGAGCGACAGGTCGAAGGTCTCGAGGATCACCTTGCGGGCGCGATCGGCATCGTGGCCGGCTGGCAGGACGACCCCGGTGAGCGAGCCCGAGAGCTCGCGGGGATCGACGGCAAGCACCTCGAGGCCCCAGGCGCGCACTGCGCGCCGGGTTGCTTCGCCGTGACGCTGATGTCGCGCGAAGACCGCCTCGAGACCTTCCTCCTCGAGCAGCATCCTCAGCGCTTCGCGCAGCCCGTACAGCAGATTGGTGGCCGGCGTGTACGGAAAGTAGCCGTTCTTGCCGTTCGAGAGCATCTCGTCCCAGGCCCAGTAGCTGCGCGGCAGCCGCGCCGTCTTGGAAGCGGCCAGCGCCTTGGCGGAAACGCAATTGAACGACAGTCCCGGCGGCAGCATCAGGCCCTTCTGGGAGCCGGCGACGGTGACGTCCACGCCCCATTCGTCGTGCCGGTAGTCGATGGAGGCGAGCGACGAGATGGTATCGACCATGAAGAGCGCCGGGTGACCCGCGGCGTCGACGGCGTGACGCACATCGGCGATGCGCGACACCACGCCGGTCGATGTTTCGTTGTGCACCACGCACACCGCCTTGATTCTCTTCTCGGCATCGGCGCGCAGGCGCTTCTCGATCGCTTCCGGATCCGCGCCGTGGCGCCAGTCTCCGGGAAGGAACTCGACCTCGAGTCCCAGGCGGGCGGCGAGCTTCTGCCAGAGCGTGGCGAAGTGCCCGGTTTCCGCCATCAACACACGATCGCCGCACGAGAGCGTGTTGACGAGCGCAGCCTCCCAGGCGCCAGTGCCCGAAGCCGGATAGATCACGACATCGCTGCGCGTCGAGTTGAACACACGTTTCATCCCGGCGAGGACCTCCTTCCCGAGGAGCGCGAATTCCGGACCGCGATGGTCCATGGTCGGGAAGTCGATTGCCCGCAGCACCCGGTCGGGAACGTTGGTCGGGCCCGGGATCTGCAGGAAGTGGCGTCCGGCTTTTCTGGCCATGCGGTATTCTACCTTCGCCCCATGAATGCCCCTTCGTTCCCGCTCCGCATGGCGAAGCGCCCCGGAGACAGCGCGCTCGCGCGAAGGCTGCGCCAATCGGTCGACGCCGAGGTTCTCTTCGACGCCGCGAGCCGCGGCCGCTACTCCACCGACGCCTCGATCTATCAGGTCGAGCCGCTCGGGGTCGTCGTGCCGCGCAGCGAGGAGGCTGCCCGTGCTGCGATCGCGCTGGCCCTCGAGGCGGGAGTTCCGATCCTGCCGCGCGGCGCCGGCAGCTCGCAGTGCGGCCAGACGGTGGGCGAGGCGCTGGTGATCGACCACAGCAAGTACCTGAACCGCGTGCTCGAGGTCGATGTCGAGGCGCGGGTCGCGGTGGCGCAGCCCGGTGTGGTGCTCGATGCGCTCAACGCGGAGCTGCGCCGCCACGGCCTCTGGTTCCCGGTCGACGTTTCCACCAGCGCCCAGGCGACCGTTGGCGGCATGGCGGGCAACAACTCCTGCGGCTCGCGCTCGATCGCGTACGGCAACATGGTGCACAACGTGCTCGCCATCGAGGCGCTCACCCCGGGTGGGGAGCGCTGGCGCTTCGGGCCGTTCGGCGAGGCACCGGCGCATGGCAGCTACCGGGACTTCGTCGAGAAGCTGAAGCGTCTCTATGAACGCGAGAGGAGCGAGATCGAGGCGCGCTTTCCGAAGCTGTTGCGCAAGGTCGCGGGCTACAACCTGGATCACCTCGGGCCTCCCTATGCCAACGCGGCCCACCTCCTCGTCGGCTCCGAGGGCACCCTCGCCTACTCGGAACGGCTGCACCTCAAGCTCTCGCCGCTTCCCGCGGCGCGCGCGCTCGGGGTCTGCCATTTTCCGAAGTTCTACACCGCGATGGACAGCGCGCGGCATCTCGTGCAGCTCGGCCCATCCGCCGTCGAGCTCGTCGACCGCACCATGATCGGCCTGGCGCGCGCCAACGCGGCGTTTCGCAAGACGGTCGACGCCTTCATCCGCGGCGATCCCGACGCCATCCTGCTGGTGGAGTTCTCCGGGGACGAGGCTCAGGTGCAGGCGGCGAAGCTCGAGCGCCTCGCGGAGCTGATGGCCGATCTGGGGCTTCCGGGCAGCGTGGTGGAGATCACGGATGCGCGGCTCCAGAGGGAAGTCTGGGAGGTCCGGAAAGCCGGGCTCAACATCATGATGTCGATGAAGGGCGACGGGAAGCCCGTGTCGTTCATCGAGGACTGCGCCGTGCCGCTCGAGCACCTCGCGGAGTACACCGAGCGGCTGACCCGCGTCTTCGAGAAGCACGGCACCCGGGGCACCTGGTATGCGCACGCCTCGGTCGGCACCCTGCACGTGCGGCCGATCCTCGACATGCGCCGCGACGGCGCGCAGAAGATGCGCGCCATCGCCGAGGAAGCCTGCGCGCTCGTCAAGGAGTTCAAGGGTGCTTATTCCGGCGAGCACGGCGACGGCCTGGTGCGCTCCGAGTGGATCGCGCCGTTCTTCGGCCCGCGGCTGACCGCCGCGCTCTCCGAGATCAAGGCCTGGCTCGACCCGCGTGACCTGATGAATCCCGGCAAGATCGTTTCGCCGTCGCGCATGGACGACAGGGCGCTCTTTCGCTACCCGCCGGGCTACGAAACCGCCTCCTCGAAGACATCGTTGGACTGGAGCGAATGGGGCGGCTTCGACAAGGCCGTGGAGATGTGCAACAACAACGGCCACTGCCGCAAGTTCGACGCCGGCACCATGTGCCCCTCCTACCGCGTCACCCTGGACGAGAAGCACCTGACGCGCGGCCGTGCCAATACCCTGCGTCTCGCGCTCTCGGGGCAGCTGGGCGCCGGAGGCGACGAGGCCGTGCGCGAGGCGCTCGAGCTGTGCGTCTCCTGCAAGGGCTGCAAGCGCGAGTGCCCGACCGGCGTCGACATGGCGCGCATGAAAGGCGAGTTCCTCGCCGGGTACAAGGCGAGACGCGGCTTCAGCCTTCGCGACCGCGTGATCGCGTCGCTGCCCGCCTACGCACCGTGGGCCGGGCGCCTCGCGCCGCTCTCGAACGCCGCAAGCAGGCTCCTCGCGGCTACGCTGGGCTTCTCGCCGCGACGGGCGCTTCCCGCATGGCGCAGCGATCCATTCACCGACTCAGGCGACGCCGAGTGCGACGTCGTCCTCTTCGTCGACACCTTCAACCGCCACTTCGAGCCGGAGAATGCCCACGCGGCGCTCGCCGTGTTACGCGCCGCAGGATATCGCGTGCACGCGCCGGCCCGGCTGTGCTGCGGGCGCACGTACTACTCCGTCGGCATGGCCGAGGAGGCGAAGCGCCGCGCCTCCCATATGCGCGACGTGCTGGCGCCCTACGCCTCGCGTGGGATTCCCATCGTCGGCCTCGAGCCCTCATGCCTGCTTTCGCTGCGCGACGAGCTCCAGGTCATGCTGCCCGATGCGCAAGCCATCGCCGCGAACGCATTCCTGTTCGAGGAATTCCTCGCGCAGTGTCCCGGCGGCTTGAAGCTCGCGGAGCGCCGCACGGAGATCTTCGTCCACGGCCACTGCCACCAGAAGGCTTTCGACGCGATGCCGTCAGTTCACGCCGTGCTCGGCATGATTCCGGGCGCAAAGGTGAGCCCGATCTCCGCGAGCTGCTGTGGCATGGCGGGAAGCTTCGGCTACGAGGCGGAGCACTACGAGCTCTCGATGAAGATGGGCGAAGCGGGCGTGCTACCTGCAGTGCGCAAGGCGCCCGCGGACGCGCTCATCGTCGCCGACGGCACGAGCTGCCGCCACCAGATCGCCGACGGCGCCGGGCGCCAGGCGCTGCACGTCGCGAGGGTATTGCGGGACGCCCTTGCCTAGCGCGCCTTGCGCAGGCTCCACGCAAAGAGCGCTGCGCCTCCCAAGAGCATGGGGATGCAGAGCCACTGGCCCATCGTGAGGCCGAGCGCAAGAAATCCGAGATAGGAGTCTGGCTCACGCGCGAACTCCGCGACGAAGCGAAAGACGCCATAGCCGAGGAGAAAGAGCGCCGACACCTGGCCGCGGCGCCGCGGCCGCGACGAGAACCACCACAGGAGGGCGAAGAGCGCGAGGCCCTCGAGCGCGAACTCGTAGAGCTGCGATGGATGGCGCGGGGCATCGCCGGCGCCTCGGAACACCATGCCCCAGGGCAGGTCCGTGACCCGGCCCCAGAGCTCGCCGTTGATGAAGTTGCCCAGGCGCCCCGCGGCGAGCCCCAGCGGTACGAGCGGCGCGACGAAGTCCATCACGCGCAGGTAGTCGACGCGGTAGCGCCAGCAGGCGAATGCCATGGCGAGCATCACGCCGAGCAGGCCGCCGTGAAACGACATCCCGCCCTGCCAGACCGCGAGCACCTCCAGCGGATGGGCGGCGTAATGTCCGCGTTGATAGAAAAGGACATAGCCCAGACGCCCGCCGAGGATGACGCCGAGCACGCCGAGGAACAGCAGGTCATCGAACTGCTGGCGGTCGATGGGCGCGTCCCCGCGCGCGATCCTGCGCGTGCCGAGCCACCATGCGGCGCCAAATCCCGCGAGGTACATGAGACCGTACCAGCGCACGGCAAGCGGTCCGATGGAGAATGCCACCGGGTTGAATTGCGGGTGGATGAGCATCGCTAGCGCTTACCGCGCCGCGCGTGCGCCAGGAACTCGCGTCCTGCTGGACTCAAGGCGCCGCGAGGCCAGGTCAGCCATACGTCGAGGCTGGGATGAGGCTCGGCAATCTCGCGGTACGCGACCCCACGGCGCCCGAGGTTCGCGACCGAGGCTGGCACGATGGCGCAGCCCAGGCCGCTTGAAACGAGGCTGACGACGGTCTGCATCTGGATGGCTTCCTGCGCGATGTCGAGGGAAATGCCGCCCGTGGCAGCAAGGCCCGCCACGATATCGTAAAGCCCGGGGGCGATCTCGCGCGGCACCATCACGAAGGACTCCCCCGCAAGCGCGCGGATGGAGAGCTTGCCGCGGGCCGCGGCATGGCGGTGCCCGGCAGGGAGCGCGGCGACGAAGCGCTCGCGTTGCACCACGAGATGGTCCAGGCGCTCGGCTTCGGCCACGGGGGGCAGGAGCAGCCCGAAGTCGAGCTCGCCCGAAACGAGCGCCGTGGCCTGTTGGGGCGAGAGCATCTCGCGCAACGAAAGCGCGACCCCTGGTCGCGCTGCCTTGTAGGTCTTGAGGAGCCCCGGCAGCACGCCGTAGTCGGCGAGCGAGACGAAGCCGACCCGCAGCCGGTCCTGCTCGCCGCTCGCCATGCCGCGCAGCCCGAACGTGCTTCGCTCCAGCTGCTGCAGCACGCGGCGGGCGTCGTCCAGGAAGTGGGCGCCCTCGCGGGTGAGCTCGACCCGCCTCCGCGAGCGCGCGAAGAGCGCGACGCCGAGCCGGCCTTCGAGGGCGCGGATCGCGCGCGACAGCGGCGGCTGCGAGATGTGCAGCGCCTCGGCGGCGCGGCCGAAGTGCAGCCGCTCCGCGAGCGCAATGAAATACCTGAGCTGTCTCAGTTCCGGCAGATTCATACCCATAAGGTATTACAGAAGGCCGCTGATTGCATTGGATGGCGGCTGCGCGCGGCGGGACAATGCGCCACCACAGGAGGAAGCCATGGAGAAGAACCCCTCGCCCGCGAACCGCCGCTCGAGGCTGATTACCCAGGGCGTCGCCCGCTCACCCAACCGCGCCATGCTGCGCGCGGTCGGCTTTCGCGACGGCGACTTCGACAAGCCGATCATCGGCGTCGCCAACGGCCACTCGACCATGAACCCGTGCAACGCCGGCATCCAGCCGCTCGTCGACCGGGCGATGAGCGCGCTCGAGCAGGCCGGCGCCAAGCCGCAGGTGTTCGGGGTCCCGACCGTGACCGACGGCATCGGCATGGGAACCGAGGCGATGAAGTACTCGCTCGTGTCGCGCGAAGTGATCGCCGATGCGATCGAAACCAGCGTCAACGGCCAGGCCATGGATGGCGCGCTGGTGGTGGGCGGCTGCGACAAGAACATGCCCGGCGGCATGATGGCGCTTGCCCGCATCAACGTGCCGGGAATCTACGTCTATGCGGGCACCATCAAGCCGGGAAAATGGAAGGGCAAGGACCTCACCATCGTCTCCTCGTTCGAGGCAGTGGGCGCGTTTGCCGCCGGCAAGATGAGCGAGGAGGACTTCGTCGGCATCGAGAAGAACGCCTGCCCGAGCGTCGGCGCCTGCGGCGGCCAGTACACCGCCAACACCATGAGCTCCTCCTTCGAGGCGCTCGGCATGAGCCTGCTCGGCTCCTCGCAGATGGCTTCCCCGGACGCGGAGAAGGCCGATTCGGCCGCGGAGTCGGCGCGCGTGCTGGTAGACGCGGTCCGCAGTAACCTCCGGCCGCGCGACATCATCACCCGCAAGGCGATCGAGAACGCGGTTGCGCTCGTCATGGCGACCGGCGGCTCGACCAATGCGGTGCTGCACTACCTCGCGATCGCCCGCGCCGCGGGCGTGAAGTGGACCATCGACGACTTCGAGCGCGTGCGGCGCAAGGTGCCGGTGCTCTGCGACCTCAAGCCCTCCGGCCGATTCGTCGCGGTCGATTTCCACCGCGCCGGCGGCGTTCCGCAAGTCCTGAAGATCCTGCTCGCCAACGGCGTGCTCCATGGCGAGTGCATCACGATCCACGGCAAGACCATGGCCGAGGTGCTCGCCGACGTGCCCGCGCAGCCGCGCTCCGACCAGGAGGTGATCCGTCCATGGTCGAGGCCGATGTACCCGCAGGGTCATCTCGCGATCCTGCGCGGCAACCTCGCCACCGAGGGCTGCGTGGCCAAGATCACGGGCCTCAAGAAGACGTCGATCACCGGGCCGGCGCGCGTGTTCGACTCCGAGCCCGCCTGCATGGACGCGATCATGGCGAAGAGGATCAGGCCGGGCGACGTGATCGTGATCCGCTACGAAGGACCGAAGGGCGGTCCTGGAATGCAGGAGATGCTCGCGCCCACGTCGGCGTTGATCGGACAGGGACTCGGCGACTCCGTGGGGCTGCTCACCGACGGCCGCTTCTCGGGGGGGACCTGGGGGATGGTGGTGGGCCATGTCGCGCCCGAGGCCTACGTCGGCGGCACCATCGCCCTCGTCAAGGAAGGCGACTCGATCACTATCGACGCGAAGAAGCGCCTGATCCAGCTCAACGTGCCGGCGAAGGAGCTCGCAGCGCGGCGCAAGAGGTGGAAGGCGCCCAAGCCGCGCCACACCCACGGCCTCCTTGGCAAGTACCGCAAGCTCGTATCGACGGCCTCGCTAGGCGCGGTCACCGACGCAGACTGACGACGCTCCGAACGGAATGCAGTCCGTTCGGATGCCGAGGCTGCGGGGATCACACGGCGGGCGCACAGTGCTCGCCCATGAAGACCCTCTACACACTTGCATTCGGCGCGCTGCTCCTCGGTGCCGCGGCCGCGGCTCGCGCGGACGACACCGGGCGCGTGCGCGCCTTCTACTACGAAGCGGCACCCGGTGTGCTGGTGGACGCGTCCATGGCGCGCCCCGGGGCGGCGCGCTGGGCCGACGTCGAGCTCGAGTCGGGCGCGCCCGAGCGGCGCCGCGTCCTCGTGCGCGTTCCGCCCCGGATCGAGGCGAACGTCGGGGATTTCGTCGGCGTGCAGCTTGCCGACCGCTATGCCGAGGACATACCCCTCCAGCGCATCAGTCGCATCACGGAAGTGCGCAGCGCCGCGGTCGCGGCCAAGTAGTCAGAAGCTCGAGCCGGGCTGCCTCAGGAATCCGATTTCTTCGGGCGTGCTCGCGCGCCCGAGGACGGCATTGCGGTGGGGGAAGCGGCCGAAGCGTTCGATGATCCGCTTGTGGCGCAGCGCCCAGTCGTGCAGCTCCTCGCCAAGCGGCCGCGTGAGCTCGCACGCACGCTCCTGGTCGGCGAGCGATTCGCTGTGCTCGAACGGCAGATAGATGAACTGCTTCTCGACCGCGAGCATGTCGCGGTCATAGCCGTTCCGCACCGCGTGCTCGGCTGCCGCGAGTGCCAAGGGGTCGGTGCCGAATGCGCGCGCGGTGCCGCGGAACATGTTTCGCGGAAACTGATCGAGCACGATGACGTACGCGAGGCAATCCGCGGCGCGCTGCTGCCAACCCTCGGCGTCTCCTGCCGCGGCTAGGCGCTCGTAGAGCGGCAGGAACCCCTCGCGCACCTTCGCGTCGAACGCCGCATCCTTCTCGAACCAGCGCTTAAGGCTCGTGCCGTAGTCGGGCGGCTCGCCGAACCAGAACCGCAGCACGGCGCCTGCGTCCGACGCGCGCGCGTGGTGGGGCAGGTAGCTCTGCATGGGGCGGAATGTTACTTTGCAGAATGCCCAATCGCCTTGCGCGGGAGACCTCGCCCTACCTGCAGCAGCACGCGGCGAATCCGGTCGACTGGTACCCGTGGGGACCGGAAGCGCTCGAGCGCGCACGCCGCGAGGACAAGCCGATCCTGCTCTCGGTGGGGTACTCGGCGTGCCACTGGTGCCATGTGATGGCGCACGAGAGCTTCGAGGATCCCGCGGTGGCCGCGCGCATGAACGAGCTCTTCGTCAACGTCAAGGTCGATCGCGAGGAGCGACCCGACATCGACCAGATCTACCAGAGCGCGCACCAGATGCTCGCGCAGCGGCCAGGCGGCTGGCCGCTGACCATGTTTCTCGCGCCCGATGGCACGCCCTTTTTCGGCGGC
>Ga0335080_10008322_pt1 | contig 10816 bp, 4 predicted proteins | sample Lox_Sample_34_FD_206720 | JGI IMG/M metagenome (GOLD analysis project Ga0335080, IMG submission 206720) | Soil microbial communities from Loxahatchee National Wildlife Refuge, Florida, United States - Lox_Sample_3.4 | ecosystem: Environmental > Terrestrial > Soil > Wetlands | place: USA: Florida...
TTGTCCTCAGAGGCGCGGCACAGCAACCCGCCGAGGGGGTAGCGACGGCTTCGACCTCGGACGCGTTCGTCGATAGGACGCGGCAGCTGGGCATTAATTTCGAATACAAGGCTTCGCACACTTCGAGGAAATATCTGCTGGAGACTATGGGCGCCGGCGTGGCGCTGTTCGACTACGACAACGACGGCCGGCTTGATATCTACCTGGTGAACGGTGCCCCGCTACGCGACCCAACACCGAAAGGAACAATCCCGCAAAAGACCAGCTCAGAATATTGGAACCGCCTCTATCATCAGAAACCCGATGGAACCTTTGAGGATGTGACCGAGAAGGCTGGCCTGCAGGGAGCCGGCTACGGAATGGGTGTTGCCGTGGGCGACTACGACAACGACGGCTATGAGGATCTGTATGTCACCGCTTACGGCGGAAACAAGCTCTACCACAATAATGGAGACGGCACGTTTACGGATGTAACTCGAAGCACAGGAGTGGGCGGAGGAGGCTGGTCCACCAGTGCCGCCTGGGTTGATCTCGATGGAGATGGATATCTCGATCTGGTGGTTCTGCGCTACCTGGAGTGGGATTTCGACGACATCTGGTGCGGCGAACATAAGCCAGGATATCGGGCTTACTGCCATCCCGACTTCTTCAAACCCATCTCTCCGCTTGTGTTTCATAACAATAAGGATGGCACTTTCACCGAAGTTGCGCAGAAAATCGGATTGGGCAAGCCGGGAAAAGGCCTCGGGCTGGCCATTGCCGACTACGACCGGGATGGCCGCATTGATCTGTTTATCGCCAACGACTCCATGGTCGAGTTTCTCTATCACAATAAGGGCGATGGCACCTTTGAAGAGGTCGGCCTTTCCTCGGGGGTCGCGGTAGATATTGACGGCCGCACCTTTGCCGGCATGGGCGTTGATTTCGCCGACTACAATAATGACGGCTGGCCCGATATTGTGGTGACCGATCTGGCCAACCAGCGGTACGCTCTCTACCAGAACAACGGCGATGGCTCTTTCAGCTATGCCAGCCCCGCCGAAGGCATCAGCCAGATAACGCTCTCGCATTCCGGCTGGGGTGTGCGATTCCTCGACTATGACAATGACGGGTGGAAGGACCTGCTGATCGCCCAGGGCCACGATCTCGATACCATCGAGCTGAACTATCCCAACCTGCACTACCGCGAGCCCATGCTGCTGGCCCGCAACGCTGGGCAGAAGTTTGTGGATGTCTCGGCGGACTCTGGCAGCGTCTTCCGCAAGCCTTGGGTAGCGCGCGGCATGGCGATCGGAGACCTCGATAACGACGGCCGGCTCGATGCCGTGGTGACCACGAATGACGGGCCGGTTCACGTTTTACACAACCAGGAGGCGGCGAAGAATCACTGGCTGCTTCTGAAACTGGTGGGCCACAAGAGCAACCGCGATGCCATTGGCGCCGAAGTGTCAGTGGCGACAAACGCCGGCTCACAATACGCAACCGTCTCCACCGCCAGCAGTTACCTTTCAGCCAGCGACAAGCGTGTGCATTTCGGGCTGGGCACGGAAAAAGTCGCGCAGAAAATTGAAATTCGCTGGCCGAGTGGAATACGGCAGACGCTGAAAGACATTGCCGCCGACCAGATTCTTCAGATTGACGAGCCTTCTACCTCCGCGGTCACGAAGCCATGAGCCTACGGCGTACAGCCCGCAGTTACCTGCGGTTCCTCGCGGCGGGTTTGTGCCTCTTCGCACTTCGAGGTTTTGCACAACCCGGCAGCGACTTCGAGCGCGGCATGGCCGAATTTCGCGCCGGCCACTATGGCCCGGCTTCCGTGCTCTTCGCCAAAGCAGAGGCCGCGTCACCAGGCACGACCGACGCTCTTCTTTACCAGGCAAAAGCGCTGGTGCATCTGCAGAACTTTGCCGATGCCGAACGGGCGCTGTGCAGCTATGTGGCCTCTCATGCAAATTCATCTGACGCCTACTACATGCTCGGCTATGTTCTGAACCGCGAGAACCAGCCTGCGGATTCTCTGGCGGCCTACACCAAAGCTGCGGCAATCACGCTTCCGGCCTCTGACGATCTCAAGATCGTAGGACTGGATTACGTCCTGTTGAATGACTATCCGGACGCAATCAAGTGGCTACGGGAAGCGGTGAGGCTAGATGGCAATAATAAAGATGCCTGGTATTTTCTCGGCCGCAGCTACTACACGGAAGCTCGACTGAGCGAGGCGCGTGAGGCGTTTCTGGGCATTCTGAAACTGGACCCGCATGACGCCAGAGCCGAGAACAACCTGGGATTGATCTTCGAGTCCTCGGGCGAGCCCGCGGCCGCGATTGATGCCTACCGCCAGGCTATCGCCTGGCAGGAGCAAAGCCCGCACCCCAGCGAACAACCCTATGTGAATCTGGGGAACATCCTGATGGAGCAAGGACGAAGCGCGGAGGCCAGGGAGCCCCTGGAGAAGGCGGTCGCGCTGGCTCCCGATAACGCCTTTTGCCGTCTGGCCCTGGGCGTGTACTACCATAAGATGGGCCAGTTGATGCTGGCGCGCCGCGAACTGGAGCGCGCCACGCAACTCGATCCGCAGAATGCCATCGCTCACTATCAGTTGGGCAGACTATACGCTGACATCCACGCGACGGACCTAGCCAAGGCCGAATTCCAGCGGACCGCAGAGTTAAAGAGCCGGGCGGCCGGCTCCAAGCCTGCGGGGACCAATCCTTAGGGCTCTTTCCGTTCTTATTGTTGAGGCTGGGGAGCCGCGGCCGGCGCGTCGCTATCGTTTTGCAGCACGAGCTTTTTCATGCGCTCTTGCGATTTGGCCGCGTCCTCATCCTTGAGCTTTTGAAAGGTGGCCATGGCCTCGCGGGCTTCCTCCATGCGGTGCTGGCGCCGGTAAATGGTTCCCAGTTGATACCAGGCCTGTTCCACGACTTCCGGGTTGGGATCGGTCTTTACCGTCTTTTCGAAGTGGCCAGCCGCAGAAGCATCGTCGCCGAGCAGCATCTCCGCCCGTCCGAGGTTGTAATCCATGTGCACCAGGCCCGCCTTCATCTTCTGTGCTGCCTCGATTAACTCTTTGCCCTTGGCGCCGTCTCCTTTTTCCACTTCAATCGCGCCCAGCTTGTAGGTGGCAAGCGCGTTGTAAGGATCAATTTCCAGCTCGCGGTGAAATGCCGTCTCGGCCTCCGGTATTTTGTTGGCATTGCGGTATTCCGAGCCCAACTCCTCATGCAGTCCCGGCTGGGTGGGTGCAAGCTTGATGGCGGCTTCGTACTCGGCGATGGCATCCAGGTGGCGGTCGGCCTCGGCGTAGGCCTGCGCCATCACCCGATGTACGCGCCAGGACTTCGGGTCGAGCTTGAACATCTCAGCATAGCTGTCCTTCGAAACCAGCAGATGTGCCCGCCCACGGTGATAGAGAATGTCCTGGTCGCCGGGCTTCAGTTTCGCGGCGCGGTCAAGCGCAGCGGCGGCATCTTCGGCGCGGTCCTGCGCCAGAAGAACCACGCCCAGCCACATCCAGGCGTTGGCATCCTTGGGATAAGCGGCGGTCTCTTTTCGTATGGCCGCTACAGATTCATCTAAATGATTGATGCGAAAGTCTGTGATTCCAAGGAAAAGATTGGCGCCATGAAGCCGCGGCCGCAGGGCAATGGCTTTCTGAAAACTGGCGACAGCTTGCTGGTAGCGGCCCTGCTCCTGGAGGACCAGGCCAAGATTGAAGTGCGCCTCGGCAAAACCGGGATCTGCCTTGACTACAGCGGCGAAGCCCGCGCCCGCTTCCTCGAGATTGCCCGCCCGCATGGCCTCAGCCGCCTGGTTGAACTCGGCGGCAACCTGCGGGGACTGGGCCAAAACCGGGAAGACCGTCAACAACAGGAAGCCAAGCAAGCAGGGAAGCCGCAAGGCACTACAGTTCGGGCTCTGCCGTTCGTTAACAGAGAAATTCATTGGCCCCACGGCATTTTATACCCGGCCGGCGGAAAGGAACCGCGGGAGAAGGGTGCTTCTCGTACTGCGATTTGGGCACACTACTCCCGCGGTCTTGAAAGGAAAGGTCAAAACTCGAAGCGCAAAGTGGCCTGCAGGGTTCGCGGAGCATTGACCACGCCGTGACCGCCACCCCCGGCGACGCCGAAGAACGAGTCGTAGGGATTGCCGTCAATCGCGCCGAAAATATGCCGATTGAATGCGTTGGGAATGTCGAGCTTGAAGATGATCATTTTGTTTTCAGCGATGGCAGTTCGCTTGATGATCGAGAAGTCTTCGTTCAAATAGGCCGGACTTCGCCACCAGCCAACGACCGCAGGAAGGTTTCCGAAGACATATCCGCCCCCAGCGTCCAGGGAGGCGGCGCTGGGATCCATGAAGGCAGCGCAGTTCACCGGGGTTGGCCCGCTGGCACTGTTGGGCGCAAAGATGCCCTGTCCGTTCAAGCTGCAGCCGCTATTCCAGCCATTGTCGAGAGCCGGAGTCCAAGCCACCGGGTGTGCAGGGAAGGGCGACTGCCCGGGAACCAAGCTGAAGCGGAAATTTCCCGTGGTCAGCACACCCGGAGGCGTGGTGGCGTACTCGTTGATGACGGCGGGGGCTCCGCTCTGGTAGCGCTGAATTCCACCGATCTGCCATCCCCCCAGCACTTTGCTGGCGACACCATGGCTCAGGTATTTCTTCCCCGGTCCGACCGGCAACTCATACAAATAGCTGACCACGAAGGTATGAGGCACATCTTGATAACTGAGGGCCTTTTCCCCCCGCAGGTTGTATGGATTCTGCGCCCCGAAGACGTTGGAGTTAAATCCGGTCTCGGTGGGAAATGAGGAATCGGCATCCGTGAGAGTTTTCGAGAAAGTATAGGACGCCAGCAAATTGAGGCCGTTGCGGAAGCGGCGCTCCACCTTTGCTTCCAGAGCGTGGTACGTAGATTGACCCAGGTTTTCCAGACAGCAGTTGGTGGTGATGTTGCCGTACTGGGGGAATGGCCGCAGCAGCTGCCCAACGATGTCATTGCCGCTCGGCGCCCAACCAGGTTCAAACCACGAAGGCACGGTCACTCCGAGCTGGGCGAGAACGGCTTGCCCCGCGGGGGTGGTTACGCCGTCGGAAAGGTCGTTGCCCAAGGCCAGGTACCTCGGGTTGAGCGCATTGACCTGCGCCAGATTCGAGTGCAGGCGGGTGGCGTGCTGACCAACATAGCCGATGCTTAAGATCAAGTCCTGCAGAAGTTGATGCTGTACCTCAAGGTCCCAATTCTGCACCATGCCCGGGCGCCCATAACCGGGAGCAACATAGTCGGGTGAGGTCGAGGTCAACGTGTTTAGCGACGGATCCTGGACCGGGGCAGGGTAGGCGGGGAAAGCGCTCAGCGATGAAACTGGGGTAAAGCTGTCCGGGCTCTGAAAATTGGGGTTGACGGAATATCCGCTGGTCAGGTTCCCCCCGAAATCAGAATAGCTCAGCTGAGCGTAGTAGATGCTATAGCCGCCGCGAATCACTGTGTCTTTCAGCCGGTCGGGGGACCACGCGAAGCCGATCCTGGGACCAAAGTCTTTGTAGTAGGTGTTGGCCCCGGTGGCGTTCTTGCCAAAGATCAGGGCGCCGTTCTGGCCGGGAGTCAGCGGGTTCGGAGTGGTTAAGGAAAGAACCGACTGCGCTCCGTCGGCTTCATGCCGCGGCGTGTCCACATCCCAACGCAGGCCGAGGTTCAGAGTCAGATTGCGGGTGGCCTTGAAGTCGTCCTGAACATAGGCGGCGTAATAATTCTGGTTCCAGCGCGGATAGTGGGAAAAATATGTGAGTTGTTCCTGGTTCGGCTCACCAATCAGGAAGCTGGCGAAAGGATCGCCCGTGCTGTTGGCGTTGGGGTCCTGACTGATCGGAGCAAAAGCAGTCTCATAATTGTAGAAGATATATTGCGGCGAATTGCCGGATTGCGACAGCACGGAATACTGATAAGAGCGCCAGTCGAAACCGAAACGTAGGGAGTGACGGCCTTTAGTCCAGGAGACGCTGTCCGCCACGATCAGCGCGTTGGGCACCTGAATGGAGAGATTTCCATCGCCGAGTTGGGGATAGCTTATGCCATACTGGGCGCCATTGAGCTGAAATTGCGGGAAGAGCGCTCCGCTCGCGCCCGAGATGCCCAGCGCCTGCTCCCAATCCGATCCGTTGACGCTTAGTGCCCGGCTAGCGGTATAGACGCGGTTGAAGCCCACAGAAAAGTGATTCAAGACCGTGGGACTGGCCAGGTAATCCCATCCATAGCGCAGGTAATGGGTAAAGTAGTAGTTGTAGTAGTTGTTCGGCGTCAGGGGAGCGGGTAAATCCAGGTTGCTGCCGTTGAGATAATTCTGCTCCCGGCTGTGATAAGAAAAGAACATCTTGTTCTTATTGGTCACATTCTCGTCAATGCGGAAGCTGGTTTCCGTCGTCACCACGTGATCGAGTGCGCCGGGGTTCTGAAAGTTCTGCCGAAGTCCGTTCTGGTCATTGGCTGGTAAACCCGTAAGATTAGTGCCAGGGAGATAAGTCAGTATTTTTTGGGCTACCGGGTTGATGTTGGTGATGATATTGCCAGCGAACGGCATGCGACACACCTGACCGCCAACTGTCTGCGTGGTCGAGGGGTCAAAAATCTGGCCTTGCAGTACCTGCTCTCCCGTGCAGGGGTTAATGATGGGCTGTGGATTGTTCCCCCCGGTAGTCAAGCCAGGTCCCAGCAGGGCCGAGAAATCACCGCCGCGTTCGGCGGCCGTGGGCAAATCCAGAATGCCGTTCGACAAGCCACGCCGGTTGCGGTATTGCTCCCAGGCAAAGAAAAAGAACGTCTTGTCACGGCCGTCATAGACGTGCGGAATCCAAACCGGCCCGCCCAGCGATCCGCCAAAATCGTTCTGCCGGTCACGCGGCTTCTTGTTCAGCGCCGTACAGGGTACGGTGACGTTGTCGCATCCGGCGTTGCTCTCGGTGATTTTCGCGTTGGCAAAATCGTTGCTCCAGGGATTCGCGTCCAGGGCCTCGTTCCGGAACAGCTCGAAGATCGAGCCGTGAAAACTGTTGGTTCCCGACTTGGTGGTAAAGCTCTCGATGCCGCCGGAGGTGTGGCCGTATTCCGCCGTGGGGCTTGAGGTTGTGACTTTGAACTCAGTCAAGGCTTCGACCGTGGGTGCAGTCTGGTCAAACGCTGTACCGGAATCGGAGCGCTGCACGCTGATGCCATCCAGCAGAATCTCCGAACCGAAATTCTGGCCTCCGGAAAGTTTCGACTCATAAACTCCCGCTGAGGCGTGATCGCTGTTGGTGCCCGGGCCCACGGTTCCCGGGGTTAGAAACACGAAGCTTTCCGGCGAGCGCACGAAACTTTGCCCGGTTGCATTCAAGGCCAGGGGCAGGTCCTCAATCTGCTTCTCACCCACGACCGTACCAACGTCGGAGCTTTCCGTCTGCAGGGTGGGAGCTGCGGCGTTGACCGTCACTTCCTCCTTCACGTCGCCGGGCTGAAGGCTAATGTTGAGCGCGGTAACCGTGCTGATCTGGACGAGAACGTCGTTCTGCTGTGCCGTCTTAAAGCCGGGCGACTGCACGCTCACGTTGTAGCGGCCGATGGCGATGTCGCTGACGCGGTACAAGCCGTCGGCCGTGGAGACCGTGCGATAGACACTGCCGGTGGCGGCGCCGGTGATGGTTACGGCCGCGCCCGGGATGGCCGCGCCAGAGCTATCCAGAACCGACCCCGCGATTGTGCCCCGGTCGGATTGCGCAAAGGCCACGCCCAGCATGAGCAGGCACAACATTCCTACCCCTGACCCCATCCGCCGCTTAGACTTCATGTGGATGCCCCTTGGAGTTCTCAATACGCCCCGGTTGGCCTGGCAAGGCGCTCCCGCTGTGACCCCACTCACACAACGCCCAGCGGGAATTGAGATGTTCTAGTAGAAAACAACTAGCTGGAGGGTTGTCAATACTACTTTCGTACAGCTAACTGCTTGAGGGGCTGATTTAGCCCATTTCGGCACCAACCCGATTCGGCAAATCAGTCGAGCGAGATGATTCCTCGCTGCAGCCCGGCAGTAGCCGCCTCGGTGCGGTCCTTGACGTCGAGCTTTTCCAGCACGTGGCTGACGTGCAGTTTGACGGTGACTTCCGCGATGTTCAGCACACCGGCAATTTCCTTGTTGCCCATGCCCTGCGCCACCATGCGTAGGACTTCGAGCTCGCGGCCACTCAGGGAGCGATGCCCGCGGCGTTCGGCCAGGTGTGAGGCCACGATAGGATCGAGATACTGCCGGCCCTGGTGAACCTCGCGCACGGCGCGCAGCAGTTCTTCGCGCACAATGGTCTTTACGATATAGCCGCGCGCCCCGGCCTGCATGGCGCGATAGACTTCCTCTTCGCCGGAATGGGTGGAGAGCATGAGGATGGCCGCCTCGGGGAATTCGCGAAGAATGGCGGCGGTGCACTCGGCGCCGCTCATGCCCGGAAGGCGCAGGTCCATCATCACCAGGTTTGGACGCTGCTTGCGGTAGGCTTCGAGGGCAGCTTCGCCGCTGCCCGCTTCGGCCACCACCTCCATATCGGGCTCGACGTTCAGGGAAGCCGAGAGGCCCATGCGGACCATGAAGTGATCGTCAACCACCAGAATACGAATTGACTTTGGGTGCTTCATCCGTTTTTTCGCTGAAATGCAAAGGTACTTGCACGGTAAGGCGAGTGCCGCGCCCGGGCTGGCTCTCAATGTTCAAGTGGCTGTCCATGGCCAGCGCCCGCTCGCGCATATCCAGCAGACCAAAGTGGCCCGCGGGAGAGGGCTGCTCGGAGGCGAAACCCTGGCCATCATCGCTCACCGTCAACCGAACCGAGGCCGGCGCATAAAGCAATTCAATCGAAATCTGCCGCGCGCGGCCGTGCTTTACCGCATTGGCGACCGCTTCCTGCCCAATGCGCAACAGGTTCATTTCGACCGGCCGGGCAAGCCGCACCGGAGTCCCCTGGATTCTGGCCTCCACCTTCACCTGCTCGCGCGGAGCGAGAGGTTCGACAATCCGGGCCAATGCTGAAGCCAGGTCGCCATCCTCCAGTAGCTGGCAGCGCAGGTCCCACACCGAGCGGCGCGCTTCCACCATGCTGTGGCGGCTCATGTCGCGGGCAGTTTCGAGCGCCTGCTGGGCCACGCGCGGCGCCTGCCCGAAGCAGTCCGCCGCCAGGTCCAGTTGCATGGTGATGCCGGCCAATTCCTGCTCCAGCGTATCGTGAAGCTCGCGGGCAATGCGGTTACGCTCCTCCAAAACAGCCCCGCTTCTGAGCTTCTGGCGGATAAGATCCATCTGCTCGCGCAGCCGGCGCCCCAGTACCACCACCCATGCCACCACCATCAGGAGAACGATGGCAGTGATGCCCAGCAGCCACAGAGTATGTCGCAGGTTCCACCACGAAGGCGTATTGAGTACAACTACGTCCTCGGGCAAGCGCAGCAACATGCGAAAGGACTGGGGAATACGCCACAGTCCGCCGCTGCGAACCAGGCAAATGCCGGTGACTCGTAACTCGCTGTTGAGTGGAATGGACCACAGTTGGTCGGCTGAGACTCCGGGAGGCAGGGCTGCATCGAAGATCACATCCCCGGTTTGTAGCAACAAGCGCCGCCCATCCGGCTGCGCCTGGCGGTTGAGCAGCTTTGCCTCCGTGGTCACCACCGCGCCATCGAACTGCTCCCAGGGCAAATCAAGCTTGAGGCTTAGGGGAGTGGGAGGTTGCTGGTGACCCAGGCGGTGAAAGATCGCATCCTCCAGCATGGGAGCGGAGTCTCCCATGGCGGGAAATCCGACGACTTCCACCAGATCGCCGATCTCCAGCGGCGTCTCCTGCTGAGTCAGCACGCGCAGGCCCTTGCCCTGGCTTTCAAGAAAAAGCGAGTCGCCCAGCTGCTGAAATCCCACCACGCCACGCACACGGACCCGGTGGTGAATACCTTCCGTGGGAGAAAAGCGCAGCAGGTCCGATACCGAAGCTTCCCGGGCGGGCGCTTCGACCCGGATGAGACTCAAGCGGGGAACATAAAACAAAATGCCCGTCAGCTGGCGGTTGCTGTTGTACAGGCTGCCGCACACGCCCTCGATCAGCACCTCGCGGTCAACCCAGGAGGAAAGGTCCATCTCGCGGCTAATGGGCACGCGCACATTGAACTCGCCTCCAATGGCAGCGATATGCAGGGCGAGAGTAGTCTCACGCCACGACTTGCGGTCAATTCCGACCGAACGCACAATGCCGCGTACGCCTGCCCACTGGCTATCCTCCTGACCGTTGGCAAGCTGGGAGAAGGGAAACAAGCGGTCGCGGGGCAACACACCCTTTCCCAGAACATGCATTTTCCGCTCACGAATGACGGGAGCGAACTTGCCCGGCCCGGTGATGCCTTCTACTTCGACGTACTGACCGAAAGAGTGCGGAAACGCCGGGGAACGGCTGCCCTCGACGTAGATGCCGGCGGTTGCATCCTGAATGAAGAAGTCTGGCGCCGGGGCATCCATCGTGATGACGCCGCGAATCTTCACGGGATAGCCGCGGGCAGCTTCCTCCGGACTGAGCCGCCGAACCTGGTCGGCATGCGTGAGTGTGGGGAGCGGCTTAGCCGGGAGCTGGGCCGGGAGGCTTTTTCCCGGCGAAAGCACGAATAAGGCGCAAAGTAAGGTCAGCCGGGCCAGGCCAGGAGGGTGCCGGCAAACCCCTTCCAATCGAATGCATTCGTGCTTCAACATGGAAACGGTCCAATTACGCGCCCCGCTGCGAGATGCGGTTACGCGCGGTCGCCCTAGGGTAGCTGAAA
>Ga0335080_10008323_pt1 | contig 10816 bp, 13 predicted proteins | sample Lox_Sample_34_FD_206720 | JGI IMG/M metagenome (GOLD analysis project Ga0335080, IMG submission 206720) | Soil microbial communities from Loxahatchee National Wildlife Refuge, Florida, United States - Lox_Sample_3.4 | ecosystem: Environmental > Terrestrial > Soil > Wetlands | place: USA...
GTCCCCAGCGACGTTTGGATGTTTGCGGTTGGACCGGTTTCGGCTTCCTCGGCTAGCGCGCCCGAACAACAGAGGGCGGCCATCACGGCGGCTACAAACCATCGGTGCATTACTGTTCCTCGTCTCAGCCGGCAGCCGTCATCCTACCGTGAGCTTGTGTCGCCTGCGAGACGCGGCTATTGCGGCAGGTAGCTGTTGGGTTCGACAAGTTCGAAGCCGGGCGATTCCGTCACGCACTGGCGCAACAGGAAAGCGTGGCCGGACCCGTAGAACACTACGACCCGATCGCCGGGCCGGGAAAGCTGTAGCAGGTTTGCACAGATCAGGAAGTTGCGGCGGTACCATGCTGTCAGAAGATCGGCTCCGGGTTGATCGGTCCCACCCCCGATCTTCAGCGCCGTGCGATAGAAACTGTTGCCTTGGCTGACGCGCGCCGGATCATTCATCGAGCGAAGCGTCGGCCCAATGCCGCTGCTCTTCAGCATGGCCGTGATGCCCCGTACCTCTTTCTCGATATCGTCGTTCTCTGCCTGGAGCAGCGGCTCCATGCCATGCGCCTTCGCGTAAGCATCAACAGGGTCGTAGGGAAAGTCGCCGTCCACATCGATCCCATGCACAGTTTCGAGCCCGGCCTGCTTTGCAAGGCGGAAGCCGAGCTGCACGACTTCGTTGCGCGATGGCGGCAGCTTGCCCGCCAGGTAAAGCGCATAACGATCATGCGCGAGATCGGCCGGCCATTCGACATCAATTTGCGTCGGCTTGAAGCGAGAAAGGCCATCCGCAATTTGTGCGATCTGAGCCTGGTATTCAGGCAGGAGCACGTCGTCGACCTGCACATTGTGCAGGTCATGCCCGGGATTGCTGAAGTGAAACATGCCGACGATCATCACCTGGACCGGGGCTTTGTCCGCAGCCCGCACAATCGACGTTGCCGCCATCGCCGCCGCAAGCACCAGAACCGCAAGTCGCATTGCATTTCCCCTTCGGAATCTTACTTCCGGATTTAGGCTCACGACATGGTTACCGCCAGCGTCGCGTTCGTTAGCCTTGAGACCGAGCGGGGAAAATCCTGCCGGCGCGGGAGTTGCCAATCCATGCAAGGCGCGCAGGCCGGCCTTGAGACGCCGGCGTTCGTGCCAACGAGCCTGCCGCCGCACGGGACCAATCTTGTTGTTTTAGGCTATAGGGAAGTCTGCAAATGACGCGGACGAGCGTTTTATGTTCGACGAGCATGAGTTGATCATGAATACAGCAGAAGCCGTCGGCCGAATCTATTCCCGTAATGAACACCGCCTTGATCTTGCCATCCACGTCCTAGGCGTCCTTTTCGCCATCAATGCGAGCCTTTGGCTCCTGTGGAACGTCACCGGGCTCCCCATCGTGGTGAGCGTGTCCGTTTACTGCGCCGGCCTGCTCGCCATGATCATTGCGTCCGCGAGCTACAATCTGATGCCCCACCACCGGCCCTCGAAGCAGGTGCTGAGGCGGCTCGATCATTCCGCGATCTTCATCATGATTGCCGCGACCTATACGCCGTTCGCCGCGAACCGCCTCGCCTCTCCCGCCGGCGACATCATCCTTGTCGCGGTCTGGCTATGTGCCACCATCGGTGTAGCGATGAAGATTCTCTTTCCACAACGCTTCGAGCTTGCAAGCATCGGCATATACATGGGAATGGGCTGGATGATCCTCACGGTCATCAGGCCGCTTGCCACGTCTCTGGCAGCGATGGATTTCTGGCTGCTGATGGCGGGCGGCATCGTCTATTCCGTCGGCGTCGCTTTCTACCTGGCCGAACGGTTACCCTATCATAAGGCAATCTGGCACGGCTTTGTGCTGGCGGCCGCCATTTTGCATTTCGCCGCGATCTCGCACGAGTTCGTTGGCTGATCGGTCACGATTGCTGGGCATTTGATCCATCGCAATGACGGTGCCTCTCGTACACGGCAAAAAGCCCGCCGTGATCGAAGGGGCGGGCCCATGGATGCCGACGAATGCCGCGAACTCGCACTGCTCTATCGCGAAGTTGCCGAGGAGGTCTCGGGAAACGAGCGCGAGGGGCTCTTGGTGATTGCCGATGAACTCGATGAACTCGCCGACGAGGACGATCGCAGGCGCGTCCGTACGATCCACTAGGGTGCTCTAGCTGCCGTGCTTGAAGAATTGTACCGCGCGTTCGTGCTTTTCGGCAGCAGCGCGCGACTTGAACGTCCCGAGATTGCGGCGCTTGCCGGTCTTGGGGTTCTTTTTTCGCGAATAAAGACGGTATTCGCCCGATTTCAGCTTCCGGATCATAAAGTTTGAACGGTAATGGGCCAGCAATGGTTGCCTGCGCAAGCTTGCGCTATGGTGCTCCACCTGTCGGAGGGAAACATGGTTCGCGTCTTGTGTTTGGCGGTTGTCGCTGCCGCCCTGTCTGCTTGCGCCGCGGTTGATGCCACGACTTCGGTTGTCGGCGCAGGGGTAAGCGTTGCAAGTACGGCCGTCACAGTGACTGCCGATACGGTCGGCGCGGCCGCCGATGCGGTGACGAGCAGCTCGGACAAGAAGAAGAAATCCGACGACGATAACTGAGGCCCCGGCACTAGAAATTGTCCTTTCGCCGCCGTGTTTCAGCGAACACGCTGACATTGTCGGCGTCCTCCAGGCCCAGAGTCTTGCGGATTTCCGGTGAGTCGGGACGCAGGAACGGGTTGGTCTTCTTTTCCAGCCCGATGGTCGAAGGAATGGTAGGCCGTGCCGCCGCACGCAGCTGTTCGACGTCGCGCATCCGGGACTGAAGATCGGGATTGCCGGGTTCGAGTGTCAGCGCGAAGCGTCCATTGCTGAGGGTGTATTCATGGCCGCAATAGACACGCGTGTCGTCCGGCAATCGCATCAATTTCGACAGGCTCGACCACATCATTTGCGGCGTTCCCTCAAACAGCCGTCCGCATCCCATTGCGAAAAGCGTGTCGCCTGTGAACACGATCCGGTCATCAGGAAAATGAAATGCGATATGCGCGCGGGTGTGAGCGGGGATTTCGAGCACGTTCACCGCGCGATCGCCAAAACGCCAGGGCGCGCGCTCCTCCACGCCGACGTCGATACCGGGGATGCGGTCGCGATCCTTGCCCGGGCCGACCACTTGCGCCCCGAACTCTTCCTTGAGGGCAAGATTGCCCCCTGTGTGGTCCAGATGGTGGTGGGTGTTCAGAATGTGGGTCAGTTTCCTGCGCTTCGCTGACAGGGCCTTGTGAACCGGCTCGGGCTCCGACGGATCGACGACAGCGCACAAGCCAGACTGCGAATCCTGGACGAGATAGGCGTAATTGTCGGTCAGGCACGGGATCAGTTCGATGGCTAGCGGCATGGGGCACCTTTTTTGCCAACCTAATGATGGCCCTCTGCTTGAGGAATAGGCATCCCGGGATTACCCCATTGTCATGCTGTTCGACTCGCAGAGCCTGGCGACCTTCTACGATTCCTCCCTGGGCGTCGTGACCCGCAGGTTGGTTCTGCGCCGGCTAAGAAGGATGTGGCCGGACATGAAGGCGTCAAGACTGCTCGGCTATGGATACGCGGTGCCTTATCTGCGGTCGTTTGCGCTCGATTCGGAGCGGACAATTGCCCTCATGCCCGACCAACAAGGCTTCCATGCGTGGCCTCTCGATCATTGCCTGACGGCCGTCTCCAGCGAAGAATCCTTGCCGTTTCCTGATGCCATGTTCGACCGGGTCCTCATGGTGCATGGAGTGGAGGCCGCCGAAACAGTGAGGCCCTTGATGCGCCAAATCTGGCGCGTCATGGCGCCGGCGGCACGCCTGATGATCGTCGCTCCCAACCGGGCGAGCCTGTGGGCCCAAGTCGACCGCTCACCCTTCGCCCACGGCCGGCCATTCAGCCGGGCCCAGCTCGATAAGCTGCTCAGGGAAACGATGTTCGTGCCCGAGCAATGGGATACGGCGCTGCTGGCGCCCCCATTCAAGTCCCGACGTTTCATGCGAACCGGCATTGGGTGGGAGCGAATCGGCCGAGTGGCCTGGCCCGGCATTGCCGGTGTCCATATCGTGGAGGCGACAAAGTCCATGTACGCGGTCGTGCCGGCGCGTTCAGGGCTCAGGCCCAAGCCGGCACTCGCTCCCGCCCGTGGCTGAAATGCAACAAGGCCATGTGATGAATCTATATTCATGATTCGGACAGAGAGCGGAGAGCTAAGCACCCTAAAGCTCCGCATGCGCCGGGATTGCCGGCGGTGATAAGGAGAACTCAATGCGCACTGCGAAAGTGATTGTTTCGGCCATCGCGTTGTCGGCGTTCGTCGGCGGCGCGGCCATTGCGGCCGATCAGCCGGCAGCCAGCTCGTCCAGCACGCCCGCGGCGACTTCGTCGACCGGCAGCTCGATGAGCTCGACGGCAGCCAAGCCGGCACCCAAGAAGAAGCACCACAAGAAGAAGAGCTCGAGCGCTGCCAGCACGTCGTCCTCGACGGCCCCGGCCAGCTCGGACACCACAGCTCCTCACAAGTAAGATCGACTTCTCATCAAAAGCGGCGGTTTGCGCGCGCCCCTTGCGGGCAGCGGCAACCGCCGTTCGCTTTTCCGATCATTCCATAATCTCCGATCGGACATGCACATCGCGCGACGATAAACACTAGCGCCGGATGTGCCGATAAACCGCGCTCCTCTCTAATCCGTGATCGCGAGTTTGACGCATAGCTCCTTTGCGACTCTTCCATCCGTGATGGGCGTCCCTACGTGGAGCGCAGCCGGGAATGCGCCGGTCCAAGACATGAAAAGATGGAGGAGAGTACTATGCGCAAAGCATTGATGACGGTTGCGGGTGCGGTTCTATTGCTCGCGGCTGGTTCGACGATCGCGTCAGCCGCGGACGACACCACCTGCCGCCAGTTGCAATCGCAAGTCAGCACCGCGCTGGATAGCAATCAGCAAGCGGCCAATCATGACGAAGCCGTCAAGGAACGCAACCTCGGCCGCGACTTCTGCACCCATGGTTACTACAAGGTCGGCAGCGATCACCTCGCACAGGCGCTGAAGCTGCTCGGCGCGCAGTCCGCGCCGCAGAACGGCTGATACATTGGAATTCGCGAAGGAGCAGCGGCGCTAGGCGCCGCGCTCCTGCGCGACCGCAGACAGAAATTCGCGGACGCATTCGAACAACAAAGGCTCGTCCAGCAGGAAGGCGTCGTGGCCCTTGTCGCTCTTGATCTCGACAAGTTCGGCCTTTGCGCCTGCCGCCGACAATGCATCTGCAACGAGACGATTCTCGGCCGTGGGAAACAGCCAATCGCTGGTGAAGGAGAAGAGCCGGAACGGCTTGCCAGCGACCCCGGAAAATGCACGGCGCAAATCCCCGCCGTGGTCGACGGCCAGGTCGAAATAGTCCATCGCGCGCGTGATGTAGAGATAGGACGCGGCGTCGAACCGCTCGACGAAGGTCGAGCCTTGATGGCGCAGGTAGCTCTCGACCTTGAAATCTGCATCGAACCGGTAGGATAGCGCGCTGCGGTCCTGGAGGCCGCGGCCGAACTTGCGGTCGAGCGCAGCCTCGGAAAGATAGGTGAGGTGGCCGATCATGCGCGCGACGGCGAGGCCCTTTGATGGCACCACACCGGCCTCGCGATAGCGTCCGCCGCGCCAGTCGGGATCAGCAAGGATCGCCTGCCGGCCGACTTCATGGAACGCAATGTTTTGGGCGGTGTGACGAGCAGACGCCGCGATCGGAATCGCTGACGCGATGCGATGCGGGTGGTGTGCCGCCCATTCGAGCACCTGCATGCCGCCCATGGACCCGCCAGTGACACACAGGATCTGTTCGATACCGAGTGCATCGAGAAGTGCTGCCTGGGCGCGTACCATGTCGGCGATGGTCACCATCGGAAAATCGAGGCCGAACGGCTTTCCTGTCGCAGAGTTGAGCTCAGCCGGTCCGGTCGTGCCCATGCAGCCGCCGATGACATTGGCGCACAGGACAAAATAGCGGTCGGTATCGATCGGCTTGCCGGGCCCCACCATGGTTTCCCACCAGCCGGGGCGGCCAGTGACCGGATGGGTGCCGATGACGAACTGGTCGCCGCTCAGTGCGTGGCAGACCAGAATCGCGTTCGAGCGCGCCGCATTGAGCTTGCCATAGGTCTGATATGCGGTGGTGTAAGGCGCTAGGATTCGCCCGCAATCCAGCCGCAACGACTCGGAGCGCATTGCCGCTCCCGGATCAGCACCGGAAGCGGTCATGAGACGCGGAAAGCGCGGGACAACAGCCTCAACCATGATCGCGCCTTAAGGGCGGTTGGCTCGTGCTGTCAAACCCACTTTGATTTTCTGCACCGCACCTTCCACTATGCTGCGCCCCGGATGGACCAGGAACATGGGACCTACGCCAAAACCCGGCGTACTCGAGATCACGCCCTATGTCGGCACGCGCGCCGATCCGGGCGTGCGCCTGTACCAGCTTTCGGCAAATGAATCCGCGATCGGCCCAAGCCCCGCCGCGCGGGATGCCTTCCGCGCCGCCGCCGCCGAGATGCAATTCTACCCGGACGGAGGCACCCATATCCTGCGCGAGGCCATCGGCGAGGTGCATGGCCTCAATCCGGATCGCATTGTCTGTGGCAACGGTTCCGACGAATTGCTGACGCTGCTGGCAAATGCCTACCTTGAGCCAGGCGACGAGGTGCTATTCAGCGCGCACGCGTTCCTTGTCTATCGTATTGCCACACTCGCCAACAGCGCTATCCCCGTCGTCGTTCCTGAACCGGAATTGCGTGTGGATGTCGATGCGCTGCTGGCGCGCGTCACGAAGAAGACGCGGATCGTCTACATCGCCAACCCGAACAACCCGACCGGCACCTATCTGACCGGCGAGGAATTGCATCGGCTGCACGGGGAGTTGCCGCCGCGGGTGCTGCTGGTGATCGACTCGGCCTACGCCGAGTTCGTTCGCCGCAACGACTACGAATCCGGCATCGAGATGGTGTCCCGTTTCGACAATGTCGCGATGACGCGCACCTTCTCGAAGGCGTACGGGCTTGCGGGATTGCGCGTCGGCTGGGTGTTCTGCCCCGCGAGTGTCGCCGACGTGCTGAACCGGGTGCGCGGACCGTACAACGTCTCGGTTGTTGCGCAGGCGGCGGCCGCCGCAGCGTTGCGCGATCATGCCCATCTCGAGGCCGCGGTCGCACACAACGAGATTTGGCGGCATTGGCTGGCCAACGAAATCCGCAAGCTTGGGCTTGCTGTGGACGAAGGCGTTGCGAACTTCGTCCTGATCCATTTCCCGAAGGATGGACCGCACAATGCCCGCGCGGCGGATGCTTACTTGCTGAAGCACGGCGTGGCGCTGCGGCCCGTCGGAGCTTATGGGTTGCCGCATTGCTTGCGCGCGACTGTCGGTCTCGAAGATGAAAACCGGGCTGCGGTGGCCGCGCTGGCGGAGTTCCTGAAGACATGACGATCGACTCCAAACCGCTGTTCGCCAAAGTGGCGCTGCTCGGTATCGGGCTCATCGGTTCGTCGATGGCGCATGCGATGAAGCGTGCTGGGCTCGCTGCGCACATTGCCGGCTACGCACCGCATGCGGAGACACGCGATAAGGCGGAACACGTCGGATTTGCCGATTCGCTTCACGACACGCCGGAAGCCGCGGTGCGCGACGCCGACTTCGTCGTCCTTGCGACACCCGTAGGTGCCTTTGCCGAATTGGCGAAACAGATCGGACCGCATCTGAAAGCGGGCGCCATTGTCAGCGATGTTGGTTCAGTCAAGACCGCTGTCATCCGCGATGTCGGACCACATTTGCCGAAGGGCGTGCACTTTGTACCGGCGCATCCCATCGCCGGAACCGAGCAATCCGGCCCCGAAGCGGGTTTTGCGGAACTTTTCGACGGACGCTGGTGCGTGCTGACACCGCCGGAAGGAACGGACGCCCAAGCCATCGAAACCGTGAAGACCTTCTGGCGGCGCTGCGGCAGCGAAGTGGAAGTGATGGATGCCAGGCACCACGACATCGTGCTTGGGATCACAAGTCACGTCCCGCATCTCATCGCCTACAACATCGTCGGGACTGCGGCTGATCTGGAAGAAGTCACGCAGAGCGAGGTGATCAAGTTCTCGGCTGGCGGTTTCCGCGACTTCACCCGCATTGCGGCGTCCGATCCCACCATGTGGCGCGATGTGTTCCTCAACAATCGCGAGGCGGTGCTCGAGGTGCTGGGCCGCTTCACTGAGGATCTGACGGCGCTTCAGCGCGCCATTCGCTGGGGCGACGGCGAGACGCTGTTCAACCTCTTCACCCGCACGCGCGAGATTCGTCGCAGCATCATCGAGGCGGGCCAGGATACGTCGGCGCCGAATTTCGGCCGTTCACGGAAGAAGAGCTGAACTCAGGATCAGTTTGTTGCCGCTTGCCGTGAGCGAGCCCCTCGTTCCGTGCAAAATGCCGGACAGATTGTGATGCTCGTCGAGCATCAGCTTGCCGCTGAACGAAGCGGCTCGTTTTTTCCATCCCAGCGCAAGATTGCCGACCATGATTGCACCACCCGCTTGCCGCCATCGCTCCAACGCAGCGACGGGAGCGATTTGGCCGCGGAGGCCGCCATCGAGTGCCGCGCGATGATCGAGAAATGCATTGACTGTCAGGGTCTGCAGATCGGGTCCCAGGCTCGCTGCGTAGCCGGACGGAACGTGCGCATTCTGGAGCAGCAGATATGTCTCGACCTTGTCCTTGTTGGTACGGAAATGGAATTCGAGTTTCGCCGCACGGAAATCCGCGCCATCGAGATCGACGATCTGCGAGTCGAAGCGCACCAGTTCACCATTCTCGACAATGGCGCTGGCGCGGAAGGTGCCCGGCAGGAACGCGAAAGCGTGTGTTCTTCCGCTGGCGTCGTGCCAGGACAAAGTCTGTCGCCCGGCCGCTTCGAAGATCGCCTGGACACGGCCGTAGGCCAGCGCGTGGGCGGCGAAATCTTCCGTTGTCCAGGCGATCGGGCCATCCTTTTCCGCAATCTCGATGCGCAGGCCGCTCAACCGTGTTTCGAGCCGGAAGGGAAAGCCGGCGATCCGTTTGCTGGCGAAGCTGATGCGGACGCCCGGGATGATCTCATGGCCATTCACGGCATCAAGGCGTCTTTCCAGCGCGCTCGCCACGATCCACCAATGCACCATGGCGATGGCTGCGAGCGTCAGTAGCGCGGCGATTGGGGCGTAGAGAAAGAAGCGGCTGGAGTAGCGCATGATTATCGGCAATCGGGATCTGGCAATCGGCGGTCGATTCGAGAACCGGCCGTTCTTATCCTGCCTACCGCCTACTGCCTACTGCCTAACCACAGCGGGAGTAGCCGCACGACAGACACGTGTCGCAGGCTTCGAGCTTCACGAATGAAGGCGAGCTGCAGCGCGGGCAGGGCCGGGCTGGTGCGCCCTCGGCGCCCACGGCGGCCGCGCGCAGTTCCTCCGGCACGACCTTGTCCTTCGGCGTCATGAAGCCGGTCGCGATCAGGTGCCGCTCGATCACTTCGCCGATGGCGGCGAGCAGCGACGGCACGTAGCGGCCGCCCATCCATTGGCCGCCGCGCGGATCGAACACCGCCTTCAGCTCATCCACCACGAAGGACACATCACCGCCGCGACGGAACACCGCGCTGATCATGCGGGTGAGCGCCAGGGTCCATGCGTAGGCCTCCATGTTCTTCGAGTTGATAAAGATCTCGAACGGGCGGCGGCGGCCGTCGGCCTGCAGATCGTTGATGGTGATGTAGAAGGCGTGATCGGAATCGGCCCATTTGATTTTGTAGGTCTGGCCGACCAGCACTTCGGGCCGGTCGAGCGGCTGCGTCAGCTGGACGACGACACCGTCCTGTTTCAGCCGCGGCGTGGAAACAGGAAACGGCAACGGCAGCGTCGGCTCATCCGGATTCTCCGGCACGACTTCGATGGCGGATTCCTGTTGCGCTTCGCTGGGCGGCGCGACCGTTGGAGTCAGAGTGGACACTTCCAGCACCGCGCCTCGCACGGCACTCGGCCGATAGGTCGTGCAGCCCTTGCACCCAGCCTCATAGGCCTTGCGATAGATATCCTCGAACGCCGCGAAGGAAATATCCGCCGGCACGTTGATGGTTTTCGAGATCGAGCTGTCGATATGCTTCTGCGCCGCCGCCTGCACGGCAAGATGTTCCTCTGGCGACAATGTCTGCGCGCTGACGAAATAATCCGGCAACGCCGCATCGGCGCCGAACTTGGCGCGGAAGGCTTTCAGCGCATAATCCTCGACCTGCGCCTCGTCGCGGCTGCCGTCGGGCCGCAGAACCTTGCGCGAATACGAATAGGCGAACACCGGTTCGATGCCGCTCGAAACGTTCCCCGCGAACAGCGAGATGGTTCCGGTCGGCGCAATCGAGGTCACCAGCGCGTTGCGGATGCCGTGCTCGGCGATTGCTGCACGAATCTCCTCCGGCAGCGCGGCGACATTCGGCCGCGCCAGGTACTCGGCCTTGTCGAACAGCGGGAACGCACCCTTTTCCTTCGCGATCTCGGTGCTCGCCGCATAGGCTGCTTGGCTCAGCAACGACAGCCAGCGCTCGATCAGCGCGAGACTTTCCGGCGAACCATAGCGGGTGCGGCAGAAGATCAGCGCATCGGCCAATCCCGTCACACCCAGTCCGATGCGCCGCTTGGCCAGCGCTTCGGCGCGCTGCTCCGGCAGCGGGAATTTCGATACATCGATGATGTCGTCCAGGAAGCGCACGGCCGCTTTCGTCAGCCGCAACAATTCCTCTTCGTCGAGCGCCGCATTGTCCTCGAACGGATCCTTCACCAGC
>Ga0335080_10008325_pt1 | contig 10815 bp, 3 predicted proteins | sample Lox_Sample_34_FD_206720 | JGI IMG/M metagenome (GOLD analysis project Ga0335080, IMG submission 206720) | Soil microbial communities from Loxahatchee National Wildlife Refuge, Florida, United States - Lox_Sample_3.4 | ecosystem: Environmental > Terrestrial > Soil > Wetlands | place: USA: Florida...
AATTTATTATTTAATAATATGGACCTTCTAACTTCCATTCATCTTTTAATCATATTAGGGCGATTTGATGAATGGATCTCTCCGATAATATTTATAACAGTTGGATAAAAAAATTGCCTGTTGTTAATGCTAATACTGTTTTTTCCTCTATTAATATCAACAATTTTTTTATCGTATTTGGATGTGTTTTCATTCCCTGTCCCTAGTGCTAATAGGTAATTATGATGTATTAGATTTACTTCTTTAAACCCATCTTTTGATAAGCTACACCATGACTGGCCTTGATTTAACTTCATTCTTTTTATAATAGAGGGATAGAAAGATTTTATCCTTTTATTATAGCCAGCGATCCTAGACGATCAAAAGTAATTAACATTTCACAAACATAGTGTCATCCTTTTACGATTCTTAAGCAAGAGAATTATATTGGAATAAAGTTCTTTTGAACTATTAGTTAAAGCTTCCTCATTTTCCCATTTAACAAGACATGCTATTGTTTCTCTCTTCTTACGAAGTATTAAGTTATTACTCTTATTATAAGATAAGTCTTGCGCTTTTCATGTTAATCTAAAAACATGGAACTTGATCAAGTTCAATTTTATAAATATTCGAGCGGACGCCCATGGGTTTCTAGCTGTTGCTTCAATTAAACTACCAAAAACTAATCCACTAGAGATGGAACCCTTCTTGCGAAAAGATCCCCTCAAAGAACCGTACGTGCGAATTACTCTGCATACGGCTCAATCCAAAATTAAAGTCTAGATATATTATAAATGCAAGAAACAATCTAGTTTTATAATTTATTTAAACTTCCGCTTTATGATGTAATTTATGACATATTTTATGGACTAATCTCATATTTGAAATTAATCCTCTAGCTCCTTTCTTAGAAATAGGTATAATGTGATCAATATGCAGATCATTGTAGTAACTATTTTCAAAGTCAATTACTTTTTGACATAGAGGACATATTCCTTTTTGTTTTTTATATAATTTTTCTTTATTAGATTTATACTTACCCATTGATCTTATTTGATTATTAACATTATATTCTATGAGTTTACGATATTCATCATCATAACTTTGTATTTCCTTCAAAATATTTGGTAGATTGTAACAATTTGCTGCTATAACCGGGAAGTCATACGGATCTAACAGATATATAGTTTTTCCTTCTTCGGAATCGGTATAACGCGATTTGTTATATGTTATTCCGTGGAAGTTTCATTTTCGTTCTTTAAATTTATCATTTCCAAAGAAATATGTTTTAACTATTCGCTTTATTCCTCATCTTCTATGTTTTTTTATTGCTCATTTCATTATTCTTCTAAATATAAATTGTCTTAATCTATTTTTAAATCTTGAACTATTTCCTACGTTATAATAAGAACATCATCCTCTGATTACTGGATTTAATTTACTTATAAGTTCATACGCTGTTACATTTTGATTTATTTTAATTATATACTTTATCTTGTCCATTATTTTAAATAAATTGCTTTTTGTCGGGTATAGGGCAATTCCTTCTTTTTTACCTAATCTTTCTTTTATCATAGCATATTTTATTTTCCAGTTATCTCGATACTTAAATGTAAATCCTAGATAATTTAATTCTCGGCTCTTTATTGAGAAAATCTTTGTTTTTGTATTATTTAAATTCAATCCTCTTTCTTTTAAGAATTTTATTATTTCCGGTTTTACATAATTGTTTATGACATGCTTACTTCTTGCAAGAATTATAAAATCATCTGCATATCTTATACATTTTATACCGAGATTATATCATCTAATTTTTCCTTGTTTGTCTTTAATAGTATATCTTTTTGCTTTACTGGCAGTTATTGGTAGTATTGATTCTTCTACTATTTTTTCCAGGCCATTCAAAGTCATATTAGCTAAAATAGGACTTATTATTCCTCCGCTAACTTGTGGCGTTCCTGATAACGTTTCACTTAATTGTCCTTTATATATAACCCCACATTTTAATCATTCTTTTATTATTCTAATTAATTGTTTTGGTAGGGGTGTATTTTTTAATATTCAATCGTGATTTATATTATCAAAAAATCCTTCTATATCTGCATCAAATACTCATTTTCCTTCTTGATGTGAGTTACTTTTCAGTTCAGCTCTTAAAGTTCCAATTGCATTTTTTGCCGATCTAAATTTTCTATATCCATAACTGTTTTTATCACTACCTATTTCTACTAGTGGTTCCAAAACTATTTTTATTAATTCTTGGAGGCATCTATCTCGTATAGTTGGTATTCCAAGCGGTCTGAGTTTTCCATCTTTTTTTGGTATAAATACTCGTTTTAATGGGTTTGCTTTATATTTTTTAAGGAAAACAATCAAGTTTTCAATCATCTTATGTTTTTGTTCTTGGTTCTCAAAAATAAATCCATCTATACCAGGCGTTTTGCTTCCTGAACTCCTAGAAACGTTTGTAACCGCAAATTCCCTTAAACTCTTAGATCTAACAAGGATTTCTATTTTTCTTTGAACTTTTCTATGTTTTACACCATATTTTTTTGCTAGATATACCAAATTTATTTGTTCTTCAACTACTTTACTTTCAAGTTCACCATATGTTAAACCTGTCGGTTCATAACAACTGCACATAGATTTCTCTACTTGTGTGCTATATTGTCTAGATATATTTGAATAATAATATTTGATTTTATCAATTTTGAACAATGATGAATTCTGCCTTCTTATATCGCCGTTAAAACGTATAAGTTGTAATTTTTTACACTTTAGGGAAGGATGTAAATTTACAATATCATCAACTTTCATTGATGCATTCGCTTTTTCATTTATCTTGCCCCCGTACCGATAACATAGAACTTGTTGGTTTACTTGTCCTATATTAGTTCAAGACAGTCTTACATTTTGATAGTCAATTGACCTATTTATTGAACTATCATATTTTAAGACTCCGATATCCATAGTTTTATTTTTTATATTTTTATTTATTAATATTTTACTATGAACTTGTCCGAGGTTCCCTGATTTTATTATAGTATGATATACAATTGAATTGTGGATCGTTATGAAGTACGTATCTATAAGGGAATTGTCTTGAGAGTCAATCGTGTAATTAAGGAATAAATTAATTACTTTCTCATATAGATGGATATTTATAGTATTATCTACTAATAGCTCATATCCAGGAGTTGAACCCTTTTTATAATAATACTTTGCTTTCGCTATACTTTCAACAACCGCGATATCTACAGAACACCTTTGGAGTATAGCTATATTTCTCGTTTGGTTATTCATCAAACCTTCAGACAGGACTTCGTTGAATCTTGCCCCTTTGAATAATCTGTTTGCTTTTGATTGACGGCAAATAAATAATATAGGTTTTGTAAATAAATGGCTTTTACTCACAAAAGTTATATTATTCCTACTATAATTGTTCAGTCGTAATATCCCTGCTCCTGCCCCAGCTAAACCAATTGTAGCTAAACCTGAACCAATAATTTTAGCTGCTTGTACTAACATAAAACTTTACTTTTTAATTTATATATTTATACTCTTATAAACTTACTATCTACTTTTATATTTATGTTTATAATTTATTACAAATAATAAACTAATATTAATTAAAATATAAATATATTTATATTTTAATTACTTACAAATTATAAACATATTTAAATTTTTTTTTTTATTCAAATAATATATCATTTATACTATAATATATATGTATATATTAAGTTTTAACCCATTTACTATTTATATTTAGATATCATTTATATAACTAATTTATAACATATTTAATACAAAGAAGATAATCTTTGTATTAAATAAAACTATTTACCATTCAACTTATAATAAAACAAAATAGTTAATATTTTACATCACATAAAAAAAAAATTAAAAATCCTTAGAAATACCTTTCGCGTTGAGCGAATGCAATACGGATCCGGATCGTTATTCTCCGCCTAATATACCCCAGGCCAAGCTAAGCCTGGCCTGGGAGAGCCAAGTAATAATTTTATACTTTATATTAACATTAAGCTATATAGCTCTGATTTAACTTTGTTTAATTATATATATATAAACTTAATATATATATAAATTACATATAAATTATATGTATGTAATTTATATGTATGTATTTCTTTATAATTTATGTTGAATGTCTGGAATTGAACCAGAACTCATTACACCACAAACAATTGTTCTTCCTTTAAACTACATTCAACTAGAAAAGAGAAAAATAAAATGGAAATAAATTTAATAAAAAAAAAATAGTTAAAATAAGAATAACGTAAATAAAGTAATAATAAATAAATTTGATAAATATAATTAAAGTTATAATATTATGAATATAATAATAAATTTTATAATATTATAAATATTATTTATTCTCCTTTTCCTTGGCCCCCTCAAAAATATACTGCTGCAAATAGTATCAATCATACAACATCCACAAAGTATTGTTATAGACGAGAGCAGTTTATTACCCTGCTAGCCCCAACACAGATCGTAGCATGCACGTCTCCGCGCACTACGCTCTTCAGTAAAAATAAAATTATTCATTAACTTCTAATTAAGAACGAATAATTTATTCGATATTTTTAATAATCTTTTTATATGATTTATTATTAGAATAAATCTTTTTAATATCAATATTTTTAATTGCTTTTTTGAAACTTTCTATTGTATTTAATCCTTTGTTATTTGCATTATTAATTAACTTTTTAAACAATTTAATAATCTTTTTATCGTTTATTGTTTTTATCTTATGACATTCAGTGTGAATTAATTGTTTATTATCCTGTTCATCCAGTATTTTATAAATTATAAATATATTATTAGATAAACTAATAGGTATTTTATGGTCTATTTGTAATCCTTTATAAGTATTATGGAGATAATTTCATTCAGCATCCACTCTGTTTAAGTATCATTCATTTCTGTGGGATATTCCAATATGTTTCTCCTCATCTATTAAAGAAGCATTATCATCAAATTCAAACTTAATATGTAAATCATTTCCACATATAGTACATACACCTTTTTGAATTTTGAATAATAATCCATGTTCGTTTTTTATGATATAATCCATTAAAATCTTTCTTTTTATATATGGTTTAGGATTAATAATACAACTTGTTTCTAGCAAATGAGCATCTGGTTTTATTAGAGACCAAGGAGAGTCCGTACCAAGTTTCCTTAAAAAGGGGACAGCAAAAGTTGAAGGAATACCATTAGTATTCTTAGTATGTAGTCCTATGTATTTATCTTTAAATCTACAATATTTGTTAATGGCCCACTTTATTTTTAAGGGGCCAAATTTTCTAAATAGAAATCTCCTTATCCTTCTATCAATATATCAATCCAAGTGACCTCTTAACCTGCTCTGTTTCCCCCCTGGACAGAAATAATTAGATCACCCTCTAATTAACAAAGAAAGTTCATGACATAATGTATTTACTGTTTTATATGTATTTTTCATATTTGTAATAGCTTTAACCTTATTTCTTAAACTTTTTGTAGAATCTCTAGATGGAACACAATACATACCTGTTCAATCTTTTAATCTTCCTGCCTCGTTTCGTCTTGCTTTTACTATTCATGTTACATTTCTAGGATTGATTAGCATAAAAGTTCAACCTAGAAAATTTAATTTACTACCCATTTTTCAAGGGAAAATCTTAGTTTTTGTATCAGACAATGTTAATCCTCGCGTATTTAAGAAAGATGTTAAAGTTTTCATAATTATTTCCGTTAAATTCGCATTATTAGTAACAATAATAATATCATCAGCAAAACGGACCAAAGAAATAGTATTTCGACCTCCTAACCTTTCTATCCTTCTTCTTGATGTTAATTCGTCGAGTAATTTCCTGCCATCCTTTTCTAGAAATTCTTTTTTCCCTTCAGGATAAAAGTAACCACTTCAAGGATGATTAGTTTTTGCTTTAACACATTCTTCCATAATATCATCTAATCCGTCTAAAGTTCAATTAGCCAAAAGTGGACTTATTGTACCTCCTTGAACTAATCCAGAATTAGTATTTTCATTAGTTATTGAGTTGTTATGAATAATAGGTGCTTTAAGTAAAGTGAGTAAAATTTGTTTATATTTTACCGGCAAAGGTACAATATTAAGTAATCAATCATGAGAAATATTATCAAAAAAACTCTTTATATTGCAATCAATGATATGTTTAGTAGTATAGAATTCTGGTACTTTTTTTGAGATGACTCTTCGATTTTTCGTATCTTTAAATGTCATTTGCCTTTTCCTATTATCTCCTCCTCTTCTTTTAAATACAAGACTATTAGATATATGACATATAGCTAAATGGGCATTTCTACCTCTCCTATATGCAAAAGAGGTTTTATCTCCTAGGGGTTCCATTATTGGTTCTAATAAAATTTTTAGTAGCATTTGGACACATCGATCCTTTATAGTCGGTATACCTAATGGTCTTAATTTATCTGAATTATTTTTAGGTATAAAAACTCTTCTAATGGGATCCGCTTTAAAATTAAGCAATTTATTATACTTCAAATTATTTAATAATTCCAATTTTAATTTATTATTATATTCTAAAGATCTTTGCCTTATCTCTTCTGCTTCTAAAATTGGATTTTTAACAAGTTCCTTAAGTCTCTTTTTTTTTTTTTTTATATCCAATCTTCCTTTCTTTTTATAAAATCGTCTTAAGTTTTCTCTTTCAGTTAAATTTTTAATACCTTTCCGTTGAATTGATTGATTAGTTTTTCCTTTAGCTAAACTTATAATTTGTTTTAGTTTTTCTACTTCAAGCGAAAGAATATTGGTAGCTCTAAGTTTACTACTTGCCTTGGCTGCTACTTTTTGAAATGCTACTCCGTCAATACCTGGAGATAAAGATCCAGAGCTTCTTGATATTAATTCTATAGCAATAATTTTTCATACAATATTTTCAATCTTTAAACTAACTTCATTTAATAATTTATCTAATATTAATTTATTTTCTGTCATTGTTCTTGATTGAAATATTGCAATTAAATATTGAGATTTTTTAAAAGTATCTGCACACTGTTTACCTATTCTATATTCTTCCTGTCTTTTTAATAAAATAGCTTTTGTCCTAAATATGACATTATTCATAGGTCAAATTTTCTCTTTTATTAAGTTTTTCGCCATTATATTTAATTCTCCAGTTATATTTTCTAAATATTCCTTATCATTATTAGTATCACTATTTCTAATAATGCTACTATAATTTCTAGTATTAAAAAAGTCTAGCCTTCTTTGAATCGAATAAAGGCTACGGCAAAGAATATTAGAAGATGAAAACATTACTGTCTTCTTATTAAGAAGATCTAATGAATAAAAATTAATATTATTCATTCTTTCGTCATTATTATTCCCGTCACAATAATTGAATAGTATTATCTCCTCCGGCCCAACAATATAAAATTGTAGCTTCATTTTATATATATCTACAAGTTCACTTACAGTCTGACAAACCTTCAGTTGATATATATTTCATATGTACTGGTTATGAGCGTCAACAGATATGATAAGAAAATTGTGCAAATTTCCCATAATAACTCTATACAATAAGGACTTCCAATGTAAATTCAAAAAGTACTTACATCCCATGAATCTTAGCAAGATTCATTTATCGGTAGTGCTTAGGATATACTTATCCTCTCCCATAAAAATGATTTTAAAGTAAGAGGTAAACTTGTAATTAATAAGTAAAGAATAATAACCGTGAAGCGCACGTCAATAAAGTATTCCTGATTCTACTCCTACATGGTGTGTATTTGTTACTTGATATGAATATATTCTTATTGCACCTACAAGTAAAAATATAGTACCTATTATGACATGTACAATCTTATTAATACAAATTCATTTAAAATTTGCTTTTATATTTTAATATAAATTTAGATTATGTATTTAAGAAATTAAATTTATCTCTCGTAGTTTAATTTTTAATTTAAACTAAGTTTTAAAGAAATTAAAATTATTTCTCATAGGGCATTCGTGTCGAGGTTATTGCTGGTATTACTCACTCATTAATCGTTGAATAAATTTAATTCATTTCTTGTTAAAATATAACAATAATATACCAAATTAAATTTTATTTCAAATTTTATTATTTTTTTTAATACTTCTTTGAAATTAACCCTGTTTTCTATTTTAATGTGATTATGTATTTGTCTTTTAAAAATATAATTTTTATATATTAAATCAGTATCTAATAATGATATAATTTTCTAAGGTTCTACTTATTTTTAAATCAAGAACAATTTTATTTATACTATTATAAATTAATTCTATTTTATCTATTGTGTTTATAAGAGGTATTATATAAGCATAAACAAATTAAATCTCATTAGCTATTTTACATACTTTTCCATCTTTTAACATATAATGGTATGACTTACTTAATAAATTAAAAACTTTTACTTTTATATCTTCTAAATATAAATCTTTATTACTTTTTATTAATCTATTTATATTCATTACAGATTTAATCTCTAATATTAAATCTCTACCTTCTGATGTTAAATGATATCCTCAAAAATAAAGATCTACTATATAACATCAATTACAAAAATCAAAGTATTTATTAGAATGAAAATTTAATTTTTTAAATAAAGGAAGAAGAATTAATTTTTTATAATATATATCTGTAATATCTAATACTACACTTTTATATATTTTATTTTTTCTATTTCTTTCTGTATTAATAAATTTACCTTTTCCTAAATATTTTTGTATTACATGAAAAAGTTTTTCTTCTTTATAATGACATTCAAACTTTAACCTTGGTCTATATATATTACCAGTTGAAAATGTAGCATCTCCTTCTACAAAACCTAACAATCAATTATTAGTAATTTTAATATCTTCAGAACTATATGGATTTTTATGAATAACATTTTTTAAATTACTTATTTTGGATAAACCTTTATAAGTTAAATGAGATTTAGTTTGTACTATTTCAGCTGCATTTTTAAATATAATAAATTCAGAATATTTAGTACTATTTAATTGAAAAGTATTAAATAAAGGTATAACGACATTTTTAATTGAATAAAAATCACTAATATAAAAATTTCATTGATTTTTAGATATGCTAATTTTACCACACTTTAATCCTTTTTGTATAAATTTTAAAGTATTTAAACTATCTATATGCAAACCTATTTGAAACGTTAAATTAACATACTTAGGTAGAATAGTTTTTATACTCTTATTCTCAAAAAAAGATATATTTTTTACATATCTGGGATTATCCCTTAAAACTATAATAAAATTTCCTTGAGCATCCGTAAATCCTCTGATTCATTCCAAAAAATTATCATTTAACTTAAATTTATTATTATTAAAGTCAATTAGATAAAAATCATAACTATTTTTGATCTCCTTAAAATAATAAAATTTTTTTTTCGTAGATAAGAATAAAAAAATAAATATCTAATAAAATATATAAAAATCTATTTTTATATATCAACATTATTAAAAATAGGAGCAAAATGTACCCATGAACATGTTTGTTAAAAAAAAAGAGTTCTTTATCTCTTTCTTTCATATTTTACAATATGATTCAGACTATGTTATTTATTTAATTCTTTTAATAATTAAATTAGAGAGTGATCTTGGTAAACCATTGTTAATACTACTTGTTTACTAGTCGTTGAACGTTATTAATAAGAATATTAATATAACTTAATATTATATTAAATTAATTATCGCTGCATATTATCATTATTATGATTACTTATAATCTCAATTATGAATTATATGCAATTAACCCTATTTTCTTTTGTATTACTGATAAAAAATAAAAAGTTGTTATTCATACGCCCTAAATAAAAAGAAATAAAATACACTACTTTTAAACTTATATATTAAATTCTAATCTATTCTTGTTCATTTTGTCCTTAATAGATTGAATTTTAATGAGATCTTTTTCATTTAATATTTGTTTATCTTTTAATATACAAGAAATTTTTTTATAATCTAAAAAATCTAAACGTTTTACTGATAATAAATTATATTTTATAAAGAAAGGTATAATCTTTTCTAATATATCACTAAATTTATAAACAATAAATCTTACTTCTTTTCTATTTTTAGGTATTTCAATAACACCGCACTTTAAATAACCTAAAATATTCTTAATCAATAATAAATCTCTGCTATGCTGAGAAATTGTAAATACAAGAGAAAACCTTCTTAATTTAGATTTTAATTTTACAGGTTTAACGTAAAAACATCCTTCAGCATCAACAAACCCAACTAGTCAGTAAGGATCCTGTATTATACTCTTATTATCAAATAATATTTTAATAGGTGGAATATACCCATAGTATTTGTTCAAAGATTTCACATTTTTTCTATTCATTGAACCTCTTATACTTATTATTTTTTTTAGACCTTCTATAACTAGATGTTCTTTTTTTAAAATAATATCAATAGCCATACAAAAAAGTTTAAAATCCTCTTGTTTTTGTGTCAATAAAGGATATTTCAAAAAATGTGGTATAATTTTTTTTTTTATATCTTCAACACATTGAACAGAATAAATAACAGTACTTCTATTATATCGCTTTCTTCTAATAATAGTTCCAACTGAAAAGTATTTTTGTATTTTTTCGAGTAATAATAAATCTTTAATATGCAACTCTATACTAAAAATTGGAGCTATTTTTCATCCTTTACTTTTTTTATTTCTTTTTCCTATTCTAATAACGAAAGAAGCTTCCCCATCAGAAAAACCTGTAATTCAATAAGGAGATATATTTTCATTTCTGATCCTTTTTAAATGATTTTTAGTTAGGGTA